>JACCDX011263637.1_pt1 | contig 57227 bp, 48 predicted proteins | sample 7449681 | NCBI WGS metagenome assembly JACCDX01 (sample SAMN15323450, study PRJNA562643) | freshwater metagenome | isolation source: river surface water | place: USA:Blue River Watershed | collected 2017-08-18
GCACCTCTACAACCCCTACAAAAGGGCGATGATATTCGCCTCCGTAGGCAGGGATTTCGGGATGGTGAACATGAACGCGGCTTACGTGGACTTATTCCGTCGCGATAACTTTTACCAGAACAAGCACATGAACGTGTACCACCGACAGGAGCTCATCAACGGCCTCTTTTTGCAGGTACAGGGCGAGCTGAGTGATAGAAAGGACATGTCGACCTATGTCTTCGACCAGTTCGGCGACAGCTTGTTCGAGAACAACAAACCCTTGAAATTCGTGGACCATAGGGCGTTTTTTGCCTCGGTAAACCTGTCGTACACCCCATTCCAGCGCTATATGTCGGAACCCTAGCAAAAAGTAATCTTGGGCTCTACTTGGCCTACCTTTTCGATCAATTACAAGCAGGCGGTGCCGGGGGTTTTCAAGAGCAACATCGATTACCAGTATTTGGAGTACCGCATCGACCACAGTTTTCCTTGGGGATTGATGGGCAACAGCGAGATCCGGGCGGTGAGCGGCAGTTTTTTGAGCAGCAGAAACGTGAACGTGGTGGATTTCCGCTACCAACGACGGGCCGATCCGGTCATTTTTACGCCGCCGATGTTTGCCTTCCAGCAGTTGGATTCCACCTTCACTACCTTCAAACGCTTTTACGAGGTACACTACCAGCACAGCTTCAACGGCAGTTTGGTGAACAAGATTCCTTTCCTGAAAAAACTGAGTTTGTACGAGCGGGCCGGGGTCAATATTCTCTATGCGCCGGAGCGAAGAAACCTGTTCTTCTACGAGGGATATGTGGGGGTTGACAAGTTGGTCCGCATTTGGCGCGATCGCTTTAAGGTGGGCATTTATTATACCGCCGGCTACGCCAACCTATTCGAAAAACCCCGCTACGGCTTCAAAATCAATTTCGAGTATTACGATCGCCTCAACAATAAGTGGTGATTAGTGCAATACCACCAATTTTCCGATGGTTTTGATAGCAGTTTGCTCCTCCAATTTCACCCAGTAAATACCGTCCTCCCAATCCTTGGTTGAAATCACCTCGTTGGCAGCCCCCGAAAAAACCAACCGACCAAATGAATTGTAAATGCGAATTTCATTGTTGGTAGTCGGACGAACGGAAACCTTATCCGCGGTTGGATTTGGATAAATCCGATAATCGCCGGTATCCTTGGTAACTTGCAATTGTTGTGGCGTAGAGGTGCTCCATACCCCTTCACATCGTTGAATGCGCAGCCGAACTTTGTACTGATCAATTTGCTGCGATACATTGGGAATCACCAGCTCAATCAAATTGGTATCGGTTTTGGTTGTAAAAGCGGATGTTGCTAGTACCGATGTTAAAGGCAACCAACGCACAGAGTCTTTATGTTGAATTTGCCACTCATGCGGCAAATAAAAATTACAACTCGCATACTCCATGTGCAATGGATCATCGATTTGATGATAGCCCGATGAAGTGGGAACCGCCAAAGTTAACACACCCCCTTCAACCGCAGAGACAACGGTATCTCCGGCCAACAAAGTGGTTCCAAAGCAATCGTAGTATCCCGTATCGTAATCAACCAACTTACTGTTGGAAATACATACCCCAGACGGACTGAACAATTCTACTGAGCTGACAACGCGCGGTGGCGACCAACAAGGGACCGTGGAATGCCTCACCACCAACACAGAATCCGTACTCACGCATTGTTTTTGGTTATGACAAGGATGCGTTGACCCGCCGGGACCGTACATCTCAAATTGAGCCCCATAAGAAACCGTCCAGGTTTTACTACTGCCCTTGGGTATACCTCTGGCCTCTATAGTCGAGGTCGTGCCATACGCATACCATTTAGTTCCCACCGCATCTACCTGAATTTGATTGAGCACGCGATACGTAGACAGCACAGTATCGCTGTAGCAACCCGTTATGGTATCTAGATATTTGCCAACCCACGTATAGTTCCCATAGGGAGCCATGGTCTCAGTGGGTGATAGCTGTGGTTGTCCAACATTCGTCCAATTTGCTTGCTCCAATCTACGCCAATACAATCGACGATTGAGCTGCTTCTCTGGCCAAGTATGGGTAAAGCCAAAGTTGGTTACGCATTCCGACCAATTCACAGTTCCTGGTGCGGTGGGACGTACACCCACATACACCGATAAAGGACTTGCGGCGCCTACACATCCATTGATGGTGTCTACCCAACGTGCATAACGGTCATTCCAACCTTGAACCAGACCTTTCCACACCTTGTCGCCTGAAATAGCATCAGCAGGGAGCGTAGTACTTGGCGAAAGCCAATTTCGGATTGAGAGCGATGGAAATGAGGGCGATGGCTTGTAACTGGGTGAAACACCCGCACAAAGCGAATCAGACAATATGGGAGGCGCAACGACCTGTTCACAGCGAATACCGAGGGCAACTTGCAGTTTGGAATAGCAACCTGCGCTATCCGTTACCAATACCGAATACTTGGCTGGTTGATACAGCGCGGGCTTTTCAACAGTAGCCGAATATCCCATGGGCGATGTCCAATGCCAGCTTTTCGGCTTACCACCCAAATATCCCAGTACCACCTTCCCCGGTTGGCCGGAAGTATCAATGGATGTGATAGAGTCCACGGAAACTTGAAACCGGGTATCTACCCAGAAGATGCGTTTGGCCAATTTCCCAACGGCGTCTTGTATGATGATTGAATATTTACCAGGTAGCAAAGAATCTAGGTAAGACCGTTTCGAACCCGTTGACCACAGATAAGTGAGTGGTGAGGTAAAACCAGAAACTGAATCAATGATAATGCGACCGTCATTGCCGTAGCAACTGGAAACTACTTTACTGAAAACCTTGGGGGAATTATACAGTTTCACTTCATCAATGCCGATGTTTCCATTGCCCAAAAAACGCAATTGATAGCGAACAAACCCGCTGTATTTTAGGGTGTTGAGGTGAGAAGGATCTGCTATTTGCCAGGTAAATCCATCCGTCATTTCGAGTGTGTCTACCACACCCAAGGATTGCTCCAAACTATCGACCAAAGTCACTTCCAAGGCGGTATAATTCTCCACGTCAGGCATCGTTCCATAGGTGCCACCTGGCCACGTTTTAAAGGTCATTTTCACATTGTTCTTTGAACACAAAAGCGCCAAAACCGGCATAGAATCTGAAGAAAAATAAACCTTTGGACCTAAGATTTCCAATACATCACAGACCTTATACAACTTGGTGCCCATTGTGTAATTCCGAATCATTGACAAATAATCCCCGTTGCTTGAGGTTGTTCGGTGTTTACAATAAAATTCATACGGCGACATCCCCAAAAAAGGGACATCCGTGCTTTGTTGACAGCAAGCAGGAATGAATCGTATAGAATCCAGGACGTCGCAACGCAAAGATTGATCCCAGGGACCTTTCCACAAATTCTGTGCTGCAGATTTGGCATTGGCATCCCTGAAATGGGCCGTATAAGGCAGCTGTACCTGTCCCATCAAACCGGAAAACAGGCAACAAATCCACACAAAACCCAATATTTTCTTGATCATAAAGAAAATCGAAAATAAACTATCTTTGTCAAAGTATTAACAATCAATGATGATAGTTAATCGATAACCATTTATTAATTATGAAGAAAATCATTTGGACCCTGTTGTTGATTTTGTCGGTATCGATACCGGCGATCAGTCAACCTGCAGTAACCCCCATGGTGGGTAAGGCATTTGCCGATAACAACGGGGCTTCTGCCATACGTATGGGCTTGGGATTGCAACAAGTATACCGCGATCGTTGGGGTATTTACTATAGTTATGAGTACCGTTCCAACGTCATGTTTTTTGAAAATACCCCCTACAGCAAAAATGAATACCGCCGCGATATAGCCGGTGTTTCTTGCAAAGTACACCCTAATTTTACGGTGTATGGGGGTGTGGGTTTGTTCATGGACGGCATTTTGAAAGGCCAATTACAAAGCAAAGGTGGCGGCATTCCTTGGGTGATCAAACCCGTTGGATTGCGCAAAGAAATCGGGGTTACTTACCAACCCAAGAATGTGCCTTTGCAGATTTCTGCAGGATATTCATTGAGTGTTGGATTCACCAGCAATTTGGGATGGAACATCCCGCTGTATCCTGAGCGAATGACTGTGCATCAGGCATTGGTGGAAGAATGATTCGTTGATTTTTCACGTCGTTCACCAAATTTACCCAATGTTAACGGGGAATTCAGAGAAATTTCTCCAAAACCATTGTATATTTGAGTCTAATTTTACGATATGAAAAAATTCCTTCCCGCCATATTGTGCCTATTGACTTTGGGTTTTGGTTCTAAAGTTCAAGCACAAAGTGCTACCCAACCCCGTTGGAACGTAGCCTCTTGGGAGCCCGGTTTGGGCATGGTTTTCCGCCACCAAGAAAAATTCAGTGCGGCCCGTGTACAATTGGGTACGAGAAATTTGATTCTTAAAAATCGCGTGGGTTTCTACTACATCTTGGAATACCGCGGAGGTATTCAATTCGCTGAAGACAATACCAATTTTTATTTCAGAGACTTGTTGGGTGCCAACTATTCTGTAAACAAGAGTTTTTCTATTCACGGTGGCCTCGGCGTTTTCCGCAAAGGTTTGTTGCAAAGTGGAGCAGCCCGCGGCGGTGAATATTTCTACAATAACATTCAGTTTGGTCGTTTGCGCAAGGAAATTGGTATTACCTACAAAATTCCCCAATACCCAATATCTGTAGATATTTGCTATTCAACCTGGGTAGGTCCTACCGCTACTTTTGGCTATGTAATACCCATGGAAAAGAAACTGGGCAATGCACCGCTTAAGAGCATTCCTGTGTATGAAAATCCAGTGGTGGTTGAAACCAAGCCTGAACCTGAAACACCGATCAAAGTCATCGATACCGTGGTTGAGCAAGTGGTTGTGGTTGAAACCAAACCTGAGCCAGAAACTCCTGTAGTGGTTGTGGAAACCAAACCTGAAGTTGATTTGAACGAATTGGCCAAGCAAAGTACTACTTACTATCCATTCAATGTGGCTACCTTGAACGAAGCCAACAAAGAGAACTTAGAAGCATTGGTGACTTATATGCAAGCCAATCCTAAGTGTAAAGCAACCATCTATGGTAATGCCGACCGTTTGGGTTCAGAAAGTTATAACTTGACATTGTCAGCTACACGTGCCAAAAACGTAAAAGCCTACTTGGTTTCACAAGGTGTTACCGCTAACCGCATCAAAGTGGTTGCTTACGGAGAACAAAAAGCCAAAGGTGAAACAGACGAAGAACGTGCCAAAAACCGTTGCGTAGAATTCAGCTTATCTGCAGAATAAATCCTCTTTAAATGCGCTTTTGGGTTCCATTCATAACAAAATGGAGCCCAAAACAAAATACATAGAGAATACCTGAATTAATATAACCGAAGGATTCTCCATATTTCGCCAACAAAAATGCATTGTCTGGGAATATCAATCTCAGACCGCCAGCTAGGATAAAAATCAAATCCAATGCAACACTGCTAAACACAAAAAAACGGGGAATAAAGGGCGCTACACCCATCCGTTTGAATTGTTGAAATGCAATGAATACATTGGTATAAATCACCAACTCCCTTAGACCGAATCGTACATAGACATGGTGAAATGGGGCCTGCCAAGTATTTAATCGATGGTCATAATAATTGTAGGTCAGCAATTCCTGACCTACTTGCAACATCAAAATGACCAGCAAGGTCAAGAAGAAGCGCGACCAAACAATCGAATTTTTCCCAGAAAAGTCAGCCATAGAAATAACATAATACCATACATCGCCCATTGAAATAATCCATGGTGGAGAAAATCAAACCATACGGGCGTCTTGCGTAGAACTTGAAATAATCCCACAATTCTAATTGCATTTGCCAATACAATCAATACAAAACCCGCCATTGTAAATGTCAATTTCTTAGTAACTGAATGTCCTGGAATAGACCACAAAAAGGCAGTAAACAAGAACAATATGGCTTTGCCATTGCATGAATGTGCAATGTTAAATGTGGCTTCCTTATCGGTGAGCAGATAACCCTCAAACGGCGTATGCATCCGGAAACAGAGGGTGGATTTACCTAAAAACAGTTTGATACCGCCCCTACTGAGCGATACAACCAAATCGGTTAACCAAACATCCAGTGGCAGCAGGAAGTCCAACACTTGCCAAGCAATGAACCAGGCCAAAGCCGACAACAAAAAACGTTTTTGCGTTGGGTTGAGTTGCTCGTGATTAAAAAAAGTAAATTTTAACAAGACCCACCGTCATTTTTCTTTTGACGCAACTGGCGTGCTCCATAGAAAAGTGCGCCACCAATGACAGTAAGTATGCCACCATCTACGGGAACTCCATCGGGATCTGTTGGTGGATCGATACCATAATATGCCAAGCTGCCACCATCAAAAACGCCGCCGTCATTATCCCCCTGATCAATCACGTCATCCATGCCAAAAATATTATCCAAGGTTCCTCCATCTGTCGTATTGGTTTCTGCCATGGCTAAAGGAACAAAACCTAAGAAAGTACTCAAACACACACTCAATATTAACTTATTCATTCAATTACTTTTTTAGGATGGTTTGTATAGCAGTTCCGCCGTTATGTTTAATCAACAACTGATACATACCAGGCGATAATGATTCTAGGTTCATAGCATGTACCTGACCCAACCTCACCTGATCAGAATAAACTTCCTGACCCATGGCGTTAATAACCACAAGTTGATTAATTTCATTTCTTGGGTCCAATACCTGAAATTGATCCATGCTTGGATTTGGGAATACAACAAACGAGCGCACCTGATTGACTTTCACATTTTGTGAGGTTTTGCCATTGAAAACCAACTGGAAACGATCTGCTTTCTTCTCCTCCGCAGTTTCTGCGATAAACGGATAACTCACCCCATTTTCAATGGACACAGACTTCTGAAGGACTCTATCGACCAAATAAATATCATAAGGTGTTTGTGCATTTTCACACAAATTGAAAGAAATTTCCAAAGCCATTTTATCTTGTTTGGGATAGACAATTTTTAATGGCACCGCTTTAGATCCTTCAGCATTGGTCATTACCCCTCTGCGATCAATGGTGTGCCACATATTGTCGTCAGACAAACTTCCGAATCCCAAATACGCATGCAACTTGGGAACATCTTGAATGTCGGCCAAATTGTTCTGTCCAAGTTGATCATATTCCAAGGTAAAACCATCACTTTCAGGTATGTTTGGGTCTTGAAAATGAAGATCCGCAATCAATTGTTTGCAAACATCTGTTGCCAATTCCTGTACACCATTGTTAAAGTGATTTGTCACAGACAATGCACCTGAATACTTGTGAGATTCATTAAAAGTCAAAGAAGTAGAAGATCCTGAATTATCCACGATGAAAAATGCAGCTGCACCGGGTGCCAATAATTTTGATTTATTGCGATTGCTGCTACTATTGAATTTGGTTGTGCCACTTCGTCCTGGTTCACTACCGGCTTTACCAACACTATCCCAAGCATTGTATCTCCTCGATATTGCATCATACAAATAGAATCTTGGCAAAATGGTATTGCGATTGGATTCATATACTTCTTTCAAATCTATGGTACAGGGGTAAGGATTACTGATCAGGTTATACCCTTTGTAGGTACCTGAACCACTGTTACTTAAAGTGAAAGTATAACTTCCTTGAGAAAGCACTCCTTTAAAATCCATCACTTGAGATGTGGCAGTCACTGTAGTATCACCCAAGCCATTTCCTTTTGCACCCCTAAAGAAAATCAGCACGCCTGTACCTTGGTCAATAGAAGAAACACTATTACCAGAGGTATAACCTGACCAACTGGAGCTACTCTCAACCCAATTGAACAGTGAAGTATTGCAAGTGGTACAGCTTGTGGTAAATTCATTGGCATTGCTTCCACTGTAAGAACCAGTGATATCAATGTCATCCGTAAATTGAGGAATGATCATACTGGTTGAAAATGGCAACCCGATGGTTCTGTATGAACGCTGTTTGTTATTAAAAATTTCAAACTGTGCACCGCCAGTAATAGAGGATGTAGCAGGCACTGTCAACAATTGACCAAATGCATTTGAATTGGCTTTGGCAGTCGCTCTCAGTTGCAAATAAGGAGTGAATCCATTTACATTAGACGCGGTAGTATAGTTTGTTGGAGAATTAGAAGCGAGGGTGGTATTGGCTTCCAATGTCAGTTTGGAAATAATCGGCAATACGGCTTCCAATGTGTATGTAGATGTAGCACCATTACCAACGACTACATTCATGTTTGAGTCAATATATAAGGTACCTCCAGAGCCAGTCAATTTTGTGTTTTTACCACACAAGCGCAAAGTATTCGATCCACTTGCTGGCTGGAACTTCAAGGTTCCTCCATTCAAAACAATATCTTTATGTAAAACATGGGTACCGGCACCGTCAAACAACAATGTGCCTGCTTTCATGGTCAAATTCGATTTTAACAATGATGAATTTCCAGATTCAATGCGCGTTGTCACCGTTCCTCCATCAATACGGAATCCTGCCAGTGTATCAACCAAAAAATCAGTCCCTGTAGCCGAAGTTGCTTCACCAATTTTCACCCTACCCGAATTGGAAGAGGTGGAACATTTAAAAGTAACATTGTTGTATGGAGCAATACGCACTTGAGAAACACTTTGATCTACCCCATCCATATAGACTGTGGTATTGCGCATGGTAGTACCTGTGGCCAAATCAAACACCAAAATATCCGAAGAACTGGGCGACGTTCGTGCAGGGGTCCAGTTTCCTGAAATGCTATATGAACTGTCCGTTCCAGAAGTCGGTTCCGTCCAACTGTAGATTCCCGTAGAGGTCACTTTGTTAACTGTAGCGGCAATTTTAAATGCTGAAGAAGTATCATATTGACAAGTGCTTCCCTTATTTGAAGTCGCTGTACTTAAACCAATGCGAATATTCGCTGTATAAGTTCCGGTCGAAGAGCCCAAATTCCGAATGTAATAGGATGTTGTACAAGTCCCAGTGCAATTGTTGGAATTCTCCAACATCGGTTTACAAAAAGAAAACCAAGAACCTCCAGTGGGCTGTCCTTGTACAATCTCCCAGTTGCTTGCACCGGATACAGCATCAAATACAATATATTCGCCTTTCGTATTGTTCTGAATCAATCGAATTTCTTTGTAATTATTCTGAGCTGTAGATGATGATGTCGATGAATAAAAAGTCACATCCCAGTTTTTACCAGAATTTGTTACTGTAGCACCGGGAATAATTATACCCGTAATTGATTGCGCAAATCCATCAATTGACTTGAAAAGACACAATATTAAAAGTGCCAAAAGTCTAATATTCTTCATGTTGATTAAATTATCAACTTCAAAGATACAACGTTTCAAAAAAGTAAATAAACTTATTTATAAAACACCAATATTGGCTTATGAAACACGCAACCGTGTTGTTAAGATTACCGGGTGTTTAATCTACCGATTCCAATTCGTTATCAACCACCGTCAACGTCAATTCGTAATTGGTGTTGATGGCTAATTCAACCGTTTTAATACGCTGAACGGCATTGTTCCAATACCAGCTGCTTTGATATCTAGCTACACCATCACGGAAACAAGCCGATTCGCGATCCTTGCAGTATTGGGGTAGGGTTTTAACTGTATTGGCAGGACTTTGCTCCAATATAGCGTTGAGTGCCAGCAAACGCTGCTCAAAGGACTTTTTCTTTTCTTGCCATCCCTCAGCCGTAGACGCAAATACCAACTTGTAACCCATTACATGGCCTTTCTTCGATACCTTACGAATACTCAGGGTCACCATGCCACTGTCAACCATACCCTGAAACAATCTTTCCTTGGGCGTAGAACCCACCTTCAAGACAAAACCCCTTTGCAGCAAGGATTTTTCCACTTCCGTGGATGCCACCTGGGTCTTCAACAAAGGCCAAATCGTAGCCATTGTATTCCTTTGTTGTGCATGCACTTTAGCAGTCATGCCACCGAGCCCCATCAAGGCCCATCTCACTCCGATTTTCACGGCGCAAATTTACGCGATTCACTCAAAAAATTCATCCATTCACAAAAGAAAATGGCGTGCGCTTAGCAATTGATGATCAACGCATTAACGACCTATGGAAAAAAATAATCTTCCCTTAACCTACCAAAAACCCCACTAAAACCGGTAAACCGCACTCACTTCCATATTCAAGGACCAAACATTGATTCCTGGAAAACGGAAATCCCCAGCCTTACCCTCTGGATCATAGTTCCATTGAAAATTATACGTTTTCAAAATGTGCAGGTTATACCCAACAAACAGCTTTCCATAGCTGGTATGGTGACTCAACAAAAAGCCCCAGTCCACAAAATGCTTGCTGAAATCCTTAAAAAAAGGATTGGGACCGCCCAAATACAAATAGTCTAACCGACTCCAGAACAAGTCCTCATTATATGCCACCCTTTCCAAATGCACGCCATAGGTTTTGAAGCCATCAATGTAGGAAGCACCTGCTGTGAACATGTTGCTGCCAGGCCCCATACCAGCGCCCAAAATCTGACCGCGATTCGTCCAACCACTGCCAATACCCCCATTGGTATAAAAACTATACCCCGGTGTAGCACTCGGCTGGGTATAACTATCAAATGGTGCCTGCAACTTGGTAATCTCCGCCATAAACTGGTACCATGCGCCCTTTTTGGGAGCAGCCTGTAGTTTTCTCATTCCCATCATCCAAGCCGTAGTAGCCGCCGGACGAGTCATGAAGTCCTCAAAATCCCAGGCCCAATCCTCCCTCCCCAGCTCTCCGTATACCTCAGCATGAGATTCAGGAAACAAATACCGAAAACTCACCGATACCAACTGATTTCGATTCTGTCCTCCACCGCTGCCCGTATTTTCCCCATTGGCGCTCAGCCCCAAAATAGAAAAATAATTACTAAACCCGGTAGGATCTCCCGAAACCTGCACAATGCGCGTTGCGCCCAAAAACAATCCCGGAAACCACTTTGGCTGGAATGTTCCCGTCATGCCATTGAAGAATCCATAAAATTCTGGCGCCGCGCTATCAACCACCACATCCCCCGCAATGGGAGGCCATGTGCCACCCACATAACGGTCTGGATATTTAAACCCAGAGGGCTTCAAACGACCACCCACCATTTGGCCTTCAATCTTGCCAAACTTGGTCCTAATGGGTTTATTGGTATGTATGGTAAAATGACCAAACCCTGGAGCATTGTTGCTCAAAATGATGGCATTCTTCTGACCCGCACCCCACCACAAATTTTCCGTAGAATAGCCAGCGGTGAATTTCCAAACATTCAACTTTACATACGACTGTCCCAAAAACGTTTCCTGATAAGGCGTCTGCCCCATTCGCTCCGGATTATCAATACCCCAAGATCGCATCGGTGGATTTTGAAACGGCTTGTTCTGGGCTTTCACAATCTCAGGACGAAATTGCGCTTCCAGCCACTTGGCTTTCAAATAAACACCCCCCGAAATGAACTGTTGTAATCCTTTCGACGGCACCATCGCCCCATCAGCCCAACCATAGGGATGATGACCATTATAGCGAACATGAAGGTATACCGGCAATAGCTCCACCCGATACTGGTTTTTCTTGTCAGACCATTTCGTAAACTGTCCGTAAGTATTTGTATCACCCGGAAACATCGTTGTGTCCTTGTCCCAGGTGGGTTTCATTCCCAACGCCTTCTGGGGGTGCACAGGCCTTATCATGAAAGAGGCGCTCGCATCCGCCAAACCCGTCAGTTGTGCCCTGCGCATCGCATCGTCAAAAAAAGGCAATCCCACTGGAATGGTTTGGCCCACAAGGTGTTTCACCGAAAAACCCATGCAGGTCAAAACAAGCAACGTATACTTCATTATTCTCATACTAGTGAACAGCCAAAACTAACGGCGAATCTTTACAATACCAAACAGTTTACCAATTGTTGACATCCCCTCACAATTTATTTACAAGCGCTTTAACACCCCATTCAACACATAGGAAATCATCCGCAAATACCACTTCAGGCCGGTTTGTTGGCCATGGGTTTTCAAAATATATCCATGCGATTTTGCCGCCAGCCATTTGTTGGCCGACCGTGACCCTGGCACTTGTCGTATCCGGGTAGTTACAACAGGGATATTCTGGGCGATAATCGCGTATTTCTGGAACAACGTTAGCCAATAGGCATAATCTTCATGGATCATCGGCTTGGGCAAAGCCACAAAATAATGATTACCAGTCAACCGCACAATGGCCGTACTCATGGGAATGGGGTTGGTCCGCAACAACGTATCCAACACAATCTGCTTGGGTGTATTTACTACTGTACCCAACGCACCCGATACATCCATGAATTCAAAGGATGAACAAACCAAATTGGCCCCCGTTTCTGCGGCTATTTGTAACTGTAACGCCAGTTTCTCGGACAGCCAAACATCGTCGGCATCACAAAATCCCAACCACTCACCTTGAGATAGGCGGATACCCAGGTTGCGACTCCTCACAACCCCGCGATTTTTGTTGGAAACAAATACCCGAATTCTGTCATCGCGCTGCGCCAACGCCTTTGCCAATAGGGCCGTGTCATCGCCACCGCCATCCACCATCAATAACAATTCCCAGTTACGAAACGATTGGTTGATGATACCCTGCACACTCTCTTCCAAGGTGGCCTGTGCATTGAAACAAGGCATCACCACACTCACCTTACCCAATACTTTCATCGCTGCTTTCAATGGTTAAACTGCGATAGGCCAAAGCTAAAAAGACAAACGGCAAAGGATCGCCAATGCTGCCCAACGCGAAGACGTTGAACAAAAAGAAAATGATCACCGATCGGGTATGTTCCTGCTGCCAAAGCGCTTTTTCCTTTATGAATGGCCAAAATGCCAGTATAAACAACACCAATCCCACTATTCCAGTTTCCAACATCAACCCAGCCGCAAAAGACGTTGGCCTCACCCCCTGATACTCCGAACCCATCGCCGAAGCAAAAAAACTCATGGCTGAGGCCTTGATCCCAATGTCGTCCATGGCCTGAATACTCGCCGGACCCCACTTCCCTATCCCTGAACCAAACGGATGGGTAAAACCATATTTATAAGCCGCCCAAACACTCACAAAACGGAACCCCGATTGCTCCAGAATCCAGGGCATGGGATCTTGGTAGTTTTTATATTTAATGAAATCATGGGCCGTTTCCACGGATCTAGGGGCATTGGGCGAATTGCCAAACTGCGAGATAATCCCCCCCAACAACAACACGATCACCAATCCCGCTTTCAACAGATCCCGGGCTTTTTGCAAAGAGGCGAAATAAATCAAAATCATCACCAAACCCGTCACCGAACGAATGATGAACAAATCAAACACGATCATCCCCACAATGGCCGCAATGCCCAGCTGAGAGCGTGGGTTGATTTTCCGACTCAACATAAAAAAGGCGAAATAGTAGTGCATCGACATGGATGCGTAAGAGGGTTCCGCAAACAACCCCGCTACACCCCGACCCCCACCATAGATTTCGTGGGTAAAGCGATCAATAAACAACCGGAAAATGGGTTCCAAAAACGATGGAAACAACCCCAAAAATTGAATTAGACACAAAAAAACGTTGATCCCAAAAACCCACTCAAAAATCCTGACCAACATCCTATACTCCTCACTGTCAATTTTGATCAGCAAAAAGAAAATCAATGAAGCATTGACCAAAGCAAAAAATGCCCTCGCGGGCACCAATACCGATGTAAACGAGCCCCAGTGCATGCCCACTGAAACCAACAGATACACCAAGAAAAACACGTAGACCATTGTCAGCTTCAGGTCTTTCCGCAAGGCATATAAAAACGCCCAAGGAAAAATCTCCGCACTGAACAACGCCTTCAACGGCATGATGTTCGGCAAATACATCAACGCGGCCAATATTTGTCGGAATCGACTCATGCCACCGATTCTATGGATTCTTCGTTTTCTTTTTTATAAATCAAATACAACGACACCAATAACCCCAAGCCCAAGCCGCCCAACACATATTCCCACACGTCCATGCCCACGGTTTCCAAGGGATAATGGGGCGATTCAATCACCTGGATCAATGGCGTTTGCTTCCTCAATCCAATTTCAGCCAACTTCAAGTTTTTCACCACTTCCCCGTACAGCGAAATGCTGATCTGCAAATCAATCAATGAGCGATTTTGATTCACCCTGGCACTTTGCATCAACGGATTCAAGTTCAAATCAGAATTGGCCGCGTTTACATGCAAATTGCGGTTCAAGGCCAACTGTATCGAATCGGCTTCCAACTTCAATACATTCAAGTTGTGTCTGGCCTTTTTCGTCAACGTCTCCACGTAATAATCCGTCACCGTCTTAATGATGCTCTCGCTCGTTGCCACCGCAATGGCAGGATCTGAATGCAAACAGCCCACCGTAACAAAACTCTGTTTTTTGTCTGGGCGATTCACCGTCAACATCTCTTTGGTTACATACTTATACAGAATATACAAAGCACTATCCGTGATGGGATTGTTCTTACTTCTATCCAAATGAAATTTCACCTCCTTGAAATCTGGGTGCTCAAAGTCTGAAACAGAGGGATAAATGGCCTCCGCCAAAATTCGTTTTTTGCCCTGATGGGTAAATTCTGTCAACAAAGACCGCTCCACCAACGAACGCACATGAAACAACTTCACCAAACTCTCCCCTTCAAACACCCCACCAGGATTTGAACCACCCACATCCAACCCAAATTGCGCTAGCAAATTCTCCATGCCCGATGGACCTTCTTCCTCTGCAGCAATGATGAATTCCGCCTTTTTCAAGTCCTTGCCCAACACAAATCCCACAGCCAAACCCATTACCGCCAACGTCAAAGGAATGAAAACCAAGATGCGCCAGTGTTTTTTGGCCACCGCAATCAGCGCCTGTAACCCATCTATGAGTGACCCCAGCGAAAACTCATTGTGTAAAGAATATTTCTGTTGTTTCGACATGTTAATCTGTATCAAAATTAGCCCTTCTTCTCGAAATTAACCCCACCGCCCTGTAAATCGCTGTAAACAAGCGATCACTCCAACGCAAACAGCGATACAACAAGGGACTTGCCTCGCCCATGCTGCGTAAAGTAACCATCTCTGAACCCAACAACAAGGCAGACAACCTATGCTCCCAAAAGATGTTTCTCTTTTTAACCAATAGCAGTTCTTCGCTCACATCTGAACGATGCCAACCCTTATACCACGTTGAACCCTGCAGCCAATCTGTTAAAAAACGCTCATAGGCGGGACTCCAACGCGGGTATGGGTCAGACAATAGGACCGACAAACAACGCCGAAATTCTCTTATTGCGGTTCCCCCCGACAGACAAAATATCCAAGAAGCAAAAAAAGGATTGGGCCTTTCCACCAACGATGTGCCATCATAGCGAACATCCCCATAGATACTGGCGTCCTCAACCGTACTCTTGCCCAAAACCTTCTTCAACAACCCAAGCCAACCCAAGGTGAAGTGGTTTTTGAAAAACGTGTCATTCAACACAACCACCTGGCCCTTCAACGAGGCCTCTTCCAACACTTCCAAATAACCAGAAAATTCATGGCCCGCATTGCTGCCCTGTATTTCGCCATTCAATGCCGCACCCGGCTTGTTGTTCAAAATCAACACCTGCGCCTCAGGGAAATGACGTGCAAACTGAGACCGAATATGCCCACCCGACACTTCATCGCCGTATTTCACCACACACACCGTCAAGGTCATCGTTTACGTCCTCCCATGAACTTTTGCAACACATACCCGCTTTGCGATACACAATGCGTCAAAACATTTCTCAAAAACAACCAAGCATAAGACCTTGGTCCAAAAACCAGGGCATTGAACGACAACTGCAGCAACCGACCTACAAACACCAAAGATCGCTTAATGGGATAAATGCGATTGATCTGCGCGCTGGGTTGCTCTTGTTCGTGATCCAATCCCGGACATCCGTTTACCGCACCCAAGCGATAACCCAACCTGGCCATGCGCAACACCAATTCATAATCCAAACACTCCAAAAACCATGTAGACCGATGATAACCCACCTTTTCCAACGCAGCCAAATCAAACAAAGTACCGCTATTGATCATCAATTGGGTGGGTTTTACCAAACCCGGCAAAGATGAATCCCCAGAAGTTGAAGGTAAAAAATTCAATACCGCGAAATCCGATATCTGCTCCTCACGGTCTTGCAACCAAGCTTGTATCCAAGCCAGCGAGGACAATCCAAACACGGTATCTTGATCCAAATACAAAGCTTTAGAATAACCCGTTTCCCGCACCGCCTTTAGCAGGGTATGCATGGCGTAACCCAAACCCTCGTTGCGGCCCGTACCCAAGACCTGTATTTCCTGACCCCAAGGTGTACCCAAACCGTCCTTTGGGGTGTTGTCAAAAATCCAAATGGGCCAATGCTTGCTCGCCGCTTGAATTCGCTCCACGGCCAAGGCCGACGGAAAATACGTTACAATACAAACAGGGTATGTTGACCCAGGATCCGACACTATTTCAATATCTGTGTAACAATAAACCCAATGCTAGACAGCGTAGAAGCCATCACCGAATAAATGGTCACGCGCTCCGCCGGCGATAACTGGGGACCATCATTCTGATTGGTTTGCTGCGAAGGCACAATGATCTGACAACCCGGCTTAATCTTGGGTTGCTTGTTGAACACGCCAAATGGATGTCGGGTTTTGGCACTCCGGCCATTCTGATACACCACAAATACATTCCGCAATTTGGCTGCTTCCGTAGCACCCCCTGCCATGTCAATGTAGTTTTTCATGGTTAACTGCTTGTCATACATGATGACATTGGGATTATAAACCTCTCCCAAAATTCGCACCGTTGACTCAATGGTTGGAATAATAAAACGGTCTCCTGGTTGCAAATAAAATGATTTGGCCGTAACCTCAAACTTGCGGTTTCCACCGCCAATCACAATGGTGTCATAAGCAAAACTGTCGGTAAAAATCTCCTCCGATTTTTTCAATGTGGCCGTGTCCTCAGCATACAATTCGTTCAACACCTTGGCCTTGAGACGCTCGGTTACCTTGGCAGACAGTTGGGCCCGGCGCTGGCGAATGATCAAACTGCCCTCCACACTGCCGTATACCGTACTGCCACCGGCCTGGGTGAATATATCGTAAAGGGTTTGTTTTCTGGAAGACATCGGATATACCCCGGGTACTTTGAATTCCCCTTCACAACTCACATAGACTTGGTCGCGGTAATAGGGATTTCGACTCACGGTAACCACATCCCCGGGCTGTAACAAATAATTGTTCAAGTCAGCATCATTCCAAAAATCTCTACGCGCACTCAATACACTCACGGTGGCCAATTGACTCTCGTCTTCCACCTTTCTTGATACGATGACCTTGCTTGTCAAGGCTTCCTGCTCAAACCCGCCGGCAAGAAATAAAACCTTGGCCACAGACAATCCTGTTCCATAATCAAACCCACCTTGGTGATTCACATCGCCAAAGACAAAAACTTGGTCTTTCACATTCATCTCCAAGCTATCCCCCACCAAAATGACGTCATTTTCTTTCAGTACCACACTCACCGCACCTTGCATTACAGAGGCCAAAGAATAACCCAAATATTCGCGTTGCCCATCCTTGGGATCGCGGTATAGCAACACATACGATTTCACGGCATTGGGCTTCAACCCTCCGGCATTTTCTATGGCTTGTTTCAAATCAATACCAGCGGCCATGGAATAATAACCCGGACGCTCCACAGCCCCATCCACTTTGATGCGATTTTTGAACCGATCAGCAATGGAAGATACCGTCACAATTTCTGAGCCCTTCAGTTGGAAATTGCCCAAATCCGCCAAACGAACCGAATACAATTCCTTTTCTGAGACACCGTAACGCAATACCTCCAACACATCTCTGTAGGCGATTTCTGTAAAACCACCCGCATAGCCCAAGGCATCATGCAATTGTTCCGTAGGCAACAACTCATAAACGGCTGGGGTTTTTACCTCCCCACGCAAACGTACCCTTCGGTCGTAGTAGGGAATGAAAACAATGTCATTATCTTGCAAGGTAATGTCGGAGGATCTGGAACCTTTCGATAAAAATTCATACAAATCAATCACCCGTATGGTTTTGCCATTGCGAATCACATGGATGTTGCGGTAACTGCGATTCAGCCCAGGACCACCCGCGGCAAACAAAGCATGAAACGCGGTTCCCAAAGAAGGCAAATAATAGGCACCCGATTGTTTGGCACCCCACACCATCACTTGGATGGTTCTAAATTCAGTAATTTGGATCTTCAAGTGGCTTTCGCCTGTTCCCAAAGACGCGAACCCGTATTTTTTCAATTGGTTGGACAAAGCCCTTTCCGCCTCAGACAATGTCAGGCCACTCAAGGTGATTTTGCCGCCATAAGGTACAACCACTGTACCGTTGTTGGCTACAGTTACATTCATGGTTTGTTCCTGAAGTCCATAAATGCGGATCGACAAACGATCGTTGGGACCCAAAATATAGCCCGCCGTAGGAGCCAAGTTCAAACTGGGCGCAAAACCCATGGCATTGCTCTCAAACAATTCTTGTCCGTAAATAGCCACCGTACTTTGCAGCACGTTTTCGGTTACCCCATTTTTCTTGGCCTTGGTGGTATCCCCGTCTTTCTTCAAATCACTCACCTCCACTTGGTTGCGCTTGAACTCATCCACGTTCAAACCACGCGCTCTGGCCATGGCCTCCAAATCGGCTTCGTTGAAACCCTGGCGCTTGGCATTTTTCAATACCTCCTCACGCTGGGCGGTGGTCAATTCCTTGACATTGATGTTGCTGAGGTCTTTTCCCAACCAAGTTTGGGCTTGAACGCCCAAGCTCAACCAGAGGAAACATTGAATAATAACTATTTTAATCCACTTCATCATTTCAAATTTACTTTCTTTTTCCGTATTGGCTCACTGAAAAAACCAGGTCCTTCACTTGATCCTTCAGTTTCACCCAAATTGGATGGGTATAAAGCGCATTTTCACCCAATTGCACCACCGGCAGCGTGCCAATGTTACAACGATTGTGTAGCACATACACATTCAACAAACGCTCGGCCATGAAACCCAACACCCGCTGTTGGTAGGAACTTTCCCGCTGCAACGTATCCTGCTGCTCAAAGGCGAACAACAAAGGAAACAACCAAGCACAGTAGGCCTGTAATTGTACCCGCGTAGTAACAAACATGTTGAACAAATGCTGGATATTGCCTTCCAAAAATGCATCATAAGTAGCAACGTATGCAGGTTGCTGTTCCACCAACAACCTTCTCATTAATTCCAAATCTTCTTTGGGGTGATATTTAATGTATTCTTCCCTCACCGAGTTAATCAATTTCACCGGTGTAGGCAAAATCCAATCTACCCCATTCAACAATACGGGAAAATCTGTGGCCAGCTTATGTTGATGGCTTTGTAGGGCACTATCAGACCAACGGCGTGCGTATAATCTCCACCCCGGGGGTTTTTGAAAAAAACGACGGTAATGACATAGGCCCAGCACCGCGTGGTCTACATCATTCTTCCACATCCAATACAAGGCGGTTAACTCCCCGTATTGGGTGTTTTTATCGTGAATGTTCTCTCCAGACACAGCATGGTTCTTGCCCACATACAAAGGCTTGAACACCGCACTGTCCAAGACCACCTCACCTTGGTGATAACAAACGTAAAGCGCTGTGGTGGTATTCTGGCTCATGAAATTTCCGCTTTGGCTTTTTGTAATGCAGACCCGATCACTTGGTGCATGTCGTAATAGCGATACTCCCCCAAACGACCCCCAAACAATACGTTTTCCTGTGTCTTTGCCAAGGCCTCGTATTTTCTGTATACGGCCTGATTTACATCATCATTGATGGGGTAAAAGGGCTCTTCTCCCACCGTCCATGTTTTCGAATATTCATGGGTAATGACCGTATGTGCCTGTTGTCCAAATTCAAAATGCTTGTGCTCAATGATACGGGTGTAAGGTGTATTTGCATCGGTATAATTCACTTGGGCATGTGCTTGAAATTGGGGGATTTCAAGGCGGGTGTTCAGGAATTCCAAACCCCGATATTCCAACGGACCAAATTGATGGTCGAAATAGGCGTCGATAGGACCGGTAAAGACCACTTTACTCGCCCTGGATGTCCAAAATTCACGATCTTGGAAAAAATCCACGGTCAACTTTACTTCCACCCCGTCCAACAAGCCGTCGATGAGTTTGTTGTACCCACCCATTGGAATTCCTTGATAGCGATCTTTGAAATATCGATTTTCGGTCGAAAAACTCACCGGCAATCGCTTGATGATGAAGGCCGGCAACTCTGCCGCTGATTTGCCCCATTGTTTTTCTGTATATCCCTTGATCAGGGTTTCATAAACATCCCTACCCACCGTAGACAATGCCTGTTCTTCAAGATTCTTGGGACGTTTTTTGGCATAGGGTTTTACTTGCTCCGCCAATTTTTCTTTTGCCTCTGCTTCAGAGATAGGTCCCCACAAAGCCCGAAAGGTATTCAAATTGAAGGGCAAGGGAATCATTTTACCCTGGTAATTGGCCCAAGGAGCGTGCTTGTATTCATTGAACGATACAAAGCGATTCACAAACGCCCAAATATCCGCATCGTTGGTATGAAAAATATGGGGACCGTATTTGTGCACCTGAATCCCATCCACATTGTCGCAATACACATTGCCACCCACATGGGGTCGCTTGTCGATCACCAAACAACGTTTCCCAGCTTGCTTCATTTGATGCGCAAAAACCGCCCCAAACAAACCACTGCCCACAATCAAATAATCATACGGCCTCATGCAACGAAATCCATTTTTCTTTCAGTATCCAAAATAACACAATCCCTGCATACAAAATCACGAAAATTCCCATCACCAACAATTGCATCCAAGGGTACAAATTCCAGAGCGACACCCCATACAAAACAACCCCCAAAGGCAGCATGGCGATGAGCCAACGACACAAAAACAGCCCCAACACGCGATCTTTGATCCACGACCAAGCATAATAGGCTGAGCCCAATGCCACAGAGGCCTCGGTACATAAGGTAACCCAAGCAGCGGCTTTGGCCCCATATTGCGGAATAAACCACGCATAACCCAATACAGATCCCAATAGGGCCACAGACACCACCTTTAAAAAATCACGTTCTCTATTTTGGGCCAACAACACTTGGATGCCTGCCACATTGGAAATGGCCATGAATGGCAGGATCCAAGCCACAATGCGCAAAATGTCCGCGGCATCTTTGAAGGAGCGACCGCCCCACAACCACAACCAATCACCCGCACCGATGAATAACACCACCGCCGTTGGCAGCAACACCATCCACAGCATGCGAAAGGAATTTTGCACCAATGCGCTGAAAGCCCTCTGATTTGATTGCTTCACCAACCCAGCCCCCTGAATCATCAAAACCATCACCACCGCACCCATGATCATCAAAGGCAATTTGGTGAGGCGCACCGACAGTGTATACAATCCCGTTTGGATGGAATTGGAAAACCAACCCAACATTACCGTATCTAAAGTAGTATAGCCCGTAATACACAATGTGGACAAACTCAGCCACAACAACTGTTTGCGTTGAACCCGCGACAATTGGGGTTTCAACACAAAATGCCAATCAACCGAGGCGCGTACATGCCATAGTGTAAACACAGCAATGGCAGATTGGGTGAGCGACATAATCACAAACCCCGTATACACATCCCCAATACCCGTAACCAGCCAAATCGTGGCCAATAAACCCAGCACCCGTAACACCAAGGTTCTGACAATGACAAAACGGTAGGTTTTAATGCCTTGAAAATACCATTCCAAGGACAGGGCCTGCGACACGACAAACAGCACCACCCAGGGTAGAAAGTCTGATTGTACCCATGCAACCGGTCTACTCAGCCAACCGATAACACCCAGGCCCAACAAAACCATTAGGGCAATCAGCAATATACTGAGCAACGAAGAAAAAAGCTGCTTTCGTTCACCCAAATCACTGCATTGCGCCAAGGATTTTGCCCCAAAGTAGGGAATCCCCAACGTGGCAATCAACACCAACAATTTGGAAAAATACTCAGCCAAAGAAATGACCCCAAACCCCTCGGCCCCCAAATGATGGGCCATCCAAGTCATGGTGATCAAGGGGAGCACAAACTGAATCCCCGTGTAGAGTAGGTTGTTCCACAAGGAGGCAGCCAGTTTCATGAAAATTATTTTTTTAGAACCACACCTACACTGCGCCACAAAATCTGGATATCGCCCCACAAGCTCGCGGTCTGGATATAGGCCAAATCATGCACCAATTTTTCTTGGTGATCGTCGATGGTGGCGTTGGGGTTGTGCACTTGGGCCAAACCGGTGATACCGGGTTTTACCGCATGACGCGCATCATAGGCCGGGTATTTCGTGATACAGTCAGCCACAAAGTCTTGCTGTTCGGGTCTGGGCCCCACCCAACTCATGTCGCCACGAAGTATGTTCCATATCTGGGGCAATTCATCCAAGCGAGTTTGACGCAAAAAAGCCCCCATCACCGGAATCACGGTTCCATCTCCCTTCACCATTCCCGCCCGGGGATTGTTGTGGTTTTTCTTCAAACTGCGCACTTTATACAAATAGAAACGTTTCCCGCCCAAGCCCACGCGGAAATGACGGAAAATCATACTCCAGCCACCAAATACCGGATAGACCAAACAAACAGGCAGTAACAACAAAATAGCGACGGGCAATACACATAGACTAAACGCCACATCAAACCATCGTTTCGTATGGCTCATGGCGTAGGGCGATAATACCACAGGTTGTGGAGTTATATTTAATTGCGCCGCATTGATGGGTTTCTGTTCATCCAATTGTTCAAAGGGCGAGTTCTCACTGATGTATTCTGGCACCAATCGTTTGAGCCAGCCCACCAACTTTTCTGAACTTTCACCGCCTTTGATCATGTCGAGCAAAGATCGCCATTCTTCCCTAAAATATTCGGTCTCTGATTCCCTCACTTTTGCTACCATGATTTTGGGGTGTTTGGTGGGCAATGTGGTTTCGGCGTCGCTCAACAATTCTTCATACAATTTCTCTCCCGGACGCAATCCGGTGTAGACAATGTTCACATCCAAATAGGGTTTGAGCCCCACCAACCGGATCATATTTTCTGCCAAATCACGGATTTTTACGGGTGATCCCATGTCAAACACGTATATCTCACCGCCATTGCCCATGGCGCCCGCTTCCAATACCAATGAACAGGCCTCGGGGATGGTCATGAAGTAACGTGTGATTTCTGGGTGGGTGACGGTCAATGGACCACCTTGATTCAACTGCTCCTGAAACAAGGGAATCACAGACCCATTACTACCCAATACGTTGCCAAAGCGAGTGGTGATGAATTGGGTTTTACCCAATGCCGACAGCGATTGTATGTATCGCTCCGCTGCCCGTTTACTGGCCCCCATCACATTGGTGGGATTTACGGCTTTATCAGTACTCACTTGCACGAAGCGCTCAACCCCAAATTCCAAGGCCATTTCCGCCAATTGGGCGGAACCCCAGGTATTGGTATACAGGGCTTGGGCGGGGTTGCCCTCCATCAATGGCACATGCTTGTAGGCGGCCGCATGAAACACAACATGGATGTTGTGCTGAGTAAAAATCTGTTTGAGGGTGCTGGCCTGACAGATATCTGCCACCAGATACTGCTTTTCAATGCCCTTGTAGGTTTCCAAGGCATTCAGATCCCGTTCCAAATGAAATAAAGGAGTCTCGCCTTGGTCTAGGTATAAAACTTTTGCTGGCCAAAAGGATAGCACTTGTTTGGCGATTTCAGAGCCAATACTGCCCGCGGCACCGGTAATGAGAATGGTTTTGCCAAACAGCACATCCGATACTTTCTTTTGGTCTAAGACGATGGGTTCACGACCCAGCAATTCTTGCACATCTAAGGCCCTCAGGTTTTGGGTGGTTACGCCTTGACTCAGCATTTCATCCAACTTGGGTACCAATTGCAGTTTCACTTGGTTGGCCATGCAAAGTTGGGCGATGGTTTTCTTTTTATCCACAGGCAAACCATGGATGGCCAAGATCAACAAGTCTATTTTGCCCGTTTCTATAAATTCTGATTGAGCTTGTTCCAGTGAAAAAATCTTTTTGCCTTGGTAACGTTTGCCTTGTTTGCTGCGGTTGTCATCCACAAATCCCAAGACTTTGTATTTGGCTTGAACGGCATTGAAGGTAAGTCCCCCAGATTCCCCGGCTCCATAAATCAGCACGGTATGTACTTTTTGATCGCCGGGTTGCATGAGTCCAAAAATCCATTTCACAAAGAGGCGCAGCGCAATGAGCATGAGTGCGCTGAGCAGAAAATCCACCACCAAAATGGCATACAGGTATTCAGCATGTCCAGCATTCCGTTGTTTCAATACAAACAGTATGGCAATTGACAAGACCAAAAACCGCACGACCAACAATTTCACCAAATCATAGAGGGCGGTTTGGCGGATGATCCCCATGTGGGGTCTCAACAATAAATGAATCAGTACACTGGTTGGCCAAACAATAGCCCCATGCAAGAGACCTTGCGATAAAATGAAATTCACCGATTGGTGACAGTGAAACAACAAGGTGGTCAAAAGCAAAGACAAACCACACAGCATCATGTCTAGCAAAAACACAACCCAGCGGTGATAATACGAAGTCTTCAATTGCAATGCCATTGACTGAACAAAGTTAATGCGAAATTCTCATGGGGTTGGGCTTTAAACCAAGAAAGTAGTATCATTGGCAAAATCACAAATAATAAAAGCCACTCTTTGGGTGGCTTTTATTATCGAAGGAAATATCAAATTTACTTTCTCACCCTATCCCCAAACCCTTTACCAAATACGGTAAGAAAGATGTATTTGAAATAGTACCAGACGTTAAAATGGTCAATCATCTTGGCATCGGTTTCTGCCAAGCGTTGTGGGGTGGACATATCAATTTTATTGATTTGTGCCAATCCTGTAATACCTGGACGAATGGAATACACCCCTCTTTTTCCGCGTTCTTCAATTAATTCTAATTGATTGAAGAGATTAGGACGTGGACCAACAAAACTCATATCACCCATCAGCACATTGAATAGCTGAGGGAGTTCATCCAACTTTGTTTTGCGCAGAAAAGAACCCCACTTCGTTATGGCACTTACCTGAACCAAATGCGTTGCCACTGCTTTGGTGTTCACATGCATCGATCGAAACTTCAATAATTGAAACGTTTTTTGATTCATACCCACACGTTCTTGACGGAAGAGCGGTGATCCTGTATCAAACACGCCAATAATCAACAATAAAAGGATTAAGGGGCTTAGTATAAGTAACCCCAAAAAAGAAAAAGATATATCAAAGATTCTTGTCATCAATTATTGAAATGATTGAAATGTTCTACGTAAACCTTCCCTATTAGAAACAGGTAATGGCTTCCCAATAGCACTCATTAACTTTGTGTTGCTTACCACATACGAATCAGTGAGTTTCTGCAAACGCTCTTCATTGAGTGGCAGTTTAAGAACATTACCTAATTTGGCTGCTAGCTCTATTAATCTTTTAGAGACATTCCAAATTCTGGGCATTTTATTTTGAGATTCTGCTAAAATCGAAATCACCTCATTGGTTGAAAGTGGTATATCGTCAGCTACATTGTATACACCTGAAGGAATATCTTCTCGTTCCATCATTTCCTTGAAAACGAACATCAGATTATCAATAGTACAAAAAGAACGCTTATTATTAAATTCCCCTAATGGCCATGGAATACCTTTGGAAACTAATTTATATAGCAAGTTCAAATTACCTTTATTTCCTGGACCATGAATCATGCATGGTCTTAAAATATAAACTCGCTTGCCTTCAGGAATATCTTTTGATAAAATATATTGTTCTGCCAATAGTTTACTTTTCCCATAATGGGTAATAGGATTTGGGATGCTCTCTTCAGTTAATTCTCCGTGGACAATATCTGCCACAGCTTTAACAGAACTAAGTGTGATAAAAACCTTGGCCTCTGAGCATAGAAAAGAATCAAAAACTTTTTTTGTAAGTTCAGTATTTACTCGATAGTATTCGTCAGGGTTAGAAGAGTTTTTTAAATCATGAGCTTTACCGGCGAGGTGGATCACTGCAACTGCTGAATCAATCTTTATCTCATTTCCTCTGTTCCACTTAATAGTTTTTTCCTTAGAAAAAGTGAGAAGTAATGATTGACCTACAAAACCGGAAGAGCCCGTTATAAACACCCTCATGTATAGCTCAAAATTGATTCCGCCATCAAAATATTGATATTGCTTCGTCGGTATTTCAACTTGAATTCTTTTCTATCAATTTTATTCGATAACATATCCGACTTCAAAAAGTCAACTAACTGCTTTGAATTACATGGTTCAAAAACAAAACTATCTGATACTTCATTTTTGATGAACTCAGCAGCAAACCCTGAAACACCAGCAATTATAGGTTTACCAAAAGTGGCCAACTCAAATATTTTAGATGGCAGCACTTTTCTAAATGCTGGATAATCATTCAAATGAATAAATAGATAATCGGCATTGCTATATATACCTTGCAGCTCTTTTCTATTAACTGGTTTTTCAAGAACTACATTTGATATAGACAAATTTTCAATCTCATCCTGTAGTAACTTTTTTGTACCTCCGTCACCAATAATAATAAATTCAAATTCACTACCAAGTTCTTTTGCAGCCTGCGGAATCACTTTGTGTAACCCCTGACCTTCACCAATGTTGCCTGCGTAAACTATAGTTTTAATGAAGCCTACTTTTTCACTCTTTTCAATAATCGGAGTTGTTTCTAAAAATTCTTCATCAATACCATTTGTATAAAACGTAAATTCCGTATTGCTATATTTTGAGAAATAAGATTTAAAACCGCCTGATATTAAATTGATATGTTTTGCGTAATTAAAAGTCCTTATTTCAATTAATTTCAACAATGGCAATAAACCGAGTTTTAGAATTTTTGATTTAAATACATCAGACATTGTATCTACAAAAATATCTCTGATATCCAAATATAATGGAGCATCAGATTTCTTTGCAATTGAAAATCCCAAATATGCCGTGAACAATCTACTTGATGAGGCGAATACTAAATCTGCACGCTTGTTTTTATTTAACTTTATTACCTCCGAATAAAACTTTTTAAAGGAAAATACTTGATCCAACATACCACTTTTGTGTGGTGGCAATGAAATTCTATGAATTCTTAAATTTCCTAATTCTTCAAATTCAAGCGCACTTTGTTCAAATGAGCTATATCGATTAGGAAGTGTGGTATATACATCAACAATAATATCTTTCTCACGAGATTGTTTAGCTAATTCAATTGCCAAAGGGGTATTCCTGAAAGAACCAGCACATAAATCAGGTTCGTAATAAAATGTTAGATACACAAATCGCTTCATTAGTTCCAACTTATTGAAACCTTACTACTAAATGGAGTAGTTCCGGTAATTAACAAACACTTATTCTTTTGAGATGACCCAAATTTGTCATGGTATGTTGTGTCAACAACCTGTATATTTTGATCAGTTTTAATTTTAGCTAACTTTTCTAAAGATGTGCTCAAAAGAATGCAGCCATCAAGCATTTCTATTAGAATATCTGGATGTAAGTAATATCTTAATTGGACGCTATTTTGGGAACCTGTTACCTCATCTATTATTTCTAGGCACCCATCATTCACTCTCCATTTTCGCTTGTGAAGTGGCTTTGATGCAATTCTTGTATACCCATCATGAACAGCTGAAAACTCTAATTTCATATCCTCATTAATAATTTCTACATCTATTACCCTTGCACGCTGGGCAACCCTAAAACCTGACCATACCTCTGATGAACTTTTATCATCTATCTCAATGGTGGAATGTGCCGATGTACCTCTTTGTCTTAAGCGCTCGTCAGACAAACCATACTCACCTGTTCCAGAGTTAACAATTATTCTTTTCCCCTTTAAAACTAATTCAAAAGACAAGGAATCTGCATGAGCATGACCGGGTAAATATTCTGGACCAATTTCGCCTATGTCTACAATTAAATGGATATTTTGATCTTTAACTACGCCAAAGCCACTTTTTTGAAGGTAATTGAATTTCCTATCGGCCGTTAAAGACCAATTCAAACCAAGTCTATGTCCCAAATTTTCTAATTCTTTAAAACTTGGTGCTATGCCGTTTGCACAATCATTGAAATGAGCTAATTCACCGTTATTATAACTTAAATAGTAGAGCCAATTCATCCCTGAAAGGAATCTTTCTTGAATTTCTTGTCTTGGAAAATTTGGAGGAAGGCTACTTTCAAGTTGATAAAGGTCCAACAAATCCTCCATTGCTAAAGAATGATACATTGGGCTCAATTCAAAGTGAGCGCCATCGCTAAGAAACTGTTCTCGCAACTCCTCTTTTAGTATTTTTAGCGCTTTTCTATATATGGCTGAGTTTTCATCTAGTCCAAAGAATACGCAAGCAAAAAGCAGCGCTTTAGCGTTAATAAATAAGTGATTTCCAAGCAAGTGATATTCAGGACGGTCAGCTAACCATAGTACCTGATTCCATAAACTTAGCTTAGCCTCATTACTAAGTCCTTTTGTTTTAAAGTGCCACTTTATCCAATTGATAATTCTCAGAGAAGTTGGATAAGGTTCCCATCCAGTTCCTTTACCATATGGGTTATCAATTATCCATTTACTCATAATATTATTTTGAAGTACTATCTCTTCATTTCCTAAATCAAGTTGATTTAAATAATCAAAATAATGCAAATTATAACGCCACAATTTAGACTGTGAGGGGTTATCCCACCCTACTTTAGATAGCTGATTTTCTTCGTTAAGAAATAAGAAATGATCGTAATCCTTGGTAACTCCTAGCTTAGCGATATAAAAAAATGGTATTGATTTCGTTGTTGGGCAACACGTTTCTGGATTACGAAACCTTGGTAAGAAATAAATCAACCTCCAAACAACTTGCTTGAACTTTAAATATTTTACGGTGTGATATAATCGAATTGCCTTAGTTAGCAACCTGTAAGTTTTTTAAAATTGAAACGATTCTCTTTGCAGTATTACCATCCCATAGCTCAGGTATAGCGCCTTTCTTCCATTCTCCAGCAAACAACTTTTCTAGCGCAGGTTTAATCGCATTTGGATTGGTGCCTATTAATTCATTTGTCCCAACGTGAACTGTCTCCGGACGTTCTGTATTGTCTCTAAGAGTCATACATGGCACACCCATCACCGTAGTTTCTTCAGTAATCCCACCTGAATCTGTTATAACTGCTAACGCGTTCTCAACAAGATAATTAAACTCCAAGTAACCAAGTGGTTCAATCGTGTGTAATTGTTGATGCCCAATGTTCAGCGTTTCCAAAATTTTAGCTGTTCTTGGGTGTACAGGGAAAATCAAGGGTAAACCAATAGAATTACTAATAATCTCATCTAATAGTTCTTTTAATTTTTCTTCATCATCAACATTTGCTGGTCTGTGAAGCGTCATCACAATGTATTGACCCTTCTCAAGCGATAACTCATCCCAGAAATTTGGCTTTCTAAATCTAGGTCTTTGTTTAAGTAAGGTATCAATCATGGTGTTACCTACCCAAAAAACACGGTCCTCAGAAACACCTGAATTCAATATTGCCTGTGTGGCTTCTGGAGTGGTTGTGAAGAAATAGTTTGTTATAGAGTCCGTTACTAAACGATTAATCTCCTCTGGCATGGTCCAATCTCCGGAACGTATACCCGCTTCAACATGGGCTACCGGAATGTGTAACTTTTGAGCAACTATAGCACATGCCATAGTTGATGTCACATCGCCAACAACCAAGCAAAGATCAGATCTTTCTGACAACAACAATTTTTCATAACCAATCATTATGGCAGCGGTTTGCTCAGCTTGCGTCCCTCCACCTGCGCCTAGATTTACATTTGGCTCCGGAATGCCCAACTGAACAAAAAAACTATCACTCATATTCTTATCATAGTGCTGTCCTGTATGAATGAGTCTAAAATGGATATCGGTACCCTTTGATTGCTCCTTCAAAATAGCATCTATTATCGGAGCAATTTTCATAAAATTTGGTCGTGCTCCAGCTATTAAATCTATTTTCAAAATATTGATTTTAAACCTATATTAAATGTTAATCCAAGTGCCATTTCTTAAACTTTCAATTGCGGCAAAACTAGCCTTGGTCGTATTGATAACTTGATCTATTGGTATAATTTGACTACCGCCCTTAGTTACAGATTCAATTAATAGATTAAATTGACTTTGGTGCCCTTTGTCCTGACCAGAAGATGCAGAACTAAAGTTTTTGAAACCGTAACCGGATAGCTTACGCCAATTATCCATAACTAAAGTTCTTTCCTGATGATATACCTCTATCCTCTCCTTCGAATAAGCTTTTGATCCATTGGCAAAATAATTGATTACTGCATTCGTTCCATTTTCATATTTCAGAAGTATTGACGCATTATCTGAATTATCCATAGGATGCTGCCCCATAGCATTCATACACACTGAAACAACTTGTGAATTGGTTATAAAGGAAATCAAATCAATAAAATGGCAAGCCTCCCCAATAATTCTACCTCCGCCTACTTCCATGTCATGAACCCACACATTATCAGGTATAAACCCTGCATTCATAGTTGCAACGATATTCATAGGGGAGCCACTATTTCCCAACAGCGTTTTCATCTTGACCGCCAAAGGTGCAAAACGTCTATTGAAACCTACTGTTACAGTTTTCTTAGATTTTTCTGTTGCCTCGATAATTTGATCGAGCTCTGCCAGATTTAAGGCTAATGGTTTTTCAACAAATACATGCTTCCCATGGTCTAATGCTTGAACAACTAACGATGCGTGAGAATTGTGGCGAGTTGTCACCATTACTAGGTCAATATCGTTATCATTCAAGATAGAATTATTATCAGTTGTAGAATTCGCAATATTAAATTTTTTTGCCAATACAGTACCTGTCAATCCCCCTGCACTTGAAATGTACTTAAGCTTAGCTTGAGTCTTTTTTAAACAAGGTAAAATCATGGCTGAAGTAAAGTTACCGGCGCCAATAATTCCAACTACACCTTGCCCGCTTGTGAACTCAGCACTATTTAAACTGATTGACCTATTCGGTTCATTTGATTCTTTTTCAGGATATTCTAAAATGGAAGCAATAGATCTTCCGTTATTCATATTAGAATAAATCTCATTATAGTTGTCAAGTGTAATCCTTTCCGTTATTAAACTTTTGACATCTATTGTACCTGAAGCAATAGCATTTAAAATCGTTTCAAAATTGCGCTTTTCAGTCCAACGAACAAATGGAAGGGGATAATCTTGTCCCTTCTGCTCATATTGCTCATCATATCGGCCCGGCCCATAAGAACAAGAAACTTGAAAAGTCAGTTCCTTCTCATAAAAATCAGCCCTAGATATATCCAGTCCAATCACGCCAACTAATATAATTCTCCCTCGCTTTCGTGACATTTTAGCTGACTGCGAAATGATTTCATTACTCTTATTTGAAGCAGTAATGATTACGGCATCTGCACCGATATTTTGAGTAGCATTCATCACATACGCCACTTGATCTATACCCTCTCCTGGGTTAGCCGCATCAATACCAAATGTTTTGGCTAAAGCAATTTTAGAAGCGTCGTAATCAAATCCTATTACTTTACACCCATTCGCTTTTAACAATTGTGCTGTGATTAAACCAATCAAACCCAAGCCAACAACAACAACGGTTTCACCAAATGTTGGATTTGCCAATCTGATTCCTTGTAGCCCAATTGCGCCAATAACTGTAAAGGCCGCTTCTTCATCAGTTATATTTTCAGGAATCTTGGCAACCAAGTTTTTTGGCACACAAACATATTCAGCATGAGGTCCATTGGATGCTACTCTGTCGCCAACTTTAAAATCTTCTACCCCTTTACCAACTGCAATTACTTCACCAGCATTACAATATCCCAAAGGCAAAGGTTGGCCAAGCTTGTTAATTACGGCATTAACGGTTGGCATCAAACCATCAGTAACAATTTTTGAAATGACCTCTTTAACTTTATCGGGTTGTTGCATCGCTTTCTCCATAAAGTTGGCCTTTCCAAACTCGACTAACATCCTTTCGGTACCTAATGATACCAACGACCTATTAGTTTGAACAAGTACGTGACCTGCTTTTGCCATTGGCGCAGGCACCTCTTCTAATATTGTTTTTCCGTTCTTAATATCTTGGATGATTTGTCTCATATTAAATCTTTAAATATTTTTTTCTTCTCCTCTTTATTAGGGTAACTAATAAGTACTGCTCTATACTTCCCTTTAAAAACAAATAAACTACCTGCCGCAGCCCCAATAATTTTAAAGGTCTCAATCAACGATTTAACATCTTCAATTCTACCCGCACCTCCTAAAGCGGTAATTGGAAAATTAGTCCATTCCCTAATCATCGATATTAATGAAACGTCATAACCACTCATAGTACCATCTTTATCGATGGAATTAATTACAATCTCACCAATACCTATTTCATTCAGTGCAAAAACAAAATCTTTTAGCTTAAGCTTTGACTTTTCTTTACCATTTCGTGTAAAGATATCATAACCTCCACCCGTGATAAGTCCTCTTTTTTTAACATCAATGACTACAACCACACTTTGAAAACCTACTTCCTGACCTATTTCACGGAGCAGGTCTGGGTTATTTATTGCTGAGCTACTAAGAGCAACTTTTTCAGCTCCTAATTCAATGATTTTTTTTGCTTGCTCAACCGTTGTGATACCACCGCCATAGCAAAAAGGCATTCTGCATTCGACTGCTAAGTTTTTGATCATCTCAAAATTTGGGCCTCTATCCTCCACACTTGCATCAATATCCAAAACCATAAGTTCATCAACTTCTTTTTCATTAAAGATTTTAACTGCATTAATTGGATCACCTACATATTTAGGTTCTTTAAAATTGACAGTTTTAACAAGCCCCTTATTGTGTACAAGAAGACACGGAATTATTCTGGATCTGAGCATATCTATATATTCGCAAAATTGGAAAGCATCCGAATGCCATTGGAATGACTCTTCTCCGGATGAAACTGCATGCCGAAAATATTATCGTGGAATACAGCTGATGAAAAGGTGTCGCCGTAATAGGTTGTGCCTAGTATATCGCTATCCTGCATGGTTTGAAAGTAATAAGAGTGAACGAAATAAAAACCAAGCTCGTGTTCTACACCATTAAATAAGGCGTGTTCGAGTGTTGGCTCAACTGTATTCCATCCCATGTGCGGTAAATAGGGCTTTTCTTTAATTTTTTGTATGTCAAATTTTTTCACTACACCTTTGATCCAACCCAGGCCTGCTAAATTTCCTTCTTCACTTCCATTGCTTAAAATCTGCATGCCAACACAAACCCCTAAAATGGGTTTCTTTTTGACTAGCACTTCCTCATCGAGCGCAGTTTTTAGCCCGGAATCATTCAGCTCTTTCATAGCTGCATCAAAAGCACCTACGCCGGGAAGAATTAAACTATCGGCAAGCTTGAGCTCTTCCGGAGCTTCTATAATTTTAAATGCAATATTCAACCGGTTGTAAATATTGGCGATCGCCTGAATATTTCCTGAGCCGTAATTAACAATACCAATCAACGTTTGCCTCCTTTTTCCATTCCAAAGAGCCGCAATACCGAAGCTCCCATATTATAAATATTCTCCTGTGACTTATAATCCTTAAATGTGCGTTTTGGCGCATTAAAATAGGATCTTAACTCTTCTGTGGTAATACCTAGTTTGTTCGCAATGAATTCAAAATCCTCTTTTACCTGATCTTCGTTATAAACAGGCGTTTTCAGATTCTCTAATGCCTGTTCTCTAGTCATTTGGTCAGTTAGAATCAAGCTGGAATACTGCACTTTTCTGGTATCAAACCCAAAGCGCTGAGGCAACCAATAACCTTCGTAAAACCTAGTAAAACGCGATTCAAAATGCTTCTGGGGGTACTGCTGGTAACCATAAGTATCCACTAAAAATTGCATAGCCTTTTCTTTGTCATAAGGCACAAAATCAAGCGGTCTTAACAGTTTTATTCCTTTTATGTATGGCAGGAATACTTTATGCCATAAAATATTGGTAACGGGATACTCATTGAGTTTGCCTCTGCCGTATTTTTTAAATATATCGTTCAGCTGTATAGAATCCGATTGATAATACATCCACTCCAATGGGTTTCTTACACATTCGGTTGAATAGTTGCCACCCGTAAGGATGTACTTAATCTTATGCTTTGAAGCGAATTTATACATCGTTGCAAAAAAGGCATGATCCTGAGGTACATCTATGTGTGGAACACCAGATTTAAAAAATGCCAATTGCAATTCCCTCATTTCTTCCCAGTTGATAACCTCGGTATACAAATCTAGGCCTAGGCCATCCACGAGCTTTTCAATATTGTTAACAGCAATTTGCGAATTCCATCCCGCATCCACATGGAATACCAGGGGTCTTAAATCGAATTCTTTGGTCATTACATGTAACAAATAGGAGCTGTCGATGCCACCACTCATTCCCATCAGGCAATCAAAATCTTTACCTTGCCCTTCCTTTTTAATTTTCGCGACTAAATCCTCAAACTTCTTTTTCCCTCGCTCGTCTGTATGCCAGAAAGGGAGAATTTTGGTGAAATACGTATTGCAATGATCACAAACTCCTTTGTCATCAAATGAAATTTGTGAATCACTGGTGTCCATGACACAATTAGTGCAAACTTGAAATTCTCTTATCATGGTGTATTAACTAAGGTCTGAATAAGTTGCTAAATTTGATGTACTTCCTATATTCTTTATGAGCTTCGCGGGCGAATTCCCATATTTTTTTACTCGGTATCTGATCAATTGACGAATGACAATTATGTACGAGATGAACCCTTGGCTCATAGTAAACTTTAAATCCTTTGCTACTCAATTGATGAGATAAAAAGAACTCTTCACCCATTAAAAAAGTTGGTGCAAATAGCTCTTGAAAATTTTCGAAAAACACAGATCCCAATAAATAACAGCTGCCATGACCCTGGTATATCAGTGCCGCTTCATCATGCTTGAGTTCATCGCTTCTATCTGTTAAGCCCTTCGTTACTTTTGCACCCCATTTTACCAGACGGGCACAAATGTAGGAACTAAAATAAATGTCGTACACCACCTCTCTGAAAAAACTAATTTTTTCAATGACATGAGGATTCTGAGACAATCCGTTCTCCGTAAATATTTTAGGAGAAATGACAGGATATGTATTGAGTTGCGGAATTATATTCTTTACGGAAGTGGCAAAGTCAATGGGGAACAACAAATCATTGTTTCCTATAACCATAACATTCACCTCCTGCAAATACTTCCTGATGTAATTGATGCCGATATTCAGGCCCCTGAAGTAGCCCACATTGTTTTCATTGTGTATAATAGTGACGTTTGTATACTGATCATCCAGTTGATTCAGCTGGTCGACGTTCTCAGCGTTTGAACAATTATCGACAATTACAATTTTAAAGGTCGGAAACTCCTGAAGTAAGGCAAGAGATTCGATCATCTTCCAGGTGTGCGCGGAACTATTAAAATTAGTCGCCACAAATCCAATTACCACCTCTTTTATAACTTTTTCCATTAATGCGGTTTTTATGTTCTGTCAATATAAATTAAGCTACTATACAATACAGTTGCTGTTCCTTTAAAGTGATATTGCCTATTAAATGCAGTTTAATGTGTTTGATAGAAAGATGTAGAAAACCTTTTTTAGGGCCTTTACATGTAATATTTAATTTCTATTTCTTGTTTGCTTTTAAAATAATCAAAAACAAAATGGAAAGCATAAAAGAATATGTGGACTTAAGGATAAAATACGGAGATTCAAGCAAATAAATTTTACTTAGGCTTACATGATTTCGTGCCAAATAATAACGTCGTAAGCTACTGTGATTCGACGAAGCTGTCAATCAGCCTAATACTTATATTATCATTCGGTTCCCTGGATCATTTAACAAGCTAGGTTCCTTAGTTCGTATCTACTTATATCCATTGATTTTGAGCAATATAAAGTACTCCAAATTCAACATTATCCATAAAAAATCTTCCTAAAACCGCCAATTTTATCAAATAAATCAATAAATAATAACAGACCTGAATACACTAAATAATCCTTTTTCGCTGCAGGCTGCGCCACTTTCCAATTCGTAATATACCTCATTATTCAACTTTAGCTCATTTACACCCATCGCGCCTATGGTGATGCAGTTGGAAATCTCCTTGTAACCTCTCAAGGTACAGTCCACCAGATGCTTCAATACTTTGGAGACTTAGTCAAAAGTCAATATCCGACTTTAGCCTCCAACTTAGATACTTTAACACCTTGATTTAGCCATTTGTAATAGCAGGAAGCTAGTCCACATTCAGCTATCGCAAAACAGTATTTACCTTGACCATTCCACCATGCCTAAAAGATGACAACATTTTTAACAATGATACTTCATTTTCATTCGACACATTATCGAAAATTACAATCTTTTCGTAATTCTTCGAATTAAATTACAACAAAGAACCTATTCAGTCAATTGATATATTAGATATGTAATTACATATAATTATTAGTGCATTTACCTCATGTAAATATATTTCAAATTACATTTGTGCTGTAAGCATTACATTTTTCTCTAATAAAGGCGATTTTTCATTATTATATACAACAAAAAAGAAAACCATTAGCAGCAAATCATGACTTCCTCTACTATATAATTCTAAACTCTTATAATTCATCAAGAGTAACAATCCTATAAAATATCTCGCAAATTCTGCAAGAATCAATTTATCCACACTTTTATTGGTCGTTATTACCGTTCGTAATCTGATGAAAATGTAATACAAAAGCAAAAACACGAGTAAGGTGCCAATAAATCCGATGTGATACAACAACTTAACATAGCCAATGTCTGTCGCTTTACCATAAAACTTGTTAGGGTCTTTTCCATAACCAAAAACTAAATCAACCACAGACACATTAAGAGCATCCAAATGGGTGGAAGTTAAAGCTTCATATGATCCAGAAGTGTAATCAGAATCCACTACGTCAGATGTGAGTTCAAGATTATTTAAAAATAATATATTTGAAGCTATTAAAATAGGAAGAACGAACTTAGAGGAAACATAAAAACCAAATAGTAAAAATGACAAAGGAGCCAATTTTTTCTTTCCTTTCATCTTCAGAGTGAAATAAAACAGAAATCCAGCAAATATCAGGCTTCCCAAAATCATCCCAGTCCGTGATATTACTAATGTAGTCAACAGAGCTAACGCAGCAATAAACAAATAAACAAATTTATCTTTATACTTAAACTGAATACAATAAAAACCCATCGCAGAGATAGAAATTAAAGCCGCACTATCATAGCTAGTAGAAAGACCAAGTTTTCTTATACTCATCTCTGTAATTACACTTGCTTCACGATCAAACCCAAAGAAATAAGCCATTGGGACATCTAATGAGGGATATATAAGCTGTAATCCTACAAACAAAATATGTAAGAAAAACATAATCATCAGTAAATTAACAAAATTCTTGTATCCAATATGAATACCACTAAAAATAATTGATAACAAAATCGTCGATGTAAAAACCCGAAAATATTTGCCAAAAACATACGTATTAAAGTTATCTCTTAATGCCATTGCACACATTGCAATACACAATATAATAAACGAATTAAAAATTAAAAAACTATCGAATTTCACCTTATTTGATACGGTATATGCCAACACTGCGATCACCACATTTACAAATAAGGTAAAATATATCGATATTGGATTAAAATAATTAACGAATACAACTATAAAAATCAACAGTAATCTCATGAAGGCTTTTTTCGAATAAAATTAAAAATCTGCTTCAAATTTTTGGGGAAATCAACGAAAGAAAAAACAAAATACAAACACAAATAGTACAAGCGAGCCCAATAAGATCCATTCTTGTTTAGACCGATTGTCGCATATACATACGATTTATATTTGTGCGAAGGAAAATCGGGATTAATACTTTTTAAGTATGCAATTGCAAGTAAATCAGACTTTTGATCTTTTATAGTCGTTGTAGTGGCAAGCCCACCAAAGTTCAACCTGTACACACACATGATGTCTTCGAAATATTTCAATTTACCCGAAAACAAGATTAGAAAATTTGTTAATCTATCACCAGAAAGAACTTTCGGCGCTTTTAAAATTAATGAAACTACACTTGACCGAAATACAACGGATGCAGTATGAAAAATTCTTTTGCCCAACAAATCATCTAAACCAATTATACTCGGCGTATTCAAGCAAAATAAACCGCTCTGAATCCCATTTTTTATTACCAACGATTGATGACAACAGCCGGAAAAATCTGTATGTGTCTCTAAAAATCTAACTTGCTTACTAAGTTTCAATGGATCCGTCCAAAAATCATCACCCTCACATATAGCTACATAATCACCAGTGCATTGTTCAAACGCCCACATCGCATTCGCATGCATCCCTATATTATTATCATGCCTTTTATATTTAATCCATGAACCGTGGGGATGATTAAAAATATAACTCTTCACGATCTGTTCAGTATTATCAGGAGAACAATCATCTCCTATAATTAATTCAACATTAAAATCACAATGCTGAATTAAAACACCTTCAATAGCCATCGCTATGTATTCCTCATGGCCATAGGTAATCATTACTACGCTAACCTTATTCATGTCCCAATATTATAATTTACAGTATGCACAATATCTTATGAAACCTATAAACAGGAGTATAACAAACTATTAGAAAGGACAAATAAAAATACCATTAGATGCTATAACGAACCAGATTCATTAATTACACAAGAATAAAATAAAGTCATGTCTACAAAATCTTACAATTTCGATCCTAAAAATTGGCATTTTAATCTCCTTTATCGTATTAAAACGACCCGAAGAAAATAAAAAATCTATTAATAAAGACTAAATATTATTATTTGTGGCTTCAATTTATCCATCAAAAATTAAGTGTTTACTATTACTAGATTATATTTCTATAATTTTTTACTAAGTCCAAAATATAGAATAATATTTCAGACTCCCCTAAGTAATTCATTATTAAATAAAATATAATACCACTTACCACAGGCACAATAATCTGAAATATCAAAGGATAACTATCTAAAAAAAACAATTGAAAGAACATAAAAGAAGCCATTAGAATGGCCTTAATTAATACGGGTGCCATAATTAATAACTGATTCGTTATAGAATAGTTTATCATTCCTCGACTGTAGTACATATTAATAATCAATGCAATCAAAGACGAAAAAACAGTTGACCAAACCAACGCTAGTATTCCAAATTGAAAAGCCACAATCACACAAATACCTAAAACACATTTTTTAACCAATTCTAATTTCAAAAACAAATCACTTCTTCCAAACACTTTCAACACATTAATGTTAAAAGAATGAATAGGATAAAATATACTAGCTAAACATAAAATTTGAAAAAAGGGAACTGTAGGTAACCATTCTTGGCCCAATATAAATAAAAATAAAGGTTTAGCAACTGCCGCCGCACCCAACATTATGGGAGCCACTATAAAAAAAGAAAACTGTAACAAATATATGTAAACTCTCGACATTTCTACTTGTTCTTCTTGTAATTTAGATAATAACGGATAGGTCACTTTACTTAAAATCCCCGTAATAGCAAGCACAGGGTAATCATTAAATGTTGTAGCTCTTTCAAAATATCCAAGTGATTGTACTGAATAAAACCTTCCAATTAATACATTATAGATATTCTTAAAAACAGTATCAATAATACCAGACAACATTAATTTATAACCAAAATTAAAATGAATTTTGAACTTTACAAAAGAAAAATTCAAAGACGGCTTCCAGCTAGAAAAAATCCAGAGCGTTGCTGCTTGCACAAATTGAGTAGACAAGTACATCCAAATAATACTCCAAATACCGTAACCCAATAGACCCAATATAACACCAAGTAAAACACCAAGTAATGTACCTGGAATATTACACATGAGAATCTTGCGAAAAACCATTTCTTTATTAAGAAGAGCCAACTGAACCGATGAAAGAGCAGATATAACAAATCCTAAGCAATATAATCGAATAGCTTTAATTAAAATCTCTTGGTTATAAAATGCAGCTATAGACGGCGCTAAAACAAAAATCAATATATATAAGATTAAACTAATGAATAAATTTGTGTAAAACACAGTTGAATAGTCACTATCATCCGTAGATTTCGTCCGAATAATTGACGCTGATAAACCACTATCGATTAAAATGATACCAATTGCCATAAATACAGAAATCATACCCATCAGACCAAATTCTGCAGGCCCGAGTAGCCGTGCTAAAAACAAACCAACTCCAAATACGATTCCCTTTAAAACTATAAAATCCGTAAATGACCAAATCACTCCGGAAATAGTATTTCGCTTATATGACATAAAACATGTTACGCTTCTAAACTAGAATTAATTATATTGATTAACTGACTGTACAAATTTTTACTGCCTAATATCATGCTTTGGAAGTAACCATCATCAATAATATCACTAAATACTTTCCTTAATAACATGTAGCTTTTCTTTGAACCTATAGAAAACAGTTTCATTGTCAGCTATATGTTTGTCAATTATCATACCCGCTTGAATGGTATTTCCTGAACCTATATGGACAGAAGGAATAACTGTTGAGCGTATTCCAAAAAAATTATTATCGCCCACTTCAACCTTTCCGGCCAAACCTGCAGTTGAAAAAAAGTTCATGCTACCAATTACACAATCGTGGCTGATGAAACTATAGGAGGTGACCAAATTAAAATCTTGAATTTTGACTTTTGGGCCAACAATAACATGAGGATAAATAATATTACCTCTGCCTAATTCAGCTGTAGATGCCACAATAGAAGAGTGGTGCATAAAATTGGGAAACCTCACACCTTTTTTATCCAACTCGTTGATTAGTTTCGTTTTAAACTCAACATTGGATATAGCTATGAAAACTTCTGTTCCCGGTTGAAAATCATAAGAGTCAATATCACCCAAGACAGGGGCCTTGAGTTCATATTTTTTCCAGTAGTTTTCGATATTATGAGCGTATTCTATGTAGCCTTTAATGTAAAACTTATCCTTTTCGTCAGCAATAAATCTATTATTATCTTCGAAATATGATGCCAGTTCGGCTGCTACTGCCCCTGTGCCAAGTACCAGTATTTCTCTCATTTTATAAACTAAATTGATTTAACGCCTCCCTCAACACAAAGGATGTTGTGGGAGCTCCATGGCCCGGATAAACTGTATAATAATCTGCTGTAAAAAGCTCTTTCATCCATGATAAAGTGGTGGAAAAAGCCTCTTTACTCCCTGTAGGTAACTTTGTAACTATTTTCTCTCCAGGTATGAGCGTATCACCTGTGAACAAAAAATCTCCCGTGAGGATACATATACTGGAATCGGTATGGCCGGGGGTGTTTTTGAATACAATTTGCGAATCGTAAAAAGAAAGTCCATTCGTTAGCAATTCAGAAGGTAATGTATCCGCCTTTACAGTAAATCCTAACTGATCATAAAAAAAAGACAAGTTACTTTTGGCGCTCGAGATACGGCGACCACACAAATTGGAACAAATAACCTTGCAATAATACTTATCTACCAATGACTGAACTCCCCATACATGATCAAAGTGCTCGTGTGTAAGTATAATGTAACCTGGAATTAGTCCATGTAACTCTAAAAACTTTATTACGTCCTCAGATCCATTGGTACCTGGATCAATAATCACACATACTTCTTTTCCTGCTTGATGAAGTATGTAACAATTGGAATCGATGGGTTGATTTTTAACTGTATAAACGAGCATTAACCTGTTATGTTAATCGATCTACCTCCGTCAATAGTGAACTGCTGACCGGTAATCCACTTGGCCTTTTCTGATAAAAGAAACTCGGCCATGTAACAAATATCTAATGCCTCTCCTATTCCCAGAGGGTAAGTTTCGACCATACGTGTTCGAACTTGTTCATTATCAAAAATAGCTTGAGTCATTTCTGTTGGAATAGCACCCGGCAAAATTGAATTTAACCTTGTCTTGGGGGCCAGTTCAACAGCCAAACAACGCATTAACGTATCAATAGCTCCTTTGGATGCACCATAAGCACTCATACCTTTAGCTCCCAAATTACTAAGATTACTCGATAAAAACACAACCGATTTAAGCGCACTCGCATTGTATTTATTATTTGTAAGCACTTTCGCTATTAAGCTTGCAGATATAATGTTAGTGTTTAAGGTTGTTGTCAAAATTTGGTGAGTCGACATTTTTAAGGGCGCCATTTTCATGTAACCTGCACAATGCACATAACCCGTAATTTCAATTTCTCCCTGAACAATATAACCCGATAAAGCTGACTCTATTTCATTAATATCATTTAAATCTTGAGACCAGATTTTGTGTTCAAATTTCGAGTCGCATTGTAATTTAACCTTTTCCAGTCGCTCTTTATCTCGTCCGTGCAAAATAATATTATTGAACCCAGACAGGTAAATAGCCATTTCCCTGCCTATTCCTGAAGAAGATCCCGTTATAAGAATATATGAGGTTTTCATAAGTTGTTTTTATTGTGCTGTAAAACCACCATCAACGCTTAATACAGTACCTGTAATCCATTTTGCCATGTCGGATAACAGAAATGCAATTGCATTTGCAACATCTTCTGCTTCTCCTAATCCAAGAGGATGTAAATTATTCAAGGTATTAAAATAATCCTGATTAAATGAGCCTGATACTGTGTCGAGCATTTTTGTTTTCACAAAACCCGGGGCTACACAGTTAACTCTAATTTTTTTTGCTGCGAGTTCAATCGACAAAGATTTAGTTACTCCATGCAATGCAGCTTTAGTCATAGCATATCCCACATTCGCAGCAGAACCTACAAACCCATACACAGATGAGATTAAAACTATAGAACCAGACTCTCCTGAATAAACATTCTTAGAGGTAAACACTTTTGCCAATTCAATTGCAGCATAGGTATTCAGATTAAAAATATCTGTGGTCGTATTGTGGTTCATACTCTTTAAAGGAGAAACATAGGGTCTGCCAGCAAGGTGAACAAATCCGTTTAATTTCCCCCACTCTTCCACTGCATGCACAATGGCAGGTTTAATTTCGGATGAGTGTTGCAGATTTACAGTTAAACAGTGGACGGTCGCATCTCCACATAATGCCTTGGTTGCGGTCAATCCTTCGTCATTTATATCCAATAATATCAACTCTGCCCCTAGCTTAGCTAATAATACAGACGTTGCTCTGCCCAAGCCGGAAGCAGCACCGGATATCAAAAACCTTTTACCGGTTAGTGCAATTGGATTAAAGGACATCCTATTTTTTAGATTGAATAAGTTGGTACAATCCTTCTAAAGTCTTAGCGTTGAGGATCTCCTGCGCAGAGATGGTTACCGAATATTCGTCATCAGCAAAGGCAATAATTGATAAACTAGTTAAAGAATCCCATGCATCAAAAGAGGTAATTTCATCCTGAACTTTTACAGAATCCACTTCTAGTAACTCTGCTATTTGATTTAAAAATGTTTCCATATTAATAATCTATTTGTTTACAAAATTTTAGAGGTCCAACATGAATAACCATGGCTGCCCAGGTTAATCCTACGCCAAACCCTGATAAACACAATTTAAAATTGCTCTTCTCTATTTCCTGTCCAATATTAAAAGCTATTGCAAGTGGAATAGTAACTCCACTGGAGTTTCCAAAATTCTCAACAATATTACTTGGCATTTTATTTCGGCTCACACCAATTTTATCCGCCAGTTTTTGGAGCATAAACCTATTCGGCTGATGAAACATAAAATAATCTATTTCATCCTTTGATACATTCGCCAATGCTAAAACCTCTTCAATCAGTGGAGGAACTTCTGTTTGCACAAAGTTAAATACCTCGTCTCCTTTCATTACAAGGTGGTCTTTACTTCTGAAATTACCGTTGACATCTTCTACCAATACGGCTGTTTCGGGACTACTTGGTAACTTTGCCCCCCCTGCGGGAATTTGTAGCGCAAACGCACCTTGTCCGTTCATTTTTAGCGAACATGAAATGGTTGTAGGAATAGAAGACCGTTCAACAATCGTAATAGATGCAGCATCACCGATCAGAGGATTGCTGTTTCGGTCGCGTTTGGAGACTTTAGGACTCAACACATCGGCATTCAACAGTACTACTTTGTTGATGGATGCCTGATCTAACAGCATAAAAGCCTGAAGTAGGCCAATTAAATAACCGGCACAGCCTTGATTGATATCCAGACAAATCATATCATGCTTTAATCCTAGTGCCCCCTGAATCACATTGCTTGTTGGAGGCATAATGTAGTCGGCCGATTGAGTGACCAGAATGATCGCATCAATTTCGTTTTTAGTCAAATAGCCATTGTCTATCAAATAATGCAAACCATGAACACATAAGTCCGAACCGGTTACACCATCCTTTACAATACGTTTATTCTTAAAACCCATTGCAGCCTTTAACTTCAGCGATTTGGCCTCGGAGAAGTTATAGTTACCCATCTCGTCTTCAAAGGTTACTTCATTACCAGGAAGGATGGTTAGTATACCGCCGATTTTTTTATCGCCAAATGAAAAATTCATTATTTAACCCCGTATTTATTTAATAATGTTGAAATCGCTTCAACACTCGAAAAATTGTTGGGAACAATATCTGTTCCATCAATAGAGATTTTATACTCTTCATCTAATGCTGTTACTAATGTAACAATATCAAATGAATCCAGCATTCCGTTCTCAACAAAATTAACCTCCTCTTTAAAATCAAACTCCGATCTGATTTCTTGTAGTATCTCAACGATTCTTGTTTTCATAATTTCTCCCATTTTTCTAATTTCAATAAACCATCAGCAAATTTTATAAACGCTTCTGATTCGTGTTGTATTATTCTATCAAAATTCTCATCTGCATCGAAATTAAGAATTTTATCATTATCAACTATAGTCGCCTTCCAAATGATACTATTATCGAACCTTGCACCAAAGTATGGAAATGAAACACCTCTAACCAAATTATATGCATCAAATTTGCTCATTTCTCTTTTCAGTAGACATTGGTTTAGTTTTAATTTACCGAAGTAACTTCCCTCTAAATGACTTTGCTTTATTAAATTGACAGTATCATTTTGAATATGATCTATCGCCTCTATAACTATTGTCGAGTAATTTTTTTTCATTTCATTTTGTAATTCATGAACATAAACATCTCTACCAATAGGCAACTTCCTTTGAACTATTATGTCACCAGTATCTACCTCTTCGTCAATAAAATGAATCGTTATTCCCGTCTCCAAATCGCCATTGATTATGGGCCAATGTTGTGGAGACATCCCTCGATAGAGGGGTAATAAAGACGGATGTAAATTAATACTTCCCCTTTTGGGTATCTGAATTAGTTCTTTTTGTAAAATCTTCTGAAAATGACATACAACAATTAAGTCCAAATCCGCGTAGGACAATGTTTCTAAAAGATTGTTGTCTCTAAAGTCATTTAATCTATTAAAAGATATACTATTTGAATAACAATAGTTATACAGTCTTTTGTATATTAAGTTATTGTAAGCAGGACAGTAGACTCCCACAATAAAATGGTCTGCTTTAACAAGAGATTCTAGGACTATCAGACTAAATGCATCCTCTCCAAAAAATGCTATTCTCATTAATTAATCTTCTGATTGAGCAGTAAGCGATCTATCTTACCATTGGTGTTCCTTGGCATTTCATCCAAACGGATATACACCGTCGGAATCATGTATTTGGGCAATATAGTCGCAATTTGTTTTCTGAATTCGGACGGAGAAATTTCTATTAGAGACTCATAAAACAAGGTAATCTCTTTACGTTGCGTTTGATACACCACACACCCGTTTTTAGCCATTTTCAAGGTATTCACTATTACATGTTCTATTTCACCGAGCTCAATACGATACCCCAAATGTTTCACTAAACTATCCTTGCGGCCTTTAAATACAATTTCCCCAAAAGCATTTTTAGCTACAATATCTCCAGTACGGTAAATAATTTCAGGATATGATGTATTCATTGGGTTTTGCACAAAGGCAGCTGCTGTTTTCTCCGGATTATTGTAATATCCCATAGCTAGAGATGTACCACGCACACAAAGCTCCCCCTCTTCTCCTTCACTAATCAATTCATCCTTATCATTTAGAATTAAAATGTCCGTATTTCTGTATGGTATACCGATAGGCAATGGCTCATCATCAGGAATATGACGGTTAACGATGAAATATGTACAGTCGAGCGTGATCTCTATTGGACCATATAAGTTTGCAAATAATGTTTGAGGTAACATTCGCTTCCAATAATTAAACTGTTTGGTAGGAAACACCTCACCTGCAAACCAAACAATTTTCAAATCAGTCAATGGCACAGACTCCAACAGATTCATATTGGCTATATTTACCATAATGGTTGGCACCCAGAATATAAAACTTACATTGTGCTGTTTGAGTAGCTCTAATATTTTAACCGGAAAAGCAGAAAGATGGTCAGGTACAAGAAACAATGTGCTTCCTTTTGCCATCAACATGCACAACTCAAAACTATAAATATCAAAAACCAATGGAGATAACGATCCGATTACTTCTTCGTTACTAAAATTAAATATTTCCTTTGATACCTCTGTAAACTCAATAAAACTTCTGTGATTCAACACCACACCTTTAGGAGTTCCGGTTGATCCTGACGTATTAATGATGCATAGCGGATCAGTATCAATTTGTTCCGACATACGCGCATGCAACCATTCGGGATGAGCAGTTTGAGTGAAATCTACCTCGTTTATAAGCAAAACCTTATCGGCTGAAATAACTCCCTCCAAAATTTTTACAAGAGACGAATCTGTAATAACTAACTCCGGTTTAATAAGGTCAAAAATATTCTTTACGCGCTCCTGCGGGCTCTTAACATCTATGTTCATATAGATATTACCACTGTATGTTACTGCTATATCAGCTGTAACACTCTCGATTGATTTGGGTAAGAAGATTGCTACAGGCTTATTCCTAAAAGGATTGTGCTTCATAATTGAAGCTGCCAAAACTTGCGCTCTTCTATCCAAAATTCCAAAGGTAATTTGTTGGTCGCCCTCAATCACTGCAATACGATCTCTACTCGTTTCAACAGTATTAAAAAAGTACTCTAAAATATTTTTTTGCATAATTAATTTTTTTCAAACAATATTTTATTATCCTTCAAAACGATTGCAATATTGCAATTTCTTTCTTGGTGGTTCATTAACAAATCACAATAATTCTTGAATTACAATTTTAATTGTTTTGAGCCCTCAACAAAAGTCTGACAATAAGATCTACCTCTTGTTCCGTTATGGTAAAATACAAGGGCAAACACAATACACATTTAGCAATTTTTTCGGCTATCGGTGTTGATTGCGGCTTAACGAATTTCAATAAATTAAGGGTAGGATAAAAATACCTTCTCGGATAAATCCAATTCGCATTTAATAAATCCATTGCCTTTAACAACGCCTCTTCTGTTTCGAAAACAATTGGGAAATAAGCAAAGTTAAATGCATTTTCATCGTAAGAAATAAAGCTTACCTTGAGTGTTCGCAATTGTTTTTCATAATACTGATAAATGGATTTTCGTGCAGCCAATATGGCATCCACCTTAGTAAAGTTGCACAGTCCCATTGCTGCATGGAACTCGGAATTTTTACCGTTGATTCCTACCTCAGCGAAATTCTCGGGTCCATCATGTCCGAAATTTCGTAAGTAAGCCATTTTTTTCAATAAATCAGGATTCATGGTAAAAACGGCTCCTCCTTCAATTGTGTGAAACAGTTTTGTCGCATGAAAACTGGTTGTACTGATATCGCCATAGGCAAACACAGATTTACCCTTATACAGGGTTCCGAAACAATGAGCAGCATCATAAATTACCTTTAACTCGTATTTATCGGCAATCTCTTTAATAGCATCAATATCACAAGGATTTCCGTACACATGCGTTGCCAGAATTGCAGTTGTATTGGGCGTGATTGCAGCTTCAATTTTGGTTGGATCGATGTTTAGTGTCCTCGGATCAATATCAACGAAAACAGGATTACACCCTTCCCATACAATACTGCTAGTTGTAGCCACATAACTAAAGGGTGTCGTAATAATGTCTCCTCTAAGTTCCAGTGCTTTAATGGCAATTTGCAGAGCAATTGTTCCATTGTTTAGAAATAGAAGATGCGGTAAATCAAGGTATGTTTTAAGTTTAAGCTCTAGCTCATTTAGTAAGGGACCATTGTTTGTAAACCAATTCCGCTCCCATATGCCTTCAAGCAATTTTGTGTATTCTTCTATTGGCGGTGAAAATGGTTTTGTTACTGGAATCATATGCTGTTAAGTTTAAGTTAATCCGTTACAAACGGGCATCTATTTTTGTGCGGTCTAAAAATGACTTCAAATCATAAACTACAGTAGATTTATCTATTTTAAGACTTTCAAGATCCAGTTTTAAAAACTTTTCATGTGCAACTGATAATACCACTGCGTTATATTGCCCAAGCGTGCTGGTAAGTTCAATTCCATATTCCTCCTTCACCTCATGTGGATTCGCATATGGATCATACACATCCACATTTAACCCAAACTGACTTAACTCATTAAAAATGTCAACAACTTTGGAATTCCGTATATCTGGACAATTTTCCTTGAAGGTAACCCCCAACACCAAAACTTTTGCACCCTTAATGGTTCCACCCTTTTGAATCATCAACTTAATGAGTTTGTTAGCCACAAACATCCCCATACTGTCATTTACCCTTCTACCCGACAAAATAACTGCGGGATGATACCCAACTTGTTCTGCTTTGTGAGCAAGGTAGTAAGGGTCTACTCCTATACAATGGCCCCCCACCAAACCTGGTTTGTATTTCAAAAAATTCCATTTGGTAGCTGCTGCATCTAAAACATCAGCGGTGTCAATATCCATGCGATCAAAAATCAAAGCCAATTCATTAACAAATGAGATATTTACATCACGTTGTGCATTTTCTATCGCTTTAGATGCCTCAGCAACTCTAATGCTAGGAGCTTTGTGAGTTCCTGCTTCAATTATGCTTCTGTATAAACTATCTACTATTTCTGCAATTTCTATTGTAGATCCAGAGGTAACTTTTTTGATTTTAGTTAAAGTATTAACCTTATCACCTGGATTAATTCGTTCAGGCGAATAACCACAATAAAAATCTGAATTATACTTTAATCCAGAATATTTTTCTAATACTGGAACACAGTCTTCTTCGGTACAACCAGGATAAACAGTAGATTCATAAATAACGATATCGTTTTTTTTGATTACTTTACCCAACATTTCAGAAGCTTTTAATAATTGAGTTAGGTCAGGCGCTTTAAACTGATCAATAGGTGTTGGGACAGTTACAATAAAAACATTATATTTTTCTAAGTCCACCACATTAGCAGAAAAATGCAATCCTGAATCTGCATTCGATTTAGCCAACTCCATTGCATTTTTCATGCCAACAAGGTCTGCTTCATTGGTACGGTCGGTTAGAAGATTAAGCTCTTGAATTCTGGATTGATTAATATCAAAACCCAATACTTTAAATTTCTTACCGAATTCAATTGCGAGAGGCAAACCTACATAACCTAAGCCAATTATAGCAATTCGTTTGTCGTATATATTCATATAAAAATTTTATTGCTTAAGTGCGCACCAAATTGCACACCAACTACCTCATTTTTGATCGATTTTTGAAGATTTATCATAAACTCAGAATTCTAATTACTGATGATAATCAATGATTTAAGTGATTTATGGTGGTTGATAAATGAGCCTTGTTGCTCTAGACCACACTAATTAGGATTTCAGTTTTTGAGTCTTCCACCAACGACTCAATAACAAGTATGCTACCGCGAAAAGGAATGTTAAAAAGGAACCCCCAATTGCTGATAATAATTTACTGGTCTTTTTCTTTTCCAGGGGGAAACGGGGCTGATCAATTAACTGAATCAAAGGTTGGTCTTTCGCCATCATGGTACGACTCAATTCAAGGTTTTTGATCAATTCGCCATACATCGTAGACAATACTTGTATCTCCAATTGTTTCTTGGCCTGGGGTACTTTTGCCACCCCTCTCACCAAAAACTGATTGCCATCTACTTCGGAGGCTACGCCATACATCGCCTGTCCCAAGGCCTGCTTCACGCTGTCTACCTTGTGTTCCATCATCTTCACATTCTTTCGCATCTGACCTGTTTTGGTTTCTACGTAGAATTCGGTCACATTTTGCGTTAATATCTGGGTAAAATTCTTTGCAAACCATTGATCCTCGCCGGTAAACGATACAGACACGATGGCCAATTTCTTATCCAACTTAGCAACCTGTAAATTCTTTTTAACTAGGTCTATTGAAACCTTGGCCAAAAAAGAATCTTGTGCCAAACTAAAACCCTGCTTCTCTTCGTTTCCGGTAAAATACACAGGTAAGGGATCGTCGAGTTTCCGTGGTTTGGGTTTTTTGGGTTTGTTAAAATCAATGTATTGATTCACCAACAACTTTGACTTCCCTGCACTATCCACTGCCGTCAACAATGTTTTTTCTACCAACAGTCGGCTTTTCATGAGCTCCAACAAATTGTCGCCACTGAATGCACCCGCAGAACCACCACCCATGAGATCCACCCCAAATTGGGATGCGATGGAACCAATGCCCCCCATTTTATCACCCCCTTCTGCCAAAGCGAAGGTTAATTTGGCCGTATACATGGGCTTTTGGGATTTGGCATAAAAAAATCCTGCTACTCCGCCCAACAATACCAACAACAACAATTTCCACCATTGGGTTTTCAAATAGCCCAAAGTTTCACCCACTTTTTGAATCAACTCCTTCAGGGAGATTTCCTCGGTTTCAAGTACTTGCTTATCCATGTTATGGTTTGATTAAAGCCCACAAGGTTGCCAAACCGGTTAATTTTACCGTAATGTCTTGAATGATTTTATTCCAATCTGTAGGGATTTTGTTCAGCTTGTCTTTTTTACTGGTCTTGGCCTTCTTATCCTTGGATATCACGTACACTGCACTGCCTTTTTTCACCTTGGGTGATACCCTGAATATGTAGCAATTTACGGTTCTTCTAACACGGCCGTTTGCTTCCACCACATAGGTCTTTGAACGCCACGCATCCGCTGTATAGCCATTGCCAAATGTTCGAATGTAATAACCTGCCCGTTTGCCTAAAACAAAAGGAGAATTCATGACCGCATAATTCGTCGTACTGTCCAAATTCAATAAATTCTCTATGTATTGAATACCTGTACCATATATGCTGATGTAATCTATCACCTTGGGTACCGAAATGATATCGCCCTCTTTCAAAGTATAATTATACATAGAGCTTCGGCGATTCATGGCCTTTTTCATATCGAACACCAAGAATCCCCCGGGCAAATTGGGTCGGTCGAATTTGGCCCCCTCAGGAAATGCATAAGCAGTTAATCCACCGGCCAATTGCACCGCATCGTGTACCGTGAATCCTTTATCTTGAATCACATAGGTACCAGGGTATTTAAATTCCCCCCTCAATTCAATGACCTTTTGAAGTTCAAAGTTGGGTATCCTTCTTACCGATACAATATCAAACGGCAACAAGGCCGTCTTCAACACTTCCTGGTTCTCGGTTACATCTTTGGGGATGGTTAGTTCTAATATCGAAGTTTGGTAGGGTTCCCCGGGTTTGTAATTGGGTGCAAAAATGTTGCTACGTGCAATTTCAATCTTGGTCAATTCAGCGGATATCTTGATACCACCCGCCAATACCAACACATCTCCCAAGGTCAATCCTTCTTTGTACGACAGGGTCAAAGGATTCTTTACCTCCCCATTCACATTCACGGTAAACGTATCCAAAAACTCCGCTTCTGTGTACAGTAGCAATACATCGTTTTTTCTTAAAACAATGTTGTTGACATTCTCCATGCTGTTGGACAGCGCAGAAACTTCCAAGGGAATGTATCTTCTTGTTTCGTCTTTCTCCGTTCTCACCAAATAGGCCCGCTTCAGCATGGCCTGCTCTTTGAGTCCGCCTGCTTTCTGAATCAAATCCAATACCCGCTCCCCGGATACCAGCGGAAAAACACCGGGGAAGTATACAGGTCCTTTGATTTCCACTTGGTTTTCCAAATCCTCATTCACTACACCCACCACTACGGAATCGCCGGCTTTGAGACTGAAATCTACATTGAGCTTACTCAAGCTATCCCAATTCACTGGAAACAAACGCTGGTTTTTCTCGATATAGCGCTGCACCTGGGTATTTGCTGCCAAAGCATTGGGCTGGAATCCTCCAGCATATTTAAATAAATGCGACAGCTGTTCTGTTGGCAACAACTCATAGGTCATAGGGCGTTTCACCGCACCCGAAATACTCACCAATTTACCAATCGTGCCCACCACCAAATAATCATTATCTTGGAGAAAGAAATCATCTTCAGCGCCGGGATTTTGCAAGTAAGCATATACGTCAAACGTCTTGATTACTTTGCCATTGCGACGCAGTTGTACGTTCCTCAAAGTACCAATATCGGTGGGACCGCCTGCGGCAATCAAGGCATTGAAGGCCGTATTCAAAGCAGGAATTTTGTAGGAACCTGGTTTGAATACTTCACCCACAATATTCACGGTAATGCTGCGGCTATAGGCCAAACTGATTTCCAGTTGGTTGGCGCCCATGTTGAAATTGTTGCTCAGCGCGGTTTTGATCAACACTTTGGCCTTGTCAAAGGCGATGCCTTTCACGTAGATGCTGCCCAATTGTCCCAATTCTATCCTTCCACGTGCATCCACTTTGGCCACGGTATTGTAATAACTCACCCCAAAGATGGAGATCCCCAATTCATCACCCACCCCCAATTCGTAATTGACTGGGGCTTTGGCGTCCAGACTGCGCTCATAAATTTTCAAATCGCCCTTCCGGAACAATTCCTGTCCATAGACCTTAACAGCACGCGCTTCTTTGGGCGCTACAATTTCAGCGCCCGTCAGCGGCGTCTCAGCTTCGATCACAGCTTGTTTGGCTTTTTGCTCTGTAGCTGCTTGTGTAGCCAATCCAGGGGTATTGGCAGTTGACGGGCTTTGGGTTTGAATCTTGTTCAAACGATCTTTGAAGGCCTGTGCCTCCGAGGCGGGCAGGCCCTTGGCCATGGCCAACTTTTCTGCTTGTTCCACCCCCAAACCAGCGGCTTGGGCTTGGGCCAACAAGTCCAACAATTGGGCATCCGTGAAATCAGCGGCTTTTAAAGTCGCTGGATTCTGAGACAGGACGGGCTGGGCTGTCAAAGACAAAATCCCCAAAAAAAAGATAATCAGTAAGTTGTGTTTTTTATTCATTGCGAAAGGGCAAAGATAAGTAGAATAATGAGTTGCTATGCGTGCATGGCTCCGCCCCTTCGGTCACAGGTGCGACCTACGGGACCCGCTAACAATCCAAAAAGCACATTGTTTGCAGCCATACAAAGATATGACCAAACCCTTGCAATCTTGAAGGGTTTAACATCAATTTAACACCAAATTTGTGAATACGCAATTTCAGCGTATGAATGGAATTACTTTATTCTACCGTAACGGACTTTGCCAAATTGCGCGGTTGGTCCACATTGCAACCCCGCAGTACGGCTATGTGATAGCTCAACAATTGTAGGGGCACGGTGTTTACCAACGGACTCAATGGCTCTATGGTTTCGGGTACTTCGATCACGTGGTCTACCATGTGGTCCAAATCCCGGTTGCCTTCACTCACCAAAGCAATTACTTGTCCTTTGCGGGCTTTTACCTCTTGGATATTGCTCACCACTTTTTCGTAGTGCTCTGAATTGGTAGCAATCACCACCACAGGCATTTCTTCATCAATCAGGGCAATAGGACCATGCTTCATCTCTGCTGCAGGATATCCCTCCGCGTGGATGTAACTGATTTCCTTGAGCTTCAAAGCACCTTCCAAGGCCACAGGGAAATTGTATCCCCTACCCAAATACAAGAAGTTCTTGGCGTCTTTGAATTTCTTCGCCAATTCAATCATTTGGTCGTTTAGCAGCAGGGCTTTCTCAATTTTTTGCGGAATGCCTTCCAATTCTTCAAAGAAAGATTTGATGGCCACCAAATTCATGGTGCCCTTGAGTTTGGCCATGCCCACCGCCATCAAGGCCAACACGGTCACTTGGGCCGTGAATGCCTTTGTGCTGGCTACCCCAATTTCCGGACCGGCATGGGTATAGGCACCTGCATCACTCAAACGGGGGATGCTGGATCCAACCACGTTGCAAACCCCAAACACCGTGGCGCCTTTGCGCTTGGCCAAATCCATGGCCGCCAAAGAATCGGCGGTTTCTCCACTTTGGGATATGGCCATGACCATATCGTCTGCGTACAACACAGGATTGCGGTACCTGAATTCTGATGCGTATTCCACTTCCACCGGTACCCGGGCCAAATCCTCAAACAAATATTCACCCACCAAGCCAGCATGCCAGCTGGTGCCACAACCAATCAAAATCAAGCGCTTGATTTCTTTCAAGCGCTGCTGGTAATCTTCCATGCTGCGCATGTGAATTTCACCAGTTTGCACATCAAATCGGCCCCGGAAACTATCATAAATGGAACGGGGCTGTTCGTAAATTTCTTTAAGCATGAAATGGGGATATCCCCCCTTTTCCAACTGCTCTAAACTCAATTCCAATTCCTGCACATAAGGCACTTGCACCACATTGTCAATGCTCTTCACCATCAACTCTTGGTTCTCCACAATGGCTATTTCCCCGTCTTTGAGGTAAATTACTTTGTTGGTATACTCCACAATGGGGGTGGCATCGGAGGCAAAAAAGAACTCCCCGCGGTCTTCGCCCAAGCCCACCACCAAAGGACTGCCTTTGCGGGCGGCAATGAGGTGTTCTGGGTGGTTTTTGCTTAAAATCACAATGGCGTATGCGCCGCTCACTTGCTTCAAGGCAGAGCGCACCGCATCCGCCAAAGGCAAACCACTGTTTTGCATCACGTCCTCAATCAGGTGGGCCAATACTTCGGTGTCGGTATCAGAATGAAAGGTATGTCCCTTCATCACCATGCCCGCTTTCAGCGTAGCATAGTTTTCAATAATGCCGTTGTGGATGATAGCCAAATCCCCGCTTTCGCTCAAATGAGGGTGGGAATTTTTGTCGTTGGGTTCGCCGTGGGTGGCCCATCGGGTATGACCCATACCCATGCCGCCGCTTACATCTTTTCCCGCCGTTTCCTCTTCCAAGTTGGCCACCTTGCCTTTTTTCTTATAAATACGCATGTCGCCGTTCAACAGGGCCACACCGGCACTGTCATAACCGCGGTATTCCAAGCGCTTGAGTCCTTTGATCACAATGTCATAGGCCTGCTTTTGTCCGATATAGGCAACGATTCCACACATAAGCTTTATTTTTTTATAGTCCGAATTGGGCTTTTACTGCACCCACCGCGTTGGTTTCTTCCCAAGGGAATAATTTCACGGTGACTTTCTTTTCATTTTTCTTGCCAGCATTGAATACCTTCTCCACAGTTTTACTCTCACGGCCCATATGTCCGTAAGCCGCCGTCTCCAAATAAATCGGTGTACGCAATTGGAAACGCTGTTCAATGTGGTAAGGACGCAAACTAAACTCTGGCATGGTCAAGATCTTGGCAGCAATTTCACCGTCTGTGAAATTCACTTTGGCGGTACCGTAAGTATCCACGAACAAACCAACAGGTTCTGCTACACCAATGGCGTAACTCACCTGCACCAGGGCTTGGTCGCATACACCGGCCGCCACCAAGTTTTTGGCAATGTGTCGGGTAGCATAGGCCGCTGAACGGTCTACTTTACTCGGATCTTTGCCTGAGAAGGCACCACCACCATGTGCGCCGCGTCCGCCGTAGGTATCCACGATGATTTTACGACCGGTGAGGCCGGTGTCACCATGGGGACCTCCAATCACAAATTTGCCGGTGGGGTTGATGTGGTATTTGATGTCGCTGCCAAACAAAGCTTGGATGTGTGCTGGCAACTTGGCCTTCACGCGGGGAATCAACAAATTCACCAAGTCATTGTGAATTTTTTGCAACATCGCCTCATCCTCATCGAAATCGTCGTGCTGGGTAGAAATCACAATGGTATCAATGTTCAAGGGTTTGTGATCATCCGAATATTGGATGGTTACCTGGCTTTTGGCATCGGGACGCAAATAGCCAATCACAGTACCTTCTCTGCGCATGGCGGCCAATTCTTCTAAGAGAAGGTGGGCCAACATCAAAGGCAATGGCATCAAGGTATCTGTTTCATTGTTGGCATAGCCAAACATCATCCCTTGGTCACCTGCGCCCTGGTCCTCGGGGTTCTTTCGTTCCACCCCTTGATTGATATCGGGACTCTGTTCATGAATGGCACTCAAGATACCACAGCTGTTGGCATCAAACATATATTCGCTCTTGGTGTAGCCAATTTTCGCAATGACGTCACGGGCAATTTTTTGTACGTCTAAATAGGCCTCAGATTTCACTTCACCCGCCAAAACTACTTGTCCGGTGGTCACCAAGGTTTCACAAGCGACTTTGCTATCAGGGTCGTAGGCCAAAAAATGATCAATCAGTGCGTCTGAAATTTGGTCAGCGACTTTGTCTGGGTGTCCTTCCGACACAGATTCTGAAGTAAAAAAATACGGCATAAATATACTTGCAAATATAATGTATATTTTATTCGAACAGATTTAACAAGTAATTGCCATAGCCACTTTTCTTCAAGGGCTGTGCGATTTCCAATAATTGCTCGGTACTGATAAATCCTTTCCGCCAAGCAATCTCCTCGATACATCCGATTTTTAATCCTTGACGGTCTTCGATGACTTGGACATATTGTCCTGCCTGCATCAGAGAATTGAATGTGCCGGTATCAAGCCATGCAGTGCCTCGCTCGA
>JACCDX011427154.1_pt1 | contig 57172 bp, 60 predicted proteins | sample 7449681 | NCBI WGS metagenome assembly JACCDX01 (sample SAMN15323450, study PRJNA562643) | freshwater metagenome | isolation source: river surface water | place: USA:Blue River Watershed | collected 2017-08-18
CCATGTTGTTTTTCTCAACTTCGCCTTTAAGACCTTCTAAAAGGCCAGACTTAGCCCACTTAGAGACTAAAGTGTTAGCTGTATCCATTACGCGAGCGTATGGGTTAGCTGATTCTAATAATTGTTGTACGTTCATTTTTAAATGAATTTTGTTTTTTGTTTTTAATATTTTGTGATACCTGCTAATTTTTGCATTCTAGCCATATGTTCGTTGATTTCAACGATTTGTTTGCTAGGAGCATTACCAGCTGGTTTTGAAGCGAATCCTTTAATGATTCCTTCTTTAACTACACTTTTAGTAGATTCTTTAGCTTCTAAAGACTCGTTAAGAGCTTCGAATACTAATTTAGCTTCGTTTGGAGTAGTTGCTTTATCAAAGGCATTAATTACTTTGATTTTGTTATCTTCAGATAAATTCTTAGATTTGAAGATTTTGTTAACATATAATAACTTAGCGTTTAATAAGTTAACTTCATTCAATTCAGTACGTAAAGTTTCGATTGTAGCAATTGCTTCGTCTAATTCTTTTTCGTCTTTTTTATCTTTCTTAGCTTCATACATAGCTTCTTCTTCTTCTTCTTTTTCTTCATCTAAAGCGTCCAATTCAGCAAGTAATTCTTCTAAGTTGATTTCATCTTCTGATCCAGCACCATCTAAATCCATTGAGTCATCGCTGTTACCAGCATCGTTCATTTCAATTTCTTCAGCGTTTTCATCTTCTTCAGTTTCAGCTTCTTCAGCTTCTAATTCAGAATCAACGATGTCCTTGATAATGTCTTTTAAATCTTCAATAGATAAATCAGCTACTGATGTTTCTTCTTCGCCTTCTTCAGATTCTTCACCTTCTTCAGATTCTTCATCTTCAGTTGGTTCTTCTTCTGTTTCTTCGGATTCTTCTTCTTCTTTAGCTTCGTTAATTTCATCATCAGAACCTTCTTCAAGTTCTAATTCAGCTAAAAACTCATCTAAATTCAATTCTTCATCCATAGTTTCTTTTTCTTCTTCGTGAGAAGGAGCAGCTTCATCGATTTCTTCTTTAACTACATCTTCATCTTCATCTTTTGCCATTTCTTCTAATTTAGAAGCTAACATTGATTGTAAATGAGGAGTCAAAGTTTCTTCAAGAGCAGCTTTTGCATTAACTAACGCAACTTCGCGAATAGTCTTTGCTTCAGCAATCGCTTGCTTAAACAATTCTTTGTTTGTCATTTTGTCCTTAAATTTAATTTCGGAAATAAGCTTATTAGTAATGGAAGCTTAATAGGGAGTTTGTATAATACCTGAACTACAATAAGAATGGGTAGTCCATTTTAGGCTACCCATAAATATATGTAGATACGAAAAACCGCGAAGGGTTTCAATATGTTTAGCAAAGAGAACAAACACCGGTTTGGTTACAGATAATTTCTGTTACTAAGCCACTTACTTTACTATAATCTTTTGTTGATAGTTGTTGTTTTCCTTCAGATAACTTCATATATGCGTTAGGTGTACTTGGTACTGATACCAAATCCCAACATAATAATTCAAAATCGTCTTGTACTTCAACTGTTTCACCTAATTGTTTAACACTACCCATACCTCTTGATGAGATACCTAATGGAATGCCTGCTAATACAATTTCTTGAGCAATTTTACCTGCTGGTGTGTTCAATAGCATCAATTCACCCATAACATCGTTTCCTTCCCACCAAACCTTTGTGATTAGGTGTGAAACGTTATTTAAGTTAATGATACCTGATTCTGGGTGATCTAATTCACCTGTAGATGTTCTAGAAGCAATAGGTCCTTTTGTATAAACTTCTACTTGCTTTTTAAGAATATCCATAGGATAAACACGGCCATTACCGTTTTTAACTTCAGCTTCCTGAAGCTTACCTTTAACATACATTCTTCCGTCGCCATTACCTTTACCTTCGGTTAAGGATAATTTAGCAACGTGGAATGGAATATGATCTACTAATAATTGTTTCATATTATTTACTGATGTCGTTTATGTCGTTGAATCCTTCTCCGTATTTTGAAATAGTAGTCATACCGTTCTTTTGCCATTTAACTACTACAAGTGCTTTACCTTCTTTAGATTTTAACACATCATATACAAATCCTTCTTGACCAGATTTAGATTTAACTTTATCATTATCTTTAAATCCAGTACCGTTATCACTAACTGAAGTGTATCCTGCTATATCATCGTAATATCCTTCATTTAATTGATTTTCTTCTTCAAGAACTTCACGAACGATTTCTTCTAATGTTGCTTTAAATTTTTCAAAGGCAGCACCTAAATCAACATTTCTATTAATTTGAGATGGTTTTGGAGATAATATGTAAGCAACTGTTGGTAATTTTTCAGCGCCATGATCTTCAACGTCTTTTTCAACATCAAATTGAATTGATAATTTTTCTAAAACGCCTTCTGGTAATGCTTCCCAATAACCATATTTTAAAATAGCTGTATCTTCACCACCATTTTGTAAAGTAATTTCACCTGAGAATGGTTTTAATTGATTGTTTAAATCAATAAATTGAGCTGCTTGTTTAACTGCTTCATTTGGTTGTTCATCACCCATCATGTTTAAACCAGTCTCATCTAAGTTTTCTTTAACAACTTCTTTAACTTTTTTCATACCGTTTTCGGTATCGATGTCGCTATGTTTTTTCTTAGATTTTTTAACTTTAATTTTTTCAGGCTCAACTGCTTGACCACCTAAATTCAATTGGCTATAGTAAGAAGAATTTTTCTTCAAATTAGCATAAACAGTTTTTTTAGCTTTTTCAACATCACCATCGTGCTTAGCTACTTCAACTTTTAATCCTAAATCAACCTCAACTGGGTTGCAAAGATGTCCTTCATCTTTCTTAGCTTCAGATAATAAACCCTTATTTCTAAGAATTTTAACTGAATCTTCAAAGTTAGTAACATTAGATACTAAATGAGGAAAAGTCATGCGAACATTTCTCATGAAATTCGCTTGTGATATGCTTCCTTCAATTAATTGGTTGTATTGATTTTGTATACTTTTCATTTTCTATATTTTATCTTCCTTGACCTCTATATGCTTTAGGACGTGGGGTGTGTTTGTTGAATGATTTTTGAGCCGATCCGTTTTTGCGTTTACCAAAGGATACTTTATTAGCATTACCTGCTGACTTAGCTTTTGCCATTATTGATTCAAGTTTTTAATTTTATTATTAAGTTGATTAACCATTTCTGAAATGTTAGCAACATTCTTTTGTGTTGCTTTCCAATATTTTACTCCTTCTTCCCCTTCACTTAATTCTTGCTTCATGCGAGATGTATATTCAACAATACGATCAATTTCAGATAATTTACGTTTTACTTCGCGAATCGCTTTGTGTAATTGTTCAGATTTTGTTCTGAATGTTACTTCTTTTTTGAACTTACCATAGGATACTTCATTAAGTATTCCTTGTTCAATCATATCATTTAATTTCATTTCGTATATTTTCTTATAGTCAAACATTTTTGAGTGCTTAGGTAGCTTTAAATCAGCAACCGTCCAACCCATTTTCTTTAAAAATTTTACTGCTCTATTCTCACCTTTCTTTCCAAAAGCCATTGGTGTAGCATAGTTTTCACCTGACCCTGCACTGAATGAAGCACCACTACCAGTTACATTTTCCTCGTTCATCATTATTTCACGAGCATATGCTTTGATAGCAGACTTTAATGCTGCTTTTTTATCTTCAGATATTCCAGATACTGTCCTACCTTTATAAGTATCTTTTAAATAATTAACCATCTCAGCATTCATATTAAAATTTTGCTCTAATGGTTGGTTATCTGGTTTTGATTCTATTGTTTTAGACATCATTTGCATGAATCCATTTTCAACAGTATCATCTACTATAGCAGACATACTATCATCTATATCTAATTTATCTAACCAGGTACTTGTCTTTTTAGAATCTGGTTTTGATATAGCTGCTCTTATAAACTCAAATGTCGTTTTAGCAGCTTCAGCTCCTGGTATAAAACCCATTAGTGTTCCTAAAGCTATATCCCCTATTTTTTCTCCTTTTTGTTTGAGAGCAATAGCTTTAATAACTTTTTTTAAATCACCATATGTGCTTAATTCCAATGCCATTATTTATAGCCTAACTTAGTTAATACTTGTTCAACTTGACTTCTAACAGCAGATTTACTAATTTTACCTGGTTGAAATCCTAAAGTTTGGAACCAAGCTTCAAAAGCTCCTGGAAATTCCTGGATGCTGTTAATGTTTTTAGATTTGCTAGTTACAGTAGATGAAGATGCTTGAGCTCTGCTTAAAGCAGCAACATCACTTGGAGTGTTTGTTGCTTCTTCTACTACTTCTCTTATAAGAGATTGTATTTGTTGTTTAGTCATTACTTAACGGCTTTTATTTCGGCTACTAATTGTTGATAAGTCAATAATGAAATAATGTCTTCATCTTTCACACTTTGATTCTTATCTAATGGTTTAATCAAATTAACTACTTCATTAATTTTGATTTTGATGGTACTGTCTTGAATAGTTTCAGTTAATTTAGCTAATTCTTTTTTAATACCTTCTATTTTAACATTAACGAATTCTTTTAACTTTGTAGTACTAGACACATTGTTAATAAATTCTTTTAATACTAATTTTTGTTCTGGTTGTAATTCACCATACTTTTCGTTGAATTTTTCAATTAACATTTTGTATGCTAAAATACGAGTACCTTTATCCATTGCACTGTATTCTTCCATCACGCGATCCTTAACTTCTTCTTTATTTACTTCTTTACGAGTAATATGCTCAAGTAAAGTTACTTTATTATCAATAACACTAGCAGGATCAACAAATTCTAATGTAGAATATGCTTCCATTAATGTGTAGATAGCAGCGTGTTGCTTGTAATTATTTACTTTAGCTTTAAAGAATTCTTCTAAGTTATAATGTGTCTTAATTTCTTTAATTAAGTTATATTTTTCCTTACGAAGAGCAGTACGATTTAAACGACCGTGTAATTCTAGAGTGGTGTTGATCAATGATTCAGCTTTACCTTCAGATATTGCTTTATTAGCAATTAAGGTTTGATACAATTTGTATTCTTTAGCTAATTCTGATTTACTAAAATACTTTTTAATCAGTGGTAAGGACGCTGAGTCCTTGCCAGAGATTGTATCAGAAGTTACTTGTCTTAATAGTAATTCAAATAAAATCCCAGTATTTTTATATTTGTTATGTTTTATTTTCATAGAAAGTATGTAATCACTACGTATAAATATGTTATTTTTCTATACCCTTGATATTATTTTCGTTTAATAAATCGGATTCTACTGGTTTAGCATCTTCATATAAAGATATTGTTTTAGCTTCTGCTGCTTCTTTAGCTCTTTTTAATTCTTTTAGGGCTAATGGTGAACCGCCTTTATATGCTTGTTGCATTGGGTTTTTGTCCTGTGTAGCAGTCATGTTATATTCCTTACTACCAATTGGGTCTTTACCAAATGAACTCTTTTGAGTACCAAATATAGATGCTTTTTGTGTTGGACGTCCAACTGGATCCTTTTCATCGTATCCAACAGGTACAGCTCCGTTACCATTTCTTCCTTTACCATATAATGAAGCTAAATCATGTGGAGTGCCGAATGATCTACCAGTTTTAGCTGGGTCGTTACCTTCATTTTCAACTTGTTGAAGTCTAAATGCACGTTTTTTATCTTCTAATACTAAATCACGCATCTCATCATACTGATCTTCACTGAATTGGAATATTCTATCGTAAATGAAGTCTGATGGGATTAAACCTGTATCAAGAGCATCTTTAGCAAGTGAAACTTTTTCTTTCCACATTGCTACTTGTTCTTGTTGGTAGATGATTGATGGAGGTGTTAACGTTAATTCGAATCCTGTTAATTCATCACCATCAAATCCTTGAGTATATAAATGCACTAATGCAATTTTATATAATTCAGATACAAGTACTTTCTGTACACGCTCAATTGTACGAGCGAAACGAATATCTTCAGCAGCTAATGTAGCTTTACCAGTTAAATCTTTTTCAAATCCAAAGAATGCTTTAGGTACCTTAAGGGCAGCTAACATCTCATCACGTAAGAAATTAACGTCTTCAATACCGTTGTATTCTAAACCTTTTAACGTATCAATCTTAGTATTTTGGTTTGCACCTCTTACTGGGATGATAAAGTCTTCAAGTGAATTCTGGATATTATAACGTAAATTGTAATCACCTGTTTGAGCATCCATAAATGGAGTCTTCTTCATTTTATTGGTGATACGCTCCATGTAGTTATCAACTTCATGTGCAGGTATTCCACCAACGTCTACGTAGAAGATACGCTTTTCAGGCGATCTCATAATACGATGAATTAACATCGCATCTTTCATTAATGTATATTGCTTATAAACCTTACGAGCTGGTTCAATAAATGAACGTCCATAAGGTAAATAGTTAGCATCAGCATATAATCTGAAGTGTGCAATTTCATAATTCTCAAAACGCTTTTTCATATTGCTCTTATCCATATGGATGGTAGACGCTAATGCGTTTGGATCATATTCGTAATAAACCTCAAATGGGTTTTGAGGATTTAAACCTTCTTTTCTAGCTAATTCATATGATGATAAAGGCATAACATTGTATACCCCCATTTCACTATTAATTTCTAAGAATAAATAGAAATCACCATATTTACACATTTGACGAGTCCAAGGCCAAAGGTTAAATTCAATATTTAAAATATCGTAGAATAAGTTATAAAGTACTTTTTGTACTCTTTCATTTGATGAGCGAATTTGTAAAATCTCACCCGCTTCATTCTTTAATGTAGTTTCATCAGCAACAATATCAAGAGCAGAAGCAATAATAGATTCTGAATCCATTGCTTCGTAGTCATTATATAATTGTGTTCTTAATGTCTGATAGTTAATAGCAGGATTGAACATAGCAGACATGCTAGTTCTATGTAAACGCGTAAAACGGTCTACTAAGCTATTTGTTTGGGCACTTCCATAGGCTTGAGTGCGATCTGTATCTATCACTTTTAATTGTCCACCACCAACGTTTCTTACGACAACGTCGGTTGAAAACAATCGTCTCAGCCTTGAAAATAAATCTGTATTAGCCATTTTTTTATTTTAGTATGTATATCAATAAATATTCTAACCAAGTAACCATCGCGTATCTTCTGCATTTCCGTGGACATCATTTATATGATATGGGTTACCACCAGGTATCCATTGTCCACCACCATACATTTCTCCACCAGTCTTTTTAAAGTTTAATAAACTAGCGGAAGCTAAATCGCGACCCATTTGTGCAAAACGTGATGCTGTATCACGAATAAACAATCCCATTGACAATGCTAACACCAAATCATCGTTATACCCGTTCTGCGCTTGTCCTTTACCATGCATCCAAATGAATACTCTTAATTCTTCAAGTAAACGTTTTGAATAGAATGTATAAGACTTGTCTCGAAGGTACGACTCCATTTTTGAGATAACAAGTGGTCTTGTCTTTGCTGATGTAGTAAATCCAGGAACTGTTTGTCCTGAATCCAACTTGGATAGATATTTGTCAGCACTTAATTCACCGTATGAACGAGGTGAATAGTATAAATTAGCGTATTCTCTGTCTATAATAGTATTTACAACATCCCAACCGATATTAGCATTTTCCACCACTAAAAGCGCATTATTATATTCTGTAGCCACCGACACCAACATGTTTCCATATTCGCGTGTACCAATTTGTGACTTAAATTCAGCCACTTGTGTACATGACTCAAGATCAATAACATGAAATGCAGAATAGTCACTTCCATCACCACGAGCAACGTCGGCAGATACAATATAATTTTTATTGTAGTCTGGATATTGCCATATCCAAAAGTCACCTCCCATGAATCGGCGTTCAACAGGATCCATAATAAATCCTTCGTAGTATGCTAAAGTTTCAGGATCAATTACTGTAGCTCCTGATCCTAAAAAGTCACAATCATATTCCTGCGCGAAATCTCTCGCAGTCATATTTTCTTTTTCATTTAATACCCAAGCATCATCTCTATCAGGGTGAACATCCCATTTTAATTGAATAGGAATAAAACTATTTTTATTTAATTCTGCTTCAACCCAAGTTTTATGGAACCAGTTTCCTACACCATTTGGAGAAGATAATGCTACGCAACCACCACCCGTTGAGATTGTAGGTTTAATTGCGGTGTATATCTTATCAATGCCTTCAATGAAGGCAGCCTCATCCATAATCAACCAAGATACAGCAAATGAACGACCAGCATCACTTGATGCAGATGTTGCTTTAATAAAAGACCCATTTGCTAATTTTAATGATGTTTGATTTGATGCTACTGGTTTAGCTCCTTTTAACCATGAAGGTAAGTTATTATACATGAATTGAACCTTTTCAACCATGTTTTGTGCTGTTAACTGTTTAGTTGCAATACATAATATTGCTTTATCTTTATGAAATAACATTAACCATAAAGCATAACCCGCACATAAGGTAGAGATACCTAACTGACGAGATTTGTTAATGATGTTATAATCGTTTGATCGAAATGATTTTAATACATCTTCCTGAAATGGATATAGATGAAATAATATTCTACCCTTAATTGGGTGGGTAATAAAACAATATTTTCTAAAGAAATGGACAGGATCACTCGCACACTTTACATATTCCTGTTTAATTATATCCTTTATATTTTGTTCACTCATACACTATTTGTTGTATATAAATATATAAAAAAGGCCCGTTCTTGCGAACAGGCCTAATTATGTGGGGGCGTGGGGTCGTTATTTTGCTAACATTAAGTAACCTAAACCACCAATAATAATATAGCTTCCTATACGTTGGAATTTAGATTTAACTTTTAACTTGTTATATTGTAATTCTAATTTTTGATATTGTCCTTCCCAACCAGCAATTTCTTTATCTTTATTAGTTAAGATTAATTTATATTTATCTTCTTTACTAACATATTTGCCAATTACACTATCTTTAACTGTTACTTTTGCTTCTAATGTGTTGATAGTACTATCTTTTAATACGATAATTTGTTTAGCACCATCTAATTCTACTAAATCCTTAGCAGCAGATACTAATACTGGTTGTGCTACTGGTAATGGATTAGTTACGGTATCTTTAGGGTAACGATTATTAAATGAACTTATTAACTCATGTTCTGAGTAAGAGTCAACATTATTCTTTTCAATTTCAATTGTTTCAACAATCTTAATTACTTTTGCTTTTTGATGATCTACTTTATATTGTAACTCAACAGCTACTATATCTAAAGAATCAATTGCAGCATCGTCTTTAACGATTTCTGCTTGTAATGAATCATTTACTTTATGTAAGCTATCCATTTGAGATAAAAATGCTTTATGTTCAACTGAACTACCACATTTTTCAAATAATACACTACCTATTGCTATAATTGCTACTACAACAATAATTTTTGGTAACCATTTTTTTAATAATAACATATTTTTATTTTTTAATTCCTGCGTAATATTGCATTCTATGCATTGCTGCTTCATTCACTTCATCTTCTTCCTCTGTTGGATTTTCAATTTCAGGAGCTTCAGAAGGTTTTTTAGATAATTTAGGGAAATCAGTTTCTAATTTACCAATTCTATCTTCTAATGATACTTTTAATGCACGTAATCTTTCTAATTCATCTGAATTTGCATCCTTAATATCACCAGCACCTGGTCTAGAGCGTTTTGCTTTTAAAATGTTTGATTTAGTAGCGGCTAAACGGCGTTCTAAATCTGTATGTTTTAACCATGCTTCAAATTCAGCATCAGATAATTTTTCGCCATCTGTTGGTGCTTCTTCTCCGCCTGTAATTTCAGGTTCTTCATCTTCACCTGATGCTTTTGCAGCCGCAAATGATGCGTCAATTTCTTCATCAGACATTTCTTCTTTTCCTGAGATTCCTAGAGCGTCTAGTTCGTCTTGTGAGAATCCACCAGCACCACCTGCTGTTGTTTCTTCTCCACTATCTGTAGTGGTGGTTGGTCTTGTTGTTGGACGTTGTGCTACTTGTTCAGCTGAAGGAACAATAATTCCTGCATCAACTAATTCCATGAAATCTTTATTAATTGGATTTTGCTTATCATATCCCATTTCACCAGCTACGTTCATTTTTGATACAGCAGATCCTGCAGCTTTAATAGCAGCAACAATTTTTGCTTTTTTACCAGCCATAGCAGCAATTTGATCATCAGTAACATCATCAGCTAACTGATAACGAATACCTACGTTTGCCATTTCATCTAATTCTAATGATGAAAGACCTGGTTTAGATAATCTGTTAATTTTTGTTTGAGCTGATTGGATATTTTTGTTAACTGCATTGATTTCTGCATCTTTAGCTGGTTTGTCTAATGGTGATACAGGTTGAGCATTTAATTCTGCTTTCTTCTTGTTAAGAGCAGCTATTTGGGCTTTTTCAGCAGCCAATGCTACGTCTTGTGCTTTTTTATCCTCTGCAGCTCCCTCATCAATTACTTCTAATAGGGCTTCACGGATAATATCTTGTAGTTCAGATTTTTTCATGGTGTCTTTGTTCATATTATATGTATAAATATTATAAATTTTGTAAAATTGTAGCGATACGTTCCTCAGTTGTACCTTCTATAGTAATCAAGCGTTGAGGTGGATATTCAGCTAATGATAGTTTGATAACCTCATCAATTTTACTTCTATATTGCAAATCAGTTTCACGAACACCATTATCTTCCATATTAACACCACGAGGATCAACATAAATAACTAAATCATATTGATTACGAAGCATCATAGCTGATTCAACAAATGTACGTTTATCAAAATCATTAATTGATTTAGCACCTAATGTAAATGCACATACATCCCATATTGTTCTATCTGTTAACACATTTTCACGCAATAATTCACTAGCACGTTCTGCTAAAAATACAAATTGACCATTTAATGTTGAATCTGTATTTAATGGTATACCTAAATCACGTAAATATTTACTGCGTTCAGTAGCAATAAAATAATCTTTAAACTGATCTAATTCAGCTAATGCTTTTACTAATGTAGTTTTACCTACACTCATCGTCCCTGCTAATCCTATTCTCATAATAATTTTTTTAATAATGTAAATCTAAATAAAAACATTCTTTATCATCTCTGTATAAAACAGGACTCCATACTGCTGAATATTCAATCTCATGATCTTTAAACATAGGGTCTGGTTTCTTTAGAGTTTCCCATCCAGTTGCTTTACTTCCTGGTGGTAATGTTCCACTTGTTCCATCTGGTAACGTACCTGTCATTCCACTTATATCTACACCTTCATAGTATCTATCTTCTACTCTTTGGGCTACTACTAAAGCATCATCTGGGTATTCTGTTAAGTATTCTTTTAGTTTACCTACTGTTAAGTAGTACTTATGTTTATCTTTAAATTCTTTTGGCGTCATTCTTCTCGTTTATTTTTTTCATTTGACGTGATGTTTTCTTATCCTGCTTAGCTTGCTTAGCATTTTGTTTCATAGCTTTCTCAGCACCCGGTTTGTATTTAATGTCCACAGAGATTGGACCTCTTGGAAATTTATCCAAGTTATAGGTCCATGTCTCTACAGCATATTCGTCCTCATACACACGAGTAAATTTACGTGGTGCTTCTACTATTGGTGCTTCTTTTGGTCTACCTCTTCTTTCTTCCATACCATGAATATATAATCTTTACTCTGCTTAAACCCTAGCTCCTGCTGCTTTACCAGCTGCCGTTTTGTAGAATGGTTGACCATTAACGTCTTTCTTTCTATCTTCCCATTGATCCTTAGTGTATTTAAAACCAAATAACCAATATTCAGCAGCACGTTTATTGCCCTGTGGGATGTAAGCTGGGCCATCCCAATTATGCATTAAGTTTTTATCTTCAATATCTATAGAATAAACTATAGATCCGTCTTGTGTTTTAATTCGTTTTGTTTCTGACATTTTATTTTATTAATTTTTCTGCAATGTAAATTCCGTGTGCACCTGATACTGTAATACCACGAGCGCTTAATGCGTCACCTGCAAAGTGTACATTTGGATAATCATTTAATGATAAATCTTCATAATTAACTAATGGTTCAGGAGATAAGTACTTTACTTCAGGTACATACATTCCCCAATCATTACCAAATTCAAATATACTATTCATATTATCAATAAAATTAACAATATAAGCTAAATACTCACCATAAGCTACAGCTAATGGTCCTAAGCTATCTATTTGATAAGATGATACTGTAGTACCTTCTGATGTTAATGCTGGAGTGCGAGTTTTATTTGGTGAATAATATAATCCTTTTCCATCAATTTGTAATTGTTTAACTACATCTCTACTCCACTTAAATGGATCTTCAATACCCTTAATTTCCATCAGAATACCAAAATTAGTCATATCATTTCTAAATTCCTCACCTTTTTTGGCGTGACCATTATAACTTAAATCACCATAGGTTTCTTCGACAGCGACATATGCAGCATTGTTGTTAGTACAGAATGAGCGAATAGATACATTATCATGTTTTTGATATAACTTAAAGTCATAAGATACATCAATTAATTTTTGGAAGTATTTTTGGGGTGCTTCAAATCGAACACCAATTTGTACTGCTTTAGCTTCGGTTGGTAATTGATATTGGTCTGATAATGCTTGAGCAAAATCAATACCTGATTTACCTACTGCAAATATTAATTCATCGTAATTAGTAAAGGCTCCTAATTCTTCTTTATTGTTAGTAGCTGTTATATAATTTTCTTTAAAATTAATACTAGTAACCTCAAAATTCCAAATAAATGTAACACCTTTATCTAACAAATATTGATACCAATTTTTAGCAATCTCGTGTAAATAGTTTGAACCAATGTGCCATACAAGCGACATACGTAAGTCGAAATATGGTTTAATAAATTCAGGTTCTTCTTTAGGATCAGAACATGAAATATCTTCTGGTTTAGGGTGAAAACGAGTAAAGTTAGCTACTACTTCATTCATCAGTTCCATAGCTTTTTCTTCACCACAATACTTAGATAATTGTCCACCTTGTACTGTTGATACTACTAATTTACCATCACTCCAACCACCAGCACCTAACATTCCTGTCATTACCTCTTCTGGTAAACGATTAATTGGGTCATTTCCCTTGTCTATAATTGTGATTAGGCTACCATCATAGCCATTATCTACTAGTTTAGTAGCGGCATTGATACCTGCAACACCAGCTCCAATAATTACAATTTTTTTCATATCTATAAATTTAAGTTATTATTTTGACATTTCCAAATGTAAGGTGGCCCACCTTTTGGGTGCGCCACAGCTGCATTAATATTTTCGATGCGACAGGCTATGAATCTGTCTATAAATTAAGAAAGAATATTAGCTAATTTCTTTAATCTTTCTTGTAATTGTTTTTCTTGTGTATCAACAATAGAATCGTAATCGCTCATTGTTAATGTTTTTCCGTTTTCGCTTGCAGCAATTGCTTTTTCAGCTACTACGTGTAAATCCATATCAGTTTTAGCGTCTTCACGAGCATATTCTAATAAGCGAATAAACAATGGAATATCCACTGTAATTTTATCTGATGGGTTGAAATTATTTTCCATATTACCAATTAAATTTTGTTGTTGTGTTAGGGATTGTTGAAATAGTTCTTGAAAATGATTCTGCATTTTTAAAACCTAATGATGTAAAATCTCCTCTATAGTGAACTTCTAATACTGGTTCAAAAGCGCCTTCTGGTGTTTGACCATTTATCCATGCTCCTTCTCCTGATAGTACATAATTACCATCTTTTAGTTCTAATGTTACTTTACCTTGAATTACAATTTGTACATTATTTCTTCCAAAATCTTTGCCAAAATCTTTACCAAATACTATTCTATTTTTTAACTCTTGGCTATTAATTTTTTGTGCAAATGACATATTTCTTTCAAAAACATTACTAGTAACTTTCTCAGAAACATTTTGAACAAATTGCATTACCTCTTCATTTCTTTCTTTAAAAGCAAATATAAATCCGCCCCATCTAGCAAATGCTCTAGCACCACCTTCTTTTTTATGAGATATAAATACTACTGGTTCATTTGCAGTGTTAATCAAATTAAAATCTGATTTAGGTACACCGGGTTGATTAACAGCTCCTACTATACCTTCATATCTGTTTTCTCCAACTACTATAGTGATAGATTCTTTTTTAGTTTCTTGTAATATACTTTTAATTAAAGCATCAAATTCATTAAGTGCTGATGTTTCATGTTTAGTTGAAAAGCCTTTTACTTTACCCCCAAAGTCAGCAGTTTTAACTATATCTTCTAATTTATATTCATTATCACTACTATCAGTAAATATTATTTGGTTAGAAGTTAATTTGTTGTATTCACGATTATCAAATATAGCTTTAATTTCATCATTGATAAAATCTAAAACCACTTCATTACCGTTTTTTAATGTAAAAGGTTTTTTATCATTAATTAATGCTACAACTTTATCACCTCTATAACCACCTACTTTTCTATTTTTAGCAACTTCCTTAGCGTTTAAGGTTTTAGTATAATCTATACTATTATCTTCGTTTAATTGCAAATCGTATTCTTTTAAAACTTCATTTAATATAGACACTTTAATAGGATCATTTATATCAACAATCCCATCATGGCATCTAAATGCCCATTCGTTTAATATTTCATCTATACCTATCATAATTATGCTTCTGCTGGTGGAGGAGTTTCTTCAGGAGCTGCCGCTGGAGCTTCTGGAGATGCTGATAAATCTTTAAATGCTTCTTCTCCTGCGTCTGGAGCTGGAGCTTCAGGTGATGGTGCTCCACCATCTGCTGGTGCTGCTTCTGCTCCTGGAGCTTGTTCTTTAAGCGCTGGGGATAAAGACAATAAATTTGAAATTGCTTGGCTAGCTCTATTTACAGAACTACCTAAAGCTAAATCATATTTTTTACCTGATACTTTTGCTATAAAATTACCTTCAGTTTTACCACCACTTGAATATATTAATTGGAAATCTAGTCCGTTAATTAATTCAACATTAAATGTTGTTGGTTTTGGAGCAACAACAGTAACACTGCTAAGATATCTACTAAAAGAGGGAGATAAAACACCTTCCATTGCATCTTTTAGTTTAGGAAAACGATATACTAAATATAAAGATTTTTCAGCACGCTTAATAGCTTGCTCTTCCTCTTGCAATTTTTGTTTAATTGCTTTTTTAATATATTTCTCTAATAATATTTTTTTATTACTGTTCATTATTTTCTATTTCGCTAGCTTCCTCAGTTAAATATTGTTCTATACTATTCATGTAATCAGAAGCTAAAGTAATGTATGCTGATACCCAACCTGGTAATTGTTGATTTGGTTCAATCATTTTATAGATTGTAGTTGCATTTTGTACCATGCTTCTTAATTCACTCTTAGCCATTGTAGCCTCGTGATCTTGAGTTGGAGGCCAAGTTAAATGAGTTTCCTTAACTAAAGCTATTGCTATTTTTTTACGACGATTAGCAATATAAGAATCTGTCTTATTTACTTTACCATCATTATTAATATCTTCATCTTCTTCACCTACTGGGTCTAATCCTTCAGCTTTTGATGCAGCAATAGCGTAAAGAGCAGGATCGTCCTTTTTGAACTTTCCTGTCTTTTTCAATGCTTTTACTATTTTTTCTTCTTTAGCGGATAAATCGCGTTCAGAAAGTATATCAGTTAATTTAATCATTTTAATTTATATTAATCGCCTGTATATTTACCAAATGCTGTTTGAACCCCACCATTAGGACCATATCTATCATCAAATGCAGCTTGTGCTTTTGCTTTTTCCTCTGGTGTTCTTTTGTCTACTTGAGGCACTGTTGGTTTATCTTCCATTGGTTTTAATTCTGCAGGTACTCCATCAATTTCGATAGCGCTTATATTACCAATATAATTTTTTATTCTTAAAGAAGGACTACCATCTGCTGGGAAAAATGCTCCTGCTGCTGGTACTACTTTAGAAATAGCTCTGCCGTCTACTGTTACAGTTTTACCTGATTCAAGAGCTGCTTTAGCTGCTCTTAAAATAACGTTTACATCACCACTTGAATAAACTACTTCGCTTAATTCTTTAGCTTTTTTTTTAGGCTCTTCTTTTTTAGTAGCCTTTTTAGCTTTAGCAGGTTTATCTGCTTTAACTGGTTTATCCATTGATGTTAATGAATCCTGAAGTTCTTGTTTTTTAGCTTCTAATTCACTAATACTGTTTTGTAAATCTTCTTTTAAATCGCTAACGATTTCTGGTGCAGCATAATGACTAATATTTTCAGGGATAGCGTTCATGATTTCATGTGCTTCTCTAATATCTTCTTCAATCTTTGCAATTTTTGCGTTGATTGCAGCCTTATCACCAGCCTCGTCGATCATTTTTAAACGATCTACAATAGCCTCTTTAATGATTTGACGTAATGTTGTAGTATTCATTGTGTGTGTTTATATATAAATATGTAAAATTTTAATCTAAATCTTCTAATCCGGTATCGTCTTTTGTTAAATCACGAGCTATGTCTCTCATTGTATTAGTAGCCCATAATTTTTGTGTATTTGTTAAAGCGTCGTTAACTGCATTTTCTACAAATGGAAAAAATTCATCATCTTCTAATTTATATACTTCAGCAAAGAATAATTCACGTACACGTGGATCATCTATACCTGCATTAACATATAAATTATTAATAGCATCGTATATAAATTTACCATAACGTAAATCTTCAGGTTCGTTAGAAACCTTATCTACAGCATTAATAATTGCTTGGTTTTTTTCTTTATCTGCTCCAAATCCTTCAGTACCAACTATTTCGTATAATCCTTTCACAATTTCATGTACCAACATAGGAAAACACATTGCTTGTGCTTTAATTATAAATTGGTCATTTTCATCATCATATTCCATTTCACTTTCACCACCCTGCATTTTAGCACCTTGTGAAATTGCTGCTAACATCATTGCAATAGCATTTTCATCATCGTAAATACCAAATACTAACTTTAATATTTCATTATATTTACCTACTAATTCTGGGTTGATTTGGTCTAAGTATTCTCTAAATAACATAAATCCAAAAGCACCTCTAACAGAAGCACCTTGAGTAATACCATTAATAATGCGACGTTTTGCCTTCATTTTTTCAGGATCATCTTCACCAAAATCAGGTGTTGTAGGATCTTCATTATTAGGATTCATTTCAATATCCATATCATTACCTATACTAGCAATAATTTTAATATTAGCATAATCAATAATTGGATAAGCATCAGTAACCATTTGAGTAGCTACCATTTCGAGTTCATCGCGATATCCTTCCTCAGCAGCAATAATTTGATCTAATACTTCTTTTGAACGAAGCATTGTTTGCATTAATGGTTTATTACCAACCATTTGACGCAATGATTCACCAGACTTACCTTTTAAGGCAGCCATTGTATCAGGTGAAAATATCTTTTCGTAGTCTACTTCTAATAATTTTTTAGCCATTATTTTCTAGCTTGAAATCTTTTAACAATTTTATCAACCATTTCTTCCTCATTCATTGCTTTTGGTTTAGGCTTAACATTAGGATTTCCTAATGGACGACGAGGTTCTTTTTTTTCACCTGGTTTGCCTGGAGCAACTGCTGGACCCGGAGATGTGGATGGTTTAGAAGGAGCTGCTGCAGGACCTTCCGCTAATACTTTTTCTATCACTTCACGGATAGTTTCTTTTAATTTATTTATTTGCATTTTTTTCGTTTATGTGTTGACGAAGTAAGTTTTTAAATTCTTTTATATGGCCTGGGTAATTTTCTAAATATTCATTCACAATGTACTGATGTGCCTCTGCCAATCCACGTTGTTGCAATACACTTAATAAGTCTGATGGAGAGTTTAATGAGAATGCATTATTACCACTAGCGTTACCTGTTAATACGTAGTTACTATTACCTGGTTGGACATTAATAGATGCTATAATTTGTTGGTTAGCTAATCTAATGATGTATATTTTACTACCACTAGGAAGAGAAATAACTCTACCCACACGGCCTGCTGTTCCTAATAAATTATTACGACGAGCTGCTCCTCTATCACCATTTGGCTCAATACGAGAGGCATTAGCAACGTTTAATCTTCTTAAGATTGGTCTTGGTAAACGAGCAAATGCTACATCTAAACCAATTGCATCCATTTCTTCAGATATATTAATATCACCTGCTGCTGGTGCTGCTGGCTGTTGTGCTCGAGGAGTACCACCACCTGCTGGTCTTCCTCTTCTGCCTGTTGCTGCAGCTGCAGGAGCTTCTGTACCTAACATTTGTGCTGCTTGTGATGCTGATATATTAGCTGTAACTAATTTACCTGAAGCTGGAGATACTGTGAAGCTTGTTCTTGGGCTTACAGTATTAATAACATAAGGAACATCATTATAAATAATAGATTTAAGTCTACTATTAGTTTGCATTGGAGGATTTGCTCCAATAATAGCGGTTCTAGCTAATCTACCTCCATAACTACCTACATTTCTTAATGCACGAATATATTCATCATCTCCAAATGCTATATTTCTAGATCTTAAATATTCAAACCATGCAGAATACACTTCCTTATCTTCAGCATTAGAACCTTGTGTTTTTCTTCTCCAATCCCCACCATATCCATATAATGCTGTTATTTGGAAGCTAGATACACCTCTTTCTAAGTCTTGAACAAAGAATGGATGATTTTCACTATTAGTCATAAGTATAACTGCTGGTCTATTTCTCCATTCAATAGTTCTTTTATTTTGTGGGATAGCTTTTAATAAAGCAATAAATGCAGCTTTATCTATAGTTTCAGGAATTGAATCATCATAATTGATTAATGATAATGCATTCTTTTGGAACCCTTCATTGTCTTTTTGTTGTGCAAATACCGCTTGAACATCTTCATCATCAAATGGTACTTTAGAAACTCTATCACCGTCAATTTTATATGATGCAAATGAATTAGAATCAATTAATATTGTCTTATTATCAATTTCTTTAGCAATAATAGCAGAGTTACTATCGGTTTTTGCTGTTTCGATTACACTATTTAATACACTTTTATCAATAACTCCATCAGAAACTAATGTCATTAAGTTTTTAAAAGGTATTTTATCTAAATCTGGGTAATCTAATAAATAACGTGATGTGCGTTTATTTAATTTAATATTAGGATAATCATCATCTTCAGTAAATAAACCTACTTTAATATCTTCACCTAAAGTCAATTTAACAATACCTTGTTCGTCTTTAGTAACGTATAATCTTTCATTTTTAGGAACGTCCCACTTATCAAATTTAACTAAAAATTTCTTAATTTCAAATGAGATATTATCTAAATTTAGGTATTGCAATCTGATTTTATCTCTCATATTAGCTATGATCGATCTTGTATCTTGATTTGAAAATTTATCTAAATTCTTTACTAATGTTAAGCTATCAATAATGCCAAAGTTAGTCGCAATTGTATTAGCAATTTGAGGGTATTTAGGTAAGTATTTTTCTACAAATGCATCATTAGTAACATCTTGAAATAGTTCTTTACCTTTTCTAACAACTAAGTATTGTTCTTTAGCCTGGAATGGTAACTTAGTCCATTCTCTAATACCAATAGCTCTATTTTTATATGTTTGATTCATCTTTTCCTTTGTAGATAAAGGAATGTATTTGAATACACTTCTTAAACCAACAATTGAAGGAAAATTTTGTTCAATAAAACCCCATGGTTCCCATCTATCCCACTCTGTAGCTCTACCTCCAACATCATTATTTGATCTGTCAGATGCTTTGTAAGTATTATCATTACCAACAACAATAACAAAGAAACTTTTGCGATCGCTATCAGGTAAGTTTGTATCTTTTACAAGATAAAATGTTGGATTTTTTCTATTATCATCATAACGATAATTACCGAATGAACCTCTAGTAATACACCAAGATTCACCTCTACCAAAATTTAAACAGTTTTCCTCTTTAGAACCATTATATATAATTAAACCATTTTGGTTGTAAACAACGTCTGGTGTTATATCTGCTTCTTCTTCAGGTTCTTCAACACCTTTAGATGCTGTAACTAATTTTATTAATTTAGATAAACTATATTTACGTAAATCTTTTTCAGTTGTTTTAGGAGAATTTTTTAAAGAATCAAAACGTTCAATATATGCTTTTAATTGAGCATCTGTAATTTGAATATTTAGATCGTCCGCCTCTTCTTTAAATTTAGTCATTAACTTATTAATCTCACCTTCTGAATATTCATTAAGTGAAAATAAGTTGTGTGTGACGTGGATTATAAATTTATCAATTGCTCTCATTATTTATTGAACTTTACTTTTGCTTTTTTAGTATTAGGTACAAATTGCTTATTTGATGCTGCTTTTTTCTTTGATGTAGCAGCGCGTTCGGCTTTAGTTAAACTATTTGCTTTAGCACGAGGTAAACAACGAGTAGTTTTATTACCCTTTTTCATTGTACCACAAGGACCAGTTATATTACCTGCTGTGTCAATACGAACCCAATCTTCTTTTTTAAACCAATCACGAAGTGATTCATTTAAACTATTATCATGTCCACATTTGTGACAAAGATATGGATCATCACCTCCTTTTTCTAAATCCCATTCCCACCCACAATTTTCACATTTAACTTCTTCTTCATCACCTTCCATTAAACCTTTACACACTTTAACAGCACGACCAGAAAGGTAAGCTGAAGGTTTTTCACCAGCAGCTCTACGACGATTATAATAAGCTTTACCCTTTTTACAAAGTTTCTTTTCAGCTATTATATCTTGTAATATTTCATTTAATTTTATCATATTACCATTTTCTACAAGACCAGTATCTAGCTTTAGTACGTGGTCCCGGGTTAGCGCAATTATGTCTTGCTCTAAATGCTCTGCGTCTTACAGGGTTATTTTTCTTAATATTCATTCCCTTAGCACCAAAGTTAACTTTTACAACTTTACCTGTTTTAGGGTTTTTAACATATACCTTAAATTTCTTACTATCACCACGCATTGGTTTACCCAATGGCACACTACGACCTTGATATTCAGCTTCTAATAAACAATCACAATCAGCTTCGTTAAGTTCTTGTTGATATGATTTCATGAATTCAACAAATTCTCTTATGTCTTGTTCATTTTCAACGTCGTATTCTAATATTTCTTCTTCCAGAAGTTCTATTAACTTTATCATATACTTCCTGTACGTTTATCGGTTAAGTACTTAATTTCGGTACGTAATGAAGCTACTTCAGACACTAGGTCTAAAATTTGCTTACGCATCTCATCTTTTTCTTGAGATGATTTTTCTAGCAATGCTTCTAATTTAGCTATACGATCTTTACAATCGTGACGAATAAATTCATCATCACGTTCTTTGTTCATAGCACGCTTTTCATAGAAACGAAACGCTGTTGTACCTCCCAAAACTGTAATTGCTGTAATTAAGACTGAGTATAAGTTATCCATAATAATAAATATTAGGACTGTGTTATGTTCTTTAATTTTTCGATATACTCTTGAAATTCCTTGACTAGTTCTGTGTTATTTCCTCCGGCCCATTGCTCCATTTCACCATTTTCGGTAACAATTTGCTCAGGGTGGACATCATTGATTAAATCTTGTAATATTTGTTCAAGGTCGCCTATGAATCCTTTAGAGTTACGTTGAACCATGTCCTGAACGTATGCTTCATATTTACCCTCTAGGCGTAATTTGGTTTCTCTTGTAACAACGCAATCAAAGCATTCTTTATGTATTGCATACATTTTAGTATCCAATACTTTTTTCTTCATTGCTTTACCGCATTTAGGGCACGTTAATGGAATTTGTAATGCTTTTTTAACTAAATCGAGTTTAGATATGGTCATTTTGATACCACTCTTTATGGTCCATTGTTTACCATTTTCTTCCCAAACATCACCTTCTTTATAGTCTGATGAAACTTTAGTATAACCTGTTTGAGTTGCAACTTTATCGCCGTACTTCTTATTTACTATATTTCTTACTCTCTGTACATCTTTTTCTCGAAACTCTTTTTTCAAAACACTTTCGTTACCTATCATAAACCTAGATCTTTTAATTGTTGGATTGTATCGGCAGCTGAGGTATGTAAAATACCAATACCACCCGCTTCATTCCATCGTTGAATGTTATCTGCTCTATCATCAATTAATATTGATTTAGGAGATGCATATAATTGTTTTAATTCTGCTGATTTAAGTAATAATGGAGTGCCTGGTATATTTTGTTCTACCCATTTTTGTTTACCGGTTCTAGATGATTCTTCTCTTGAAGGGGCTGAAAGTAATTTAGGGTTATGTCTTTTAATATATTCCCATAATTGTACCCCATCACTCATCCAATTTAATTCAGACCAAAATGACTCACCTGCTTTAGAAATAGGCGCCCAAAAATCTTTATCACCTTTAACGTGATTTCCTCTAATATTTTTACCAGTTAATTGCTCATATCCACCTTCAAAGTCAACAAGAACACCATCCATATCGCAATAGATTTTGTATTGTGGTGTTTGTGCTTCGAATATCATAGGATTAATTTGTGCAAATTTTCTCATTATTTGTCCTGCTTTAGAATTTGCCTCATTCTCAGTATCAGAACCTGTAGTTCCGTCTAAAGCTTGACCTTTTTGTTTTTGTGATAAGTGTACTAATTCGTGAGAAACAGTTCGGCAGATATCAGCCATATTACGATTACCCGTATAAATCCATATCTTATCATCCTGCGGACTATACAACCCCATCGACTTCATTTCCCTCGCCTTCTCCGTATCTCTACTTATCACTATCTTTCCCCCGCTACCCTCAATTCCCAACTCACGTAGGGTGAAGCTAATGAATTTCTTTAATAAATCCAAGTTTTCTTGACCTTCTTTTATCTCTTCTTTTTCTGTGTCGCCCATTGTGTAACCTGCAGCGTCCATGAATTGTTTCACATCGATACCATCTGGTAGGTATTTTTGAATTAAATCTTCTTTTTTAGATTTGATTGCAATTCTGAAATTAGTAGCATTTACATTGTCGAATGTACCTGCATTGAATAATTCTGCATTCTTATATTTCTCATTAGAAAGAATAGAATTGAAACGAGTAAATTCATCCTTACCAAATGCAGCTATGATTTTAGCTTCTGGGTTTGATGTAATTAAGCTGTATGTTTCTTTAACAGGGTTTTCACTAGCAACTAAATAATTAACATTCCCAGGTAGTAATGTTTTATATAATTCCCATACAGCAACACTCTCTTCTACAGTAATTCCTTCACGTGTTTTAGGTGAAATTAATATTTGAACCTCATCACACATGTCTGCTAATTTCTTAACAACATTAAAGTGACCTTTATGTGGTGGTTTGAAAGCACCAGGAAATACACCGATGGTGTACTGGTCGTTTTCTAATAATTGCTGTGCTATGTATTGACCTAAATTCATTATTGTGCGAATGCTTTTACTTTACTTATAATTTCTTGTTCAGATAAAACGTAATCTTTGATTTTTTTATCAATACTATCAAACTCACGCTCTAATTGTTCTACTTGTTGTTTATATACTTCAGTTGATTTTTCAGTAGCCTTATCTTTTTTAGCTTGCTCCTCAGGTGATAATGGTTCTGTCGATTTATTACCTAATGTTGATTTAAAAGCGTCTTGATTTTGTGCTGTTAAATCATTTAACCAATCATATAATTTTCCTGCTTTAACGGCCGAATTAAACTCGCCAATCTCTTTTGCGAATTCTTCATCAGGTGCTTGATACATAACAAAATTATCGCCTAACTTTAATTTATACGTATCTATATTACCGTATACTGAGTTCCAAGTAGATAGTACAGCCATTTTAGGTACTTTACGTTCACGTTTAAAGTTTCTTAAAAATGAAACAATAGGGTGAGCATAAACCATAATCATCATCACATCATAATCTGGGTGTTGATTAATTAACCCTGGTACTTCTTTACGTCTATATAACCCACCAAATAATTTAGCAGCATTAGATGCGGTAGTATCCCAAATAAATGATTTATGATTAGCTAAAGCATCAGGAACATCTTTATCATCAACTTGCATTGATGATTGAGCCAAGTTATTATACATTGGGCTTGTAGTATCTTCTACATATTTGTCTGGGTTAATAACTTCGAATCCAGGTGTAGCACTTTTAATTTTATTAATTAAAGTTGACTTACCTGAACCTGCACCACCAGCCATGATAATCATTTTATCTTTAGGTGCCATAGCCTCTTTTAATATGTCTATTAATTTAATCATTTCTTATATTGTAATAATCTTGAATTATCTGGAAGATATTTACCTGTTAATTGTAATCTGTCTTGATTATCAATCCAAAATTGTTGTAAATCTTCAGGTATATCAGCTCTAGTTAAGTCTAATATTCTTAAGTATTTACTTATTAAATTATTATATTCTTCTTCTTTTAAGTTAGCCTTTAAAAAAGTATTTAACTTATAATAATCATCTAATATTTCAGGTGTAATTTCAAACCCAAATAATCTATTTAACAACGCTGCTGCTTCCTCAGGATTTTTAGCTTCGTTTTCTCTTGTTTCTTTATTAATAACACCTATAGCGTGACTGAATATTCTACCCTTAAGAGAAAATAAAGATAATATTAATTGAGTACGGTGTAAACCTTTAACATTACTTTGATAGATAGCTGAATGGTAACTAAATCTTAACCAATCTGGACTTCCAATATTAATATCAACTTGAACGCTTTTATTTAATTTTTGGCCTTGAGGATTGTATTGAGGTATGCTACAAAATATTGTACCTTTACCTGATGATTTAGTGTCAACTTCTATTTCACTAGAGTTTTCATCTAGTTTATTTGATATTAATTCAACCATTGAACGCAACGATGTTTGTTCTGGAGTTGCTGTTCTAGCTCTTTTAGTAAATAATTGAAATAATTCATTATATTTACCTTCATCTACTCCCCATCCTTTAAAATCGGGTAAGTTTTTATTATATAAGTTATGTTCATCATATGATAAATCAATATCACCTGACACATTTTTCTTACCAACTGATCCTAATCTTTCGAATGCTTTAAATGTATCCTTCTTTTTAGGGAAAATACGAGACATTTCATCTACAAATTTCTCTAATGTAGGTTCGATATTAGCCTTGTCGATTGGTGATGTAGCATCGAATACGTTACCACCTTCAACAATCAATTTAGCTATGTCGATTAATTTAATCATATACGTAAATATAAATAGGCGACTTGGATAGTCCAAGCCACCTATAAATATTCAGGAATGTAATATTATTTACCGAAAGTGTAACGAATACCTAATTGAGCAGTCCATACATCAAATACTGATGAATTGTATTGATATGTATCTTTTGCTAAGAAAGTATTTGCACCATCTCTTTGTGTTGATAAACGATATGTTGGAACACCTGCAGCGTCGCGGCTTACAAAGTTCAACAATTGTGGAGCACCTGCACGTTGAGATACACCCCACTCATTATTTAACATATTACCAAAATTCAAGATATCAGCTCTAATTTGGAAAGCATTGCGCTTACCTTTAATCTTTACAAATATATCCTGTGCGACTGAAAGATCAAATCTATGTAAGAAAGGTAATGCTAAAGCATTTCTTTCAGCATATTGACCTCTGCGAGTTGATAAGTAAGGATCTTGATCAATGAATTTATCAAAAGCTTCTTGTTGTTGAGCTTCAGTATAAACTGTTGTACCTACTGTTAAAGATGCAAAACGAATGTCTGATGCTTTATTAGGTACAAAGATTAAGTCATTATTAGATACTCTATCACCATTTAAGTCACCTGCTACTATATAAGAGAATGGATTGTTTTGTGAACCTACATATCCTAATGTGAATGTAGTAGCACCACCATATTTCTTACCATAGTCTAAACGGTATCCTAATAAACCTACGATACGATTTCTAACTACAAATGATGAAGTTGTTAAACCTAAATCATTATTACCATTAACTGATAATGCTGATTGCCAAGAACCACTAGCAATTGAACCTGCATCCATAAAGTCTTGTGCGTCTGCCGCTGTATAAGCTATATAACCCCAAAGACCTTTAGATGCTGGTTTTTCTAATTTAAATGTTGCTGATTGATTGTAAGCACCATTTCTGTTTGTTAAAACAGCAGCCATTGAAACGTTATTGTTTACTCTTACAGTTGCATCAGAACCACCATATAATGGTCTATTATCAACACCACCCAATTGACCAACTGGAGCTTTTAGGTTAGCGTTGTAATAGTGAACTGCGTTTAAAGTTTTATTGTATAACAATTCAACACTTGCTATTAAACCTAACCAAGGTAACTTTTGATCGATTGCTAAGTTATTTTTCCAAACTTGAGGGAACTTATAATTTGGATCTGTTAAAGCTAAATCAAATGTAGAAGGTAATGTTGGTGTTGATGGGATAAAATATTTGTTAGGATCAGCAGTGAAACCATATTGAGCTGCTGCTGCACCTGATACATCGATAAATCCTGATAATACACCAGTATTACCAATTTGGTTAGATAAGAATACATAAGGAGGTCTACCTGTGAATACACCAGTACCACCTCTAACTTGTGTTTTCTTTTCACCTTTTACATCCCAGTTAAATCCGAAACGAGGTTCAAATAATAACTGTGTTTCAGGCATCACACCTGTATTCCATTTTTCACCATTAGCAAAAGTCATAGCAGTTACTGCTTTATTTTCTAATGCTGTGTTATTAATTGAAATAATATTTGCTCTAATACCTGCTGTTAATTTTAAATTCTTAGTTACGCTATATTCATCTTGTAAATATAAATCAGTTCTATAAGATTCTAAAGTCTGCATTGGTGCAGCTCCACCAGGTAATGCTGAGTATCTAAATTGGAAACGAGAAGGAACAAATGTTGATGGTTTACCACCATTAGCTAATGATTGATTTGCTGCAGTATAGAAATCATTTAAGCTATTGAAAATGTAAACACCATTTGATGCAGGAAAGAATAAGTTATTAGATTGATATTGTTGGAAATTAAAACCACCAACAATTGTATGTTTACCTAAATACTTAGTTAAGTTATTAGTAACATTAAGTGTCCAATAATCTAATTTGTTATCTGGAGTAAATGGATCAAAACCTACAGAAGTGTAAGTAGCTGAACCATCTCTGATGTCAATAGTTGGGAACATATTACTCATATACGCTCTATCTTCAATTTGCTTATCGTAAGAAACGATTAAGTTATTGTGCAAAGTGTTTGATAATTTAGAGTTCAATTCCAATACTGCTGAACGAGTATTATCCATAATAATGTAGCCGCTATTTTGGAAAGACATAGCATTAAACTGAGATGTTCTATTACCCGCACCTGCTGATTGAGAGTTTGAAATGTTAATCTCTGCAGATGAATTATGGTGAACATAACGAGCAGTTAATTTATTTTTGTCATTAATATTCCAGTCAGCTCTAATCAAGAATTTGTTTGATGAATTTTGATTTGAGTAACCTTCCCAAGGACCAGTTGTATAGTTAAATTTCTCTTGCATGAACTTAGATAAAGTTTCCATGTCAGAATACTTCACACGAGATACTTGAGTACCTGTAAGTGGAGATCCTGCTGAAATCCAAGTTGTACCAGGTTCAGTTCTTACAATACCTTCATAGTTACCAAATAAAAATAATTTGTTTTTAATAATAGGTAAACCTAATCTAAAACCTTGTACTTTTTCATCAAATTTAGCTGCTGTAACTGTTGTACCACGTGCATTATCACCTACATAACGGGATGAATTATCACGTTGTGTTTGATAAACACTACCTTCAACTTCATTTGTACCTGATCTTGTTACAGCGTTAATACCAGCACCTGTAAATCCAGATTGACGAATGTCAAACGGTGCTACGTTAACTTGTAATTGATCAATAGCGTCTAATGAAATTGCACTTGCTCCCGTTCTACCACCTGCTTGTGCTGATGAACCTAAACCGAAGTTATTGTTGAACTGAGAACCATCAATTGTAAAGTTATTCAAACGAGAGTCTTGTGCACCGAATGAATTACCATTACCAAATGGATTATACTTGGTAATACCATCAATTGTTCTAGCTCCTGCAATAGGAATGCCTTGTAATTCTCTACGAGTAAATTGTTGAGCAGCTCCTGTTTTTTCTTTAGAGAATAAACCTGATTTTGTACCGCTTACAACTACTTCTTTAAGAGTTGATTTCTCATCTACTAAAGCAAAGTCAACGTTTGTAGCAACACCCAATTGAGCGTTTACATCTGTTTCTTCACTCTTTTTAAATCCTACAAACGAAGCATGGATTGTGTATGGACCTCCTACTCTAACAGCAGGTAATACATAAACACCATTCTTGTTTGTAATGGTTTTGTACTTTGTACCTGTAGGGACGTGTATTGCTTCTACAACTGTTCCTACTAATACTTCTTGCTTCTCATTCTTAACAACACCAGAAATAGAGGAAGTGGTAACCTGACCAAATCCCATTAAAACTGATACTGAAAGAATCAACGATAAAATCGCTTTTTTCATCTGTGTTTTGTTTTAGTTAAAAAAAAGAGCGGAGACATAGTGTCCCCGCTCAAAGCGTTATGAATAATGTTGTTATTATACGTTGGTAACAAATTTTTGATTTTTGTTTCAATCATAAATATATTAAGAAATTTTGACCGATGTTGGTAATAATTCAGTCATAGGCTTAGAATCAGGATTTTCTAACTTATAAATGCTCTGGATGTTCTTGAACATTTGAAAATTAGTTTCAATATCATTAACGAATTTTAATTCCCATCCTTTACCTTGTATTTTTCCTCCTTTACCTTCACCACGAGTATTTGCTTTAACCCACAAAATACCTGTATGAGTTACTTTCTCATTATGAGTTTCATTCCAGGCTGTAGCATAAGCGGCTAATTGTAAATCATATGACGTATGTAAACTGTTCGATGTCTTAAGATCTAGTAACCATATATTATCAAATAAACGAACAACTAAATCCGCAGTACCTGCATATTCATGTTCGTCTGAGAATAAATGGTATTCTGTTGCAATCAATTCTGGTTTATGTGTATTCCAAAAATCTGCAAACTTAAGAATCATTCTCCAAACATCTAAGTTATACTTAGCGTTTCCATATTCATCAAGCCAATTAATTTCCTCTCCATTTAAAAATGCCTCAACAGCATTGTGTACTTGAGTACCTTCCCCTGCTGCTTTATTAGCAATAATTTCTGAATTGTGTCCTACATCTTTCAACCAAGAATGGAAGAATTGATTTTTAGGGAAATAATTTAAAATACTAGATACTGATGGATAATATTTACCATCTCGTCTATAAAATCTTTGGTCTAATACGTTTACCTGTTTATTATCTTCACTGTATTCCACAATGCGTTTAATTTTTGGGTCTTTAATGATGTTGACGTTTTTGTCTATCATATGTTTTGTAATTTTTTCTCAAGCAAACTCTGAAACGTTAAGGGTTCAGTATGCTCAAGAGTATTTAAAAATGATTCAAATCCGATTTCGTTTGCATCTTTACCTTCTAATTCTACCATATAAACTTCCTTACCATACGACATTAACTTCTCAGCATGTTTAAGGGCGTCCTTTTTAGCATCATTATCCAGTGCAATGTAAATTCTATCAACACTTGATTTTACTATTTTTTCCATCAATTTGTTGTGTAATACTTTACCTAACAATGGAATGCAATTTCTTTTAATTGTGATAGCATCAAACATACCTTCACATAGTATGAGTGGTGCGTCCCAATTAATATATAATTCAAAACCAATAACATCTTTAGATGCTACAGGTGGATTTTTATATTTGCGATCTGAGTCTTTGTAAGCACGAGCAGTGAAATAATTTAATATTCCATTTGAGTCGTATGATGGGATAATAATTCTACCTGCGTATGGTCCATCCTTGCAAAACCCTATATTATATTTAGTAATATCTTCTATAGTTACGCCTCGTTTCTTTAGGAAACGCAATGCGTGTTTAGATTCAATTTGAGCTACTCTGTCGGTAATAAACGTAGAATGCGCGTTAAATGCTATGAATTCTGCGGGTAAAACGAGGGCATCTGTAGTTATATGTTCTTCATTAGCTGAGGGAACAATTAGCAGACTTAGGTCTTTAAATTTATCTGGAGTTACTTTAGCACGTTTAAATAGTTGGCGTATAGTTTTACCCTTAGCATCGCATACCCAACAATGCCACATATTTTCTTTTTTGGCAGTGGTGCGTAGACTTACTTCTAGTTTTTGTTTGTGGTGATTACAAAACGGACATTTAAAAGCATAGTTACCTTTACTTGTGATCTGTCCCTTCCCTAATACCGATTCCACTAATACTAATAAGGCAGCATTTTCCATAACCTGGAATATACGATCTTATTATGACAAAATCAAATCTTTGCTGTAAAATTTTCCAAGTATATTATCGTTTATAAAACGACTATCTTCTAAAACGTTGTATTGAAATAGATATTTCGCCTCGTAGTATGTTAGTTCCTTTTTAGTTCTACATAAACGTAATACATGACGCATCATATCTTCTGGTTTGCATAACTTAATTTCAGTAGCAGAACCATAATAAGTCTTCCAGTCACTTTCTTTAGTAACTAATTTTTTGGTTGGGCGTTTACCTCTAGTAACAGGAATTTCTGCTAATTCTTTTTTACCTAATTTCTTTGTTGTGTTATGAAAAAAGGCTTTTCGTCCAATATATTGACGATTAGTTGGAATGTGGGTTGTAATATAAACATAACCTACAAAATCCTCAATAACAAAATCAGGATTGTCTATTAAATCCTCCACTTTCATAGCGGGGCTAACTTGTACCATAACTATATTTTATTTTATGTGTCGTATTTCACCAAGAACGTCATATCTGTTTCTGATGAAACAGGGATTGGCTTTCCGAATTTTGCAACCATTAAAAGTTCATTTTGTTCATTATATAAACCTAATGTTGTAACATAAGGTCTAAAATTAGATCCAGTTACAAAATCCACCAATGACGATGATAAGTTAGTTCTATCAGATAACAAAGTAGGATTAAAAGATAAATTATATTCACTCTCCTCAACAGTACATTTTACAAAATTTTCGTAAACTGTATGTTCATTTCTAAAATTAATATTAAATGATCCTGTATGTGATGGCATAATTTATTAAATTTTATATAGGACACGCTGTAGGTGTTTGACCACCTGATGTTAAATGTACTCTACTAGTAAGAGGGGATGGAGAAACTAAAGTTTCTACATATTCATTATCAATGGTTATATTTCCACTATAAAATATTTCACCACCATTTTCAGTATCACAAACTCTATAACGAACTATATTACCAGAACCAGCACTATATGATCCTGTTACTGAATATGGTAATAAAGACGCTGTTACAAATAATGTACCACTTTTAACTACAGGTCCTGTAGTTTCTTCTAATAAAACATTACCTGCACTATCTCTTATTTTTAAAACCCCTGCACCTGCTCCTTTAGTACCAGTAACCCAATTAATTGTAGCACCTTGAGGTGTAGATCCTGTAGTGCAACTTCCACTTGACATAAAAGTTCCATTATTCCACCCACAACAATCACCATTACCTATTTTGTAATGTACCCCACCAGAAGCATAATATCCATCTGGTGCTAATTCTAAGCTAGAAGATAAATATAATCTTGATCCCGTATATAATAAAATTCCTGATGTATTATCTCCAACAGTTCCTATTGAATCAATTGTTATAGTTGATGTATCTATATAGAATTGACTGCAGTTGCTAGATGTACATGCTCCCTCAGAAGTTGAGCTAGAGCAAAAAGTAAAAGGTCCATAAAAACAATCTCTCCATTTCCCATTAGCTAAACTGCTACTGTATATGTGTTCATAATTGAACGCGGTTCCACAAAAACTTTCTGTTGATGTCGTTAAAACATGGGAATACCCTACAGGACTATTGTCATCAGTAAAATACTGAGTGACTTTAGTATGAATTTTATATCCAGATCTTCTTATCATTACGTATAAATATTAGACTAGGCAACTATTTTTAGCAACGTTTCGTATTAGATTTGTATAATGCCACGAACCAAATTCATTACTATATTCTGTATTAAGAACATCGTTATATGGTAATGCATTGGTATAGGCTCCTTTATAAAATATATTATGGTTAGCCCCAATACTCTGAGTAACACCAGCATTATGAAATATATCGCATTTATCCCATTTAGCAATAGGATCTGTTCCCCAACAAAAATCTAATCTTGGAGTAATTTTAACTGGTAAATCATAAAACCAGCAATTCCACAACATACCCCACATTCCTGCAGTAAATTGTTGAATGCCATAATATGACGGGTCTTTTTCTAGACGTTTTGGTTCTGACGCTTGAAAATATTTGTACAAATTTTCACTGTCTGTTTCTACTTTATGCCAAAATTTATAGTCTGTTCCTTTAAAAATGTATTGAGACCCACCACTATCCTCTTTATATTTAACTGGTGTTTCATAGTCAATGCCTACTATATCACACATATCTTCGAATAAATCTCTACCTCTATGTAATATATAGTCGCTATCAATAAATCCTTTAGAATTAGATACATAATTAATATTATCTTGTTCTAAATCAGAAAAATCTACTGGCTTAGTAAATATCATATCACAATCATGTAAAAATACAGCTTCTTTTTCTAACCAAGGATTAGCTTTATAATGTTGTTTTACTGTATTTGATATAACTGAGGGGATATATACAGGTGATACTCTGCTATCAATATATTCAAAAAAAGATATTGTGTTAAATTTTTCTTTTAGTTTATTGTACATCAATATAGTATCACTAGAATTAGTTCTATCATTAGGATCTTTACTAACAGAAAGTAAAACATGAATTTTGTCATCTAATATTCCAACTTGTTTAAAGTTGGTTAACATAACTTCTAAATGCCAAGCATAATAAGATATTCTTGGTTGAGTGCAAATATATAACATATTATTTATTTGATAATAAAAAGTATCGATTTGTTAATTCCAATAGTTTATTAGAATCAATATTATTTCTATTTAATCCAACTTTATTTTCTTTTAAAAACTTAACTGGATTTCCTACATGGATTTCACCTGGTTGGATTACACTAGATTTAACTACTATTCCTCCCATTCCAATCATTGAGTAAGCTCCTATAACTAAAAATTGATGGCACATTGCTCCTAATCCCATATTTGCACCTTCCATTATATGACTATGTCCTCCTATCAATACATTACAAGATAAATTAGCTTTATCTTCTATAATAGAGTCATGCCCTACATGGCTATTTCTTAACATTACAATATCATTTCCCAATACTGTACTTCTAATTGTACCTGCATTTATGGTTACAAATTCTCTGATTGTATTGTTATTACCTATAATAACATTAAAAGGACTATTAGTAAAATGATCTCTGTGTTCTGGAGGAGTACCTATAGAACAATATGCTTCAAATCTATTATTGTCTCCTATTACTGTATTTTCAGCAATATAACAATAGGGTCCTATATAATTTCCATAACCTAAGGTTACATTATCACCTATTATGGATGTGGGATGTATGAAGTTTCTCATAACCTTTATTTAGTAATTATTTTATTTAAAATTCATAAGCTGTTGCATCTATAGTTCCGTTACCAGTTGCAGTATAAGTGTAAGTTTCTGCAGCATTTGGATATCCTTGGGTATCTTCATTATATATTTGAGTTCCGGCATTACTAATTGTTAAGAAAGCTTGTGCTATTAATTGACTTTGAGCACCTGCACCAACGTTTGCCGTTATAGTAGCATTTGCTGGTACTGTTATTTGTCCACTATCATTTGAAGTTTTGGATACTACTGTACTGCCATTTACACTTATGCTAAAGTCTCCACTAGTTGCGCTTTGTTGGAAACCCCAATCAATCGTATATTCACTTGGAGCTTCAGTTGTTGTAGTCGTTGTTGTAGGAGCTTCAGTTGTAGTTGTAGTTGTCGTAGCTGGAGCTTCGGTTGTAGTGGTTGTTGTCGTAGCTGGAGCTTCGGTTGTAGTGGTTGTTGTTGTAGCTGGAGCTTCGGTTGTTGTTGTAGTAGTCGTTGCAGGCGCCTCAGTTGTTGTAGTTGTTGTCGTAGCTGGAGCTTCTGTAGTTGTTGTTGTTGTAGTACTTACAGTACACTCACTACCATTAGTATAATCACCACCTGACACAGATATGCTTTTAACACATAAAGTAACAGACCCAAACATATTATCGTCTGAGTATGATGAATCATCACATAATGTAGCTCTTATAGATGCTCCATATGTTGGATCAGTCGATGTTACTGTAGCATTAAAACAAGTTGGAGCTGCAGTTGTAGTCGTTGTCGTTGTTTCTGGTGCCGCAGTTGTTGTAGTTGTAGTCGTTGCAGGTGCCTCAGTTGTTGTCGTTGTGGTTGTTGCAGGCGCCTCAGTTGTAGTTGTAGTTGTCGTTGAAGGTGCAGCAGTTGTAGTTGTAGTTGTTGTATCACAAGACAAACCTAGATCTATAGTTACAAAACCAGAGTTAGAAGTAACTGTATCTTCTTGAGCACATACTGTGGTTTCACCTAAATTTACAATACTACGAGTAACTGCAGTTCCCGCGCAATTAATGTAGGTGTAAGTATAAGAATCTCTATTTGACGTACCATCATCAGCAGAAACACCATAATTAAAACAAAGAATAGGTCCGGCAGTTGTAGTAGTTGTTGTACCAGGTGCTGCGGTTGTTGTAGTCGTTGTTTCAGGTGCTGCTGTTGTTGTAGTCGTTGTTGCAGGAGCAGCTGTTGTTGTAGTCGTTGTAGTTCCACCACAAGCCGCACCTAAATCAGCAAAGATGTAACCAGAAGGAGAATCAACACTGTCTTCTTGAGCGCATACGGTAATTCCATTACCTTGATTTACACGACTGCTAGTAACTGCAGTTCCCGCACAGTTGATATAGGTGTAAGTATAAGCTTCTCTACCTGATGTACCGTCATCAGCATAAACAAAATAGCTAAAGCAAGGTACAGCTGCCGCTGTTGTAGTAGTTGTAGTTGTACTTGTTGTTGTAGTTGTTGTAGTAGTTGTTGGTGCTGAAGATGATATTGCGTTTACTTTAATTAAGTAATCATTATTAGTTCCTGTAAAGTCATATTGCAACCAGCTAGCACTTCCTGTATCTACACTAGAAGAAGCATATACTGATGTTCCATTAATCCAAACAGACATTGTATTTGATGAATAAGGATAATTACCTACCCATCCTGGATCTGCTGGTGGATATAATGGGGATTGAGCCGCATATGTAGATCCACTATGTAATTGAATATATTGGTATCCAGTATTAAACATTGTAGTACGGTTACCAGTAGCTTCATTTATAATTAAGTTTGTACCTGCACCCATTGATTCATCTACAATTAATGTAGCATTTAAGTTTTGACAAACTGGGTCTGAGTATCTGTATTCTCTAGCTCTAACTACAAAACTACTTACTAATTGACATCCGTTAGTATCAGCAACAGTAACCTGCCAAGTTCCACCTGATAATCCAGCACCAGATAAGTTGATGGTATTTGGGTTAGTGGCTGTTGGTCCTGATGAGAGTGAAATTGATCCACTTGTAACTAAATAAGTATAAGGTGAAGTTCCTCCAGTTACAGTTAATCTAACTGAACTATCACATTCATTGTAAATAACTTCTTTAGATAAAGCTGCAATACCTGGAGATGAAGTAATAGTAGCACTTCCCGATATTACACAACTTGTACTAGTATCAACTACATTTAAAGTATAAGTTCCTGATGTTAACCCTGTTATTACACTTCCTGTAGCACCTGTGTTCCAATAATAGCCAAATCCTCCACTTCCTCCAGTTACAGAAGCTGATATTTGTCCATTGCCTAGTCCACAACTTTCATTTGTAGGAGTTAATACTATAGAAATAAGATTAGTATTACTTATAACAGCACTTCCAGTTGCAGTACAACTATTGGCATCTGTTACAGTAACCTTATAAGTTCCAGCAGGTAAACCTATTGGATCTTCTGTTGTTCTTACTTGAGTAGAACCTGTAACCCATGAATATGTGTATGGAGGAGTACCCCCAGCTACAGTAATATTAATTATACCTGTATCTTGATTAGGTTCAATACAATCGGCTACAGTTGAATTAACTGTTACTGTTAATAAAGAAGGTTGAGTAATAGTAACTAAAGATGAAGTACTACATAAATTATCTTTTACAGTTACAGTATATGTAGCTGGTGTTAAGTTTGAGAATAAAGTATTTGGGGCAAATCCTTGCCATGTACTACCTCCATTTATAGATGCAGAATAAGGAGCTCCATAAACTGAAGATCCTGTAACTGCTATTTTACCATCTCCACTTCCATAACAAGAAACATTAATTCTATTTGTAACTACAGTAAATGTATCTGCCAATACAGTAAATGAAGAAGAAACTATTGTTCCTTCACTATCTTTAATATATAATGTATTATTACCAATAGGAGCTGTTGTAGATGCTGTTGGTTGATACCATTCACAGTTAGGTAAATTATTATATGAACCACCACCAACTGAATATTGGTAAGGAGGAACACCATAATTTATTGAGAAAGTTACAGGTGAAACTCCACCAACACAAACAATCCCTTGATTGGATTGAGACATCACAAGAGGTAACTTATATAGTTCTAAATTAATACTAGCTGTATTACTTGTTAAACAAGTATTATCATTAGCAGTATAATATAATTTATAATTACCTGGTGTTACTCCTAAAGTTTCACACTCATCTATGAAAAGAGAACCTGTAATTAAGGTAACATCAGGAAAATTATATCCTGTATAAGGATATGTTGTTATTGAGCTAGTAACGATAGCTGTAGAATTACAACTATCAATATAATCATTAGCTAATACATCTAATTTTTTAGTACGTTGTACGTTTAGTATGCTAAAATAATCATTTATAGCGTTTGGAGGAGTTGGTAGTAAACATTTATAATTTTGGTTAGTAATAACAACTACACCTTGAGAATAAAATATATTTCCTACATGAACTTTATTATTCAATTCAACTATATATCCTGGAGGGGCGTAATAACCTGGTTGTACATAATAACCAGAAAAAGATATATCGTAAATGTTTCCTAATCCATCATCTACTAATTGATAGCTACCACTTGCAGTTAAAACAAAGTTATTAGGTTTAATTTGTTCACCATAAATGTTTTGGTTGAACGACATTACTCTAATAATATCATTAGATGATGTTGGAAAATTATTTATGAATTCTGGGTTCTCATTAAAGTCAAAATAAGAACTAGTTGAAATAGTACTTGATTCTGTCATGTAAGATTCATAATACATAGAATCTAATAATGAATGGGAATCAAGAATACTTGAAGAGTGATATTGGTAATATAAATGGTTTATTTGACGATAAACTAAAGACTCATATTGAGTCTCAGTTATAGGACCGTTAGTTAAATCAATACTACCAGTTAAATTTTTACCCTTAAATATAGTAAAGTAGGCACCGTCTTGAGGGACGCAACTAAAGGTTAAATCCCAGTTTTTATTTGCTGTATAAGGAACAACAAATACATCTGGTGTACTCAGTTTTTTGAATGATGCCATTTAATAACATTTCTTTTATGTTAGTAGTCTAACTTGATACGAATTAATGCTTCCTTAGTAAAGTCTTTTACTAATGGTTTGCTTAATTTAGCAACAGCTAATAATTCGTTATTGTCGTTATATAACCCTACAGTTGTGATATAAGTTTGTGGATTATCAATTAATGTAGTATAAAGAATATTACCTGCATTATCAATAATTGATGGATTCGAAGTGTAATTATATTCACTGTTTTTAATTCTTGTAAAGAAGAAACGTGATGAAATAGTTTCAGATGATTGTAATCTAAAGAATCTACTACCACCAATTGCTGTATTTATAGAATTGTATAATTTAGCATTATTATTTGCATAAGTATTTGCTGATGTGCCTTGAGCTTCAATATATGAACCTAAAACTGATGGGTTTAAAACTATTAAACCTAAATCAGGGAACATATGACCGTATACTGTACTACCAGAAGCAGGAACTCCTGCAGATCCACTAACAATATTAAAATATCTGTTACTATCAATAAACTGACTAGTAGTTAAAGCATTACTGTTGTCTGTTAAATAAATTGTAGAGCTTCCACTTGTTAAAGCTAAGGTTAGAGAACCTGGATGTAAGCTTTCTTTGTAACGAGATCTTGCTACGTTAATAACATAAAATGAATTTACAGGAGAGCCTCCAATTTGGAAAGTTGCTTCTTCACTTCCATAAATTAAATTTCTATATTGACCATATACTACTTTTGTAGGTGTAGAACTAGTTACATTTGCATTAAAGTAAGCTGATCCTGAACCTGAAATGTGAGCATATTCAATAGAGAATACTACTTCACCTGCATTATATACATCTAAGTAAAATTGTGATGCTGACGCTTGAGTTGAAGAAGTTGTTACAGACGTTAAATTAACATTATCAGAAGGCCATAACCCTCTAACAACTGTTTCTGAACTTATTACTGAATCTTCTGTGTTATATCTATTAAATGACATATGTTAATTAGTTATTAACTTTTTGAATAATTAAAGGAACAGTAATTCTTGCACCACTATCTCTACCTGTTACAGTAATTGTAGTAGTTAATGAAGTTGCTGTAGTACCAAATAAGGTATTAATTGTAGTTCCCGTTAGTGTAAATGAGGTACCAATTTCTGCTTTAGATAATTTAGTACCACTTGTAGTATTTAAACCTGTATTACCTACAGTTGCACCGGTAATACCAGCACCTGTAAATGTAGATACTAAACGAACATCGGCAACGCTCATTACATATCCATTAGTTTCATAAGTACTATTAGCACCTAAATAATTTAATGTTTGTGGTGTAATGCTTAATGATGCACCTTGTTTTAATATAATTGAAGAATAACCTAAAGAAACAACAGGCATTTTGCTTGTACCTCTTGGTAAAGTTACTAATTTATAACGCATAATTTGAGCCTCGTCTGGGAATGCTTCAATGATGGGCATTGCTTCAATAGCTTCGCCATAATATGCTGAACCAGATGGGTGTGTAGGGTTGTATAAAGTGTAATCAACCTCATCATCTGCTAATGAAAACTGTGTGATTTGAAATGAACCGTCGTTGCGAGCCAACAATTCGCGGCCCTTTTTGGTTAAAACTGCATCAACAGTTACATAAGAAGGATTTAATATTGCCATAGTGTATTTAATTACTGTATATAAATATACAAAGTTTAAATTTTATTATATTGTGCCTCCATCTAAACCACCACCCTCAAGCATTTTTGTTTTTACTTCACGTGTAATTGTGTCAATATTTTTAAACACGTCTGGATGTAGATTTTCTGGAATTGAGAAACCGTATGATGTTTTACCATCACGTTTAATGAAATTTATAATTGTATTTGTTTCGTCTTTTAATCTTTTTAAGAATAATATTTTACTCATAGATCCTCTAAATGCTGTTGCTTTATCAGCTGTATCAAAGGCAGGGTATATGTCTAATATTAATTTACCTGCAACCTTTCTAGTATTAACAATTCTATATTCAGATATTTGTCCACTAGTATTATAATATACAATTAAATCAAAATAACCCGGGTCAAATGTATAATCTATATCTCCATAAGTAGGGTATAATGAATGTACTGGAAGGTTAGACCCTGTTGGTGGATTTGGTATGAAGTTATATCCAGTAAAACTAGATAATTGATTATTTAATACAATACTACTTGTTGGACTTCCTGCTGTAAAGATAGGAGCTTCTAAAAATCCACTACTGCCTGGTATAGCACTCGGAAGTTGATTTACTTGGTTAGAAACTGATGCTATTCTTAAACTTCCATCTGTATGGAATTTAGCTATATAATTACCACTTCCAAAAGATAAACCATTTTGTTTTAAACGAATCTGTAATTTATCTGTTGGGCCTATTAGACTTTGTTGAGTAGCAATATTTAAGTCAACAACTGTATTCTCAGAAACAGCATCTATGTTTGGGATATCATAAACAGTACCACTCCACCCAGCTAAATATCCATAGTAATAATAAAACGGCAATCCGTACCCACCATAAGGGGCTGGGCAGCTCCCTCCATTTTGATTAAATGTAAGAGTGTTTGAAATTGAATATATAGTTTTGTAATTTGATATTGTGGCTTGACAACAACTAGAATCTTGACATGATGGACTAGGAGGTGTTAGTGTGGTACCTACATTATATTCATATACAGTAGTTCCTTTAGGAAATATCAAGGTTCCTGTAGATGTTTCTACATCACTAGCCAGTATTATTGGATATCCAGGAACTGTATAATCCCCACCATATATACCTTCATTTCCACCAACATTTGTATCCCCTCTACTGCCATAATAAGCAGCACCATTATAAACAGAACCTGTTACTCTATCTGTAATTCTTACTATTTTTGTATCAGTTGCTAATACAGTACTTCCACTTACAAGTTCTAAACTCCATGTTACAAATCCACCATCAGACATAGTTACTTCTAATGAAACACTAGAAGATATATTATATAATCCAGTTTCAGGAACTGAGTATGAAGGGTGTGTTTGAGAGCCTGTACTTCCTATACCATAGTAAGCCGATGAATTAATATCCGTAGTTATATTTGTAAAAATATTATAAACTACTTTATCAGATCCGCTTGTAAATAAAGGATAAGATGGTGTTGTACCTGTTGAGCTAGTTATTAAACCAGCAACATGGGATGCTACTAATTCATGAGCTGTATTTCCTACAGTTGATTCAAAATACAATGCACTATCGCTTCCTGAAAAGTATAATAGTGGTGAGTATGAATATCCACTTTCAAATATAGTTTTAGTACCATCTAAACTTTTTTGGTTACTATATTTTTGGTTATCAAATAATGATATATTTAAATCATCAGCAGTAATAAATGTTCTTTGAACTTCTTCCCAGTTTTTATTGCGTTGATTTAATTCAGTTAAATTACCTTCTTCATCTACAAGATATTTTGTTACAACATCATTTCTATTTGGTAAAAATTTATTCTTAACAACTTCAGAAAATAAACCTAATTTTCTTACTTGTTTGTCGATTGCTGCTGTTTTACCATATGATTTATCTCCTTCATAATTAGCTGAGGCTGATGTGTAGGTATTGTAATTCAAACTAGTTAGTTTAACCCCAGCATGTCTTGATAATTCAAAAGATTTTAAAGATTCATTACTGTCTTGAACATCTGTTTGTACTTGTCTATCTCCACTTTGTATTAAACTTCCACTTGAGTTGTATGAATATATTGGAATTAGTTTTTGTACTTTAACTGAAGGTCTACTTAAATTGGCATTATTTAAAGTAACATTAAAATCAGTATGTTCAAATTGGTATGAACTAGATGGTGTTGTAACTAAGAATGGGTTTGGGTTTGTACGTTCAAAATCCTCATTAATATCAGGCCAACTTCCACTCAATTCCCCATTATAAAATGCTCGTCTATCGTTTGGTAATAAATTATATAAATAATCATTGTCCTCAGCAATTGTAGGCCCTTGATAATTAGCTTCATATACTGTTTGGTTAGTTACACCAGGTTGAGTTCTCTTAATTTTAATTCTTTCTAAATGTTGAGGACGAATAGTTACACCTGTTAATAGAGTAGATCTACCAGGCACATAATCCTTTAACATTTTGAATAATGAATTATCAAAGAACTTTATTAATTCAATAAAACCAGCATAATCAAACTCTGTTGTAAAGTTAGAATCAATATGAGAATATCTTAAAGTATCTAACGTTGGGTAGCTACCACTTAATTCAAATCGAGGATCACCAATATAATTATCAATTTCAAAATTAGTAACAGCTGTTGCTATTGATGATGATAATACATTATCTATTTCATTCTGGGGCGAAAACGATATGTCAATTTTGTGATAGTCTGCTGATCTAACAGCTGTGATATCTGTACTTTCTTCTTCAAGTCTAATATAAGGAGATAATACACTTCCTGTAATTTGAGTTGAAACAACACGAATTTTATCTCCATTACTATCAATTAATGTGTTGCGTTTTGTATTACCACCAAATTCTTTAATTGGTAAAATACTTCCTGTAATACCAAATACATTAACTAAATGGTCTAAACCTTTATTACTACCTTTTGATTTAAATAATAATGGTATGTTGTGATATATTCTTTTATATACCTCAGCAACTAAATCTTTTTTAGGAATATTATCTAAATCTCCTATACTACCACTATTAGCACCTAATAATGCTAAATCTAAATCTACATCTGCTTTGCTATTATATAAATGAACTCCCAATGATTGCAATGCATGGAATACAACATCCTTAGAAATACCTTCTTCAAGATTGTTTCTGTTTTTATATAAATCAGTAACTGAATTTAGATAAATCCATATATTATCAAAGTATTGACCCATCATATTAACGAATGTTAAGTATGGGGTATTACTTTCATCTTCACGAACAAATTCAGGAATCAATTGTAGTAATTGATCTTGATTGTCTAAATCGAAATCCTGAGCAGCTATTATTCTGTCATTATACCAGCTAGTAACAATTGATGATGTTACTGGTTGTAATATAAATGGTTTAGTGCTTGTTGTCTTTGGATAAGCATATGAACTTGATTCAAAGTACATATATTTTTCATACTCATCAAATCCAGTAATAATAGAGGTAATACTTGATGAGTAATAGGCTAATTCTGTTGCTTTAGTAGATAATGTACTAGATGCTATAAGGGATGAAGTAGCTTCATATTTTTGAAGCAAAGTTACTTTATCTTTAAAATTGGCAATTCTAGCTTCAGCAGAACTAAATCTAATAAAATCATTAAAATCAGTATAGTCTACATTAATATCAATAGACCCACTTAAATAGCGAGTTATAAAATTAAAATTGGAACCCGTTAATTGATTAATTAATGAATTATGATTGTGGTAAGGAGTACTTACATTATTAAAATCAACTTTAACACTAAAATTAGGTCCCTTTATATTAGGAACTTCATCTAATATTAATAATTTATCTAAATTAATATCAAAAGTATAACTATCAATAATTTCATCAACAACCCAAAAAGTATCTTTTACAGATACATTCTCTGGTAGTGGTTGGTATAATTTAATAAGAGCATAATAGTTGTCCTCAGTTGTGTCTAAAGCAACATTAATTATAACTAATGGTGTACTACCATTACCAAAGTTAGCTAAATAATACTTTAAGTATGGAGTATTAGTAATTTCATTTACTAAAGCTAATGTTCTTGGTCCTAATAAATCATTATTTAAAAAAGTAGAACCTACCTTAAGTTCAGTTCTATCATCAGAAATTTCTTTAATAAAAAGAGGAGCAACAGGTAAACCTAATTTATTTCTAAAAAAGTTATATGTTGTCTGAAATTCACCATTACTATATTGGTCCTTTAGATCTTCAATAGGATCTATTTCTAAAGAAGAATAAGTTCCATCTAAATTTAAGGCAATATTAGAAGGTGATTTATAGGATAAATAAGAATAAAATTGTCTTAATGGATTACCTAAAGCATCATGTACATGATATTCTACGTAATCATCAGGAGTTCCAAAATTATTTATAATTCTGTTTTGGCCCAACAATGCAATGTCTTTCTCATCAAATCTATTTGATTGAGCAGTGTTACTAATATTTCCTATAATCTTTATTTCGGCCATTATCTTTTAGTCTTTGTGTAGTCTGTAATAATTGTTTTTGCTTCTAAAAGCTGTTGTCTCAAAGAAGTAATTTCATTAAGTAACGCTTGTATATCAACATCGTCTGCTAGTTGTACTCCTAAGTACTCTGCTTCTTTAGTTAGAATATATCTATGAGATTCAATTTCACCTTCTTTAGGGATTTGATAAAACAATTCCTCATATAATTGAAAGAAGTCTTCAAGTGTAAATTCAGGTACTATTGTATCTTTTAAAAAGAAACTAAAATCTGTATTTAATACACTATTATTCTTCCCTAAAATGGTTTTATCAACTTTTATACTAGCCATTATCTAATTACTTTAAAAATATAATCTTCATCAAATATGATAGTTGAACCATCGATTACAGATTTAATAAGTATTTTATAAAATCTTTCTGGTTGTAACCCATTCATGTGAACTGTAAAGAAACTTGAAGTTGGGTCAGCACTTATCTTTGTATAATCTGTATCAAAATCAACCACCCATTCTTCAGTATCTAAATCTTTAATAGCCCAATATGATGAACTAGGTAATAATTGAGACCCAGTTATATATAATTGATTTGTATTAAATGTTCTTGGTGGGTATTGATCTCTAACTCCTAATCTAAATTTATTAATTGAATCTTGTTGAAATTCAGCTTTATTATTTTTTAACGAAACAACGGCTTTATGATTAGTTGTTACAACAGCACTACCAGTAACAAATGTACTATCATCCCATCTAATTTCCAAACAAGGTGGGTAAATAGTATGAGTATCTGCTGAGAAATATTTTAATTCAAACGGAGCACTTGATGTTGTGAATTCAATGCTACTTGAGTGTTTTAAAATAAAACCTTCATTTTTAATTTTAGTAGCAGCAAATGGATTTGTTTCATAAGAATAAAAAGCAGATACGGCTGTAGTAACATTTAATTCAATGTCTTTTTCATCATTGTAAGTAAATGATTGAGTAGCAACCGAACTTGTAAACCAATCACCACCTGCTGTAGTCCACGTATCGCTTAATGTTTTGTTTGTCCAACAAACACCATTTTCAGTTGGTGGGTAATTAGCTAATCGTCCTGTTCCCATATCCCAATCTCCAGAAACTGGATAGCATTCGATTTTATAATCCGTTGGAATTTCAGTAGCGCTTGCTAAATATAATTTTAAAAATGCTTTATAACTACCTCCTGCCACCTTGGTAGCAATGGTATTAACTATTTCGCTAGTTGAAAATTTAATAAGTGATCTAGAAGATTCTCTAGTACCTTGAAAAGAACTTTCAAATGTACTAACTTCTAGAATTTCGTCTATCCCTGTGTTAGTTGAGGGGTAGTAAGAATAAATTGTCGCGTCCTTTTCAGGGAATATTTTATATACGGCCATGTAAAAAAGTTTCCGGTTACTATATATAAATATTGCAACCGGAAACTCCTAATTTAATTATGTATTATTATGCTAGTAAGGCGTGATATTCCTTGAAGTGCTTAATTCTATCGGCTAAACCAATAGTACCACCGTTAACACGCTTAGTAATTTGTGTAACAACTGCATCAGTTGCACCACCATCTGCTAATTTATGTAAACCGTTTTTACTGAAAAACCATGCAGCTGACAATAGAGCGTATTTACTTGCTACTACTGTTGGGTCTACTGTTAAATCTTCGTTGATTGATTTACCAAATGCTGTGTAATTATCTTTACCTGTTAATTGAATATAACCACGTCCACAGTATTTAGCGCCATCACCAGATGCTTCTGGGCCGTTGCCCATTCTACCACCATATACTTTATTAGCAATTTTTTCTGGTTTACGAGCATAAGCGTCAGCTAATGCTTGTGTAGGGAAATATTTTTTAAATATACCCATTAAACCTTTAGCGCTATAATTTAAGTTTTCTTTTGTTAAACGGAAACCGCCTGATTCATGACCACATTGAGCTAAAAAGTGAGCTAAACGTAGTGGAGTATTAATCTGGAATTTTTCCATAACTCCTGGAATTTGGGCAATTACGTTATCAGGAATATGTCCCTTTAATTTGTCTAAATTCATATTTTAATTTTTATAATGTTACAATTCTACCTTGTATATCAACATCAGGGAATCTAATTTCAAATATAGATGGATCTAATGATGGATATAATATATTATTTCTAGTTGCACCGTGGATATCATAGCTGTATGGAGAATAATTACCACCAGATTTATTCACGACTTCAACTTTTGTTATTGATTGAACTCCTTTAACTTGTATTAAAGTTGAATTAATATCAGATATAACTAATGGTTTGTTAATCTGCATGTACTCAATACTAAATTTATCTTTTAAAGCATTTATGCAATTACTTAATACCTCTTTATTATTGAATGTTGGTAATACAGAAATATCAAAGTTTATACCTATATTAAGATAATAAGCATTTTTAATATTAATAGCATCTGTAGCCATTCTGTACTGCGATAAATAATTCTTAACATTATTCTTAAGTGCAGAAGATGGTGTTACTAAATTTTTATTTGCATTGTATCCTAAAACATATAAGCTGATAGATAAAGGATTATTGTCTAACAATCTATCATTTCCTGAGTTTTGAGATAAGGCATAATCATTGATAGCATATACTTTAGCAACTGCACCAAAGTGACTAGGCATACTAAGTACTCTATTGATATAATCTTCTTTAGTTACAACTCTATTTTGTGAAGAGAAGGAATAAAGAGTATTTTGTCTAATTTCCTCAACTGTATCTTCATCTCGGCCTCCAATAGCAGGTTCAGGATTTGTAATAATCATACTGTTGAAAATATTTACATCTTGAGGAGTTGATACAACTCCATTAAATGAAACATCAGCTAAGTTAAATCTTCTATTTACAATTTCATTAGAAGAAACATTTGATGCTATACCACCACCCACAAGATATTTTATTGTCATAACACCAGTTGGAGCTAAACCGTATTCTCTTGTAGTTACTACTGCTGCTCTGTTAAATGTATTATTTGGGTCATATACATTAGCATCTATACCTAAATTTAAGTTATTTGGATCTGGTAAAATAGAAGAATCTGAAGAGGAATTTGTACCTGCTCCAAACTGTAATTCCAAATCACCATTTTCTTTAAATCTAGTTACAAATCTTCTAGGTGTTTCAATATAACTTAATAAATAAGGAATTGAATCAGAATTATATGTTGGGTTATTTGCTTTTTGAGGAATGCCTTGTTGGGCTAAATATGGTACTTCATACCAAACATTATCACCACTATCTGTAACCTGCAATATATTTAATATGTTGTCATCAGATATAGTAGTACTAGTGAACTTTTGAGGAGTATTACCAAAATCGACAGTAGTTGTTTTAATTTCTGCTGATATAGCCTTTACTATTTTGGTTACTCTATAATATCCTGTTTCTTCAAAAGCAATAATTCTATTTTCTTCTTTAGAAAAATCAACTAATTCAGTAGTTAAAAACTTAGTTCCATTAATACTTTCTACAACACTATTTTCAGGAATAATAATATAATAATTACTATCCGGAATGTCTGTATTGTTTAATATGTTTGTTATAATTGGGACTCTTTGAGATATCTGTAAGTCAACATAGGAAGCATAAGACATTTTAGGTCTATAACCCAATGCGTAAGCTAAAGATATAGCATTATCTTTTTCCTTTGTATATAAAAGTAAGTTTTCTTGGAACTGAGTATCTAAATAGAATGATAATACATCACCTACATAAGATGCCATTTCAATAAACATCATCCCTGGGGATGCGTCTGAGAAATCGTTATATGCTGTAGGGAAATAAGTTTTAGCATGCTTTATTAATGTGGCTTTAAAGTCACTAAAGCTTTTATTTAGATATGATATGTTTTTAGTTTCGGACATTATTCAAAGTTAATTTGTATTTCATCGGCTTCACCTGAAATTCTCATACTGTATTCTATTTTTACATTTATTGTATTTTGATCAGGTGTTGGGGTAATAATTACATTCTCTAAATTTACTTCAGGAACAAACATTGCTATACCCGTTCTTATATTATTATTAATTTTACTAACATTTTCATTATTAATAAAATCAAATATAGATTTTTTTATATCACAACCAAATTCAGGATTTTCAACTCGTTCACCTTTATTAGTTAATAAAAGGTTAATCAAATTGTATTTTACCTGTTCTTTAGTACTATATGTACTTTTAAAAGCAGAAGGTAAACTAAAAGGCAAACCAACCCCAATTGCAATATTTTTTTGCAAATCTCTAGGATCTATACGGTATGTTTTAGGTACTGCCATTATCCTCCTTGTAACATTTGTCTCATTTCTTGAGGGCTAAGATTAGCAGCGGTATCATTAATAAACGCAGCAAATGGATTATCACTTGTTGGGTCTACTTTTAATTGTGTTTGAGGTTTAACTCCTGCTCCAGCTGCTGGCATTCCAAACATTTCGGCCATTTTATTTCCCATTTGGGATCTCATGCCAACACTATGTACATCCCCGCTGTCAAATGACATTGAGCGACCTTCAGTAAGTGGTTGAGATTGTTGTGGTGTTGTACCACTCTTTAATTGTTCTAACAGCATTAAGCCAAGTTCTTCACGAACGGCTTCACGTACTGCTTCTTTAATTAATGATTTAAATTGTTTAGCTTCCATAACAATAAATATTAAGGTTTGAGATTTTGTTGATCTATGATTAATTTAAGTTCTTCAATAAGAATATCTGGGTCTAATGTAAATGAACGAGAAGATTGTAGTACCTCATTACCATCTCTATTAAGAGCCACTGCGTATCGGCGTTTATTTCCAGCTACAGTGAATTTAGAATCATTTTCTTCTTTAAGAGCAAATCTAAATCCTTTATATCCTGTACCCAAATCACCGAAATTACCTGATGGTGATATAGCTGCTAAGGCTTTGTCTAAATCAGTTCTATCAAATGCTGCTAAATTAGAAGGTTCATCAAAGAACGCATCAATTTCTTTAAGTCTTTCTTTTTGGTCTTCTAATTCTTCAATAATTCTATCTAGCAACGACCCTATAATAGCAATAGCTGCTATTAAACTAGTTATAATTTCAACAGCTAATTCATACTTCTTTCTAAATTTTTCTTTAGAAGGGGTTACAACGTCGGGTGCTGGGGACGGTACAGGGATTGGTAAAAGAACATCTGCTAAAAATAAAATAATATCTAGTATTGATAGTATTAGTGCTATTCGTTCTAAAGTACCTTTTATAGAGTTGATTTTAGCTTCATTTTCTCTTATAATTCGTATAGCATTATTTCTTAATAAAGTTGCTTTTTTAACATCCTCTTTAGATTGAATGTTATCTATAACATTATTTACACTATCAACTAATTCTTCAATTTTTTTATTTCTTACAGAAACTAATTGGCATGTTATAGTTAGCGCTGCCATTATTGCTGGGACAGGATTCTTTTTAGCAGCTTTAAGAGCTCCTTTTAATAAATCTTTTAGTATTTTTCCATTTTTTCTTTTAGCTCTTTTATGACTTTTCTTTAAAAATCCTTTAACCTTCTCATCTGCTGCTTTTAACTTATTTCTAATAGACTCTTTAGTATTTTCTACTAATTTAGTATATTGTTCTGTTTTTTTATCTATAAACTCTTTTAAGTCCTTTTCTTCTTCTTCAAAATTTCCTTGTACTATACCTTTAATTCTATCTGCTTCTTCTCTAGTAATAGATTTATTTACAATACGTTTATCTAAATCATTAAATTTATCATACGTGTTTGCTTTTAAATCATCATATTTCTTTTTAGCAGCTTCAATATCATTTAAAACCTGTTGAACAGGCCCTGATGTCATTTGCTTTCCTTTCTCAATAGCCATATCCGCTATTTTAGAGGCGTCTAGGTTATTTTTAATAGACTCTAATTTTCCTTTACCTGCTGCTACATTAGATGCTAATCCTGCTATGTTAACTGTATTTGACATTATTTGGCTACTCTTACTTTTTGTGATTTAATATCAATTAATTTTGGGATTAAATTATCAACTGATTCTTTTAATCCTCTAGCTGCTGTATTAAGTTGAGTCATAGGAGAGCCCTTAGATCCATTTAAAGCAGATGAACATATTGTACTGAATGTAGATAGACTGGTGAGTAATGTATTTAGTAACTTAACAGTTTCATTACCTAATAATACAGGCTCTTCAGGAATTTTACTTCCATTCAATCCTAATAGAATAGTAGGGGAATTAATTACCATTTTATCATCAGCATCTAAATTAATGGTGTTTTTAGTATATAACTCAATATTATTTTGAGCAAACAGTAATACATTTTCTTTCTTAGAATTTATAACAACTCTATCTGCTGTTAATATTGCTTGAGATCCTTCTATATATTCGTCTGGTAAAGACGTTGTTGTAAGAGGATTTAGTTTTGTTTTAGCTACTTTTAAAGGAACTTTTTGAGAAGAAGTTAAATATAAAGCAGAAGCATCTTTATTAATATCTTCAACATATAACTTTTCACTCCCAAATTTATGACCATTAGTTAAAATAGTAATTGGATCCCCATTTCTACCACTATTACTCCAAAAATTTTCTCCTGTGTTAATTTTATTTGTAGAACCAAATCTTAAAGTGTTTCCAAATCTACCTTCAAGTATATAGTCACCTTCAAAAGGTAAAAGAGATTGTATATTTGGATTTTCCTCAAATCCTAAACCTAAAGGATATTCTGCATCTGCCGTTTGGGAGTTAGAATGGTTATTACCCCATAAATTAATATTTGTTATGTAGTAATATGAAGGACTATTATTAGAAGCCCTTGTTTGTGTTTTTACAGAAGGTAAAGAGAAAACTAAAATTAATTCCCCATTTAAAGGAATATATTTTTGATTCGGGAATAAAGGTTTAGCTGTAGAATACCCTAAAACAGTATTACTAGCAGTATTTTCTTCATAATTATCTTTTCCTTTAGAACCCAAATACGGTTTAAATAAAACAGTTCCTACTCCAGCCCAACCACCACATAAATCAAATACTTTTTTAGAGGGTGTTTTCTCATCCATTACCGTAGCAAATACCTTACCCACCATAAACTTAAAGGGGGTACCACCTGAAGATGAGGAGGTGCGTAGAGAGGATAAACCGTGTTTAATTACCATTTTCTAATATTTTGTTAGCACTAACATCAACATTTTCTAGTTGTTTGTTATCTTCACCCATTTTTTTAACTTCAAGTAATAATTGTTCTTTTTCCTCTTCCGATATTAATAAATCATTACTACCTACTGCTGCACTATTTGACATAGCTCTTTGCACCACTGATGCCATTCTTACTAAATGATCGTTATTTTTTACTTGAACATCTAAATATTCTTTAATAAGTGGTACAATCATTACAGCTTCCGCGGGTGAGTTAATAAATGGTTTAAGAGCCATTATTAATTCTTCAATTCTATCTTCAGTTTTCTTTGTAGTCTTGTATATATCCTGCAATAAGTCCGAGAATGTCTTCTTACCAAATATAACTTGGTTGAAATTTTCCATAATATTTATGTATTATTTACGTATAAATATGAGAAAAACAAAGGTTACATTTTGATATACCCATGTTCATAGAACTCATTAAATAATTTAAGGCGAATAACGTCTAACTTTTTAATAATCTTAGTGATTTGAGGTGTATCAACGTCTGTTATTTCACGTATGTAAATGTATAGTGCTTTCTTATTGAATATTTCTAAATTTTCACGTTTACGGAATAATTCAACAATAGCATCTGCTGTTTTAGCATCTTGTTGTTTAGGAAATATCGTGTAGATGTGTTTATCTATATAAGCAACAAATTGATCTAAAAACATATTAAGCTCATTCTTCTCCTCATCTAAGCCTATGTTATTATCTACGAAGATATCGTTTTCGTCGTTTACTTCGTCCATATTGACCTTTTCTTGCAGTTTTTTATAGTTGTTCTGGTTATAAACTATCAAATAACGTTTTGCAATTGTACCGAAATATGAATATGCTTTACCTTTATTTTGATTATATAGGTGGAGTTTTTCAAGAAGAAACGCTACCACCTCATGTTTTAGTTCCTCAATTGTATCGGTGTCGGTATAATAGAATTTGAATGTATGGATGATATTTTCTGCTAATTTATAGAAACCATATGCAATTCTTTCATTATATATTCTATTTCGAAGATCTTGGTCAGTTTCAGCTAAATATTGAACAATAGCATTTTCTGTATCTTCTGTAAAGTAAATTCTTGGTTGTTTTGGTTTACGTTTACGTACACGACCTTTCTTGGTTAAAGCAGGTCCTAATTCATCCTCTAAGTATTTGGCGGCATCAAAAGTACCACCATCATAATATCCATTATACATTATTTTCTTCTTTTTTAGCTAAATTATCTAATAAAACATCTCTCATATTCTTAATTTGTTCAAAGAAAGTACCTATTTCATCATCACTTTCAAATGCACCTGATGAGTCTAATTGTGTTATTACTTCGTCAATTTTAATCACACTAGCTGTAAGAGTAGTAATTAATTCATTTTGTTCGTTGGTTACATCTTCTAATTTTTCTACTTTTCTAAGAAGATTCCAAATAATATATCCTGAAGTTAAAATAATTATAAGTGAAACTATAAATGTAATCATATTAAAATCCTTTTAAAATATTTTGTAAATTATCTGCATTAGGGTTTTCTGATACAATTTTGTTTTGTATATCCCTTTTAGATTGTTTTTTAGGTTTTGGGGCAGAGTTTAAGTTTAGATGCACTTCAAACTTCTTACATAAAGTAAGAAGCTGAGTGCGGTGGGGATCCTTTACATTAGATTCAATGTAGGTTAATATTTCCTGCCAATTTTGGCTAAGCATATTAATCTTCGTTTTCTAATGAAATTTGGTAACGAATTTCTTCAATTTGTTCTTTCAATTGTTCAAAGTGGTTATCTGTAACCTGTCCTTCTCTAGCAATCAAGTTTAGGTTGTTGATCATTATGTCTAACTGCTCAACCTTTTGTAATAATAAGTCTTTGTATCTCATTGTTTTAAGTATTTTAACCTCAATATACGACCGGAAAATAACGGAACCAAAGAAAGAGCGACCTGTTTTCACAAGCCGCTCAATCGGTTATAATGCTAAATTATATTAGTCTTGAATACCTTTTGCTCTTTTGATTGTAGTAGAAAGATCTTGCATCTTCTTATACAATTCTGGATTTTTCATTTTGATTCTTTCTTGCCATTTGTCAAGTGCAACTGCGCTAGCTGCGATTCCACCCATACCTGCTAATACGCCTAACACGTCTGCTACTGTAGATGGGTCAATCATTTCATTCACTTCATCTTCAGTTTCTGATAATTTCTTAGAAGGATCAGCTTTTTCAATAGCACCACTAATGCCTTGTAACTGAGAATATAATTTTGGGTTTTTTGCTTTAAGCATATCTTGTGCTTTTGTAATAGCAGCAGCAGTTAAACCAATACCACCAACACCTGCTAATACACCTAAGATATCAACAATTGGAGATTCTTCTAAAGTAACTTCGTTTTCGTCTAATTTCTCTTTTTTATCTTCGTCTTTAACTTTTTTCTTTTCAGCTAAAACAGCTTGTAATTCTTGACGAACCATTTCTTTTAATTGGTCCTTAGTCATTTTTTTCTTTTTAGTTTCCATTTCGCTTATTATGTTTATTGCGGGTGATTGGTTTATAATATTATTTATTTGTTGTTCATGTTCAGGATCAGTAACAGTTAATTCAAACCAACTAATTACACTTCCATCTTGAAGTTTATTTTTATTCTTTAAATCATTAGAATTAACGTTGATATTCAACTTTTCTAGGCGATTTAAAAACGCAGCTTTGTCTTCCGATTTGATTTTATATACTGTCATTGTTATCAATAAATATAAATAGGTTGAACAAGACGTAGCTCCCACTCGTTAGATTTGTGGACTCTACTCTAATACAACTATCCGTATATACTATAAATATGATAAAATCTTAAAAGTCATATGATGGAACAAACGATGGTGCGCGTACATAGCGGTAAAGAACAATGCTATTATGAAAGGGATGTTATAAATGTAAGTTTCCGTTAAGTAATGGTGGGTTTGGTAAATTAAAATATGACCAAATACCCAAGTGATAACCATCATTAATATATTAATCTTTGCCATTTAATTGATTTTGATATTTAGAACCTAATTTTTCAATAATTTTACGTGCATCATCAGACGACATATAAAAACCCTCACGTTTCTTGTTGACCCGTGCACCTAATTTCTCAAGTTCATTATGAACTTCACCTTCCAACATACGGCCGTTAGGACACTTATATGCAAATGTTGGGTACCACGGCGTAATAACACCAGTAGCTAAATTAATTTGGCGAACACGGTCATAAACCGTTGTAGTAGTATAACCAATTTTACATATTCCAGGCACAGATGGATTACAAAGCACATAAACATAATGTGGATTTTGAGGTGTATTAGTTGGATCCACCCAAGCAGCACCATAATATGTAATTTCCTCCCATCCACCTTCACCCTCAATTGGGGTAAGCGTATACGCAATAGCGGATTTCATATTATACTTAAAATCAATTTCGCTATCAAGTTGGCGATACTGTTTAGCTTCGTCGTGTGTTAATCGTATCATTAATTAATAATTAAACTAAGTGAATCAATTTTTTCGGTACGTTCGGGATAAGTAAGTGAATAATTACCACACTCCCAATATGTTTTAACGTATATCTTAATAGTATCCCCACGATATTGAGCTGGAATCGGACCAATTAATTGTTTTGTCCACATATTATTTCCACTCGGTTTATATTCATCCATACGAGCATCATACTCCTTAAAGTAAGTGCTGGAAGTAGCTACTAATGGTACAATAGTATTGCGATATTGCGACAAAGTAACGGTTTTTGTACCAACAGACAGTGGAGTTGTGAAATATGGTGAAGAGTATAATGAGCGAAACGGATTATATAATGGAATAGTGACGGTGAGAGTATCAAACACCCAGTAAGTATCGGTATCGAACGAACTTTCAACGACGGAAACTCCGTTATATAAATAACGTTCGTTAGTAATACGCGTAGCTTCGGCGTAAACGCTAGTATAATTGAATGACTTGGTATTATCGAACTTATAGTGATAAAAACCACGGGCGTCTTTTTGAGTACCCATTGTAATTGATACTTGGCCTTCATTGCTGTTCGCGAATGGACTTGGGTATTGTAGCTCTTTACTACAACCGAATAATACTAATACTGAAAATAATACGATAAACTGTTTCATTATTTAATTTTAATTGTGTCTAATAATGCAATAAGTGTAATGGGTAACATTATCCACCCAATTAACATAAATCCAACTAAATTTAATAGGATATCTAACACGCTGATATCTGATGTTTGGTATTGGCGATATGACATCCAAACACCCATAATTAATCCACTGATAATAAAATACAATATGAACATAACCTTTATTTTTGTTTAATGGAAATATAACGTATATACTTTGCCACTTGAAACTAGTTTTGTTCAAGATCTCTTTTTGAGATTTTGCAAAGGTTGGATAAAGGGGTATTTTCGAAAACGGTATATGCGTATATACCTCATCGATGGTCGTAGGTGGTGTTTCTGTTGAGAATACCCATAGTTTTTTTACGATGACCGTGGCCCGTCGATTGACCGCAATTAGCGTGGGAGCAGATCGCTATTGTATCGCTATCGTCCCGCTATCGACTCCGAAATCTTTTTCGGTCACGTGCCCGATGACCGTTTGCCCGCGTGCCCAGGCGCCCGTGTGACCAGACGCCCAGACGCCCGTGCGCCCACTAGAACGTGGACGGCTTACCAACACGCGTGCCGCGATTGAGCTTAACGTTGCGTTGCGGTTTGAATTCGATCACTATACACCCGAGCATTAGAGCATAATCGTTATCCGCTTTAGCTATACCCACCATAATGCCTTTAATTAAATGGATGTCTATGTACTTACTACTGAATAATGATTTCATCTTATTTGTTTTTATTGGTTTATTATTATTTTATCTTCACCCCTACCTCAGCTAACATACGCTTGTATTCAGCAGGTGATTCATCACCGTAACCGTAGTCAGTTATTCCATTCCAATCGATTACTTTATTATCACCGTCGCCAACACATATTTCATCTAATATCGCTTGCGCTTCAGCTTTACTTACCCATCCATCACCATCTACATCAACTATGTTTCCTACATAGTACATGTCATTCATGTTCATTAATTCGTTTACGTTCATATGTTTTAATTTTAATTATTTATTATACCGTCAATATACACTATTAGTTTTGACTATCAACGGTTTGTTTACTTACCATTCGAATGCGTTTAAGTGCGTCATTATACTCGTTCGCTACTGACTTCAGGTTGTTTACCAGCTCGCGTTTAGCGTCTGCGAACTTGAAGAATGTGGTGTGGAAGTTGTCTACGTGCTCCCTAGCTACGTTCATTACCACTATATTACTGTAGCACCCATCATGATCGATGCTATATGCTTTAACTACGTCGTTACGTTTTTTCATACTATTAATTTTATACCGTGAATATACGAGCGGGGCTTTGCCCCGCCCCATTCATTATGCAGCTATTTTCTTACGTTTGTCTACGTACTGAGCGTTATAATGTTCAATTATCGGTTTCATGTGTGCATCGATCTTATCACAGTCAGCCTTCGTCTGATCACTAGCCCAGTTGAACGTCACCGCCTCCTGGTAGCTGCGGTTCCACTCAATTGAATCGTCACACGTGGTTCCTGGTCTCTGGAACGTAATTCAACCGTGGAACCCATCATCTTCAATGATGTACCCTAGGTTAGTAACGAACGCACACACTTCCCTTGTGATGGCGTTTTTGATTTCTTTCTTATTCATACTATTAATTTTAATTATAACGTCAATATACGAGTAGGGCTCCGCCCCACCACGTTAATGTTTATTACCTCTTAGCTCCACGTACTTCCACTCGCTTGATCCACTGATCACCTTCTGGGGCGTCTGGATGGCTCTGGTGCTGGAGCAGCTAGTCACTAGCGCGAACACGAATACAATAATAATCCACATTAATACTAATTCAGGTAAATACTTTGATTTCATAATAATA
>JACCDX011818442.1_pt1 | contig 56799 bp, 55 predicted proteins | sample 7449681 | NCBI WGS metagenome assembly JACCDX01 (sample SAMN15323450, study PRJNA562643) | freshwater metagenome | isolation source: river surface water | place: USA:Blue River Watershed | collected 2017-08-18
CATTGCATATCAAGGCGCAGGTCGCGTTCTACAACCAAATGAAGTTGCACGTATTTCTCGTTGGGCAACCGAATCACTCTTTCCAACACTGACAATTGTTATCGACCTACCCGCTGAAATCGGTATCGGTCGATTAAAGAATCGCGATCGCTTAGAAGCAGAACCAATCGCTTTCCACGAACGCGTGCGCCAAGAGTTCTTACAAATTGCCCGCCTTGATCCAGAGCGTTACTTAGTTGTCGATGGCACACAAACAATCGATGCAATTCACAGCGAGATCACCAAGCGCATTGCAACCTTGCCTTCAATCTCGCACGAAGTAAAAGCCCCGAAACTTAAGAAAACAATTAAGAAGTCCGCTAAAAAGAAATGACCACTTCAGTCTTTGACCAATTAGTTGGCCAATCCCACATCACCGAAATCCTGCAAGGCGCTGTCGCTGCAGCTCGTTCAGGCGAAGAATCCCAAGAGATGACCCATGCCTGGATCTTCACCGGTCCTCCAGGCTCTGGTCGATCTTCGGCAGCCGTTGCCTTTGCCGCAGCCTTGGTCTGCCCACAAGGCGGCTGTGGCACCTGCCAGGAGTGCCGTAGCGCTCAAACCTCGGGGCATCCCGATGTCGAGATCATCCGCACCGAAGGCCTTTCCATCAAGATCGATGAGATCCGTGAGCTTCTGACCCGCACATCTTGGGCGCCCTCAATGGGCGGCTGGCGCGTAGTCGTTATGGAAGATGCCGACCGCATGACCGAATCTGCGGCCAACGCACTTCTTAAAGCGATCGAAGAACCCGGCGCTCGCACCGTTTGGTTGCTTTGTGCCCCAACGCTTCACGACATCCTGCCCACAATTCGTTCGCGCTGTCGTCATCTGCAACTGCGCACACCTTCAACACACGATGTCACCGAAGTTCTCGAAATGCGCGATGGCATCTCACCTGCCATGGCAGATTTCGCAGCGCGCGTTTCTCAAGGCCACATCGGCCGCGCTCGTTACATCGCCACCAACGAACACGTGCGCAGCAACCGCGCCCAAGTTATGAAGTTGCCTCTGCAACTTTCATCAATTGCCGCAGCATTCCAAGCCGCACAAACACTTGTCGATCTTGCAACCACCGAAGCAAATACAGCTAGCGAAGAACGCGATGAGAAAGAAACTGCAGCGCTCGCCGAGGCATATGGCAAAGGCGCAACCGGCCGCGGCATGGCCACCGGCGGATCAAAGGCAATCAAAGAGTTAGAAAAAGAACAGAAGTCCCGCGCCACTCGCATGGTCCGCGATTCACTAGATGGAGCACTCCTTGATATCGCCACTTTCTACAGAGATGTAATGCTGGTGCAATCAGGAGCCACAGATTCGATCATTAATATCGATATGGTCAATGAAATAACTGCTTATGCGCATAAAACCCCCGCCCACGCAACGGTGAAGAAGATCAATGCCATCATGGAAGCGCGGACCAATTTGAGCCACAATGCAGCACCACTTTTGACCATCGAAGCTCTGATGTGTCGTCTGGCATGATGCTAAAAAACAAATCTTTACTCACAACTTTTGCGATCTCAGTTGCACTTGTCCTATCAGGCGGTTCCTCAAAGGTGGCAATTGAAAAACCACTCTCTGATTTAGCCGCATATGAAAACCAGAAACTCGACTGGGCAATTTGCTACGAAGACTTTGAATGCACCGACCTTCGCGTGCCAATCGATTACGCCGACCTAACCGTTGGCACATTTAAAATCGCTGTTCTTCGCTACAAAGCCCAAGATCCTAAAAACCGCATCGGGTCTCTAATCGTTAACCCTGGTGGCCCAGGCGGCTCTGGCGTTGATTACGCCTATAACGCCGAATACGTCTTTGATCCTGACGTCCTAGACCGCTATGACATCGTCGGCTTCGATCCCCGCGGAGTAAACCGCAGCGCACCAATTGAATGTTTAACTGATGAAGAAACCGATGCCAACTACGCATCAGATGCCAAGCCCGATACCGAAGCCGAACTCGAACAAGCTTTGGCCGATTCAAAAGATTTCATCGAAAAATGTGAGAGCGCTAACGAATACCTAACTCATTACTCAACCGCCGAAGCTGCCCGCGACATGGACATCCTGCGCGCAGCCCTCGGCGATAAGAAACTCAACTACTTCGGTAAGTCCTACGGCACCTACCTCGGCACTCTTTACGCACAGTTCTTCCCAAACAAAGTCGGCCGCATGATTCTCGATGGAGCACTAGATCCAAATATTTCAATACTTGAACAAAACATCTCTCAAGCAGTCGGTTTCGATGAAGCACTCGACGCGTTCCTTGCAGATTGTGCAAAACAAGATGATTGCCCACTTCCCACAAACAAACAAGAAGCAACTCTAAAAATCATCACACTTTTTGAAACCGCAGCTCTCAGCCCTCTTCCAAGAAAAACTAAAGTCGAAAACGATGAACGCACTGCAACCGAGTCCCTAATTGTCCTCGGCACCGCATCAGCTCTTTATGACGATGTCGACGGTTGGCCAAAACTTCGCAACGCATTCCGAGAAGGCCAACGCGGCTACGGTGACACATTCTTAGACCTTGCCGACCAATACACCGGCCGTTCATCGGATGGCTCTTACATGTCTAATGAACTCGATTCCGGAGCAGTTATTGATTGTCTTGACTGGCCTGACACTCGAAGCATAGAAAAAACAAAAGCTGATGCACAACGTTTCACAGACCGAGCACCCGTCTTCGGCCCTTACCTTGCCTACACAAATATCGCTTGCAAATACCTGACACCGCCAACCAGAGACAAGCTAACTCGTTCTACAAACAAAATAACTTCGATCAAAACTGCACCAGTGATTGTCATAGGTACTACCCGTGACCCAGCGACGCCCTACGAATGGTCTGTTGGCCTTCACCAAATCTTTAAAAACTCCAAACTAATTTCCCTGGATGCCGATGGACACACGGGCCAAGGTCGCGGCAGCGCCTGTGTTGATGACGCGGTTGATGCTTACCTACTTAAGGGCAAAACCCCGAATAAAAACCTCACCTGCTCTCTTTAGCCAGACCAAAAGTTGGTAAAGACCACCCCTTCCTATGGTGCAAAATATCTCCATGCGCTTAGACCATGTCTCATATGTAACTTCCCATGATCAATTAGCCGATACCGTGCAACGCCTGGGCTCACGTCTAGGAACAACATTCGTTGATGGCGGTATCCACCCACGTTTTGGTACACGTAACTTCACCGCACCACTTCTCGATGGCAAATACATCGAAGTGGTTTGCCCACTTGATCATCCAGCCACAGAACAGACACCTTGGGGTAAAGCTGTTTCAAAGAAGGCACAAGAAGGCGGCGGTTGGCTTACTTGGGTCTTCAGCACCGAAGATATTTCACCAATCGAAGAGAAGTTCGGTCGCAAGGCTGTTGATGGTCACCGTACCCGCCCAGATGGAACTGACCTAAAGTGGAAGCAAATTGGCGTAAAGGAAATTACGGATTCAAGAGAATTACCATTCTTTATCGAATGGCTAACCGAAGATCATCCGTCAAAAGACGGTTCAACCGTTTCAAAGATTGAAAAGATTGTTATCTCAGATAAAGATCAACTATCTGATTCTTGGTTTAAAGCCGAAATTCTTAACGGATTAGATAAAGTTTCAATTGACTGGGTAGACCCCTCAACCCAAGATGGTGAAACCGGAATAGTTTCCGTACATTTGAGCACGCCGAATGGCTCAGTAGTCCTGGATTAACCGCTAAAAAATCACTGCTACACTTAATACATCGACGCACCCCGCATCGATGAACTTCCCCCAAAGTGAGCCAAAAGGCCACTTACTTGCGAGTCTTATCACCGCCCTGGCCCATTCGAGGCCATACCCGAGACGCGCTTGTCATCTCGATTGGTATGCATTTCTATGTCTCTACAGCCACGTACAACCGCGCCCGGAAAGGCCCGCAGAGCAGCATCTGCCAAAGCCGGCAAGCCCCGCTCCAAAAAGTCTTCTGCTGGGGCTCCAGCTTCAAAGCCACGCCATACATCTGCTGAAAAATTAGCGCGCAAAGGTGTTGCCGCAAAACCATTTAAATCAGCTGCTTCAAAGCCTGATTCAAAACCTTCAACAAAGCGTTACACCGATGTTGATACATCGACTCTTTCAAAGAAAGATGCTCGCCTAACAGAGCGTTCTAAGATGCGCGCCAAGCGCTATCAAGAAAAAACTTCTTCAAAGCCAAGAGAAGTTAAAGAAGAATTTGTAAAACCTGAATCACGAGCAAAGAAGTTTGTTTCTGCGCGTAATGAGCGCACAGCTCGTCCAGAATTTAAAAAATCAGAAACGCGCCCAACTACTCGCCGTGATGCAGCCAAAGAGCGCGTCGCTCGAACCGATAATGGACGTCCGAACTTCATCCCTGGTAAGCGCGAAAAATACAAACCAGGTTCACCATCGAAGCAAACTTTTGCAAAGCATAAATCAGCGCCTGATGTTTCAGCATCAAATTACCGTTCTGAGCGACCAGCAAAACCTGTTCGCGATCGTCGCAATGATTCACCTGCATATGCTCGTGATGATCGCAAAGCATTCAAAACTCACACCAATGCAGCCGTCGATTTCGGAGCAGACGATAACTACATCTCTGCAAACCTTGCAGATGCCAACTTAATTGATGCAACACCGCTTTCTGAAGTAACAACAACTTTCCGTGACCTCGGAATTGCGCCGGCACTTGCGAATGCGCTAAATGCGCAAGGTATTACAAATCCTTTTCCAATTCAGATCGCAACTCTTCCGGATGCTCTTGCTGGCTATGACATCCTTGGTCGTGGTCAAACCGGCTCAGGTAAAACACTAGCTTTTGGCCTTGCTTTACTCACAAATATCAGCGGAAATGTAGCCAAACCACACAAGCCATTAGCTTTGGTTCTAACGCCAACTCGTGAACTTGCACAGCAAATTGACGAAGTTCTAACGCCACTTGCGCGTGCAATTGGACACGATTCAGTGGTTATTGCTGGTGGAATGCCTTACGCAAAGCAGATAACTGCAATGCGCAAAGCAACCGCGATACTTGTTGCAACCCCAGGACGTCTAATTGACTTGCTAAACAAGGGCGAAGTACAGCTCGATGATCTTGAAATTACAGTTCTTGATGAAGCTGATCAAATGGCTGACATGGGCTTCTTGCCAGTTGTCAAAGAAATTCTTGATCAAGCAAAGCCAAATGGTCAACGACTTCTTTTCTCTGCGACATTGGACCGTGGCGTTGACGCTTTGGTCCGTCAGTACCTAAATAATCCGAAGACTCACTCTCTTCAAAACGATCGTGCATCAGTTTCAACCATGGCGCACTACGTACTTGTTATGCATCCCGGCGATAAAGATGACATTACAAACCAAATTGCAGCACGTAACGGAAAAACTATTCTTTTTGTTAAGACACAACGCGGTGCAGATCGATTGGCTGACAAACTAGCTCATGCAGGCGTTCCGGTTGGTGCTCTTCATGGTGGAAAGTCTCAAGCGGTTCGTACTCGCACCCTTGCTCTATTCAAGCAACTTCCAAACGCCGCGCTAGTTGCCACAGATGTTGCCGCTCGCGGCATTCACGTTGATGGTATTTCTTTGGTCGTTCACGTTGATGCGCCTACTGACCACAAGGATTACTTGCATCGCTCCGGGCGTACCGCACGTGCAGGTGAAGCTGGTGCTGTAGTAACTCTTGCGACGACAAAACAACAGAAATCTGTTGGTGGGTTAACGTCTCGTGCAGGCGTAATACCTAAATTTGTAGGAGTTAAACCGCTAGATCAAGATTTGATGCGGATTACTGGAGCTCAAGAACCATCTGGAATTCCATACGTGACGCCTGTTGTCGAGAACAAGGGGCCATCTCGTGGGACTCGAAAGCCGCGACCTAACTCATCTGAACGTAGACGTAGACCGAGGTAACTAAGGGCATTCTTTTTGGCTGGCAATGTTGCTAACCCAGCCTGCATATTTATCCCTCATCCACTTCCAAGTATTAACGTCCTCTACTCCCAAATTAAATGGAGGATATCTAATTTCGGCTCCCAAAAAATCTGCCTCCGGGTCCGATACCAAGGCACATATATTTAAAGGAAGATTCTTATCCCAATTTTCCGCTCTTGATACCCCCAGTACTCCTATTCGCATAAACGTTAAGAGCATTACGATGGATACAAGTACCAACAATCTGCTTGCATTTCGGATTACAAATTGATTGCTAATAAAAGTTCCCAAAACAAAGCCTGCGGGAAACAATAAAATATACATACCCATGCTTTGATGCCATGAAGGGTATGCGAAGGTTGAGCCCATCACTAATGCCAGCCAAATTAGAACACTACCGACAGCAATAATTTTTGTTCGAAATTTGAAGTTTTCAGGCCAAGATACTATTCCGGCTTTTTTGAAAATCAAACCCAACAATAAGATGACCCAGATCATTGGATGTGTTGCGGGATCAGCCGTGAAACTAGCAAAAGACTCAGCAAAACGGAAAATGAAATTCAGCGCAGAGTTTGGAAGACCTACTTGGTCTGAAGCTCTATTCCAAAAACCTGGAGCTAGCGCAATCCCAATAGTCCCCACTAAAATGCCAACGGATAAAGCATATAAATTAGAATCATTCCTAATCCCAGATCTAATTTCGAAGTCTTGAATTTTAAAGAAAGAAATGAGAATCAAAAAAACAGATGCCAGGGCAAATGCAGATTCTCCCAGATTCGAATTACCTGCGATCAATCCTAAAGTTAGAGCAAGTAGCCATGACCCACGAAATCTCCTCAATCCCAAAAGGCCAATTACAAAAGCCATAACTGGCCATAAATGTGCGAGCGTAGCTAAACTGAATCCAAATGTCCCGAGGAAACCTGGAACGAATATTCCTTCAAATCCTGCAATTGATAACAAAGGAATCCAAAAAAGTACTGTCTTTGGTTTATCAGGAAACAACCAAATAAGAATTATTCTAATGGTCCAAAAACAAAGTGCTTGATTAAGCAAAAAGAACAAAGCTAGGTTCCAATATGAAAAAGCCTGGGTAGTCGGCAGAATGACTAAGCAATGTATTAGAAATTGAACCATGTTTCCACCGTGGTGAAGCCAGGTGTCTTTAAGGTACCCAAAGACACCCATTTCTTGCACGGAGTACAAGTTAAAATAATCATCCTGAATTGGTCTCATAAAATAAGCTAAAGTTAAACTTTGAGTAATGATAAAACCAGAAACTAGCGCCTTAACAGCAAAATTTCTATTGAAATTCATAATGTAAGTCAAATCAAATCTTGCTTTATAGCTTCTCTAATCCACGGAATTACCTCGTCCAACATATCACTTAATGAAGTGGTAGCCTCAAATCCAAGAACTTCTTTAGCCTTTAATACAGATGGAATACGCTTTTGAACATCATGTTCATAGGGGGTATCAAAGGTTGCTTCAAACGGTTTGTTTCCATTGATTTTTTTCCAAATTAGTTTTGCTAAGTCTAAGACCGTGCTGGATTCGGCCGTTGATAGATTAAAATCTTCGTTAGTCGCATCTGGATGTTGCATTGCAGCAACAATTCCTCTCGCCAGATCTCCACCATACGTGTAGTGGCGAATCTGTTGACCATCTCCGAGTAAGTGAAGTGGTGACTGACCCTTTAAAATCTTTTGTACGATATCTGGAACGACATGACTTAACGCAAGATCAACGTTTCCAGATTTAATTTTCGTTCCGCCCAACGCTCGGCTTTCTCCTATGCCAACGCAGTTAAATGGTCGACAGATTGTGTAGGGAAGTTTGTATTGATCCCACGCTGCGATTGCAAAATACTCAACTGCGAGCTTCTGAAACCCGTAACTTGAAAGTGGGGGTGGAACTTTACGCTCATCACCTTCGACGCTTGGCCAGCGGTCCGTGCTTTCAAATACCATTGAACTTGAAAGGTAGGTAACCTTCTTAAGTGGCCTGCCGGCTTTTTGCGTTGCAATTGCCGCATCACACGCGGCAGCGATTATGCGTTCGTTCTTAGCTAATAAGTCATATGCAAATTGGTGAAAATATGAGATGCCACCTATGAGGGCGGCACCCGCAATAAAGTGATCGCAGTCGAAAAGTAATTCCTCGAGCAATGTCACATCAGCAGCATCACCGTGGACAAAACGGTAATTTGAGTTTTCATCAAACGACCTACTAACGCGGCCATACTTGGAGAGATTGTCTAAACCAACAACGGAGTAGCCCTGTTTTAGTAATTCATCAACCAAATAGCCGCCAATAAAGCCCCCGGCGCCAGTAACAAGAACTTTTTCCATTTATTTACCTTCAGTTAGATGACTTTGGACCGAAAGCATAGAAGAACCAACGCAAGTATTGGGGAAGCCAGCGCCTCAATTGAAAATTTGATTCGCCGATCATTCGATCAATCCAAATTGTCGGCACCTCCGCGATCATCCGCCTACTTCGATGTGCCTTTGCGACTAACTCAAGACCAACTTCAAAACCCTTGTCGCTCTCAATCCCGACATCGTTTATAAATTTCTTTGAATAGGCCTTAAAGGAATTAGTGGAGTCGTGCGTACCCACACCCAACAAAAACCAGAGGGCGCGGCTCGCATTTTTCGATAGAAATTTTTTGAATCTAGGACCTCCAATTTGTTGACCGCCTGCCATATATCTCGAGGCAGCAGCAACGTCGCATCCTCGCTCAATTAACCTTATTAAATCGTCGATGACGCGTGGATCGTCGGAACCATCCGCCATTGTTATGACCAAAATGTCAGCCTTGCTTACCGAGATCCCATATCTAATTGCATTCGCTGGGCCTTTAGAAAGTTCCGAGACAACGCCTCGGATTACGTGTTTAACTGCCGTATATCCGCCAAGCCCAATTAGCGTTGAATCATTTGGGGTGTCAACAACAACCAGAACCTCAACCGGAATCGCCACCGATTCTTCGAGTCGCTCGAGAAAGCCTCGAATTTGTTCACCTTCATTGAGGGCCGGAACAATAATTGAGGCCTTAAAGTTACTCATACAGACGAACCATTTCCTCGTAAATTCCAGATATCAATAATTGGCTTATCAGTCTTTAAATCTTTATACCTAAGGTGCGGCGCTGAAATAATTAGCAAATCACTCTCGTTTAAAACCCGATCTTCGCTAATAAGTTCAGGGTCATTTTGAACATAAGGATCCGAAGTCAGCACTCCAGCAGATTTAAATTTAAGTATTCTCTTCAATTTGTAAGCAAGGCTGGAGCGATTGTCATCAGATTCGCCTTTAAACGCCATACCCAATAGCCCAATTTTTGTTACAGAAATGTCGTACTTCTGACTCAATTTCTCGACGACATAAAGAGGAAGTCCTTCATTTATCATCATCGCTGAATTCCCCAGAGCAAAAGTGTTATTCGAGAATGCCGACAATTGCATCGTGTCTTTGAACAAACAGGGACCCGCCGTGAATCCGGCCGCAGGAAAATCTGCAGCCCTAGGATATTCAAATCGGATTGCTTCTCGCACATTGTCGAAATTCACACCAGAATCATTTGCCATCATCCAAAACTGATTCGCTGCCGCAAACTTTATGTAACGCCAGGTATTTGTAAACAATTTTGCAAGCTCGGCCTCTTCTGGGGTTGTACGAACAACCTTTATATCTAAAGAAGTAAATATCTTTGAAGCTCGGGCAAAAGTTTCAGCATTTCTGGCACCAACAATTTGTGGAAGTTCTAAAAGCTCCTTCATAGCAAATCCTTCGGCTATTCGTTCGGGGCAGAAAACAACTTGAGTGTCTAAATCAAGTCGATTAAGAAGTCGCTCGACTTCCCTAGTAACACCAGGAAAAACCGTGCTTCTCAATACAAGTAGCTGCGAATCATTCAAATGTTCTGCGATATCTTCTACCGCTTTTACAACAGCATTAGGATCGGGATTCAAGTGCACATCTAGCGGAGTCCCAACAATCACAATTACTGCATCTGCATTTTTGATACAGGCGCTTTCTAGGGTTGCATTAAATCCCTTCTCAAGCGCAATCGATACGGCATCTTCAAGCAATGGTTCCCAAAACGGCGCTACACCCGAATTCACTTTATCTACCGCTTCAACCGAAATATCAAAAGCAGTGACTTCATTTCCCGCGTTAGCCAGCGCAGCAGAGAGCGGTAAACCAACATGACCACATCCGCCAACAACTGTGATTTTCATAATGTCTCATATTAGAGGAAGAGAATCGTAGAAACCCCCTTAAGAGTTGTAAATATGGCACACTTGGCGAGGAACACAGGAATTAGGAGTAAATCATTAAGTCGATCGATTGTCCGGCGGGGGTTGAATCTTCTGAGAAATGCCCATGGATTTCAAGGGACGGGTCAATTCGGGATTTCCCAAAATTTGGTGTGGTCGAGTGTGCAAATTGTCATCTAGTAACTCACGAAACAGACCTAAGAGAATTTATTGATTATAAATCTGGAACTATGCACGATTGGGCTGCAGGTTATGGCGGAACACTTGACACGCCAAAAGAAGATATTTCTAGGAGGATTGCTGCAATAAATTCTTTAGCATCCCAAAGTCAGATAAATTCAATTTTGGATTTTGGTTCAGGCAAAGGCGAAATGGTTTTCGCCCTTTCTGAATTATTTAACGTATCTGGACTTGAGCCAGAGGATAACGCAAGAAAAGATTGCCTTCAGGAGAACGTTGAAATATTCGCATCGGCCGAAGAGATTCAGGGGCTTAATAGAAAGTTTGACCTAGTAACACTTTTCCATGTTGTGGAACATTTTTACAGACCATCCTTAGAGTTAAATCGCATTTTGACCTTACTTAACTCCGGGGGCTACCTGATAATTGAAACACCGAACTCACAAGATGCTCTACTCACGAAATATAAATCAAAAGCTTTTTCCGACTTCACCTATTGGAGCCATCACCCAATGCTCCACTCCTCGAATTCACTCATTAAATTACTTGAAATATCAGGTTTTGAAATAGTTGAGATTACCTCCGTGCAACGTTATGGGTTATCCAATCATTTGTATTGGCTCTCAATGGGTCATCCGGGAGGACATGTGATCTGGGATGACGCTTTCTCTGAGACCACTGAAGCCTCATATCAGGAGGACTTAGTTAGAGAGGGTTTGGCTGACACAATTTGGTGCGTTGCGAGAAAAAAATCGGTCTAAGCCCAATCAAAATCCTTATCGGATATTCCCTTATCATCAACATAGAAGTCAGCGTAAGGTTTGGTCAAATGTAATTCATGGTAATTAACTCCCCAGGATGCCAGCTGACCCTCGGTTAATTCACGCCAATCTATCCCGGTCATCGACCCCCTAGCGGTTAAGAATTTGATTGTATGACCCTGCGCAAACAGCAAGTTTATTTTATCAATTCGCTCAGGAATTGGAGAAGCACTGAAATAGTCAGTGTCTGGAGTAGTACAAATCGTTTGATCTATGTCAAAACAGTAAATGGTCATTACCAAACTGACCTTCCACCATCTACCACAATCGTTGCACCGGTCATATAACTCGATTCATCTGAGAGCATAAAGTTTAATGCGCCTTGGTACTCGTTTGGATTTGCAGGTCTCCCAAGCGGAATCAACTGATTAAATCGATTTAAGAATTCTTTGTCTTGACCGTTAAGTACACCTCCGGGGCAGAGCGTGTTTACTCGGATGCCTTGTTGCGCCCAATAAGTAGAAAAGTATCGAGTTAAGCCAATGAGTCCATGTTTAATTACGGAATAGGTAACTGGTTTTACTGGCTGAATCTCTGAAGGCAAACCTCTTACTTGATAGAGCGTTTGATTCGGGGCGATTAAACCGTGATCACTAGATATGTTAACGATGGATCCTTTTAAACCTTCAGATACCATGGCCGTTCCGAATACTCTTGTGCACAAAAAAGAACCCCAGAGCCCAACTTCGAACTCTTCATCCCAAGATTCTTTTGTAATATCTTCAATTCTATTGAATCTATTTGTGTTCTTTTCAACACTAGGATTTATTGCAGCATTGTTTACTAAACCATTCGGAGGCCCAAATATTTGCTTTACAGTACTCAATACATTCAAGAGCGCTTTTTCTTCAGTTATGTCACATTTGTAGGTAAGAAATTTCGAATCATAGTCTTTAGCGAAGTTATTCGAAAGTTTTGCCAGCTTATCTTCATCAATATCCAGAAGTACTGCGTTTCCACCTTCATTCAAAACTGCTTTTGCATGTTGCTCGCCAAGCAACCCTGTTGCTCCGGTGATAACAACTGTTTTTCCTTTCAACCTCATTTCTTTTCCTCAAACATTTTTATTGTTTTTTTAAGAATTTCTGCCTGTAACTTAGCTTCCTCAGGATCTAGATAGTTAGTTTTGAAAGCCATAATTTGTGATTGAAGACTTTCAGCAATAGGAGCTAACCCACGTTCAAAAACCTGTCTCTCGGTTACTTTACCTCGCAATACTGGTTCTAAGTATGGATTCATGCAATTTGAATAGAATCCATGGCCACCAAGCGAAACAAAGAGGTCGTAAAAATCGGACCACGATTTTCCATGGATATTATCTGAAAGAAATCTAACGCCAAATGAATAATAGGAGTTTGCTATTCCGTCCTGGGAAGTTTTCTGCGGAATTAGCCAAGTGCACCCCATGACAGCGTCGGAAAAACAATCAGCAACAAATATTCTTGATTCTAAGAATAAATCAATTTCAGAAAGTTGACCAAGTCCGATTGCGGCCGTCACAGGAGTCATCCTGTAATTGAATCCCAAAGCATCGAAGCGCTCATAACTGGGATTTTGAAACACTTTTGCAGCCAAGCTGGTCCTACCCTTCCCAGCGGAAAGATGTTTGTAACCTAGCCCTGCAGATTGCCTCGCCCTTTTTGCCAAATCAGGATTGTCTGTTACTAGCATCCCGCCTTCCCCTCCTGTGGAGAAGTGCTTTTTTGATTCAAATGAGAAAATTCGAAAGGTGGGTTTATCATCCTCGTCTTTTTGATAACCAGATCGTGAAATTGTTTCTGCAGAGTCGTCGATTATTGGTATATTGAATTTGTTGCAAACTTGTTTGATTTCCCTCAAATTACTAGGCAAACCAAACCAAGACACGGTTATCACAGCCTTTGTCTTTTGGGTTATTAGCTGCTCAATTTTCTTAGGGTCTATATTCCAACTGTCCTGCTCCACATCCACAAAAACTGGCGTGGCTCCCGTATAAAGAGTTGAAAATGCATCCATAATCACAGTCAACGCTGGAGAAATGACTTCATCCCCTGGACCAACTCCGAGCGCCAAGAGAGCAGCGTGAATTGCGGAAGTTCCGGAGTTAACGCCAATTGCGTAGTTGGCGCCAGCAAATTTGGCAAAATCTTCTTCAAACTGAGTAACCCAATTCTGGCCGGTTTCTGGATGAAGATCCGACTCCAGCGCCATAAGTGCATATGATTTTGCAAGCCGCGAATACTTACCCTCGTGCATGTTCGCCCCTAACCTAGACCGAAATTACTCTTAAGTTGCCTCTTTTTGTTTTCAATAAAGTCTATACTTCGACCCTGATTCAGATTAACTAAATGAGGGTTCCTAAACAAATAATTTTCGATCATTTCGCGGGCACACGTGGCTCCAAGTTTTGAAATCAAATGAGAAATCAGCAAGAAATCTTCGTCATAATCCAAAGTTAGCCTCAAACCAAAGCTCTGATCTCCTATAAGAAATCTGTCAGCTTTCTCACTAACTCTATCCTCTCTTCGGAGTAACAAACTCCAAGGGATAATATCAAAATCATTTGATTTAATCTCATTGGTTCTGGCGCACAATGTTTTTAAAAAACTCCGTTTTACAGTCATTCCAACTGAAGCGAAACCAGAATCAGATCGTGGCGAGGTTCGAAGTAAGTCATAATTCGCCTTTTGAGCAATTTCTACACTTTCTCTTATTTCATCAGTATCAACGAGAGGATCATCTGCATCAACAATATGTATGTATTCCACAGTCAAATTCTCTGCGCAATCAGCCCATCTTTCTATCTTGTTTAACAGTGATCCCCGAAACACCTTAACTTTATTTGAATCACAATACTCAAAAATTACATCATCTGAAAGATCAGTGCTTGTACAAACTATGGGAAAAAATCCTGCCGCGGCTAACCTGTTAACTAAGTGATGGAGTACCGGTATTCCATCAATGAGCATCAGACATTTCCCAGGAAGCCGACTGCTTGAGAATCTAACTGTGACGAGTACTGGTGTGCATTCCTCCATAGGACTATAGCCAGTAGCGCATTTTTGAAGCCATCTGGGATTCGCCAGGTACTTCCTTCTTTACGCCATCTCCGGAAACAATTGGGATTTTTCTAACCGCATTAACTAATTGAGAAAGTCCTGGTTTTTCCAATGAGGCGGCGTGATCGGTACCCCACATAGTGCGATCCAAGGTGATGTGTCTTTCTATCGCGACAGCACCCAAAACTCCTGCAACTATTGAAGGTGTAACAGATGGTTCATGACCGGAATATCCAACCGGAACCCCGTACCTTTTTGACAAGGTATCAATCATTTTTAAATTAAGTTCTGACTCCGCAGCTGGGTAGTTAGAAATTGTGTGCAATAAAATCAATTCACATTCCGCTGCAGTGAAAATTTCAACCAAGTTGTCAATATCTTCATAAGAACACATTCCAACTGAAGCAAAAGTACGTTTCTTTCTAAGTGCTACTTCTCTCACAAACTCCAAGTTTGTAGAAAGTGCTGATGCAATTTTGTGAAATGGCACATCAAATTTATCCAAAAATAATAAACTGTCTAGGTCCCAAGCACTGGCTGACCAAGAAATCCCAACTTTTCTACAATGTTTATCAATCTCCGAATATTCCTCAAATCCAAATTCAATTCTTTTTTTATATTCTAAGTAGGTCATGGTTCCCCAAGGAGTTTCTCGAATTACTTCCTTCATACTTTCAGGGACACAAATATCTGGATTACGTTTTTGAAACTTAACAGCGTCACAACCAGTCTCATGAGCTAAATCAATTAATCGCTTTGCTAAATCAAGAGAACCATTATGATTTATTCCAGCCTCTGCGATTACGAAAATATCTTTAAACTTAGAATCCATTTTAACTCTCTCTGAATTGCGACAGTGATTACTTCGGAAAATTATCTCACATACGAAATGGGAGCAATGCTTAGCAAAGCCAATTTTCAAGTAATTGTTGAAATATGTCATTCAGAGAGGTCTCAACCAGGAATGCTTATGGTAATTTGCACAAATGACTAATTTGGAATCGGACATAGTGATTTTCGGTTACGGTCCAATAGTTAATGAAATAATCAAACGAAAGACCGATACCAATCAAAGTGTCATCTGCATAACGGATAGCTCAAACATGGAAATCGTCAAAGAAACTAATGCGGATGTACTTTTTATCGACAGAAAGCAGACGCGTGAAGTAACGATCAATTGCAAAAATGCTTTCTTTGCTTGGCGAGATGATTCCGCCTTGATTTCCAAAACTAACAACCTAACTGATTGGATCCAACAAAACCTTAAAATTGAGGATAGGAGCTATCTCTTTAGCTCAGCATCAATATACAGAGATTCAAAAACATCTTTGACTGAACACACTAGAAATTTAGCCGCAAATAAAAATCAGAACGGAAAATACAGGCTAGAGGAAGCACTAAAAAAGTTAATGTTGAACAAAGGTACACCGCAAGTGAATTTGCGAATTTCAAATCTTTATGGCGAGGATATAAAATATGGCTTTATAGGTAGCCTAATAGACGCTCTTAAGAAAAGTATTCCGGTAAAGGTCTTTTCGAATGGGAATTTTATAAGAGACTACATAAGTTTTGATGATTTCTACCAAGCAATTTCTTCCCTCTGTAAATCAGAATTCAAAAAATCAGAAATTAATTTATCCTCTGGTAAAGGGTATTCCGTACAAAGCGTAATTGAATTTTTCAAAGAGAATGGTTTATCAACAAATTTAATCCAACCGGTTCTCGCGGATACGAATGTTAGGAAATGTTCTATTTTGGATAATGGTGCACTAAAATCAATAATCGATTGGGAACCAAAGTTTCTAGAAGAAACTCTTCCAGAACTTCTGTGGCCTTCAAGAAATCAAAGTGATTAATTCAGTTTTTGAGTAGCAACCTTATTTTTTTCATACCTAGCATGTAAATTGCCCTTAATTTCAACCCGATCCTCCCATATCTTGCTATCTGCAGTAAATCATTTTCCATGTCATCATATTGTTTCTGCAAGAATTGAGATCGTACTTTTAAGTAAAGGAGATTAGATTGCATATCACGCTTCTGACTCTCGCTCAATTCACCCAAAAATTCCTTTGTGGCCTCGTCTATGGCCTTCAAACCAGATTTCAATGAAACGTTCTTATCATGAACTCGGTAGTACCCCAAGCTTATGGGAATCAACTTGAATTTATCTGTTATCTTCGAGACCCTTAACCAGGTATTGAAGTCTTCCGTCCCTATCAGTTCTGGATTTTCCCGCATCCCATTTACCGCGCGGTACACCTGACTCCGTAAAACTACAGAAGAAGTTGCAATCGTATTTCCACCAACCAACAGGTCCAGGAAAATGGGACTCATTAGTTTGCGACTCTTGATTGTGTGATCTCTTTGCTTTTTCTTTTCGTGAGAGATGATTGTTAGGTGATGATATATAAAATCCGTCTCTTGGCTAAAGTGTTCATAACAAGTTTGAAGTTTGTTGGTTTTCCAGCAGTCATCCGAGTCTAGAAATGCAATCCATTCCCCCCGTGCTAAATCTAATGCCCTGTTTCTTGAGAAGGCGATTGACCCATGGTTGTTAACTTTAATAACTCTAATTCTTTCATCCGAGTAATTTGCGAGTATTTCATCAGTAAAGTCGGTCGAATTATTGTCGATTATCAATAGTTCAAAGTTCTGATACGTCTGTGATAGTACAGAATCTATTGCTGACCCGATCCACTTTGCGTGATTGAAAGAAGGAATTACTACCGATATCAAAGGGTTAAAGGTGCCTATTCTCATGCTTTTGTAGCTTCCGCATGACCAATTAAGTAATCAAATATCGAATCGATTTCAGATTCAATTGAGACAGGGCGAAGAGAATCTATTTGATCTTTATAGATCGACTGAAACTGGAAAAGATTGTTGGCCTCTTCTGGGTTATTTTGATCAGAGATTAACGATGGCATAAAGCCCAATTTAATCTGACACCTAGAACGGACAACCTCCGCCACTTCCTTAATTGATATCGTTGTCTCGCCTCGAATATTGATTATTGGAGGTAATCTATCTGGACGGCTAATTAGAATTCCTATGAACTCAATAAGTTCAGATATAGGTAGGAAATTTCTCATCTGCATACCAGAAGAATTCAGGGCAATTTTTTTGTGTGTAAATGCTTCTTTGCACATTTGGTTTATTACTAAGTTCCAGCAGTCGCCATCGTTTTCATTTGGCGGTCCAAACACATTTGCTAGCCGCAAAACCGTCCCCTCTATACCCTGACAGGCGTTGACCAATTTTTCACTTTCCAAATGCTTGCGAGCATACGGATTAGAGCCGTCGGTATCGCTGTATTCATTTATGACGGCATTCGGGTTTTTTCTATAAACATGAAATGTTGAAAGTTGTATAAAACGTTTTGCCTTGTTCAATGATGCGTCTAGCAGTTGCTTCGTGACATTTTTACTCAATTCGAGAGCTACAGCAGGATTCAGTTCTGCCTCATAAGACGTCATTCCGGCAGCATTGATAACTATGTCCACGTCATCACGAATACTTAAATTTGAATCAAAATTTGCCCAATTTATTTCTAAGAATTTGACGTGATCTATTTGCGAGTATGAACCTTTGGGTTTGCGGGTCAAAACAGTTACCTCGTGACCAATTTCAGCCAAATAAGCTGCCAATCGCCCCCCAATATATCCCGTGCCTCCTGCTAAGAGAATATTCATTCAAAGGCCCAACTTAAGCCCAAGGAGCACCTGTTTCCCAGAGTGATTCCAGTAGTTCATGGTCCCTCTTTGTGTCCATACATTGCCAGAAACCATCATGTTTGTATGCCATTAGTTGACCTGCTTTGGCAGCAAGTTCAAGAGGCTCTCTTTCTAACAAAGTTGAATCGCCTTCAATTAGGTCGAAGAAGTTAGGTTCAATTACAAAGAATCCTCCATTAATCCAGCCATCATGCATTTGAGGCTTTTCTTCAAAGTGTTTAACTTTGTCGCCGTCAAGTTCAAGCTCGCCAAATCTGGCGGAGGGCCGCACTGCGGTCATGGTGATCATTTTTCCATTTTTCTTATGAAACGATAGAAGAGAATCCAAGTTTACATCCGAAAGTCCGTCGCCATAAGTTAGTAGAAAAGTCTCGTCACCCACAAACTTTCTCATTCTCTTTAGACGCCCTCCAGTCATAGAGGATTCGCCTGTATTAACTAGAGTGACCGACCAATCTGTTTTCTCTATCTGATGGGAATCTATTTCGCCACTTTTAAGGTTGATTGTAAAGTCTGAATTAAGCGCTCTGTAATTCAAGAAATAATCCTTTATAACTTCGGCTTTATATCCCAGAGCTACAAAGAAATCAGTGTGACCATATTTCGCGTATGTATTCATTACATGCCACAAAATCGGTTTTCCTCCAACGGGAATCATTGGCTTTGGAATTATTTGCGTAAATTCACTAAGTCGACTACCCAACCCACCAGCAAGCAGAACTACTTTCATGATTACTCTCCCGGTATAGAGCAGATTAACAAGATTGAGAATACCTTCATCACCTCTTATCTTATCAAGCAAAGGCTGATAAATTCAGATAGTGATGATGAAATTAATGTGTAGGCTTAAATTGACATTGAGATCAACTCCGTTTTTCAAGAAATTACGAGTCATTTCAGGAGCACCATGAAACTTTTTAGGAAAGTTTTGGCTTTCGGTGCTGTATTTCTAGCACCAAGGAAGTCATTTAAAAAGCCCAGAAAAATTGACGTTTTGATTTATGACAAAGAAGGCTCGGATTCCCTAATTCCATTTTTTCAAGGATATGAATATGCGATTTTAAGCGTTAGAGGCGAGACAATTAACCTTTACTGCTTATTGAAATGCTTATTCAAAAAGAAATTTTGGACAGAAAGTTCATTCGAAACCTATATATTTTGTTACGTAAGAATAGTGAGACCAAAAGTAGTAATTACTTTCATCGATAACGACTTTAGATTTTACAAGATCGCGGCAAATTGTCCTTCCACTAAAACTATATTTATTCAGAATGGGCGTAGGGCTATTCTGAATGACGTTTTTGAAAAATTAGAAAGACATGAAGATTTCAAAGTTGATTACATGTTAGTGGCGGGGGAAGCAATTGGGAAAAAGTATGCAGAATTTGTAGACGGTAAAGTGATTCCAATTGGCTCATTAAGAAACAATAAGGTACTGAATGCGGAAAAAATTGAAAAAGGAAAAATACTTTATATTTCTTCATGGTCTGAAAAACCTATAAATGAACTTCCCTTTAGAACTTTATTGGATGGGACAACTGTAAGTTGGGATGATTATTTCGATGTTGAGGAAAAAGTATTGAACTTCCTAGATCGTTGGTGTGTACAAAATAACAAAGTTCTGCAAATTTGCGCTCGAGAATCAGGAAGCTTGAATGGTGAGGAAGAGTATTACGCAAAAAGGCTCGGTTCTTGCACTTGGGAATTTCTGGCTAGACACGGAAACTCAAGCACTTATGAGTACTTATCAAAATCACACACTGTTGTATTTATCGACTCCACGGTTGGTTACGAGGCTTTAAGTAGAGGGAAAAGAACAGCAGCCTTTGTTTGTAGAGTGATTGGCAAACCTCATAAATCTGAGAGTTTTGGATGGCCTGCAGACTTGCCAGATTCGGGATCATTTTGGTCCAACGAATCCTCTGAAAAAGAGTTTGAAAGAATAATGGACTACTTGAATTCGATAGGCGATCGAGAATGGGCGACCGAGTGCCGGAGCCTCGTTCCACAAATAATGGTTTTTGATGAAGGGAATAAACGCTTGGAAGAACTCCTTAATGAATTACTACCGTCAAAGGATTAAATTAGGGGGAATTTGAGCAAAAAGTTGGTTTAAATCAGGTAGTGAGAGAGAATTGCCTTAAGCGGATATAAGCGAGGAGGAAAGTTGAGTTCTCAATCAACTAAACCAGTAGTTCTTGTGACTGGGGCAGACGGATTCATCGGATCCCACTTGACCGAAAGCCTGGTTCGCTTGGGATATACAGTTCGAGCTTTCACTTACTACAACTCTTTCAACTCGTGGGGTTGGTTGGATAATTGTGCTGATGATGTCAAAGGCAACTTTGAAGTAATTTCTGGGGATATTCGAGATCCTTATGGAGTAAGAAAGGCAGTGCAAGGAACAGATGTAGTTTTGCATTTGGCTGCTCTTATTGCGATTCCGTATTCATACAACTCGCCAGATGCCTACGTAGAAACAAATGTACGCGGCACTTTAAATATGTTACAGGCAGCCCGAGATTACGATATTTCCAGATTTGTGCATACTTCAACAAGTGAAGTTTACGGAACTGCAAAGTTTGTTCCAATTACAGAAGACCACCCGCTACAGGGGCAGTCACCTTATTCGGCTACAAAAATCGGCGCAGATCAGATTGCACATTCGTTCTATACCTCCTTTAATTTACCCGTTACAACACTTCGTCCGTTTAACACATATGGACCAAGACAATCATTGCGTGCCGTGATCCCGACAATAATTACGCAAATTGCATCTGGTGAAAGGAAACTAAAATTAGGTGCTATTTCACCGACCAGAGACTTTAGCTTTGTTCAAGACACGGTGGATGGATTCATTTCCTCCATTCATTCTGATGATTCAGTCGGAAAAACGATGAATCTAGGGAGTAATTTTGAAATCTCCATTGGGGATACAGTTTCTGAAATTTCAAAATTGATGGGTGCTGAAGTTACTGTTGAAAGTCAAGATGAACGAAAAAGACCAGAGAATTCAGAGGTAGAAAGACTCTGGGCTGATAATTCTCTAGCCAGAGATGTTCTTAATTGGTCTCCCAAGTTTGAAGGATTGTCTGGATTTCAAAAAGGGATTCAAAAAACTATAGAGTGGTTTGAAAACCCCGAAAATCTTAAGCAATTCAAGCCTGGAATCTATAACACGTGAGCGCTATCTTGCGGAAGGGTGGGATCTCTGCTGAAATCCTGGAAGCTATTAAGAACGTAGTTGGTGAGGAGCCTGCAAATCTGCATGAGCCAAATTTTGGTGGGAATGAACTTATATATTTGAAAGATTGTATTGACTCCACTTTTGTTTCATCATCAGGGAAGTACGTAGATAAGTTTGAAGACGATCTAGCCTCTTTCACAAATGCAAAATTTGTAATATCTGTTGTTAACGGAACCGCAGCTTTGCACTTGTCACTAATTCTATCTGGCGTAAAACCCGGCGACGAGGTTTTGGTTCCCGCTCTTTCCTTTGTGGCGACTGCAAATGCGGTGGCATATTGCGGTGCCACCCCACATTTTGTTGATTCGAATTATGAAACCCTTGGAATGGATATAGACAAACTTAGGCAGCACTTAATTTCAGAAACCAAAATGGTAGATGGATTTTGTGTTAATATAAAAACGCAAAAAGTAATTCGCGCAGTGGTTCCAATGCACACGTTTGGCCACCCTGTTGATATCGATGGCGTTCTTTCATTAGCAAATGATTTTAATCTGCAATTAATTGAAGACTCAGCAGAATCTTTAGGAAGTTTTTACAAGAGCAAACACACCGGGACATTTGGAAGATTTGGTATTTTGAGTTTTAACGGAAATAAAACACTTACCACAGGTGGTGGTGGTGCGATTCTTGCCGACAACGAAGAAGATGCAACCAAAGCTAAACATTTATCGACAACTGCTCGCCTTAAACATAATTGGGAATTTAAACATGATCAGATTGGCTTCAATTATCGAATGCCAAATCTAAATGCTGCACTTGGTTGTGCACAAATGGAGAAACTTCCAGAGAAATTACAGGCCAAGAAACGCCTATTCCATAGATATTCCGAAGCATTCTCAGGAATTGAAGGAGTAAGCATTTTCGCGGAACCCCGGGGCAGCAGCAGCAATTATTGGCTGCAAACTCTGATGCTGAGCGAGGATAATTTAGAATTACGAGACGAAATTCTCGAAAAAACCAACGCCCAAAAAATCATGACCAGACCTATATGGACTCCTTTGAGTGAGCTTTCACCATACAGTTCATCTCCAAGTATGAATTTAGATGTAGTCAAGTCTCTCGAGAAGCGCTTGATAAGCCTTCCGAGCAGCCCAAGTCTGGCATAGGTGAAAGATGTTTAAGAAAAAAATCCTAATTATCGGCGCAGGTGGACACGCGCAGTCCTGTATCGATGTGATCGAAGCAAACGGGCAATTCAAAATCATGGGACTGATAGGTAGCAAATATGAGGTAGGGAAAGATATTTCAGGCTATTCAGTTATTGGTACCGATGAAGATCTTCCGATGCTTGCTTCAAAGATAGCGAATGCGATAATTGGGGTAGGACAAATAGATTCCGCGGATATTCGGAGGAGACTCTTTCTAAATCTTAAAGAATATGGTTTCAACTTACCCGCAATCATTTCCCCAAAGGCTTACATCTCGAAAGGTGCACAAATTGGGATTGGGACCATAGTGATGCACCATGCTCTAGTTAATACTGGAGCTAAAATTGGCGATAATTGCATTATAAATTCTAAAGTAAACATCGAACATAACTCGATTATCGAAAGCGATTGTCACATTTCAACAGGCGCCACTGTGAATGGTGACTGCTTAATAGGCCGCGGCTCATTTTTAGGTAGTGGTTCCGTTGTAAAGCAAGGGTGCACAATCGGCGAAAATTCGATAATCGGAATGTTGACTAGTGTAAGAGAAGATGTTTCCGCTAATTCCTTATATAAAGGGGAAAAGAATTAATGAAAGTGGAAATAATTGCCGAAGCCGGAGTAAATCACAACGGTGATCTAGATATTGCAAAGAAATTGATTGAGGTCGCCGCACATTCAGGCGCCAACTTTGTAAAATTCCAGACATTTAAAGCTGACCTTCTAGCCACGAATGAGGCCCCGAAAGCTGAGTATCAGAAATCTAAAAACCTAAGCTTTGAAACACAACGCGAAATGCTAAGAAAACTGGAAATTAGCGAAGAGATGCACATCGAGCTAATCAAGCACTGTGGTGAGTTTAATATTGAATTTCTTTCAACCGGATTTGATATTCAAAGCGTTGAAATGTTGATGAAATTAGGAATCAATGTTATTAAGATTCCTTCTGGAGAGATAACAAATTATCCATATTTGAAGTATGTAGGATCTCAGGGAAAGCGTGTTCTACTTTCCACCGGAATGTCCAATTTAAGTGAAATTGCTGCGGCAATCGAAGTATTGATTTCATCCGGTGCAAGAAGTAGTCAAATTACAGTTTTGCACTGCACAACTGCTTACCCCACTCCAATGAGCGACGTAAATCTAAACGCTCTGCTAAGCATAGGAAATGAATTTTCAGTAGCAATCGGTTATTCGGATCACACTCTAGGCATTGATGTATCTATCGCCGCCGTCGCCTTAGGTGCAACAGTGATTGAAAAACACTTCACGCTAGATCGTTCGCTACCTGGTCCCGATCACAAAGCTAGTCTTGAACCAAATGAGCTCATGGATATGGTTAGAAGCATTAGAAACATTGAGTTAGCAATGGGTGACGGGATTAAACAAGCAATGCCTTCGGAAACATCAAATTTAATCGTAGCTCGCCGCTCGATTGTCGCTTCAAAGTCAATCAAGGCTGGTGAAAAGTTCTCTGACTTTAACTTGACAACCAAACGTCCAGGATCAGGGATATCACCCATGCGTTGGAATGAGTTTCTTGAAAAAACCGCGAATCGGTCGTATGAGGCAGATGAGTTGATTGATGAAACGTAAAATATGCGTTGTAACGGGTGGAAGATCAGATTATGGTCTGCTGAAGTGGCTGATGAAGGCAATCCAAGATGATAAAGATCTGGAACTGCAAGTTATCGCAACCGGAATGCACTTATCGAAAAAATTTGGATCTACCGTAAATGAAATTGAACAAGACGGATTTAAAATAGATTCAAAAGTTGAATGCCTAGATGTCGGTGACACACCATTGGACACGGCATCTGCCATGGCAATAACCATGATTGGGTGTACCGAAACATATTCCGGACTCACGCCTGATTTAGTCTTGGTATTAGGTGACCGATTTGAAATTTTCTCAGCGGTGGCAGCAGCGCTCGTTTCAAATATCCCTGTCGCCCACTTACATGGGGGTGAAGTAACTTCAGGCGCCGTAGACGAAAGTTTCCGACATGCAATAACCAAAATGAGTTCATTGCATTTCGTCGCAAACGATGTTTACCGACGAAGAGTCGTGCAAATGGGAGAGAACTCTCGTCACGTGTACAACGTTGGAGGTTTAGGCGTTGATGCGATTTTGAACGTGGAACTTCTAAGTAAAGAGCAACTATCGAGCGGCTTAGGAATTAATTTCTTAAATAAATCCCTCTTAATAACATTTCACCCAGAAACTGCGACCGCAAACTCTGCATTGCAACAAATCAAAGAAATATTTAAGGCCTTAGAGGAGTTAAACGACACGACACTAATCTTCACGATGCCGAACGCGGATATGGGAAACTCAATTATCGCGGACTCGATCCGGAATTTTGCTACCCAAGGTAACAACCGCTACTTTTTTGAGTCGCTTGGGCAAACCCGTTATCTCTCAATGCTAAGCCTCGTTGATGGAGTAATTGGAAATTCTTCTAGCGGTTTAGCCGAAGCGCCTTCTTTCAAGATTGGGACAATAAATATCGGAGATCGCCAAAAAGGTAGAATCCAAGCCTCAAGTGTCTTAAATTGTGAAGCGTCCCAATCGCATGTAGTCGCAGCTATAGAAGAAATGTACTCAGATGGTTTTCAATCTAGATTGAAAACCACTGTCAACCCCTATGGAGCCGGTGGTGCGAGTCAAAGTATTGTTGAGATATTGAAGGAAGTTAACCTTGAAGGTCTAATCATGAAATCATTTAATGATCTATAGTTTCTACATGAGGCAGTTGGAATGCAATGAAAATCGAAGGTAATTCTTGGAGTGATGCAACATTAATTGAGACATCCAATATTGGCGATGCAATAAATACTTTGAATAAGGGCTCTCTCAAAATTGTTTTAGTTGTAAGCTCGCAAGGAACTTTGCTTGGAACGATTTCCGACGGCGATATAAGACGTGGAATCCTTAGAGGATTAACTTTGGATGATCCCATCGAAAAAATTGTTCACTTTGATTCGACTAAAGTCACTGTAGATGTAGAAAAAAATGAAGTTATTCGATTAATGAAAAAACTCAAAATTCAGCAAATTCCTATAGTTGATTCAGATTCCAAAATTGTAGGACTTCATTTATGGGATGAACTGGACATTGCCCCTTCGCACTCCAACCCCTTTGTAATTATGGCGGGTGGTAAGGGAACTAGATTATTGCCACACACTGAAAATCGACCAAAACCAATGATGCTGGTGGGTGGGAAGCCAATTTTAGAGCACATTCTCTTAAGGGCTAAATCTCAAGGATTCAGCAACTTTGTTATTTCAACACAGTATTTAGCAAATGTGATTGAAGATTATTTTAGTACTGGAGATAAGTTTGGAGTATCGATTCGATATATACGAGAAAATGAGCCTCTTGGAACAGCTGGCGCTCTCAGCTTGATTAATCCAACGGCAACTAATCCAATTATTGTTACAAATGGGGATGTATTAAGCGATATTAATTATTCAAATATGCTGGATTTTCATTTAATGCAAAAATCAATAGCAACTATGGCAGTCAGCGAACATATCACTCAAAATCCATTTGGAGTTGTGACCGTAAACGGTTTTGATATTGCCAAATATGAGGAAAAACCCGTATCTCGTTCATTAATTAACGCCGGAGTGTATATCCTTAATTCAGAAATCGTGAAAGACATGGTCCCAAACGAAAGTATTGATATGCCTTCACTATTTGAAAATCTTAGGAAATCAAAATTGAAGACAATCGCCTATCCCATACATGAACGCTGGACGGATATCGGTAGGCCTGAGGACCTGATTAGAATTAATAGTGATGAAACTTTTTGGACGAGTCAGGGGTAGAAATGATCAAAATTCCTAATCAGGTAGATTTGGCGAGATTTTCAGAAAACATCGCAAATCCAGAGGTTCTTTATGGGCTTCCTAGCGAAACGAAGTTTTGCAAGCGGTGTGTTATTTCTAACCAGCGTCCGAATTCAGCAGTTGAATATCTTCACAAAGCTAACTCAAAAAAAATTACAATTCACTTTGACGAAGAAGGTATTTGCGACGCATGTAAATATGCCGAAAGAAAACAAACGATTATTGATTGGGAAGCAAGAGATGCGGAACTTCGCGAGTTATGCGATAAGCATAGGAGTACCGACGGTTCATACGATTGCATTGTTCCCGGTTCAGGGGGGAAAGATAGCTTTTATGCTTCGCACATATTAAAAAACAAATACGGTATGCATCCGCTAACTGTTACCTGGGCCCCACATGTTTACACGACCTGGGGCTGGAAGAATTTTCAATCATGGATTCACGCCGGCCATGATAATTACTTGATGACGCCAAACGGTCGCGTACATAGACTTCTAACGCGACTTTCTACCGAATTACTCTTTCATCCTTTTCAAGCATTCATGTTTGGGCAAAAATCATTAGCACCTAAGATGGCGATACTTTTTAATATTCCCCTTGTCTTTTATGGTGAAAACGAAGCGGAGTACGGAAATCCCATTGTTGACACCGAGCAAGCAAAACGTGACTGGTCGTACTTTACTGCCGAAGACCAATCCAAAATATATCTTGGTGGAGTATCTATTGAAGAGTTAATCGCCAATTACGGAATTGATAGAAATGATTTATCTCCCTATCTTCCGGCGAATCCAAATCAAATTCAAGAAAAGAAAATCGAAGTTCATTATTTAGGGCACTACCTAAAGTGGCATCCTCAATCTTGTTACTACTACGCTGTTGAGAATGGTGGGTTTGAAGCATCCCCAGAGCGCACACCCGGAACATATTCCAAGTACAACAGCATTGACGATCGAATCGATGACTTGCACTACTTTACGACAGGAATTAAATTTGGACTCGGAAGAGCAAGTTACGACGCTGCACAAGAAATTAGATCTGGCGATATTACGCGGGATGAAGGAATTGCTTTAATTAAGAAATTCGACCATGAATTTCCGGAAAGATTCATCAACGAAATGTTTGATTATTTATCGCTAAATCAAAAAGAATTTCCTGTAGCTTCATCACAATTTGAACATCCTGGCATGAATCGAGATTACTTTGATTTACTAACAGATAATTTCCGCTCACCACATTTGTGGTATAAGAATGGAAGTAGTTGGAATCTTCGGAAGCCCGTATGGCGCTAATTATGGAAGTTAAATTCAAGTGAAAAATCTTAGGCTAATTGCGAGATTAGACATAAAAGGATCTAACTTGATTAAAGGAGTTCATCTTGAGGGACTTAGGGTAATTGGTGACCCGAATGAATTTGCGCTTGACTATTACAACCAGGGTGCAGACGAACTGATCTATATGGATTGTGTTGCGAGCCTTTATGGGCGAAATCACTTGAGCGAATTAATTGATCGAGCAACTAAAAATATTTTCATACCCATAACAGTTGGCGGAGGAGTACGAAGCATCGATGATGCTCAATCGATTTTGAGGTCCGGTGCCGATAAAGTTGCGATTAACACTGGTGCCGTACATAACCCACGATTAATTACCGAAGTGGCAAACCGCTACGGCACACAGTGCATGGTTCTTTCAATTGAAGCTAAAAAAATCGCCTCAGATCGATGGGAAGTACTTACGGATAACGGCCGCGAAAAGACAGGCTTAGATGTAATGCAGTGGGCAAAACTTGGCGAGCAAGCTGGCGCTGGTGAAATTCTAATTACATCAGTAGATAAAGAAGGAACAAGAACAGGTTTCGATCTCGACTTACTAACAGCGGTCGTGTCAAACGTTAACATACCGATAATAGCTAGTGGTGGCATGGGTAAACCAGAAGACGCAATTTCCGCAGCTGAGATTGGAAACATTGATGCAATTGCTATGGCGGACATAATTCACTACAAACGAAGTAGTTTTTCTGAAATACGAAAAGTTGCGATGAACGCAGGTATAAAGGTACGAGTTGATGAAGCAATTTAAGGTAACGGTTTTGGATTACGGTGTAGGAAATTTGCTTAGTGTAAAAAGAGGTCTTGAGCATTTTGGTGCAGAAGTAAAGATCACGTCTGAAGGCAGAGATATACAAAAGGCAGATCGACTAGTTTTTCCCGGCGTTGGAGCTTTTCCAAACGCAATGCAAACTTTGGAAAAACTTGGTCTTATTGACCCAATAAAGGAATTTGTTAAAACTGGCAAACCATTCATGGCCATTTGCCTTGGAATGCAATTACTTATGGAAGAAAGTGATGAATTTCAAATTACTAAAGGATTAGGCATGATTAAGGGGAGAGTGACTAAACTTCCCTCAAAAAACTTGCAAAATCCGCATCACAAGGTTCCTCACATTGGTTGGTCAAAAATACAGCACGGGAAGGCTTTTTCTAATTGGAATTCGACTTTATTAGAAGATAACGCACCTCACGATTACGCCTACTTTGTGCATTCTTACCACGTGCTACCTCTCGAACCAGCAACAATACTAGCGACGACGAATTTCAATGGAATAGAAGTGGTGGCTGCCGTTAAGTATGAAAACATCACGGCGTTTCAATTTCATCCCGAGAAGAGTTCTAAAACGGGTTTAAAAATCTTACATCGGTTCTGTAATGATTAAGAGAATCTTGATAGTAGGGTTAGGCAGCGCCGGTTCGAGACAACTACGTCTCGCTAAAATTAATTTCCCGGATTGCGAAATTAAAGTTCTCAGATCATCCACATCAGATATCCCTAAAGGAGAACCAAACGAATTTATTCGAAGCCTTGAGGAGGTTGCGGTTTTCAAACCAAGCTTGGCGATTATTTGCAGTCCGTCCCCATTCCATGTTGAGATTGCTCAGTTTCTTGCCGGAATTGGCGCTCACATTTTAATTGAAAAACCAATTTCAAACTCCACAGAAGGTATCAAGGAATTGATTGTTAGTTGCAAAGATAATTCTTTAGCCCTAATGACAGGATATAACTTAAGGTTTTTAGAATCACTAAACTATTTTCGTAATTGCATAATTAAAGGAGAAATCGGAAGAATTCAATCAATTCGTTGCGAGGTTGGTCAGTATTTACCAGATTGGAGACCAGGCAAAGATTACAGGACAACAGTGACGGCAAGAAGAAATCTCGGCGGCGGGGCGTTGCTAGAACTTAGCCACGAACTTGATTATCTTCAATGGATTTTCGGATCTGCCGAGTGGGTATCTGCGGTGATTGGCAAACAAAGTAATCTCGATATTGACACGGAAGATAGCGCTCATCTGGTAATTGGTTTTTCTGATGAATTATTAGGTTATTCAACTATCGGTAATTTAAATCTCGATTTGTACAGACACGACAAAACACGAAATTGTCTAGTTATAGGAGATTCTGGCAGCGTAAAGTGGGATGCTGTTCTAGATAGAGTGTCAGTTTATTCATCAACAAATCCTGAATGGAAAACGGTCTTTCAGGGAAAATCAAACCTAGAAGAATCTTATTTACATCAATTGGATGATTTCGTGAGAGCTAGCGAAAATCTAGCAATAGTTGGGGCAACAGGAGTTGATGGTTTACGGGTGTTGGAATTGATAGAGTCAGCTTGGAAATCTTCGAAAAGCAGAAGTCAAGTCGTTATCGAGCGAGAAATTATCGAAGGTGTGTAGAAGTTATGTCAAACGTAGCATTCATATTTGCCCGAAGTGGATCAAAAGGTTTGCCGAACAAAAATATTTTGGATTTTTCTGGAAAACCGCTTATCGCTTGGTCTATAGAACAGGCACTAGCAGTAAATAGAATAGATAGAGTAATTGTTTCAACAGATTCTGAGCAGATAGCAGATATCGCAAAAAATTATGGTGCAGAAGTTCCATTTATCCGACCTGCTGAACTTGCGACAGATACGTCACCCGAGATTCTTGCCTGGAAACACGGGCTGAAATTTATAAAGGAAACCACCGGTGAATATCCTGAAGCTTTTCTTTCTATTCCGTCTACTGCACCACTTCGATTGAGCTCTGATATAGATTTGTGTTTGGATGAATTCTTGTCAAAGAGGCCAGACGTTGTCGTAACAGTTACTGATTCGCACCGAAACCCGCATTTCAATATGTTGCGAATCAACCCACAAGGAATCTGCAGTTTGGTCGTTCCTAATGAAGTGAGCGTGACAAGACGACAAGATGCCGAAGAAGTCTTCGATATGACAACTGTATGTTATGTGGCAGATCCTTTTTTTATTGAAAAGTGCGAATCTATACTAGAAGGCACAGTACGATCTGTACATATACCTGCAGAACGAGCGGTAGATATAGATAATTTGATGGATTTTCAAGTTGCCGAATTCATCCATAGCAAGCGAGGCGGCGATCAATGATTGACCCAAGATCACAAATGGATTTATCTGGTAGAACAGCGTTGATAACTGGTGCTGCCGGTGGACTTGGGAACGCATTTTCCAAATCACTAGCCTCACTTGGCGCTAAATTAATTCTTGTTGACATCGATGAAAAAAAATTGAACGGGATCGCAGCGGAAATTCGGTCACTTGGGAATGTTGAAATTACAATCGTAAAATGTGACCTTGAGAAAGAGAATGATAGAGCCGAACTAATTACGAACGTTCTAGAATCAAATGCAGATTTGAACATCTTGGTAAACAATGCAGCTTTTGTCGGATCTTCAGATTTAACTGGTTGGGCTGAGCCCTTTCACCTTCAATCCCTAGAGACATGGAACCGCGCGCTAGAAGTGAATCTCACAGCATGTTTCCATTTAATTCAAGGTCTTTCTCCTCTCATGAAAAAGTCAAAGGGCGCGAGTATCGTCAATATCTCTTCAATCTACGGCCATCTTGCTCCAGACTGGACTTTGTATGAAGGCACTAGTATGAGTAATCCTGCGGCATACGCAACATCGAAGGGTGGACTAATTCAGTTCACCCGTTGGCTAGCTTCAACACTCGCTCCCGAAATTCGCGTTAATGCGATATCGCCAGGCGGTGTATTGAGAGACCAGCCTGAATCATTCATAAATCGTTATGAAGCTAAAGTCCCGCTTAAGAGAATGGCGCATGCAGACGATATTGTCGGTGCATTAAGTTACTTGACCAGCGATTTGTCATCGTATGTTACAGGCACAAATCTAGAAGTCGATGGTGGCTGGGGAATATTATGATCCAGGGGAACATCATGCCTTTATCTTTCATGAATTCTAGGGCATTTAAATGGAGCTAAATTCAAAATACGAAGCAAACCGTCAACTAGTTAGAAATAATTCTTTTGAAAATGAAATTGTTATTATTGATGGTCAAGGACGGTCTGGAAAGAATCTAATTTCAGTATTAATTTCGACAATGAAGCGCACAGAAAAAATGCGCCTTGATAGTCAATTTGATTACATTCCCCGTTATTACTTTATGGGAAAGATGTCACTCGATGCGGCGGTTGTTGCTCTAAGAACCGAGGCGGACGAAAAACACTATTACAACTCTATATCTCGAGATGTTAATTTTCGATTAGCAGACTATTCTGGAGTGTATCGTCAAGGAAAACGACTGATTTATATCGCTAGATTGTTTATGTCTGGAGATGAACAAGCCGTTAAAAGATTGCAACAGTCTCGCTCAATATTTCAGGAAATGACTCATGATGGAATTCATGTAGCTCCTCTATATTTTGAAGCATTTGGTTCACGGTTAAAAATAATTCACGTTTTTCGAGATCCAATCGGAAATATTTTTGAACAAAACAGACGTGGTTTCGGAGAACGAATTGGCTCGGATCCGCGGGAACTTCAGTTGACCCATTTATGGGAGGGGAATTCTATTCCAATAATCGCTATTGGGAGAGAAGAGGAGTACTTAAATGGCAATCCTCTTGAACGACTGGTGTTAATGGTTGACATTATGTTTCGGAGAAATTTGCAAGGGTTCTTCGACTTAGACTCAGAATATAAAAAGCAAGTTATGTTTTTAGAATTTGAGGAATTTGTTTCCCACCCGAGTACATATATGGACAGTATCGCTAAGTTTATTGGTGATGAATTTGGGAAATCGAAAAAACGAATCATGAAAAAGGAGAATTTCCCAAGAGCCATTGATCCAAATACTCGGATTGAACGCCTTGAGCAGATCTCTTCAAATCTCAGTGCTCACTACGCTGGTATGCTGATTAATTTAATTCAAGATTATGATCGTAAGCCTTGGATTGGACTAGGATTTACTCATGGCAACTGAAGTCAAACAGGTATACATCGGAATGAGCGCTGATTTGATCCATCCTGGACATTTGAACATTATAAACAAAGGCGCTGAACTCGGCGAAGTTACCGTAGGTTTATTGACAGATAAGGCAATAGCTAGCTACAAGAGATTGCCCTACATGAGTTATCAGCAAAGATATGAAGTAGTTAGTTCAATAAAAGGTGTCTCTCGAGTGGTTATGCAAGAAACTTTGGATTACATTCCGAATTTAACGGAGTTGAAACCTGATTTTGTGGTCCATGGAGACGATTGGAAAAGTGGTATTCAGGCTTCCACTCGACTTAAGGTTATTGATGTGCTGTCTAAATGGGGAGGCGAGTTAGTTGAGGTGCCATATACAGAGGGCGTCTCCTCTACGGCACTAAACCAAATCCTGAAAGAGCTTGGCACCACTCCTGACCTAAGAAGGGCTAAACTTAGAAGACTTTTGCATGCCAAGTCATTAACCAGATTCATCGAGGCCCATAACGGCCTAACAGGGCTTATTGTCGAAAACGTATCTGTTTCTCACGAAAATTTTAAACGAGAATTCGACGGAATGTGGGCCAGTAGCCTTACTGAGTCTACAGTTAAAGGAAAGCCGGATATTGAAGCCGTAGATGTGACGAGCCGAGTTACATCCCTGCAAGATGTCCTTGAAGTTACAACAAAACCAATAATTTACGATGCTGACACTGGCGGAAAAATTGAACACCTAAAATTCACTATCAAAACCTTAGAGAGACTCGGTGTTTCTGCAGCAATAATTGAAGATAAGACAGGTTTGAAGAAGAATTCTCTTTTTGGGAATGATGTACTTCAATCGCAAGATAGCATTGAGAACTTTTGTGAGAAAATTTCGGCGGCAAAAGCGGCTCAAGTAACCGATGATTTTATGGTTATTGCAAGAATTGAAAGCTTGATTCTGGATGCTGGCATGGACGATGCATTAAAGCGTGCTGAGGCCTACATTAATGCCGGTGCAGATGGAATCATGATTCATAGCCGCAAGAAGGATCCTGAAGAGATTATCGAATTTTGTAATGCATTTCAGGCATTCTCAAGGCGAGTTCCCTTGGTAGTTGTTCCTTCGAGCTTTAATTCAATAACCGAAGACGAGCTAGAAAAGCTTGGTGTAAATATCGTTATATATGCAAACCAACTGCTCCGAGCGGCCTATCCAGCGATGCTAGAGACGGCTACGTCTATTCTCGAAAATGGAAGATCACTTGAAATTGATTCCAAGCTTCTGCCTATCTCGGATATTATCGAGCTAATTCCAGGATCACGGTAATGATTGACCCCTTTAATTTCTTGGAAGCTTTAAAAAAAAATGATTTCAGTTTCGCAACTGGAGTGCCCGACTCGCTGTTAAAAGATTTATTAAAAGCATTGGACTTATCTTGGAATGAAGAGTCAAATTTAATCTCCGCTAATGAGGGTAATGCAATTGCTATCGCGGCAGGACACTATATTGGAACTGGATCACCCGCTATTGTTTATATGCAAAACTCAGGACTTGGAAATGCAATAAATCCTCTTACATCGTTAGCGGACCCAGAAGTCTATTCATTACCCATGCTGATGATTATTGGCTGGCGTGGAGAACCAGGAACTAAGGATGAACCCCAACATGTAAAACAGGGGAGAATAACCGAAAAACTTTTGGAAGTATTGGAGATCCCAACTTATAAAATTAGACCTGATTCTGACTTCGAACAAGTTTTGGCTGAAGCTAAGATCAAAATGATGAACGATTCCAGGCCCGTGGCGCTATTGATTTCAAAAGATAGTTTTGCGCCAGTTAAATCAGAGCCAACTAAACAAACTGATCTAGAACTTACTAGAGAGCGTACAATTGAATTAGTTATTGCCTCAATTCCTAAAGATGCATTAATCGTATGCACAACAGGTATGGCTTCGCGTGAACTCTTTGAGGTCCGAGAAAAAAACCGAGAGTCTCATAAGTTTGATTTCCTGACTGTGGGCTCCATGGGTCATGCCTCTTCGATTGCCATGGGGCTAGCACTTAATTTGCCGCATCGATTAATTATTTGTCTTGACGGTGACGGATCATTTTTGATGCACATGGGAGCTAATGGAGTAATTGCACAATCAAATTTGACTAATTTTTTTCATATCTTGATAAATAATGGAGCACACGATTCCGTTGGAGGTCAGCCTACGATCGGTCACAAATTGAACCTTGGAAAATTGACAGCAGAAATGGGATACAAACAGACAGAGTCTTGCCACTTGGAAGATGATTTACGTAGAAACTTGAAGTCCCTATTGGCTCTAAAAGGACCCAATTTTCTGGAGGTAAAGGTAAAGAAAGGTGCACGTAAAGATCTCGGCCGACCAACCAAATCTCCAAAAGAAAACATAAAAGAGTTCATGGAGAATATTCTTGAATAGTGAATCAAAACCAATCTTCGCCGGGGTAAATCCAACAAATATACATTTTTCGCTACACGATCCTCATATCTTAAGATCTAAAATAGGAAATAGAAAATATATGGTGGTTACATCGCCATCACACTTAAAAAACGGAAATCTAGACTTAATTTTTTCCTCAGTTGATCAAAAACCTGAATTGATAGTTTCTAACGTCCCTACTAATCCTTCACTTCGATACCTTGAAGATGAGATTCGCGGAATACAAAATTTAGATATTGATCTTGTCATCGCAATAGGCGGCGGGAGCAGCATAGATTCGGCAAAGGTATTTGCAAGATTTTTAAAAAATAGAGATGAAAAATCACTGAGCTTAATGTTGGAAAACGGCAAAAATAATGTCGTATCAGAGTCGATACCATTAATTGCGATACCAACTACAGCAGGAACGGGATCAGAAGTTACTCCCTTTGCAACTATTTGGGACAACGAGCGGCACATGAAACTCTCATTATCCGGATGGGATCTTCATCCCGAGTGCGCACTAGTCTTCCCGGATCTTTGTCTAACCGCCCCCCCGGGCGTTTTATTGGCAGCAGCGATGGATGCGGTTTCGCACGCCATGGATGCGCTATGGAATAAAAATGCCAGCGAAAGTTCGGACTCTAATTCAATAAAGGCGCTAAAACTTCTATCCGAAACGCTGCTGGAATGTGATTTTACACAGCTTAGTACTAATGAAATTGAAAAACTTTCATTGGGAAGTCTTTACGCAGGGCTTGCCATTAGCGAAAGTAGAACTTCGTTGTCCCATTCTATTTCATATCCACTCACGTATACCTTTGGTCTTCCTCACGGAATAGCTTGTGCATTTTCTCTGCCTGCAATCTTAAGTCTAGTGATTAGAAATCATTCGTTTGATGAAGAGAGATTATTCAAGGACGCTATAAATGAAATCTTCCTTGAGTTAGAAAGTTTTATTGGGGAGATATTTAAAAAGCACGAAATAGGAAAGATCTTTCAAAGTTTTATTCCGGATAAATCTGGAGTTCTCCAATTAATGCCGGAAATGCTTCATCCGGATCGTTCAGTCAATTTTTCATTTCAGCTTTCCTATGATGATCTGAATGGAATAATTAATAAATCACTAGGACAGATTTATGACTTTTAAAGATGGAAAAGTGCTTGTAGTAATCTACCCCTACAAGTTTTCAGAGTTTCTCTGGCAATCATTAGAATTGGACGACTATTCGAGTTTTATTCAAGTTGAGGTTTGGGACATCTCCCTCATTTTAAATAAAAGATTTTCTAAGGGTATATATGCAACTCAAATCGAGCGAGAAAATGTCAAACAATTCGAAAGCTTTTTGGAACTCGTGAGGTATGTCGCAAGATTCCGAACCAAATACAAGAAAAGCGGAAAGTACTTTATAAATGAAATTCCATTGGCCTCGATCAAGTCCATAATCCTCTACCGAACACTTTTCATAGGAATTCCGGGAAAAAATATCTTGGAATTTCTCAATCCGGGTATTCCTAATTCTTATGTAAATACCAATGGAGAAAAGCAATCTCGAGTCGAAAGGGCAGTGAAAAGATATAGACGAAGCTCATCAAAGAGTGAAGCAATCAAGCGATTACATTTGATACTCATTACGAAGATTGGCAGAGTCTTCCTTAGGCGCGAAACCGTAAAACTCGTCGCAGGTTCAGAATGGAGAAAATCAAGTTTCGCAATTAGCTCAAGGAAGAAAATTTCACTGATTAATGGGCATTCAAACGACATCAGTAAGTGCATAACTTTTAACCGAGAAAAAAAAGAACGTTTTCAAATTAAATCGATTACTCACTTGGATGCTGCAGGGCCAATGTATGCAACCGATTCACTTTTGCTGGGCCGCAAAACCTACTTAACAATTGAGAAATGGTACCCTGGACTTTGTAGTCTGTTTTCTTACCTTGAAGAGCGATTCAATTGCCCAGTAACAATTGCAGGACACTATAAGTCTGGTTTTACTTCGCCATCCGCGATTTTTGGAAACCGCAATGTTCATTACGGAAAGACCTTGGAGTTGGTTTCTGAATCACTATTTGTAACGACAAGATATAGCACGGCGACTGCAATCGCGGTTTACTTCAAAAAACCAGTGGTATTCATTTACTCAAATGAATTGAAGGAAGATGAAGAGGCGATGCAACATATTTTTGGTTTCTCGTCGGCGATGAATGCGTCAGTTATCAATATTGACGAAGAAGTTACAGATTCTGAATTTGAACTTTCAATAGATTCGGAAGCATATTCAGCATACCTAGAAAAATACTTGAGTTCTGGTCCTATTGAGTTAGCGAACTATGAAATAGTCGCCCGAGATTTTCTTCAGGTAAATCGTTAAATTTTTACAATATTTTTGAGTTTATTAGGCTAATATCCAATGGTGAGCCTGACTGTTGTACTTACTCTTAAGGGAAGAGAAGCATTCACCTATCGGTGGATGAGTTACATGGATGGTTTGAAGTTTCCATTCAAGATTCTCATCGCTGATGGCGGAGATGATCAGAATCTTGAAAGTCATTTACGTGAATACAGAAATTATCCCAATTTAGATTATGAATACATTCGGTATCCCTTTGACAGCAACGTAGAAGACTATTACCAGAAGCTGTACGATGTATTAACACGAGTAAAGACAAAGTACACGCTACATGCAGATAATGATGATTTTTATCTATTAGACAAGATAGAGAATCATTTGACATTCTTGGACGAGAATTTAGACTATGTGGCAGCACGTGGAAGTCTAATTAACTTAGAACTTGTTAACAGAAATTATGAACCTATTTCTAGCCCGACGGGTCATGCTTATTTAGCACGTTACGTGTTTTCGGAACCTATAATCGCTGGCTCACCTTTAGAGAGAATTAAGCTGCTTTGTGAAGGAATGTCCAAATTTGATTACTACAGCAATTGGTACTCGATTACAAGATCAGATGTGTTAGTGTCAATTTGGAGTCAATTAGTAACGCTAAAAATCAAGGAAGTTATTGTCTTAGAAATTCTCAGCCACGTAATGCTAGTTACTGCTGGGAAAATTAGGATTACATCGGATGGATTTTACGTCAGACAGTCACACACTTCATCATTTGGAGATACTTTAGTACAAAATAACGAATTCGTGGAAAGATGTCTCGCCAAAAATGGTTTGTCAGAGTTCGCATTTGCTTTAAACAACTTCCAAATCTTAAATAACACAGAAGAGAATGAAATAGCTCTAAGAAGTATCGCCTACTGGTTTAATGAATTCATATTCAATATTAACGATAGCAAGAAAAATGATTTTAGAAAGACTATCGCTCGTTTTTTACGACGTATTAAACCAACTCGAAAATTACTTTTCAGTCTAAATAAGTTCAGATCAAACCATAATTATTCTTTGAAAAATTCAGATGAATTTTTGTCAAAATACATAATTACTAGTTTGACAATGGGGAACCGTTAAGTGGCTAAAGGTACTCAAGTGACCATAGTGGGAGCTGGCCTAGTCGGGCTAGCTACGGCGTATAGTCTCTTGGAAAAGAATGATGGAGTTAAAGTAAGAATAATTGACAAAGAATCCATAGTTGCACAACATCAGTCGAGTCATAATAGTGGCGTAATTCATTCTGGCTTGTACTATAAACCCGGAAGTCTAAAGGCGCGAACCTGCATAGAAGGATATAAAGCTTTACTTGATTTTTGTGATAAGTACGAAGTCCCTTACGAGATAACTGGAAAAATAGTTGTCGCGAATTCCCTGGCAGAGGCGGGGGAGTTGGAAAAACTTTTTGAAAGGGGGTCAGCAAATGGTCTTAGAGGTCTAAAACGTCTAAATGCGTCGGAGATCATTACCTATGAACCCCACTGTTCTGGAATATCAGGTATTCACGTACCCCAAACAGGAGTTGTTGATTTTTTCTCTGTGGCCCAAAAACTTGCGGAAGTAATTTTGACACTCGGTGGTCAAATAATTTTAAACAAAGAGATAGTTAACATTGAAAAGAAGTCGAGTAAAGTAAAAGTCTCAAGCAAATCTGAGACATGGGAATCAGATTTTGTAATTGTGTGTGGCGGACTTCAATCTGATCGTTTACTGAAAACTACCGAAAGTGATTCCGACTTTCGTATTTTGCCGTTTCGAGGGGAGTACTACAAATTCAAGGATTCAGCGCCGAAATTAGTCAAAAATTTAATCTATCCAGTTCCAAATCCGGCTTTTCCATTCCTTGGAGTTCATTTTACTCGCGGAATCGATGGCGAGATTGAATGTGGTCCGAATGCAATTTTCTCTTTCAGTAGAGAAAATTATGCAAATAAATATTTTAACTTTCGAGATACATTCGATTCTCTAACTTGGCCAGGCACTTATAAACTAGTAAAAAAGCATTGGAGATTGGGTATTTTGGAGCAAATACGATCAGTGAGTAAAAAAGCATTTGTGCGCGAACTTCAAAAACTGGTTCCAGAGGTAGAAGAGAGACATCTTGAACCAGCCGTCTCAGGAATACGCGCTCAGGCCTCTAACTCTGAGGGATTCCTCATTGATGACTTCAAGATTAGTCGAAGTGGTAACGTAATACATGTGTGCAACGCACCTTCTCCTGCAGCCACAGCATCGCTGGCTATAGGTGCGTCTATCGCGAGTGAAGTTTTCAAGTAATCCCAATTAGCGAAAGAGTCTTTCGAATATGAATACTGGTAAATGTAGAGTGAGTGGAGCACCGCTGACCTTTGTCCATGATTTTGGGATGCAGGCACTAGGAAATGGGTTTTTACTCTCAGAGGATTTTGATAAAGAATATTTCTTCCCTATGCAGATTGGATTTTCTGAGAAAAGTTGCATGCTTCAATTAATCAGCCAGCCCGAACCCGAAAAAATGTTTCACGACCAATATGCATTTTTTTCCAGTACATCGAAGTATATGGCGAATCACTTTGAGGAGTTTTCTTCAACCGTCATGAATTCTGGGTTTATCACTAAGGAAGACCCATTTATTGTCGAATTGGGTTGTAACGATGGAATTCTTCTCAAACATTTCGCCAATCGCAAAATGAGGCATCTTGGGATTGAGCCCTCAGAAAATGTTGCTGCTGTTGCTAATGAAAATGGAGTAGAAACGGTTTCCGAGTTTTTCAATGCGGAATTGGCTTCCAGGATTGTTTCCGAACACGGACAGGCTGACGCATTTCTTGCGGCGAACGTTATGTGTCATATTCCAGACATAATTAGCGTTGTTAACGGTATAAAGAATTTAATAAAACCAACAGGTGTTGTGATTTTTGAAGATCCATATTTAGGTGACATCATAGAGAAAACTTCTTACGATCAAATTTACGATGAGCATGTGTTTTTATTTTCTGCCCTATCAATCAAATATTTATTTGAGCAAGTAGATTTGGAGTTGATTGATCTACAAAGACAACAAACACACGGCGGGTCAATGCGCTACTTCTTGGCTCATAAAGGGAAATACACACCAACTAAGGCGGTTTCTGACATTTTGTCTGATGAAAGAAATCTAGGTCTGGATAAGCTGGTAACTTTTGAAAAATTCAGCGTAAAAGTTACTGAATCCAAGAATAAATTGATCCAGCTCCTAACAACTTTAAAATCTCAGGGACACAAGATTGTTGGATACGCGGCAACGTCAAAGAGCACGACCATCCTAAATTATTGTGGAATCGGTCCTGAACTCATTGACTATATTTGTGACACTACGCCTATAAAGCAAAACAAATATTCACCTGGTATGCACATCCCAGTTCTACCTTATGAAGAATTTAAGAATTACCCTCCCGAATACGCATTCCTATTCGCGTGGAATCATCAAAGAGAGATTCTCGACAAGGAGAACGATTTTATAAATCGTGGAGGTAAATGGATTACGCATGTTCCGGAGGTTCAGATTCTGTGACAATTTACTGCGCTAACCCTAGCGCACAGTTTAAAAGTAACCAGAATGAAATTGAAGCTGCCGTATTAAAGGTGATGCGAAGCAACCAATATATTTTGGGACCGGAGGTAGAAAATCTTGAAAAAGAATTCGCCGCCTATATACAAGTTAATCATGCGGTTGGAGTTGCTAACGGAACAGATGCAATCGAAATCGCATTGAGGTCACTTGATATTGGCTACGACGACGAAGTTATTACCGTTTCACATACGGCTGTAGCAACGGTGGCAGCAATTGAAGCTTGCGGTGCCATTCCTGTTTTAGTTGATATCGACGAAAAAACTTTCACGTTGGATTTCCAGAAATTGCAAGAGGTGGTTAGCCCCAAAACGAAGGCAGTAATTGCAGTTCATTTGTATGGACAGCCAGCAGATATTGAAAACATCTCAAAATTTTGTTCAGAACACAATCTAAAATTTATTGAAGATGTATCTCAGGCCCATGGCGCTAAATGGAAAGAAGCTAGATTAGGGAGTTTTGGAGATATTGCTGTCTACAGTTGCTACCCAACTAAAAATCTTGGCGCCATTGGTGATGGCGGTTTGATTACAACCAATTGCGATGGTTTGAATAGAAAAATAAGAATGATCCGTCAGTACGGATGGGAAAAACGATATTTAAGCGATTTAGTTGGCAGAAACTCACGTTTGGATGAAATTCAGGCCACTGTTTTAAGGATAAAGCTTCGGAACTTGGATCAAGCCAATAGCCGTCGGAGAGAAATTGCTGAGTTTTACACATCAGCCCTTCACGGCGTTCCAGTGCGATTGCCACAGGTCCGGCCAGGAGCGGAGCATGTGTTTCATCTCTATGTAATCCGAGTAAAAGATAGAGACGCTCTCATGGCTTACTTAAGTGAAAAGGGAATTGAATGCGGTATTCACTATCCAATGCCCATACACAAACAGGATGCTTACCGATCTAGAATAAAGTTGGGTAAGACTTTGGAAATAACTGAGAAAATTTCCGATGAGGTTGTATCTCTTCCCATGTATCCAGAGTTGACAATTGAGGATATGACCAAAGTAGTTGAGGAAATTAAGAACTTTTTTCACAAAGATTTGATTAATGCTAATTAGAGAGACCGGCTTTATTGGTTTAAAGGTAATTGAACCTGATGTTTTCAAGGATGAAAGAGGCTTCTTTCTAGAAACTTTTCAAACAACTAGATATATAAACTATGGAATTAGTGAAGAATTCGTTCAAGATAATCAATCTTTTTCGAGCAAAGGTGTTCTAAGGGGCTTACATTTTCAACTAAAGCAACCTCAGGCACAAATAGTTACAGTCTTAAGTGGAAGAATTTTTGATGTATGCGTGGATATCCGCAAAGATTCAAGGACATTCGGAAAATGGTTTGGGATTGAATTATCCGACCAAGGCCCTCGTCAGATATACATGGCTCCCGGGTTTGCTCATGGGTACTGTGTATTAAGTGATCACGCAAACTTACATTACAAAGTAAGTTCCGAGTATGACCCTTCAGACCAGTCTGGAATTATCTGGAATGATCCAGATATTGATATTGGTTGGCCAGATTTCGAATATCTCATTTCGCTAAAAGATTTGGGATTTAAGAAATTTAGAGATGTCATTTAAATCTGTGAAAATTTTGAAGTAAAAATGAGAGTCAATAAACAAAATCTTGAAGGTAAGAACGTAGCTGTTACCGGAGCTAGCGGATACATAGGGTCAAAGTTAGTGGAAAAGTTGCTCCTGGAGAAATGCCATATTACTCGGGTAAGTCGATCAAAACTTTCCAAAGTTGATGGTGTGGTTGATTTACAAGCCAATATTCTCGACCGCGCCACTTGGAAGAATCTGGTTAATGATGCAGAAATCATTTTTCATCTTGCTGGAAATACAAGTGTAAAGACAGCTGCTCAAGATCCGGAGCAGAGCTATCTTTCTACGGTTAATCCAATCATTTTATTTAATCAAGAAAATTCAGAAAAGAGAAAACCAGCACGAATCGTCTACGCTTCCACGGCAACCGTTTATGGAATTACCCCGAATCTTCCTGTTTCAGAATCTTTGAAAATAAATCCACTTACTATCTACGATGAACACAAAGCCTTAGCTGAGAATGAACTTCGAAGAGATGGAAACTTTTCCGCTGATAATGTAATTCTAAGACTTGCTAATGTTTACGGATATGGATTAAATAAAAGTAGCTCAGCCGATAGAGGGGTACTAAATCAAGTTGCATTAAAGGCGATCGAAGGGAACGATATTGAACTATACGGGGGTGGCGAGTTTCTGCGAGATTACGTTCATCTGGAGGATGTGGTCAATGCTTTCATTATGGCTGCAGGGGCATCGATAGATAAGTGTGAAACCTTAAATGTAGGTTCAGGTAGTAGTTTGACTCTCAAAGAAGCGTTTCAGACCATTGTGAACATAGTCGATTCTAGAATGGGAACATGTTCAAAAATAAAAATTGTTCCATTTCCAAATGATTCGAATTTAGTCGATCAACGGAATTTCCAATCCGATATCGGCCGGATTAAAGAGGTGCTTGATTGGACTCCTAAAGTAACATTTGAAGCGGGGGTAAATCAGATGGTGGATGGTTTGCTTAATGACTAATGTCCCAAAGAACAGTAGAATTCGGCTACCAAAGAATCAATCTTGATTTAATCAGTGTGAAAAATGAAGTGGAAATCGATTATGTTAATTGAATTAGCCGTTAAGTCAGACGATAGCGGTAAGCTTGTGGTCTTTGACGCCGAAACGATCGAAAACTTCAATATTTCTCGAATTTTCCACGTTTTTTCAGATCGCGAAAATGTCCGAGGTAAACACGCACACAAGCAGTGCAACCAAGTTCTTTTCTGCAATTCGGGAAAGATTCTGGTAAAAACTTTTGATGGAAAGAAAAACGAAGAGTATCTTTTAGATAGGCCTAACTTGGGACTGTTAGTTTCCGCAGGGATTTGGAGTGAACAACTTTACTTAACGGATGGCGCTATGTTGTCTGTCATTTGTGACAGACCTTACGAACCAGAAGACTACATTAGAGATTTTTCAGAGTTCTTGAATTTTGTGAATAATTCTAATGGTGATAATAACATGGAAAATCGATGAATATAGTTGTAACAGGTGCAATCGGGCATATTGGTTCAAGGCTAATCAGGGATCTGGCAGTCGACTTTCCAGCGTCAAAAATAACTTTGATAGATAATCTCTTGACACAACGTTATCCCTCTATCTTCAATCTTCCTAAATCAGCTGAATATAGGTTTATAGATGCGGATGTTAGAAATGCAGACCTAAAAGCACTTTTAAGTGATGTGGAAGTGATGATTCACCTAGCGGCAATAACCGATGCTGCTGGCAGTTTTGAGAATGCTGAACTCGTGGAAGCAAATAATTATGATTCAACTTCCAAAATACTTGAGTTTTGTAAAGAGTCTGGAACTCGACTGATAACTCTCTCTTCAACAAGTGTTTACGGAACTCAAGAGCAGGTGGTATCAGAGGATTGCGATCAAGTTAACCTAAATCCACAAAGCCCTTACGCTGCAACAAAAATTCGAGAAGAGGAGTTGGTTAATAAGTATGTAACCCAACATGGAGTGAAAGCAGTATCGTGCAGATTTGGTACGATCTTCGGCGTATCACCTGGGATGCGTTTTCATACAGCAGTTAATAAGTTTTGCTGGCAAGCAGTAATGAAACAGCCACTGACCGTTTGGTCGACCGCCTATGAACAAAAAAGACCTTATCTTGACCTAAGCGATGCAACTCGTGCCCTGTCATTTATCATCCGCAAAGATATTTTTGATGGCGAGATTTACAATGTCTTAAGTAAGAATGCCACTGTGCGTGAAATTGTGGAGATTATTAGGCTGCATGTGCCTGACTTAGTGGTTCAATTTGTGGATAATGAGATTATGAATCAACTTTCTTATGAAGTAGCCAATGAGAAATTCTCGAAAAAAGGTTTTGAATTCAAGGGAGATTTAAATCGTGGCATCAGAGAGACAATTGCGTTGTTAAGTCAAGCTAATAGTTTACGAGGATAGTGAGAAAATGCGTGAATCGCTACTAATGAATGCTTTTCAAGGAAAGACTGTCGTTGTTACTGGTCATACGGGGTTTAAAGGGAGCTGGTTAACCATTTGGCTCAAGTTACTCGGTGCCAAGGTAATCGGAATTAGTCTTGACCCAGTGACCTCACCGTCACACTTTCTTGTCGCAAATGTTGGTCTTGAAATTGTGGATTTAAGGATTGATGTAAGAAATCAGAAGGAGTTAGAGCAAGCAATAATTGACGCGAAACCTGATTTCTTATTCCATCTCGCCGCCCAAGCATTGGTTTCAAATGCGTATTCAGATCCCATCGAAACCTGGCAAACCAATGTAATTGGAACATTGAATGTACTTGAATCATTAAGAAAAATCTCAAAACCTTGCGCAGTTGTGATGATTACGAGCGATAAATGCTATGAAAATGTCGAATGGGTTTGGGGTTATAGGGAGACAGATAGGCTTGGTGGCGTAGATCCCTATAGCGCGTCTAAAGCTGCTGCTGAGTTAGCTATTTATTTCCATATCAAATCATTTTTTGCTAGCGATTCGTCTAAAGTAAGAATCGCTTCCGCACGTGCAGGAAATGTGATTGGCGGAGGCGACTGGTCAGATAATCGGATTGTCCCAGACTGTGTGCGCGCTTGGGAAAAAGGCGAAAGCGCAAATTTGAGAAATCCAAAAGCAACGCGACCGTGGCAACACGTTCTTGAACCTTTAGGTGGGTATTTGTCGTTAGCGGTAAATCTAAGTCAATCGAAAGTCCTGCACGGAGAGTCGTTTAACTTTGGTCCAAATTTGCAGCAGAATCATAATGTCGCAGATCTTGTAGATGAGTTAGGAAAGAATTGGCCAGCCGCCAAATGGCGCGCGGCAGACTCAAAAAATGAAGCGCCCCACGAATCGGGATTGCTGAAATTGAATTGCGATAAGGCGCTTCATGAATTGCAATGGCAAGCCGTTCTAAGTTTCCAAGAAACTGCCGCCTTGACTGCAGATTGGTATAAAAAACAGCAACATTCAAATTTCAATATGCGTGAAATTTCTGAATCCCAGATTATTTATTATCAAGATAAGGCCAAAAAAATTGGACTTCGATGGGCACAGTAGATCTCAAAAAAATCCTTGTAACTCGGTTAAGTAGAATTGGTACAACTGGTGGAGATGTATTGCATGCACTTAAATTCACAGAAATTGGTTTCGACAAATTTGGCGAAGCATATTTTTCATGGATTCAATCTGGGAGCATAAAGGCATGGAAAATGCACAAATCTCAAAAGATGAATTTGATTGTTCCTGTTGGACAAGTAAAATTCGTTTTCTGCGATATTCAATCTAACATGTTCAAAGTAATTGAAATTGGCGAAGATAATTACTGCAGAATAACGGTGCCGGAAGGTATATGGTTTGGTTTTAAGGGAAACTCATCCAAAAATAGCTTGATATTGAATATAAGTTCAGGAATTCATGATCCGAATGAAGTAGAGCGCAAGATTTTGTCTGAAATTGACTTTAATTGGTAGGGCAAACAGCTTAATTTTAAGAATATCTCTCGAATACCCTCTTTAAATAATCAGAGTATGAAGAATTTCCATATTTACGAATGATACTTTGCATCTGAGATTCTGATACCCATCCTTTGTGCCAAGCAATCTCTTCTAAACAAGCAATTTTTTGTCCTTGACGCTCTTCTATCACCTTTACATACGAAGCTGCGGCGAAAAGAGAATCGAAAGTTCCAGAGTCTAGCCAAACCGTTCCGCGTGGCAAAATATTTGCGGTTAACTTGTTTACACCTAGGTAGTGTTCATTGATGGAACTTATTTCCACTTCGCCGCGCGAACTAGGTTTAACGTTTTTAGCAATTTCGACCACTGAGTTGTCATAAAAATATAGTCCAGGAATTGCATACGAAGACTTTGGGATTTTTGGTTTTTCTTCTATTGACTGAACAATCCCAATTGAGTTAAATTCAACAATTCCGTACCTACTTGGATCTGTAACTGTATATGCAAATATCTGCGCTCCAGATACGTCTTGGTAACCCTCTAGCTGTGTTCCCAACCCGGATCCATGAAAAATATTATCGCCTAGTATCAGAGCGACTTTATCTTTATTAATAAACTGTTCTCCGATGACAAATGCTTCTGCAAGCCCATTTGGTTTAGCTTGGGTGGCAAAGCTAAGTGATATTCCTAAATCACTTCCATCGCCCAATAAATTCTCAAAAGCGCTCTTATGCTCGGGGGTTGTGATAATCAAGATTTCTCTGATCCCGGCTAACATTAATGTCGCCAAAGGATAGTAAATCAGCGGTTTATCGTAAACCGGCAGAAGCTGTTTGCTGGTCCCCAAAGTAATTGGCCATAGCCGCGAACCACTACCACCTGCCAGCACTATTCCCTTCATCTCTTGATTCTACTTGATAAGTTCTGCCTATTGGATAACTAGGGAAGGTCAAAATGAGGCTGTTAGTAACTGGTGGCGCTGGCTTTATTGGCTCAAATTTTGTCCGAAAATGTTTTGACGGAAGTTTGCCGGAAATATCTTCTGTAACCGTGTTGGATAAATTGACTTATGCAGGAAATCTTGAAAATCTAAAAAATGTCCTTGATAAAATTGAATTTGTAAAAGGTGACATCTGTGATGCCGAGTTATTTTCAAAACTTACTTCAAATTGCGACTCCGTGGTCAATTTTGCGGCTGAATCACATGTTGATCGGTCAATTGAAAGTGCGGGCGACTTCGTTGACACAAATATAAAAGGCGTTCAAATCATGCTTGATGTACTTAGGAAAGAAAAGGCGAGCAAAAGATTTTTACAAATCTCGACTGACGAAGTCTATGGATCAATCAATAATGGTTCTTGGGCTGAAAATTCTCCCATGCTACCTAATTCTCCTTATGCTGCGACAAAGGCCAGCGCTGAGTTACTGGTACGTTCATACTATAGAACTTACAAAATGAATCTCGTTGTTACGCGATGTAGCAACAATTATGGCCCGCACCATTATCCGGAAAAATTGATTCCTTTGTTTATAACCAACCTAATTGAAAATAAGAAAGTTCCATTATATGGAAATGGGAAAAATATAAGAGATTGGTTACATGTTGATGATCATTGTGACGCAATCTACACGGTACTTACAAAGGGTATCGCAGGAGAAATTTATAACATCGGAGGGGGTAGGGAACTAAGCAATAACGAGATAACTTCTATAATACTTAACTTGATGAACAAGAACGAAGAGTTTATTGAATATGTAGATGATCGCCAGGGTCATGATTTCCGATACAGCGTAAACTGGACGAAAATAGCAAAAGATCTAAATTATGCGCCTAAAGTAATTTTTGAAGATGGAATAAAAGAAACAATCGATTGGTATTTGAATAACCTAGATTGGTGGAAGCCTCTCAAAGATGAAACCAAGGTGAGAGGTAATTCAGATGGTAAGTAACGAAATCATCTACGGGGAACTATTTAGCCAAGTAGTCGGTCGTCCCGAAACGGAAATAATTACGTTAGACCAAATAAATAAAATTTTTTCGAATTCTCGGATTCTAATAATCGGTGCAGGCGGTTCAATCGGATCGGCCCTGGCAAGGCGGCTAGTGGATGCAGAAATAAAGGACTTGTTCTTCCTGGATAGAGACGAATCTGCGCTTCATGCCTTGGCTCTTGGACTTTCGGATGTGGCTGCGTCTCATTCAGATAAATGTTTAGTTGGAGATGTGCGGGACCCAGCCGGATTAGAAAATATCTTCAAGAAAATTGAGCCTTCAGTTGTAATTCATGCAGCAGCTCTTAAGCACTTGGTAATTTTGGAAAAATTCCCACGCGAAGGTTTTCTAACAAACATTCAAGGAACACTGAATGTCGCTGAAGTAGCCGCGCGCCTAAATGCAGGTCAATTCATAAATATTTCGACTGACAAAGCGGCCAAACCAAGTAGCGTGCTTGGTAAAACAAAGAAGATTGCTGAATTAATATGTGAAGATACTTTCTTTGATACCAAATCACGCCAATGCTCTGTCAGGTTTGGAAATGTATTTGCTTCTCGGGGATCTGTAATAGAAACTTTCATACATCAGATTACGAACGATCTATCGATTACAATTACTCATGAGGATGTGGCTCGATTCTTTATGTCAAAAAATGAGGCTGCTAATTTGGTATTGGCATCTGCTTCATTAGATGACAATGGAACCTACATTCAAAATATGGGTCAAGAAGTTAAAATCATTGATGTAGTTAAGAGACTTGCAAATCACTTAGGGAAAAAACCGAACATAAAGTTTATTGGTATGCAAAAAGGTGAGAAATTGAATGAGGAGCTCTTTGATGGCCCTGCTCAAGAAACGAAGTATCCTCATATATCTAGGTCTATTCATGGGTATAAACGCGGTCTAGTAAATGAAGTTCTCAAACGTAATCCAACAAATGATAAAGAGGCAACGATCATCATTGATGAATTAATGAAGAATTGGGTTGATTGAACTATGGCAGCAAGGTTGATAAGACATATTCTCAAGACTCAAAAAGAAATTGATGCTGGAATAGTTTTGTCCAAAAGATCCGCAACAGTCATGACGCTAAATTCGTCGAGAGTTCTATTTATTGGCATGGCAGATTCACCTCACCTAAGGGGTTGGATAGCAGCAACTAAGAATGAACTTCCAGAATTGGAGTTATTTTTATTCCCATCTGATCGCCCTAGATTTGATCCTCTCGCTGGAAATTCCTTAAGTGAACTACGTAAAGACGCAAGAGTTTTCATGATTGTAAAAAATCGAAAATTCAATTTCGCAATCAATTTTGGGCTAGATTTGATATTAGGCATTCAATGGAGAGCCTATTTTCTTGCCAGATATATCAGGAAGACAAAACCTGAGATCATTCATTTCCATGAAACTCAACACGGTGCTTATATTTACAATTTAATTGCTTCGAGTTCTAGCATTCCTGGAAATACAAGGAATATACTCTCTACATGGGGTAGCGATTTTATACTTTATTCAAAAATTGCCTCTGAAACCATAAAAATACAATCCTGTTTAAATTGGCTAGATTTGATTACAGCAGAGCGGGATTTAGATGAAAGTATCTCGCGAAATCTTGGTTACAAGGGTGAATTTAGATCCCCTGTTTATATAACAATAGGAAGCAAAAACACTCAAGTTGCAAATACGGAAACTGCAAGTCAGAGGCAAATTATCTTAGTAAAGGGTACGCAGGATAATACGGGGCGTAGTTTGAATATTCTTGCTGCTCTACAACAGTTAGATTTGAATCTTGATGGTTTTAAAATATTAGTTTATTCGGCTTCCGAACCTACAAAGGTTGCAGTTGATTTACTTCGCAACGAGAATGGACTAAATATTCGCTGTCTTCCTCGAGTTTCTAAAAAAGAAATGAAGGAACTTTTCGAACGCGCGCGAGTTTCAATCGGTGTTGGCATTTCCGATGGCTTACCAGGGGCTCTTGTTGAGGCCATGGGAAACGGCGCCTTCCCGATTCAGAGCTCTAATTCATGTGCAGATGTGTTTATTGAAAATGGCAAAAACGGTTTCATTGTTGATGTGTGGGATCTTGAGGGAATTAAGTCTTCCATAAAGAGGGCTTTACTGGATGACGTGCTTGTGGATCATGCCGCCACACTTAACGTTTCAAAATTGGAGGAAATTTACTCTTGGGAAAAAGGGATTGAGAGACTAAAAAACTTGTACAAATGAATTATTCTCATTTATCTAGTTGAGATTTTTTCTCTCAGCTTGGGAAAGAGGCTGAGTGCGAGTCGACTAAACGGGGTTAATGCAAGATACAGGACGACAGAAATTCGAGCTGTCTCAGGCCACCCTCTTCTGGTTACGAAGCTTTTAAAAAGCAGTGTTTTACCTTTTATTCTTGAGTCAAAGAAATTCAATCTGGCAGCCAACATATAGGAATTAGATTTGGCGATACGCTGTAGTTTAGGATCCAAATCGTTTTTTAGTATAAAACTTTCGATGACCCGAATTCTTTCAGAAGCCATGGATTGTCCTCGTTGAGAGACAGAGGTGGACTCGGCGCTGTCTCTCCACTGTGCAAGAATTCCAGGAAGTCTTTGGATAGAACCTAATCTGCTTAAACGAAGCCAAAAATCATAATCTCCGACAAACTTCCAATTCCTGCTTCTCCCACCAATTTTAAGTGCTGCATCTCGCCTAAAAACAACTCCTGGACCAGGAAGGCACCTATTCTCTCCGATCATTATTTTTTCGGAGTACTCCGGCAAAATCACAAAATCTAGATCTTCGCCGTCTTTACTGATTATCTTCCAATCTGGGTAAACTGCCACCAAATCACTATTCGAATTCAATTCACTTACAGCTCTGGATAATAGTTCTTTAGTAAGCAAAGGATCATCCGCACTCAAAACCAGAAGATATTTACCTGTTGCGTAATGAATACCTAAGTTTACCGTCTCCGATTCACCAACATTTTCGTGTGAAAAAACCCTTACTCGATCCTCAAATTTCCTGATGATTTCGAGAGTCGAATCTCGAGAACCGTCATTTAGCACGATGTATTCATACTCGACATCAATTTTAGCTTCTACTACAGACTTGATTGTCTCTTCGATATACTTTTCACCATTGAATACGGGCGTAATAATTGAAACAACTGGCAAGGCGGTCATGTAGAAAATCTACATGAAAAAATCTTTAGCAGTAACAAAATCGGAGCCTAGACAATGACAAATGTAGTGATTCTAGGAAGTTCGGGAATGTTAGGTTCTGCAATAACCGAGGTTTTGACTTCAAAGTTGGGGAAAATCATTGAAGTGAATCGCTCTGGAATTTCTGTGGTTAAAGGAAATGAATGCATGGCAATAGATGCAGCAGAGAAACAAGATTTCGGGCAATTTTTTGACGGGCTCCGAATTGACTATATTGTCAATGCAATTGGCATGATTAAACAAGTGATAAATGAGAGCAATCCCTCAGATGTACAGAAAGCCCAAGCAATTAATTGCGATTTCGTCTCAGCGTTGAATCAATATTCAGAATCTAGGGAAATTCCCGTGATCCAAATAGGTACAGATTGTGTTTTTTCAGGAGCACGTGGAAACTACGTCGAAAGTGACTTGTTTGAAGCAACTGATGTTTATAGCAAGACGAAAATTGCAGGAGAGTTGAATTCACCTTCATCTATGATATTGCGTACATCAATTATCGGTCGAGAAGTAAAAAGTTCGCATTCTCTTTTGGAATGGATTCTTTCCCAAGAGAGGAATAGTCAAGTGAATGGATTCATTAACCATATCTGGAACGGGTTGACTACCTATCATTTTGCAAATTTAGTGAGTGGTGTCATTGAATCACAGGGATTTGTATCCGGAACCTTCCACGTTATTCCCTCTGAAACGATCAGTAAGTACGAGTTGCTTAAATCGATAACTGCAAATTTCCAAAGATCAGATTTAATAATTAACAAATTTGAAGCACCAAATGCCATAGATAGGACTCTCGCAACTCTGAACCCTGCATTTAATAGTCAAATTTGGGCACGGGCAGGCTACGATATAATTCCCAGTATTGAGGATATGGTTAGCGAATACGCAAATTGGCTGATCAGGCCGCGGTTTTAAAAGGGAATTTGGAGACTGAGTGAAAAGTTCTTTGAAATCGGCGACGGTAACCATTACTGGTGGCACTGGTTCTTTCGGCAAAACAATGGTCAGACAACTTCTGCTAGATGAGATAGAAGAAATTAGAGTTTTCAGCAGGGATGAAAACAAGCAAGATCAAATGCGTAAAGAGTTTGACGACTCTAGGTTGAAGTTTATCTTAGGAGATGTAAGGGATTTATCTTCAGTCGAAAGTGCAATTAAAGGTTCTAACTTTGTTTTTCATGCTGCAGCTCTAAAGCAAGTACCTTCCTGTGAGTTCTTCCCAATGCAGGCAGTTTCTACAAATATTTCTGGTAGCGCAAACGTGCTTGATGCATCGATTCAATATGATGTCGAAACTGTAGTTTGTTTGAGTTCAGACAAGGCCGTTTACCCAATTAATGCTATGGGAATGACGAAGGCTCTGATGGAGAAGGTAGCTCAGTCTTATGCCAGAAATTTTCCGAGGATGAAAACCAAGATTGCAATAACTCGCTATGGCAATGTAATGATGTCACGTGGATCCGTTATTCCTCTTTTCTTGGATCAGATTGCAAATGACAAGCCAATTACGATCACAAATCCGGAAATGACTAGATTCATGATGTCACTTGATGATTCGGTTAGTTTAGTCAAACATGCATTTTCAAATTCATCAAACGGAGACTTATATGTAAAAAAAGCACCTGCATGTTCTGTATCCACTCTTGCGGCCGCCGTGATCCGAATAATGGATGCGGAAGATAGAATACAAATAAATCACATAGGTACCAGACACGGTGAAAAACTTTTTGAGTCACTTCTAAGCGTAGAAGAGCGAGTACGGGCAGAAGATCAAGGCAACTTTTTTAAAATACCGCTAGATACAAGAACTCTTGATTATCAGGCATATTTTGAAAAAGGCCGAGAATTACCTCTGGATAGCCACGAATCTTATAACTCTCACAACACTAAACAACTTTCAGTAGATGAAGTTGTGAGTCTAATCAGCAACCTAAGTGAGTTTGCCGCCTATCGTGAGATGAATAACCTATGACGAAAACGAGAATCACGACATTGGTTGGAACTAGACCCGAATTGATTAGACTTTCTAGCATCATAAAGAGATTCGACGAAGTTTTTGAGCACAGACTTGTGCATACAAATCAGAATTCAGATCCAAATTTGCTAGATGTGTTTTTGAAGGATTTAGGAATTAGAAAACCGGATAAAAATCTAGGAGTGATTCAATCATCCTTAGGAGAATTTCTTGGCGACTTGATGAGGAAGTTTGAACAAGAATTAACTGAAAATCCCCCTGATGCTTTGGTAATCCTTGGTGACACAAATAGCGCTCTGGCAGGAATAATCGCTAAACGCCGTGGGATTCCTGTCTATCATTTAGAAGCCGGGAACAGGTCTTTTGATTCAAATGTTCCCGAAGAGATTAATCGAAAAATTATCGATCATTTCGCAGACTTTAATCTGGCATACACGGAAAGGGCACGAGAAAACCTTATCCGAGAAGGAATTAGCTCCAGAAGTATTGCAACGATTGGTTCACCGCTCAAAGAAGTTTTGAGTAATAATCTCAATTCAATTATTGATTCAAAAATTCTAACCGAACTTGACATAAAGTCTAAAAATTATTTTTTGGTTAGCGCACACCGCCAAGAGAATATTGATAACAATGAGCGACTTTCTCAACTAGTAGAGTCGTTAAATACGCTTGCCGAAAAATTTCAGTTGCCTGTAATTGTTTCGCTTCACCCAAGATCAAAAAATAGAATTAACTTAGCTAAAATGTCTTTTCACCCCCTAGTGCGTCTTTACGAACCCTTTGGATTCTTGGATTACAACAAATTGCAACTTGAGGCAAGGGTGGTTCTATCCGATAGTGGCTCAGTGAGCGAAGAAGCTGTAATTTTAGGTTTCCCCGCTGTAACGATCAGAGATTCTATGGAAAGACCTGAAGCGCTTGAATCCGGTTGCATAGTTATGTCTGGAATAACTAAGGAAGGAATACTTGAATCAATCTCAATTATTGAATCTGGGCCTTCATCTCAAACACCTCCACAAGAATATTTGATTTCCGACAGTTCTACGCGAGTTACCAATTTTATTTCTTCCACAGTTCATCAACATGGGTTTTGGAATGGCTTGCGAAGCAGTCGGTCATGAATTCCGCTTTAATATCTAAGTTAAAAAATTCAACAGTTATCCGCTCGACAAAAATTTTGCCAAAGTCTGATAAGCCAAAAATTATTGCGGTCATCACAATGCAAATAAGCCTTGGATTCTTGGATTTGATTGGTGTTGCAGCCTTTGGAATCTTGGGCGCTCTTGCTGTTACGGGTGTTCAGTCACAACAACCTGGCAATAGGGTATCGGCAGTGCTTTCAGCCCTAGGGCTTTCAAATATCGGGTTTCAACAACAAGTTGCCCTTCTTGGTCTTGGTGCGGCTGCAATTCTGATAATTCGAACGCTTTTATCTGTTATTGCAACTCGAAAAATTTACTTTTTCTTAAGCCGGCGCGGAGCCTTAATATCATCAACACTCGTTTCACGTTTGCTTTCGCAATCCCTCATCAAAGTTCAAAGTAAATCGACCCAAGAGACTGTTTATTCGGTAACTGCTGGTGTATCAGCAATTACTCTTGGTGTTCTTGGGACAACCATGACATTAATAGCCGATGGATCGCTTCTACTAATTATGTTGGTTGGCCTATTTGTAGTTGATTCGGTAATCGCTCTTACGACCCTAATCTTTTTTGGACTTCTGGGTTATGTTCTATATCGCGTTATGAACGTGAAGGCACATAAATTAGGTTATTTGGTATCCGAATTAAATGTTGCCAGCGATGAGAAAATTATCGAAGTACTAGAGTCATATAGAGAGTCTGTGGTCAGAAATAGGCGTGACTACTACTCGAAAGAGATTGGCGCTCTTCGACTAAAGCTTGCAGATGTTCTGGCGGAACTTCAGTTCATGCCCAATGTCAGCAAATACGTAATCGAATCCGGTATGGTAATTGGCGCACTTCTAATTGCAGGTATCCAGTTTGGTTTGCAAGATGCGAGGCATGCAGTTGCAACACTTTCTGTGTTTATGGCGGCCGGAACTAGAATTGCTCCTGCAACGCTTAGGTTTCAGCAAAGCTTGGTATCAATTAAAAGCGCACTAGGTTCAGCAATGCCTACTTTAGAAATGATAGAGAGATTATCTTCAATTCCTGCCATTGATGATTCAAATGATGGATTTAGTATTCAGCATCATGGTTTTAGCGGGAACATTAGTATCGAAAATATTTCATTTACTTATCCTACTAAGACTTCAAAAGCGTTAAGTGGGATATCTTTAAAAATAGAATCGGGTCAATCTTTAGCAATTGTCGGGCCTTCTGGTGCCGGTAAAACGACTCTGATAGATGTACTGCTTGGCGTTTTGCCACCGGATGATGGGCTGATTCATGTTTCAGGCAAAGATCCTCTGAAAGCTATTTCGAATTGGCCGGGTTCGATTGCGTACGTTCCTCAAGATGTGATTATTGCCCGCGGCTCAATTCGAGAAAATGTAGCGCTTGGATTTCCAGTCAAAGCGGCTTCAGATGAATTGGTTTGGCGCGCAATTCGTGATGCTCAACTCGAAGATTTTGTAAAATCTCTTCCTGAAGGACTTGACACGCAAGTCGGTCAGCGCGGCACAAGAATTAGTGGTGGTCAACGTCAACGTTTAGGAATAGCTCGCGCAATGTTTACTCGCCCAAAACTTTTAGTTTTAGATGAGGCCACCAGTTCGCTTGACGGGCAAACCGAGGCAGACATTTCTGCAGCTATTCAAGGCTTACATGGATCGGTAACAATAGTGATGATCGCCCACCGGCTATCAACCGTTCAAAATGCCGATCTAGTTATCTACATGTCAGAGGGAAAGATCCTTGCCCAGGGGACATTTAGCGAGGTCCGTGCCGCGGTGCAAGACTTCGACCGCCAAGCAGAGCTAATGGGCTTATAAGGCGAAATGTCCGTTTTGTCCCTTCCCCGCTACAAATAGGATGAGGATTCGTAGAAGGTTATAGAGGCACCGACGGGTGTCACTGAAGTACAAAACCGGTTAAGAAGGAAGTCCCAAGGTGGCATTTAAGAAGTCTGCAGCCTCTGCAGGTC
>JACCDX010688574.1_pt1 | contig 56766 bp, 50 predicted proteins | sample 7449681 | NCBI WGS metagenome assembly JACCDX01 (sample SAMN15323450, study PRJNA562643) | freshwater metagenome | isolation source: river surface water | place: USA:Blue River Watershed | collected 2017-08-18
GTTCTTTTGGGTTCTTGCCATAAAAGTCAGCACCGCCCGTGAGGCCCAAGATTTCGCCTCTGAACATGTCCAGCTCTGCGTCGTATTCAATCTTGGCGTTGTAGCCGTTGTAGGTCATCAAATTCATTGTGTGACTCCGTGTTGCTCAAACCATTTCCGAATGCTGGCGACAGCACCTTTGTCCGTATCGGGTGAGGGGTGCGGTCTGTGAAATACGCGGACTTCATCAAACAGTACCACCGCAATGCGGCTACCTTCTCGCTCGCTGATGTCTGCGCCTAGCTCTACAAAGAGTGCTTCAATGTCGCGCCATTGGATGTTGGCGCTGACAGGGCGGGCATAAATGGCGTCTAGGGTTTTTTGGTGTTTTCGCTTCATCTAAATAGTACCAGTATTTGGTACTGGATGCATGTGACGGATGAAACGAATTGTTTGGTTTGTGGTTTTGCTTCAGTGCTGGTGCCGCTTGGGTTTTTCACAAGCCATTTGCAAACAAATCATCCAAGGCCTCAATCAACCCCTGCGGTGGCCGATGCAAATGCACGCCCGCACCTTCGGCGTGAATGCCGCGCAAAAACAGGTACACCGCACCGCCCATGTGTTGGGCATAGTCGTAGCTGGGTAGACGCACTTTGAGCAAGCGGTGTAGCGCCAAGGTGTAGAGCACGTATTGCACTTCATAACGTTTGTGCAGCACGGCGTCTTGCAGGGTGTTGGGGTCGTAGCTGGGTAGTTTGTTCGACTTGTAGTCCACCACCCAATAGCGGCCATCGTGTTGCAGCACCAAGTCCATCGAGCCGGTGAGCATGCCTTGCATCACGCGCGCTTGCAGCGCAGGGCGGGGTGTGCCTTCAAACACATGGCTTTGAATGAGTTGGTCTAACGTGATGGCGTTGACGTGGCCCACTTCTAGGTTGAACTCCATCTCGGGCCACATGTGCTCGGTGCTGAATTCGCGCAATGTCAAAGGTGCAGCGTTCAGTTCGTGCAAAGGCAACGGTGTTTGCACCACGGCTTGCAGCCAAGGTTCGAGTTGCGCGCGCGGTGCTGCGTCGAGTTGTAACCAACTGACTTTGCGTTCCAGTAAGTTGGCCCATGCTTGCTTAGCCCATTCGGGCGCTTGCGTATTGGCCACGGGCCAATTGTTTTGCGAGAGCCATTCCAGCAAGTCGTGCAGTAGCGTGCCGTAGCGGGCACCAGCGGGGAAGTTTTGCCATGCGCTGATGCGCTCGGGTTCTGTTGTAGGCGTGGTCACCGCATCAGGCTGCATGTCCGAGGTGGCACCCATGATGGCATCCGTGATGGCATCCGCCACCGCTTCGTCGCGTTTCGATTCAGACACCAAGCCGCGCGTGATGGCGCTGAAGCTGGCTGTCCACCACAGGCTGTGGTGGGTGCGTGTGGGTGCGAGAGCGTCTTTGGGGACGTTGATAGCAGTAGGGGCTTGGTAACTGATGTGTTGCAACTCTGGCAATGCAGCCACTTCGATGTGCGCACATGTGCCCCACAAGCTGTGCAGCTGCTTACTCAAATCGCCACGTGCTTCGCGTTTAAGCAGAAGCGACAAGGCGCTGCGTTTCAATTCGGTTTTAGCCGTGGCTTTGCTCAAATCATTTTTGGTTTCGGCCACGCCCATCCACAAGCCATGCTGCGCGCGCGTGAGGGCCACATACAACAAGCGCATGTCTTCTTCCACCGAGGTGGCTTCTGCGTCGCTGTCGTCATCGCCTTCGTCGCTTTTGTCTTCATGTGCGAAATTGGTCTTGGCTTTTTTCTCCACCGCAAACGCGCCTGCAAACGGCACAAACACCAACGGGTACTGCAAGCCCTTGCTCTTGTGGTACGTGACGACTTTCACGCATAAGGCATCGGTTTCTAGGCGCGCTTGTTGCGCATCGCTGTCGTGGTGTTGGTTTTGAATTTGTTCGCCCAGGTAGCGCACCAGCGCGTGTTCGCCTTGCAGGCTTTGCTCAGCGTGTTGCAGTAGTTCGCCCAAGTGCAACAGGTTGCTCAGGCGACGCTCACCATCGGGCTGCGCCAACATGCGCTGCGCCACGTGCTGGCTGTGCAGCCACTGGTGCAGCATAGGCAGCACGCCGTGTTGTTGCCAAAGGCCGTGCCATTGGTGGAACTTTTCAAGCAGTTGTTCCCACGGCGCTTCGTCTTGCGTGATGGCCAGCACTTGGTGCAAATCCAGCGCCCACAAGCGGCTGCCCACGGCCGCACGCACCCAGTGGGTTTGGCGGGGCGACGCCACTGCGCGCAACAAACGCCACAAATCGGTAGCCTCGGTGGATTGGTACACGCTGGTGTGGTCCGACAAATACACACTGGGAATGAGTCGCGCACGCAAAGCGTGACGCACCGCATCGGCTTGCTTTTGGCTGCGCACCAGCACGGCCATGTCACCCGGTGTGGCTGCGCCTTTGTTCAACAAATCAGCCATTTGGTCGGCAAACACTTCTGAGGTGTGGTGCAAGTAGCTGGCGCTGCTTACGACATCGGCATCGCCTTCAGGGTGCATTTGCCACACGGTGAAGGGGGGGCGTTCTTCGCCATTCACCACCAGCGCAGGCTCTTTGCCTTGGGCCGACACTTCCACAAACGCAATCTCGCCTTGGGCTGACGCAAACGGTTGCTCGGTTTGCATGAACACATGGTTCACCGCTTTGACCAAGCCCACGCTGGAGCGGTGGTTGCCAGTGAGGGTGTGTAGTGCGTCGTCATTCGTCGCTTGCGCATCGTTGCGCGCTTGCAAGTACGTGCCCAAGTCTGCACCACGGAAGCTGTAGATGGCTTGCTTGGGGTCGCCAATCATCACCAGTGCGTTGGCGTCTGTGCACGCATCTGGCGCATAGATGCGGTTGAGCGTGCCGTACTGCCACGGGTCGGTGTCTTGAAACTCGTCCACCAAGGCCACAGGGTATTGTTGGCGAATGGCGGTGGCCAATCGGCCATCGTCGGCCATCACCGCGTGATGCAGGTTTTGTAAGAGGTCTGAAAAGTCAAATGCAGCGCGTTGTGTTTTGGCTGCTTTGTAGCCTTCCCCCACCGCGTATGCGGCGTGTAAGGCAATGTGTTTGTCGGTGCTTGGCTTGGCGTCAAACAACGCCACATAGGTTTGCATCGCTGAGAAGAAAGCAAAGCCTTCGGCCTCGGCCCAACCTTTGTCTTGCAAGGCTTGGGTGGTGAAGCGCTCCAGCACTTTGAATTCTTCTTTGCTGATGTGTGCTTTCGCGCTTTGCGTGGCCCACGCTTGCAGCGCTTTGAGCCAGTTGGCAAAAAAATCAGCACGTAAGCCTTTGATCTTTTTCTGAGCACCTGCTTCTTGCAAGGCTTGCAAGGTTGCATCACTCCATACTTCACGCGCAGCAAGTGCTGCAGCTTCCACCTGCGCTTGCCACGCCATGTGTGTGTCAATGGCTTGTGTGGGAGTGATCTCGGGTGCCACCACCTCGCGTGGTTTGCGTTCTTGTTCCTTCCACATCTCGCTCAAGGTTTTCAGCAACTGTGCGGGGTCTTGGCCGATGAGGGGCGTGATGTGTTGCAGCGTGTCGCCGCTGAGTGGGTAAAACCATTCGCGCCAATAGTCTTGTACCAGTGTGAGCTTGAGTTGGTCTGCATTCTCAAGCCGCGTTTGCTCAAACAAGTTGTGGCTCTCCAGCGCATGCTGCGTGAGCATGCGACGTGACCAACCGTGGATGGTGTAGATGGCGGCATCGTCCATCCACTCGGCGGCGCAGTTGAGCTGCAAGGCGCAGCGTGGCCATAGCGCTTTGTCAAAGCTGTCGCGCAGCTTCTCTAAAAATTCATCCACTTTCAACGAGGCGGGGAAGTCGCGGCCCTGCGCGCTCAAGTCAAAGTAAGTGGCGGCTTGGCTCAGTCGTGTGCGAATGCGCTCGCGCAGCTCGGCGGTGGCGGCATCGGTAAAGGTCATCACCAAAATTTGCGGAGGCAACAAAGCCTCGGTGCGTTCGTGGCCCAACGCTAGGCGCAGGTACAGCGCGGCGAGTGTCCATGTTTTGCCCGTGCCTGCGCTGGCCTCTATCACTTGGCGGCCGTGCAACGGCAGGGTGTGTGCGTTGAGGGCTTTCATGCGTCAGCCTCCTCGGCGTGATCCGCGTTATCGGCATTCAGGTGAATCACCTTGGCGGCTTTGAACATGGGTTCGTACAGGCGGGTGGCCCAAGGGTTCAGGCTGGCTTCAATCTCTTCAAAACTAGTCCACACGCGTTGCAGGGCTGGCGAGTCTTGGTATTCACCACGTTTTTGGTGCGCGCCATTAAATGCGGTTTTTGCTTTGCCCATCGGGTCTTTGCTGCCGCCGTGCACGCCCATCACAAACGCGCAGGCGGTTTTGCCCGCCACGGGCAGGGGCTGTATCCATGCTTCTAAATAGGCATCGCACAGGTTTTTCAAATGTTCTTGCGCTTGCTCTGTGTCGATGGACTTGAGTTCGATGGCCGCATCAAACCCAATTTGCACGCTGGTGGTAGCCGTGCCACTGGCGCAGGCAGCCAAGTGGTGCAGCCACAGTTGGCTGAGCGTGTCGATGCGGGTAACTTGGTTTTCTTTTTTGCCTTCGGTCACCGCGCCTGGGCGTAGCGCCACTTGCAGCCACTGCTGCCCAGCGCCATGTGCTTTGCCGTTGGTGTGCCACATGGTTTGGCCGTTGGCCCATTCGGCACTCAGGTGCATGTGACCCAGTTGCCAGTGAGCGGATTGCACACTCAAGTGGTTGGGCCATTTGAGTAGCAACACATCTAATTGTTCGCGCAATTTTTCCCGGTCGTTTTCAAACAGCTGTTGTTGCGCTTCACCAAAACCTGCCATGGCCAGTTGCCCACTCAGGCGCAGTTGGACAATGGCTTGCTGGGCATCTTCGGCTTGTGCAATGCGTTGGTTGAGTTTGTATTTTGCTAAACCGTCCAGCGAGAAAGGCTCTTCTTCCTCGGCGGCTTCTTCGGGTTGGTCTAGGCGCAAGCGCAAACGGTCCACCAAAAACACTTCTACTGGTTGACGCAGCAAGCGTTGCAAATGTTGCAGCGTCAGCTCGGTAGGTGCTGCGTCATTTGTCGCTGTTGACGCAGGCGGAGTAGAAGACGACAACAACGCACGCTGCCAATCATCGGCATACGTTTCAAAGCCGGAGCCTTGCGTGAAGTACTTGGGCGAGAACGCCTGCAGCGGCTGCAGCGGTGCATCACACGCGGGCGTGGGTTCACCCTTGTCATTGCGCTGTGTCCATACTGCATTGAGGTAGTCCATCAACTGTGCCACCAGTACCGACGGTGGCTTCATTTCATGGTCGGTCGTGCGCCGTCCTTGCCAGCTGATGTAGAGCTTTTCTCGGGCCGACAGCAACGCCTCTAAAAACAAATAGCGGTCGTCTTCGCGGCGCGAGCGGTCGCCTGCGCGCCAGTGTGATTGGGTGCTGCCTGCATGTGCGGCGTCGCTCATCAAATCAAAGTCGCGTGGGGTTTGACTGCGTGGGTAGTCGCCATCGTTCATGCCCAGCAAGCACACGCACTTGAAGGGGATGGAGCGCATGGGCATGAGCGTGGCGAACTGCACGCCACCGCCAAAGAAGCGGCGTTGCATGGCGGGCTGTTGCAGTTGGGCCATCCAGTGTTCGCGCACCACCACCAGTGGCAGTGCTGTATCAAGGCGCGCCAGTTGGCATTCAGCCAGCCAGGTTTCTAGCGGGGCCATCACACGCTCCATCAAACGCTCATCGACTTCGTCGCCCGGCTTAAAGAACAACGCGACCAGCTGTTGCAACACCGCCACCCATTCGGTAGGTGTGTGGTCTTGGCGTAATTTGAGCAGCGCGATTTGTGTGTGGCGCAGCCATTGCAACAGGCCATCGACCACGCGTGCATCTAGCCCACCCACGCCCGCTTGGGGCAGTGTGTTGGCCCATGGTGTGGCGAGGTCGTCGCTTGCGCCTGTGGCGTAGCCCAGTAGCAAACGCTCGATGCCAAACAGCCAACTGTTTTGGCTGGCGTCGGCCATGTCGGATGCAATGCCCCACGGCTTGCGGTGTGGTGCGTCTAGGCCCCAGCGCACGCCGGCGTCGGCTAACCAAGTGTCGAGTTGGGCCACATCGTGTTCTTCTAGGCCGAAACGTTCGCGCACGGCTGCCACTTCAAACAGGCCTTGCCACTCCACGCGTGTCACGCGCAGTTGGGGCAGTTGCAGCAGGGTGTCGAGTGCTTGCACCAGTGGCTCGGTGCGCGGTGTGGTGTCGGCCACGGTGTAGGGCAGGTGGCGCGGTTCATGGCTGGCAAAGCGACCAAACACCGCATGGATATGCGGCGCAAAGTTGGCCATGTCTGGGACCATCACCATGATGTCGGTGGGCTTGAGCGTGGGGTCTGCATCGAGCCATGCCAGTAAGCGGTCGTGCAGCACTTCTACCTCGCGCTGGGCCGAATGCGTTTGCACAAAGCGCACGCTGCTGTCGTCTGCGGGCACGTCGATGAGATGGTCTGGCAGCGGTGCGAGGTTGAGCAAGGATGACTGCAAGTGCTCCAGCATCGTGGGCTCTCGGCCTTCATCGGCGGCGGTGTCTGCGGGGTCGACAAACACATCCACGCGGTTGAACTGGCCTTTGTACTGGTCCACATCGTCAAAGCCATCGAGCAAGTGCAAGTAGTCGCGGCCATGCTTGCCCCATGCGGCCAGCAGAGGGTGCGTGTCGGTGTGCAGGGTGTATTGGTCTGCCTCAGACAACGAGCCATCGTCTTGCGGCACGGGTAAACCGGCTTTGTGGGCTTGGCGTTGCTTGGCGAGTTTTGCCAATGGCACACGGCTCTCCACCACATGGCCCCAGTAGTACTGACAGGGGTTTTGCACCAGCATCAGCACTTGGCACACGCGGCCCAAAGCGGCCAGCGCTTGCACGGTTTGCATGGGCAGCGACGTCACGCCAAACACCATGATGCGGTGTGGCACACCCGCAGGGCGTTGACCATTGTCTTCGTTCAATTCATGCAGGCTGGCCATCTTGGCCATGAACGCCTCGTGCACTTTGGCGCGTGAGCTGAAACTGTGTTGAAGCTCGGCATTGACTTCGGCATCAGCCGCTAAGTCGTCCAGCAAATCGCGCCACAGTTCGGGCTGCCAGTTTTGTGCGGCGGGCAGCAGCGTGGTGAATGCCGATGAATTTGTTCCAGCTTGTGTGCGAAGTTGGTCTTTGCCATTGGCCCAGTCTTCTAGCCAATCGGCGCGGTAGTTTTGGTAGCCGTCTAATACGTCGGCCAGCTGCGCAGCCAGTTGGTACGCGCGGCGGTTCATAGGCGACGCGTCAGCCTCGGCTTGGCCTAGATAGTTTTTCAGCGGTGCAAAGCTCGGCTTGGCCAACAAACTGGGGAGCAAACGCATGATGCGCCACACCAGTGGCGACTTGTCCAGCGGCATGTGCGCGGGAACGCTGTCAGGCCCCAACACTGCGCGGTAAATCTGCCACAGCTTCGTCGACGGCAGCTCGACCTGCGTGGCCGCGCAAATGCCAAGGTCTTTGGCCAAGGCCAACTCTAGCCAATGCTTCATGCCGTTGCTTTGCACCAGCAACACCTCGGGTGCGAGCACGGGCAGCGGGTGGTTGCGGATGAACTGCACCGCCAACTCGCGCAGGCCCTCTAGCTGGTTGCTATGAAGCACCATAAAACCGGTGGTGTGAGGGCTAGACATGTGGTGCAGAACGGGCGAAAAAAGGGGCTAAATATTTGCGTGAGCCAGTGAGCATAACGGACGCTGGGGCTCAGGCTGAGAGCCCGCATGGCGAACGCGTTGGTTTTGTTTGCTTTGCCTTATTTGGTATTTTGTGATTTAAAAAAATCTAAAAATACTTTAAAAATCTATTGACATTGGTATTTATAAATCTAAAAACACCACTCATGCAACAAAAAACCGCCGCTCAAAGAATTCCTGAACTCGCCTGTGACAGTCATGTCCACGTGTTTGAGCCTGCGCAATTTCCTTACGCGGCCAAACGCGCGTACACACCAGGCCAGGCCACCGTGGCGCAGCTCTTGGCGATGCATCAAAGCTTGGGCATGAGTCGTGTTGTGTTGGTGCAGCCCAGTGTGTATGGCACCGACAACGCCTGCTTGCTCCATGCGATTGAACGCATCGGCCAAGCGCGTGCGCGTGGTGTGGCCGTGGTGGACCTCAACACCGTGAGCGATGACACATTGGCCCAACTTCACGCAGGCGGTGTGCGTGGCATTCGTCTGAATGTGCATGTGAACAGCGAGGTCGGTGGTCAGGCTGGTTTGACGCAAGTCCAGCAACAGGTGTCAGCTGCTAAGCGTTTGGCGCAGTGGCCAAGCTGGCATTTGCAGGTGCATGCCAGCTTGAGCATGCATGTGGCTTTGCTAGACACCTATGTCGCATTGGGCTTGCCCGTGGTGCTCGACCACTTTGCGGGCGGTGCGGTGGCCGATGCACACGGCGATGCTTTGCTGCAACCGTTGTGGCAAGCCATGCGCACGCAGCCTGTCTATGTGAAGTTGTCTGCCGCGTACCGCATGCCCCAAGGCTGCGAGGCATCCGCATTGACACAGGCGTTTTACCAAGCGGCCCCCAAGCAAGTGCTGTGGGGCAGCGACTGGCCGCACACCGGCGGCGCAGGTGGCCAAGGCCGCAAGCCTGAGGCGGTCGAACCGTTTCGTGACATCGACAACCACCAAGCGCTCGCGCACATCAGCCAAGCCCTCGGCACTGATGCAGCGGTGCACCACGTGTTGGTGAGCAACCCGGCCCATTTGTACGACTTTTGAATTTTTGAACGCAACCAAGGACTCCCATGATTTATTCCATCAACCCCGCCACTGAAGAACAGATTCAAACCTTCACCGCTCACACACCGGCTGAAGTCGAACAAGCCTTGGCCCATGTTGCCGCCGCGCAAAAGCAATGGGCGCAGCGCAGCGTGGCTGAGCGCACACCTTTGCTGCGTCAAGTGGCTAAGCTGCTGCGCGAGCGCAAAGCCGAATACGGTGCGCTCATCACCTTAGAGATGGGCAAGCCCGTCAACGAGGCCGAAGGCGAAATTGAGAAGTGCGCATGGAACTGCGAGTTTTACGCTGACAAAGCCGCCGAGTATTTGGGCGACGAAGTGGTGCCTAGCAGTGCCACGCTGAGCAAAGTGGTGTACGACCCGTTGGGCGTGGTGTTGGCGGTGATGCCTTGGAACTACCCCTTCTGGCAAGTCATGCGCTTTGCCGCACCGGCATTGGCAGCGGGCAATGGCGTGGTGCTCAAGCACGCCAACAACGTACCGCAATGTGCCTTGGCCATTGCGCAGTTGTTCCGTGATGCAGGCGCACCCGAAGGTTTGTTTGTCACGTTGTTGGTCGAAGCCAGTGAAGTGAAGAGCTTGATTGAAGACCGTCGAATTTCAGCCGTCACGCTCACAGGCTCTACGCCTGTGGGGAAGTTGGTGGCCTCACAAGCGGGTGCGGTGCTTAAGAAACAGGTGTTGGAGTTAGGCGGGTCAGATGCTTTCATCGTGCTGGCCGATGCCGACATCGAACTGGCTGCCAAGAGTGCAGTGAAAGCGCGTTTTCAAAACGTGGGTCAAAGCTGTATCTCGGCCAAACGTTTCATCGTGGTCGATGCTGTGGCCGACCAATTCACCGAGCGTTTTTGCCACTACACCGCCGAGCTCAAAGTGGGCAACCCCATGCAACGCGACGTGACCATTGGCCCGCTGGCGCGTGCCAATTTGCGTGACGACTTGCACGACCAAGTGCAACGCTCGGTGGCACAGGGTGCTAAGTTGCTGATGGGCGGCAAGTTTGTGGAAGGTCCCGGTTTCTTCTATGAACCCACCGTGTTGGGCGATGTCACCTCTGAGATGGCTGCTGGTTGCGAAGAGACATTTGGTCCAGCCGCCGCCATCATGCGTGTGAAAGATACAGAAGCCGCGATTGCCTTGGCCAACAGCTTGGACTATGGGCTAGGTGCAGGCCTGTGGACACAAAACTTGGAAGAGGGCGCCAAGCTCGCACGCCGCATTGAAGCGGGCGCTGTGTTCATCAACGGTTTGGTGGCTTCTGACCCCCGCTATCCCTTTGGTGGCATCAAGCAATCTGGGTATGGCCGGGAGCTGGGCGTGCACGGCGCACGCGAGTTCACCAACATCAAAACCGTGTGGATTGGCCCTGCCAAGTAAACCGCTTCACAAAATTTTTAAGGAGTCAGTATGACGATTCGAACCCCATCCAACGCCTGTTTGTTGCGCCCAGAAGAACTCACCACGTATGAGCGAGGCGGTGGTGCACGCACCACACCGCTGATTAACAAAGAAGTGGGCACGCAAAGCTTCATCACAGGCTACACCTCATTTGAAGGTGGCGCAGTGATTCCCTTTCACAGCCACAACTGCCAAGAGAGTGTGGTGCTCATGGAAGGCCGCGCCATCATGGACATCGACGGGCTGGAATATGAATTGAAGCCCCACGATGTGACCTTTATTCCTCCGAACGTGTCGCACCGTTTTCGCAATTTGTCCAAAACCAACCCCATGAAGATTCTTTGGATTTACGAAAACACAGCCGCCACACGCACCCTCACCGAAACAGGCGCCACAGCACCTGTCTCTGCCGAACACATCAAAAAGTAAAGAAAGAAAACAGCTATGAAATTCCTCGTATTGCCAGGTGACGGTATTGGCCCCGAAATCGTGGAGGCCTCCATTCAAGTCTTGAACGCCGCCGATAAAAAGTTTGGTCTCAACATTTCGTATGACTATGAAGACATTGGTTTTGTCAGCTTGAAAAAGCATGGCACCACCTTGCGTGAAGACGTGCTGCAAGGTGCGCGCGCGTATGACGGTATTTTGTTGGGTACGCAGTCTCACGCTGATTACCCTGCACCTGAAAAAGGTGGTCGCAACATCTCGGCAGCCTTCCGCGTGGGCTTGGATTTGTACGCCAACGTGCGTCCTGCCAAAACACGTACCTATTTGCCATCGAACATGCGCGAGGGCAAAGTCATGGACTTGGTCATCATGCGTGAAGCCACCGAAGGTTTCTACGTCGACCGCAACATGCACAAAGGCTGGGGCGAGATGATGCCCACGCCCGACTTGGCCATTGCCGTGCGAAAAATCACACGTCATGCCAGCATGCGCATTGCGCAACGTGCGTTTGAGTTGGCCATGACGCGCAAGAAAAAAGTCACCGCCATCCACAAAGCCAACAGCTTTCACATGACCGATGGTTTGTTTTTGGAATGCGCACGCACCGTGGCCAAAGACTTTCCTGAAGTGGAATTCAACGACTTGTTGGTGGATGCCTCCACCGCATGGATGGTGAAAAACCCAGAGCGCTTTGACGTGTTGGTGGCTGAAAACTTTTACGGCGACATCTTGTCTGACCTCGCCAGTGAGTTGTCGGGCAGCTTAGGTCTGGCAGGTTCCATCATGGCTGGCGACGACTTGTGCTGCGCTCAAGCCCAGCATGGTTCAGCCCCTGACATTGAAAACCAAGACAAAGCCAACCCCACGTCCATGATTTTGTCTGTGGCGATGTTGCTCGATTGGTTGGGTGCCAAGCGTCAAAACAAAGCCTTTGCTGATGCAGGTGTCGCCATGCATGCGGCAGTGGAATCGGTATTGGCAAATCCTGACACGCGCACGGCTGATATTGGTGGCCGCATTGGCACCAAGGCATTTGGTCAAGCCGTGGTGAATGCACTCAATAAATAAACCCTCTAGGAGACAGTTATGTTGAAACAACTCATTGCTTTCGTACTCGTCGGGTCATCGGCTGCAGTGGCCGTGGCCGCAGGCCCAGATGGTTACCCCTCACGTCCTGTCACTGTCATCGTCCCGTTTGCACCAGGTGGTGGCAGCGATAACGTGGCGCGCATTGTCGCGACACGTTTGTCAGAGCGCACAGGCGGCACTTTCATCATCGACAACAAGCCCGGTGCAGGCACCAACATTGGTAACGAGCAAGCCGCGCGCGCCAAGAACGATGGGCAGACTTTGTTGTTTGGGCAAGTGACTTTGTCCATCAACCCCTCGGTTTACAAAACCTTGCGCTACGACGTGAAGAAAGACTTCGTACCTGTGGCGCACATTGCCAATTCGCCTACGGTGTTGGTGGCCACACCAAGCTTGCCTGCCAAGTCAGTGAAGGACATCATCGCCTTGGCGAAGGCCAGGCCAGATAGCCTGAACTACGGATCGGGTGGCAAAGGTACCTCGGTGCATTTGGCGGGTGAGTTGTTCAGCTCCATCACCGATGCGCCCATGACGCATGTGCCCTACAAAGGCAGCGCCCCTGCCATGACCGATTTGATTGGCGGCCAAATTCAGTTGATGTTTGACACGGCACCTTCAGCTTTACCGCACATCAAAGGCGGCAAGGTCAAGCCTGTGGCGGTGTCGGGTGCCAAACGCCTGGCGGAAATCAGCAACGTGCCTACCTTTGCCGAGTCTGGCGTCCCCACGTTTGATGCACCAGCTTGGTATGGTTTGTTGGCCCCTGCGGGTACATCACCTGCCATCGTTCAGTATCTGAATGCCGAAGTGGAGCAAATCTTGAAAGAGCCAGCCACACAACAAAAGCTCTTGCAAATGGGCGCAGTGCCTGCGGGCGGGTCGGCTGACAACTTTGGCAAATTCATTCAAAACGAAACAGAGCGTTGGAGCGCTGTGATTAAGAAAAACAACATCACAGCTGAATAGAATCACTGACATGAATTCAACGCCTGTTGTCACCCGTCGTCGTCAAAGCAAGCTGGCCGAGCAGCTGGCTTTGAGCGTGGAGGGATTGATGGCCTCAGGCGATTTGCGCCCAGGAGACGCGCTGGCCGAACGGGCCTTGGCTGAACGCTTTGATGTGTCCCGCTCGCCCATTCGTCAAGCTTTGAAGCTTTTGCAAGACAAAGGCTTGGTCAACACGCGCGAAGACGGTGGCTTTACCGTGGCGCAAGTCATCGAGTTGCCCACGCTTGAAATTCCTCTGCCTTCGTCGGTGGATGAGGTCGAGGCGCTGTACCTGAAGATTGCCGAAGACCGATTAGAAGGCAAGCTCCCCGACAAAGTGAGCGAGAGTGATTTGATGCGCCGCTATGGTCTGACCAAAGCACAGCTGGGCGCCATCTTGCAACGCATCGTGCACGAAGGATGGATTGAGCGAACACCCGGTCACGGCTGGCGCTTTTTGCCCATCCTTACGTCACCCGAAACCTATGACCAAGGTTATCGCTTTCGCATCCTGATTGAGTCGGCGGCTTTGTCTGAGCCAGGCTTTAAAGTGGACGAAGCGGCCTTGCGCAAATGCTTGGTTGAACAACAAGAGCTGATTGACGGCGCGGTGGAATGGGCGTCGCCTGCGCAGTTGTTTGATGCCAATGCCAAGTTGCACGAAACCATTGCGGGTTTCTCGGGCAATGTGTTCATCGTCGAATCGCTCAAACGCATCAACCGCTTGCGCCGCTTGATGGAATACAAAAAAGTGGTGGATCGCCAAGCGGCTGCACGCCGTTGCAGAGAACACAAAGTGTTGATTGAGTTGCTGCTCGCGGGTCAACGCGAGGCCGCCGCAGATTTCATCCGCTTGCACTTGCGTGATGCTGCGAGGGAAAAGTCTTCTGCTTAAAAAGAGACTTATCGCCGAAATGGTCAATCCCGCATCTGTGGATTGCATCAACGCAGGCGGCAAGCTGATCATCAAACGCACCCCGCAAGGTGGATTTGGCATGTGCCAATTGTCCTCGGGCAATGTGTGTGAGGAGTGTGCTTTGTTCAGGTGCGAATGCGTTTAATCGTTTATTTGAAATAAAGCGAATGTGCATTTCTAAAGGTCAGTTGCGCGTGGTGTTGATTTGACCAAGCTAAGCATTTGTCTCGCCATTGCACATCGTCTTCATTTCTAAATTTCTCAATTTGTGTCAGTGATGTCGACGCTTCTCGTTGCGTGCCTTGTGTGTGAGGCCAGTTGGTTCCCCAAAGTACGCGTTCAGAATTTGTTTGCAATAAGCTTTCGATGAAAGGCTTCAAGTCTTCATAGGGACTGAGTCGCGCCGAAGACAAATAAGGAGCCGAGACTTTGACATAAAGTTTTCCTGTCCGAACGATATCCAGTAGTAGTTGCCAGTGTTGGTTATTTAGGGCGTTAGTCATATCAGGCAAGCCCAAGTGGTCAAGCACGAAATGTCGCGATGATTTGACGATATGGTCAGCCAGTGACTCTAGAACACTTAAGCTCACATGAAGTTGGATATGCCAGTGATTTGGCATGCTTGACTCAAGGTGTTGGATTGCAGCAAATGCAGACTTAGCGCTCCCATCCTGATTTACCACCATGTTGATTCGTGCACCAACAACACCAGATTGATTAAGTAATTCAATTTCATCGGTGCTTGTTGTCGGATCAATGACTGCAATGCCTCTGGCCTTTGGGCCAAGTATTGCCAAAGCATTGAGCAAGCAACGGTGATCTGTGCCGTACACACTGGGTTGAACCAATACCACTGAATCGGCATCAATCGTTTTTAAGTGTGTCTGGAGTCGCTCAACATTTGCAGTGTCTGGCGTAAATTTTCGCAAAGGTACATATGGGAACCGACCGGGGGCAAACACATGCACATGGGTATCGCAGAGTCGGTTCATGGTCTTACTGCGCCTGAATGTTGGCTGCTTTCACGGTTTGTTGCCAACGTGAAACTTCTTCACCGATAAATTTCTGAAAATCAGCCGCAGAATTTCCAACAGGCGTTGCACCGATTTCCTTCAACTTTTGTGTCACTGCTGGAGCTTGAATGGCTTTGGTAATTTGCTTGTGCATGGTGGCCAACACATCTTTAGGCGTGTTCGCTGGCGCAACAACCCCCACCCAATGCGTCACTGCAAATTTTTGAATGCCGGATTCTTCGAAAGTGGGCACATCACCGAGCTTTGGCACACGCTTGGCTTGTCCAACGGCAACTGCTTTGATTCGACCTGATGCCAAAGGCCCTTCGGTGCTGGTGATGCTGTCGATGAGCATGTCGATTTCGCCTGCCATCAATGCTTTGATGGATTCGCCGCCTCCTTTGTAGGGCACATGCAGAAATTTAGACCCTGTCACGGTGCCGAGTAATTCCGTTGTGAGGTGTGGCGTACTTCCGATGCCCCCTGAACCGTAGGTGAGCTTTTCAGGATTTTTACGTGCGTACTCCATGAGTTCTCGAGCCGACTTGAACTGAGAGCTAGTGGGAATCATCATGACCATGGGTGATTCAGCTACTTTCGTCACTGCCGTGAGATCTTTGTTGGTGTCGTAGGGCATGGAGGTACGCAGCGCGGGGGCCATGGTGAATGGTCCGCTGATAAACGCAATGGTGTAGCCGTCTGGTGTGGACTTGGCTACTGCATCAGTACCAATGACACCTCCAGCGCCTGCTTTGTTTTCGACAACATAAGGTTGTCCCGTTTCAATGGTGAGCTGTTGTGCCAACACGCGTGCCATCACATCGTTGGGGCCGCCAGCTGCAAATGGAACAACCATGCGAACGGGTTTAGTTGGGTAGGCGGTTTGAGCCAGTGACCAACCCGTTGCGAGCACGAGGCCAGCAAAGGCGAAAGCCTTCATGACGAGGCGTCTATTGTGTGTATTGAATTTTTTCATCAGAGTCTCCTGAGGGGGCGTTACGAATCAATCAAACCTTTTTGTTGATTTTTGTTGACGATAAATTGTATCAATAAATTATTTGATACAATTCATGCGGAAAATAATTCTGAAATGGTCTTCTTTATGGTTTTAAGAGTTGCCTTAGTTCATGCGACGTCATTGGCGATGCAGCCAATCGCGGCATCCTTCGCAAAGGCGTGGCCTGAAGCAAATTGCATGAATGTTTTGGATGACTGCTTGTCAAAGGATCTTGCTAGGGACGGTGCAATGACCCCGGCCATGGTGGCCCGAGTCATTGAGATTGCCTCTTACGCAAAAGGGTGCGGTGCGCAAGCCATTCAGTTCACCTGTTCTGCCTTTGGTCCTGCAATTGATGAAGCCGCCAGCAAACTGGGACTTCCAATCTTGAAGCCGAATGAAGCCATGTTTGACGAAGCAATTGCAATTTGTGCTGGACGCAAAGATGCGCGTGTCGGCTTGCTAACCACTTTTGAACCCGCTACTGAATCCATGTCGCAAGAGTGGACAGAGGCCACTGCAAACCTGGCAGTCAAGCCTGAGTTTGTGACCGCTTGTGCCAAGGGGGCGCTAGAGGCTTTGAATGCGGGTGACGCCAGTTTGCATGATCAGTTGCTTTTGACGACAGCAAAAACCTTGGCTGACTGTGACGTCATCATGCTGGGCCAATTTTCAATGGCGCGTGCGCAGACCATGGTTGCAGACGTTGTGGGCAAGACCGTTTTGTCAAGCCCAGACAGCGCAGTGATGAAGCTCAAAAAGATGCTTCAACCCAGTGACAAATAACTCATTCCTTCCATCCACTTTATCGAACACACAAACGGAGAACCTCATGAAATTTATCGTCTTACCTTGTGATGGCATCGGACCAGAAATCGTTGAAGCGTCTGTTCAAGTCTTGAAGGCCGCTGACAAGCGCTTCAAGTTAAACATCCAACTCGACTATGAAAGCGTTGGATTTGATAGCCTGAAAACCCACGGAACGACATTACGCGATGAGGTGTTGGCCAAGGCAAAAACATATGACGGCATCATTTTGGGAACGCAGTCGCATGCGGACTACCCAGTGCCTGAAAAAGGCGGTCGCAACGTGTCTGCAGGTTTTCGTATTGGTCTAGATTTGTATGCGAACGTGCGTCCTGCCCGTACGCGCGACTTTCTTGAGTCAAACATGAAGGCTGGTAAGAACATGGATTTGGTCATCATGCGCGAGGCTACTGAAGGTTTCTATCCAGACCGCAACATGACTCGTGGTTGGGGTGAGGTGATGCCCAGTCCAGACATGGCCTTGTCAACACGCAAGATCACACGTCATTGCAGCGAACGTATTGCCCGTCGTGCATTTGAGTTGGCGATGACCCGTCGCAAAAAAGTGACGGCGATCCATAAAGCCAACAGTTTTCACATGACCGATGGTTTGTTCTTAGAGGCTGTTCGTCATGTCGCCAAAGACTTCCCAGAAGTTCAATTGGATGATTTGTTGGTCGATGCGTCTACCGCTCACTTGGTTCGTAATCCTGAGAGTTTTGACGTGTTGGTCGCCACCAACTTCTACGGAGATATCTTGTCTGATTTGTGCAGCGAAATGTCTGGTAGTTTGGGTTTAGCTGGTTCAGTGATGGCCAGCGATGATTTGTGTTGTGCTCAAGCTCAGCACGGTTCGGCTCCTACGATTGCGGGTAAAGACATTGCTAACCCCACGTCCATGATCCTGTCGGTTGCCATGATGGTGCGCTGGGTCGGTGACCAAAAGAAAAATTCAGCGCTTCAAGCTGCGGGTGATGCAATGACTGCGGCGGTAGACATGGCGCTTGCCAATCCAAACACGCGCACACCAGACATTGGCGGGACGATGGGCTGCAAAGCGTTTGCAGCGGCCGTGGCCGATGCTGTTGCCAAGGTCTAAAAGAGTTTGGATTTAAGCCTATGAAAAAACTTCTTCTTGGCTGTATCGCAGATGATTTCACGGGGGCCACGGACTTGGCTAGTAACCTTGTACGTAGTGGCATGCGAGTGATGCAAAACATCGGCATTCCTCAAAGTACAACCGTACCCTCGGATGTCGATGCCATTGTGATTGCATTGAAATCGCGCACGATACCTGTCCAAGAAGCAGTCAATCAATCCTTGGACGCTTTGACATGGTTACAGGCACAAGGTGCAGAACAAATTTATTTCAAATACTGTTCGACTTTTGACAGCACGCCCCAAGGCAACATAGGTCAAGTCACCGATGCTTTGATGGATGCGATGGGCTGCGATTTCACAATCGCTTGTCCAGCTTTTCCAGAAAATGGGCGAACTGTTTTTAAAGGTCACCTCTTTGTAGGCGATGAGTTGCTGCAAGAGTCGGGGATGAAAAACCATCCGTTGACGCCTATGCAAGATTCCAACTTAGTTCGCGTGTTGCAGGCTCAGACAAAACGCCGGGTTGGGCTGATCGAAGAACGTGTCGTTTTACAGGGGCAAAAAGCGATTGAGGCTCGGATTGAAGAACTGCGTCAAGCTGGATTTGGCATGGCGATTGTGGATGCTGCACGCAATGAAGATTTGATGATCATGGGGGCCGCGTTTTCTCATCTGAAGTTGCTGACCGCAGGCTCGGGTGTTGCGATTGGGTTACCTCAGAACCACAAAATCACTCCATCTGCGGGTGCGGAAAAACTACCCAAGGCCCATGGCTATCGAGCCATTGTTTCGGGTAGCTGTTCAGTGGCGACCAACGGACAAGTGGCGCATTTCATTCAGCAGGGCGGGATGGCGGTTGCACTTGACCCATTGGCTTTGTCCAAGAATGCCAATTTGGTAGACGAGCTCTTTGCTTTAGCTGCAGCCAAGATTCAGCAGGGGCCTGTTTTGGTTTACGCCACGGCCAGCCCAGAAAGTGTGAAATCAGTGCAAGCCACATTGGGCGTTGTTCAAGCTGGTGAAATGGTTGAGGCTGCGCTGTCGACCATTGCAAGACGTTTGGTGTCAGTCGGCGTCGGGCAGCTCGTGGTTGCAGGTGGGGAAACATCCGGCGCATGTGTACAGGCGCTGAATATTGAAACCATGCGCATTGGTCCGGCAATTGCGCCGGGTGTGCCTTGGTGTTTTGCGTTGTCTGATGTCGCTAAGAATGGTGGATTGCACATCACTTTGAAGTCCGGCAACTTTGGTCAAGAAAACTTCTTCACTCAATCATTTGAACTTTTGAATGACTGAGCAAGCCTTGTACAGTGATGGTTTGAGAAATACAAAAGCCAAAACCTCCATGCCTGCTACACGACCTGTTGCCAAAGTTAGCCCACTGACGCCCAAGCTCGCAACACAAATCATTGAGCTGATTCGTAGCGAGAGTTACCCGCTTGGCTTTCGTTTGACTGAACAGGCGTTGTGTGATGTGTTGAACGTTTCACGTTCGCCTGTTAGAAAAGCATTGCAATATTTGGAAGCAGAAGGCGTTGTTACCTCGGCTCAAAACAAAGGGTTTCAAGTCGCAAAAAATTCAAAAGAGCTGGGATCTTTGGAGCTTGCAGCAGGGTTGTCGACTGACGATGATTTTTATTTACGCATTGCGAACGACCGCATCAATGGCGTTCTACCTGAAGAGGTCACAGAAGCTGAGTTGATGGAAAGGTATGCAATCTCAAGATTGCAAATTCAGCGTGTTCTCAACCGCATGGACCGAGAGAGCATGGTGGATCGAAAGCCTGGTCGAGGGTGGGTTTTTAGACCATTGCTGACCAATAGCGAGTCCCATCGAGAAAGTTATCGATACCGCATGATCATTGAGCCCGCGGCCATCCTTGAACCTGGCTATCAAGTGGATGTGGCGGAACTCGAAAAATGTCGACGTGAGCAAGAGGAGCTTCTGCAAGGTGGCATTGAGCGTTGTACGCCAGCAGAGTTGTATCGATCGGGTGTGCATTTGCATGAAACGGTGATTGCAGGTGCGAACAACCGTTTTTTGTTGGATAGCTTACGTCGCATCAATCAAATGCGAAGGGTTGTTGAATACGGCACAAAGCTGGATCGTTCTCGCTTGCACCAGCAATGCAAAGAGCATTTGGTGTTGATCGATTTGCTGCTTAAAGGTGAGCGAATGGAGGCTGCTCAGTTTTTGAGACAACATCTCAATGGCGCTCGAATTACAAAAGTAGGGGAAGCGTCTTGAATGAATCGGAGCTTCGTGATGAGATTTGTCGTGTAGGCGAGAGCCTTTTCAGTCGTGGCTACGTCCATGCAACGGCGGGAAATATCAGTGTTCGTTTGCCAGATTCAGAAGGTGGGGGGTACCTCATCACGCCAACGGATGCATGTTTAGGCTATTTGAAGCCTGAACGTTTGGCACGGCTAGATGCGAATGGTGAGCAAATTTCGGGTGACAAGGGAAGTAAGACCATTGTGTTGCATCGAAAAATTTATGAAGCAACGCATTCGACCGAACAGATTGCCAATTGCGTGATTCATACCCACAGCACACACTGTGTTGCGCTTACCTTATCGGATGTGGTGCCTGATGAGTTGCTTCCTGCACTAACGCCTTACTTTGTGATGAAAGTGGGGCATGTTCCTGTCATTCCTTATTACCGACCAGGTGATGCGTTGGCTGCTGACGTTGTGGCCCAGACGATTCACGCTTACGCTCGCAGAGGTTTGCCTTTACGTGCAGTGATGTTGTCCAAATTAGGCCCCAATGTTTGGCACGATTCACCCGCCGCTGCCATGGCGATTTTGGAAGAGCTGGAGGAGACGGCACGACTCTGGTGGATGGTGCAACGTCAAGCGATGCCACTGGATGCTGCAGCGATTTCTCAACTCCTTGCCACATTTGACGCTAAATGGTGAGTGAGCTTTGACAAGGGCTCAATCCGACGATTGATTTTCTTGCTCTGCCATTTGACGCTCTAGGGCTTTGCGTACTTTGGCTGCGGCAAATCTGCGTTTTTCATCGGGCGTGAAGGGTCGTAGCGGCGGGACGGCTTGCGGTTTGTGCGCTTCATCCACCGCCACCATGGTGAAAAAACAGCTGTTCACATGGCGTTTGGTTTGGGTGCGAATGTTCTCAGCCAGCACTTTGATGCCCACCTCCATCGACGATGTGCCGGTGAAGTTCACCGAGGCCAAAAACGTGACCAACTCGCCCACATGAATGGGCTGGCGAAAGGTCACGCGGTCTACGCTGAGCGTGACCACGTACGAACCGGCATATCGGCTGGCACAGGCGTAGGCCACTTGGTCCAGCAGTTTCAAAATGTTGCCGCCATGCACATTGCCAGAAAAGTTGGCGGTGTCGGGTGTCATCAACACCGTCATGGTGAGTTGGTGTGCAGGCAGTTCCATCGGGTTACTCGGGCGTGATGTTGGCCATGTCCACAATGCGTTGGAATTGTTTGGACTCGGTTTGAATGAAGTCGCGGAACTGCTGCGCGCTCATGGGCGCAGGCTCACCACCTTGGTCTTGCAATCGCTTGGACAACTCGGGGTCTTTGATTGCTTGGGTGACGGCGGCGTTGAGTTTTTGAATCACGGCGTCAGGTGTGCCTGCGGGTGCAAACAAACCAAACCAGTTTTCGAGTTGGTACTTAGCCAATGGCTTGTGTTCGGCAATGGCGGGAATGTCAGGGGCGAAGCTGGTGCGCTTGGCTGAAGTGACTGCGAGTGCCTTGACGCGACCATCTTTGATGAAGGCCTTGGCGCCCGCGTAACTGACAAAGGTCATGTCCACATTGCCCGACACCACGTCGACCAGCTGACCTGCCGCGCCTTTGTACGGAATGTGCACCATGTGAATGCCAGCAAGTTCTTCCAGCAGCTCACCGTTCAAGTGTTGAGGGTTACCCACGCCGCTGGTGGAATAGGCCAGTTTGCCTGGGTTCTTTTTGGCATGCGCCACCAGCTCTTCGATGTTCTTCACAGGCAGCGAGGGGTTGACCACCAACACGTTGGGAATGCGTGTGACCAGCGTGATGGGGGCCAGGTCTTTGCTGGGGTTGTATTGCATTTTGTTTTTGTAAACAAAGGCGTTGATGGCAGTTTCGCCTGCCGAACCGAGCAACAAGGTGTAGCCATCGGGCGTAGCTTTGGCCACGGCGCCTGCGCCAATCATGCCGCTGCCACCGGCTTTGTTGTCGACGATGACGTTTTGTTTCAAAGACGCGCGCAGCTTCTCAGAGAGCAAGCGGGCAATGGTGTCCACACCGCCACCGGGCGAGAAGGGCACCACGATGGTGATGGTTTTGTTGGGATAGTCTTGTGCTGCGCACAAGGGGCTGGCCAGAGTGGCGGCGGTGGCCAGCAGGGCGACGGCGCTGCGTTTCAATGTCAAAGCAAACATGGGTGCTCCTAAAAAAATCTGTGGTTTGAAAATTCAATAATTGCACTTTAACAAAAAAAAGTGCAAAATACAAATCATGGAAAACACGCACTTCAAAACCGCCACTTTGACCAGCTCGGGTCAGTCTTATGTTTATTTAGATTTGCCCGCGCAATACGGCTCGCGCTACACACAGTTGCCTGTGGTGTTGCGCTTGTTGCTAGAAAACGCCTCGCGTCACATGCAAGGGCAAGAGCGCACACAAGCCGTGCAAGCCTTGTTGGATTGGTTGGACACGGGCAGCAGCGAAGCCGAAATTGCATTTCAACCAGGCCGTGTGTTGATGCACGACACCACCAGCACGCCTGCCTTGGTTGACATTGCGGCCATGCGCAATGCGTTGGCCGAAGCAGGGGTAGACCCCACGGTGTTGAACCCGGGTTTGCAAGTGGATGTGTCGGTGGACCATTCCTTGGCGGTTGAGGTGTATGCCAAACCCAATGCCGCGACTGAAAACCTGCAACACGAAATTCGCCGCAATGCCGAGCGCTACAAGTTTTTGCGTTGGGCGTCCAAGGTGCTCAAGGGGGTGCGCATCAACCCACCCGGCACGGGCATCATGCACACCATCAATTTGGAGCAGCTTGCCACCGTGGTGACGACTGAGCAACGCGAAGGACAAACGTGGGTGGTGCCCGACATGATGATTGGCACTGACAGTCACACACCCATGGTCAACGGCATTGGCGTGTTGGGTTGGGGCGTGGGCGGTCTCGAAGCGCAAACCGTGATGTTTGGCATGCCCACGATGTTGCGTATTCCCGATGTGGTGGGTGTCAAACTCGTGGGGCGTTTGGGCGCGGGTGTGTTGGCCACTGATCTGGCCTTGGTGGTCACGCACGACTTGCGCAAGTTGGGCGTGACGGGTGAGTTTGTGGAGTTTTATGGCGAGGGTGTTTCAACGATCACCGCAGGCGACCGCAGCGTGGTGGCCAATATGGCGCCCGAGTATGGTGCGACCACGGGGTACTTTCCTGTTGACGAGCAAACGCTGCGTTACTTGAAATCCACAGGCAGATCAGATGATGCGCTTGCATTGATTCAGGCATATACCCAACGTGTGGGTCTTTGGTTTGACCCCAGCGCAACGCCACGTTTTACAAAATCTATCGAGATTGATTTAGCCAAGGTCGGCATGCATGTGGCGGGCCCCTGTCGACCGCAAGATTTGCTGCTTTACTCGCAAACGTCATCGGCGTTGAGCGATGTTGGGTTTAAACCTGCACACATCGATGAGACGATGCCTAAGCATCCTGTGGCGATTGCAGCGATCAGCAGTTGCACGAACACTTCAGATCCATCGTTGTTGCTTGCAGCGGGTTTGTTGGCTCGCAAGGCGAGAGCGCTGGGTTTGAAAGCGCCTGCGTGGGTGAAGACTTCATTGGCGCCCGGATCACCTGCAGCTGCGTCTTATCTGACACGTGCAGGTTTGTTGGAAGATTTGGAGGCCATCGGTTTTGGTATTGTGGGTTATGGGTGCACCACGTGCATTGGCAATCCAGGCCCCTTGACGCCGCAGATCCGTGAAGCACAAACCGCAGGTGTGAGCAAGGGCGTGGCGATTGTGTCTGGCAATCGCAATTTCCCAGGGCGTGTGCATCCAGACCTTGAACTGAGCTTCATCATGTCGCCGCCTTTGGTGATCGCATTTGGACTGGCAGGCGATGCCGAGACAAATTTGCAAGCGCAGCCTTTGCAAATCAATGCGCAAGGCCAAGCGGTTTATTTGCGTGACATTTGGCCCACGCATGAAGAAATTGCACAACATCTCGCGATGGGGGCGGACCCCGCTGATTACAAACGAGACTTTGCAATCGCCACAGCCAATCCGCTGTGGCATGACTTGCAAGCGCCACAGTCCGAGTTGTTTCCGTGGGACGAACAATCCACCATCTTGCGTCGTCCGCCATTTGCTGCTGTGACCGAAGGCAGTCAGCTCGGCACATTCAAAGCCTATCCCTTGCTGGTCGTGGGGGACGATGTGACGACCGACCACATCTCGCCCGCCAGTGCGATTCCGCCTAACAGTTTGGTGGCTGACTTTTTGGTGGCGCGTGGCGATGACCGCAACGACCTCAATGTGTTTGCCTCACGCCGTGGCAACTGGGAGGTGATGATGCGTGCGGCCTTCCACAGCAAAACCTTGGTGAACTTGCTCAAACCCAATATGCCAGTGGCCCACACCTTGCACGTGCCCAGTGGCGAGGTACAACCCATTTGGGATGTGGCGCAGCGTTACCGCGATGCGGGCGATTCGGTGGTGTTGTTGGCCGGCGAGCGTTATGGCATGGGTTCGTCGCGCGACTGGGCCGCCAAAGGCCAACGCTTGCTCGGCATTCGTGCCGTGTTGGCGGTGAGCTTTGAGCGCATCCATCGCTCCAACTTGATTGGCATGGGCATCTTGCCCTTGTGGTTGCCCGAGGGCGTGACACCGCAAACACTCGCTATTCAAGCGGGTGACCAAATTGAAGTGGATGCACCTGCTGAGTTGATTCAACCTCGCACATCGGTGACAGTGCGTGTGCATCGTGCTAATGGTGAGGTGGAAGTGTTGCAAGCGCGTGCCGCGGTGGAGACGCAACTCGAAGTGGACTTGCTGCGCGATGGCGGGGTGATCCCTTCCATCTTGCAAAAAACGATACGCGACCATCAGGCGCGACAATCGCATGCATGACTGCTGACAAATCCATCCCCCAGTTGATTCTTGACGTCATTCGCAACGATGCCTTGACGCAAGGCAGCCACTTGCGTGCGCAAGCCTTGGCTGACCGATTCAAGGTGTCGCGCTCGCCTGTGAACGATGCCTTGGCCTTGCTTGAATCCAAAGGTTTGCTCAAGCGTGAGCCGAACCGGGGTTACTTCTTGGCCAAGTCGTTGGATGCCAAGTTGGAGAAAAAACTCAGTGCCGTGAGTGGCGATGCCGTGGCCGACACGTACTTTCGTATGGCCGACGATTTGCTCAAAGGCGATTTGCCTTTGGAGGTGAGTGAATCCTTCATCAAAGCCAAATACGAATTGACCGCGGCGCAACTCAAAGCGGTGCTCAACCGCATTGCGCAAGAGGGCTGGGCAAACCGCAAACCTGGCTATGGCTGGGAGTTCTCGGCCATGCTCACCACGCCCGACAGCTTGTTGCAGTCTTATCGATTGCGCTTAGCCCTAGAGCCTGCGGCCTTGCTAGAACCCACGTATCACTTAGTACCCGAAGTGTTGGAGAAGTGCCGCGCCGCAGAGCACCACTTGCTCGACGGCGGCATTGAAACCGACACGCCTGACCAACTGCATGACCGGGGTGTGCGTTTCCATGAATCCTTGGTTGAGGCGTCGGGCAACCCATTTTTCATTGACACGATTCGCCGTGTCAACCGCGTGCGTCGCCTCATTTCGTACCGCTCCATGCAAGACCGCAAGCGGTACGCCGAACACTGCCAGCAGCATTTGCAAGTGCTTGACCTGATTGCCAAAGGCAAGCGTGTGGATGCGGCCGAGATGATGCGCAAGCATTTACAACGCACGCTGGAAAACCACCAAAAAATTAGCCGTCTTTTGAAATCGTGAGGACTTGAACATGACCGCCACCCCTGACCTGATTCGCGCCTTTGCGCCCACCGGCACCATGCGTGCGTCCATCAATTTGGGCAACCCCATCTTGGCGAACAAAAATCCAAACACGAATGAACCGTTTGGCGTGTCGATTGATTTGGCCCGCGAATTTGCCAAGCGTTTGGGCGTTGGCATTGAGCTGGTGGTGTTTGATGCGGCGGGTAAGTCGGTTGAGGCTGTGCGTGGCGAGCAAGCCGACATTGGTTTTTTTGCCATCGACCCCTTGCGTGGTGAAGGCATTTCGTTCACCGCACCTTATGTGTTGATTGAGGGCAGCTACATGGTGCCCACCGATTCTGCTTTGCAGTCGAACGACGAGGTAGACCATGCAGGCATTCGTGTGACGGTAGGCAAGGGCAGTGCCTACGATTTGTTTTTGACCCGCGAGTTAAAGCATGCCGACATCGTGCGGGCCCCCACATCACCCACGGTGGTGGATGTGTTTGTTGACCAAAAGCTCGAAGTGGCGGCGGGTGTGAAGCAACAACTCGAAGCCGATTTGGTGCGTTTCCCCAACCACCGTTTGTTGCCCGGTCGTTTCATGGTGATTCAGCAAGCGATGGGAACGCCCAAATCACGCGGGGCAGAGGCTGCTGCCTATTTGGCTAATTTTGTGGAAGACATGAAGTCTTCTGGGTTTGTGGCTGAGGCTTTGGCTCGTCATCACATTCAAGGTGCCTCGGTGGCGCCTGCGGTTTGAGAAAGGTTGGGCCATGTTTGCTTATGTAGGTTCTCGCACCACACGCGCGCGCAACGCGCGGGGTGACGGCATCAGCGTGTACCAGTGCGACGAAGACACGGGCGCTTTGCATTTGGTGCAGGTGGTGGGTGATTTGGTGAACCCCTCGTTCCTGGCCCGCAACAAAGCAGGTGACCGCTTGTATGTGGTGCATGGTGATTGTGAAGACATCAGTGCATTCAAGATCGATGCCACCTCAGGCAAGCTGGAGCTGTTGAACCGACAAAGCACCGAAGGCAAAAACCCTGTGCATTTGGCTTTGGATCCGACTGAAAAATTTATTGTGGTGTCCAACCACATCACTGGCACCTTGGTGGTGCTGCCGATTGCTGAGGATGGCTCGCTCTTGCCCTTGACGCAAAAAGTGCAGCTCACGGGTGAGCCGGGCCCACACCGCAAAGAGCAACCCTTCACCAAACCCCACTTCAACCCATTTGATCCCAGTGGCCAATATGTGGTGGTGCCCGACAAAGGTTTGGACAAAGTGTTTGTGTTCAAGTTCGAGCACGGCAAGCTGAAAGCCGCCCAAGCGCCTGAGCTGGTCGCACGTGAAACATCGGGACCACGCAATGTGACGTTCCATCCCACGCAACCTTGGGCTTACGTCAACAACGAACTCGACTCGACGGTGTTGGCTTGCAGCTTTGATGCGAGCAGTGGTGCGTTGGTGCCATTCCAAATCGTGCCCTCGCTGGCCGATACCTACACGGGCAACAGCCGTTCCTCCAGCATTGCGGTGAATCAAGCGGGCACGGTGTTGTACGTCTCAAACCGTGGGGAGGACTCGGTGGCGGTGTTCGCCATTGATGCGGAATCGGGGCGCTTGAGCTTGGTGCAAACCCAAGCTGCCATGGGGCGCACACCACGCTTTTTCACGTTGAGCCCAAACAACCGCTGGATGTATGTGCTCAACGAAGACAGCGACAGCATCGTGACGATGCAAGTCAACCCTGTCAACGGCACACTCAGCCCCACGTCGAACGAGATGCGCTGCGGCAGCCCTGTGTGCATGGTGTTTGTGTAAGCGCGCTCAGCGTTTGAATGCCGCAGCCACAAAATCAATCAAGGCCTTCACCCGAACCGAGGTGCGGTGGCGTTCGGCGTAGATGGCATAGATGTCGGCATCGGGGCTGTTGTAGTTGGGTAGCAGCTGCACCAGCTTGCCGGACTGCACATATTTCTCCACATCCCATTGCGCGCGCAGCAGTACGCCGTGGCCGTCGAGCGCCCAGTTCAGCGCCACGCCGCCATCGTTGGTGGTGAGGTTGCCGCGAATTTTCACGCTCTCGGTTTGTTGTTCTTTGGCTTTGCCCTTGGCGGTGGTGAAGCGCCACAGGCCATAAGCTTCGTCGCCTTGGCGGATGCCGATGCAGTTGTGCTTTACCAAGTCCGACGGTGTTTTGGGTGTGCCAAATTTCTTGAGGTACGCGGGCGAGGCCACCACCACGCGTTGGTTGGCTGCAATGAAGCGCGCAATCGAGCGTGAATCAGGTGGGTTGCCAAAGCGAAAGCAAATGTCAAACGCATCGTCGCCACTGGGCGGTGGGTTGACCGAGAGCTGCAATTGCACATCGACCTTGGGGTGCAGGCGCGTGAACTGCGAAATGAGTGGCGCAATGTGACTGCGGCCAAAGCCCAAGGTGGCGTTCACACGCAGCAGGCCTTGCGGCGCAGCAGTGGCACCGAGTAACTGGGTTTCAAGGCTTTCGATGTCACCCATGATTTTGCGGGCGTAGTCCAAATACACCTCACCCTCGGGTGTGAGACCCATGCGCCGTGTGGTGCGGTTGACCAGCGCAATGCCTAGGCGCGACTCCATCAACCCCAAGTGGCGGCTGACCGCTGCGGTAGAGATGCCTTGCTCACGCGCGGCTGCACTGAGCGAGCCTGCGTTGGCCAGCGCGATGAAAAAGCCTAAGTCGGCGGGGCTGATGAGCTTGGTCATATCTTTAGCTTTAGATTAACAATGCTTTGAATATAGCGCTGAATTTTTAACCTTGAAAAATCTACAGTTGTTTCCAACAAACAAAAGGAGACAGACATGTTGAGCAAATTCAAAAAGCAAGTGCTGGTAGCTGCTGTGTGCGGCGCAGCAGGTTTGGCGCAGGCCCAAGCGTGGCCCAGCAAGAGCATCACCATCGTCGTGCCGTTCCCACCTGGCGGCACGACTGATGTGTTGGCCCGCGCGGTGTCTACCAAGCTCTCGGCCAATTTGGGCCAAACCGTCATCGTGGATAACAAGCCCGGCGCAGGGGCCACATTAGGTGCGGCCCAAGTGGCCAAAGCCAATGCCGATGGCTACACCTTGCTGATGGGCGCGGTACACCACACCATCGCCACCAGTGTGTACAAGGGCCTGACCTACAGCTTTGACAAAGACTTTGCCCCCATCACCACCGTGGCCTTGGTGCCCAATGTGTTGGTGGTCAATGCCAAGTCGCCCTACAACAGCGTGAAAGACCTTGTGGCTGCAGGCAAGGCCACGCCCGATAAGTTGGCCTACGGCTCCAACGGCAACGGCACCGCGCAGCACATGATTGGCACACAGTTTCAAATGGTGTCGGGCGCGCAAATTTTGCATGTGCCCTACAAAGGCAGCGCACCGTTGACCACTGATTTGTTGGGCGGCCAAGTGGACATGTCGTTTGACACCGTCACACCGGTGTTGCCCTTTATCAAAGAGGGCAAGCTCAAACCATTGGCGGTCACCACAGCCAAGCGTTCTTCGGCTTTGCCGAATGTGCCCACATTGCAAGAGGCAGGTGTGCCCGGCATTGCGATTGGTACTTGGTTTGGTTTGTTGGCACCTGCTGCCACGCCCAAAGATGTGGTTCAAAAACTCAACACTGAGATTGTGAAGATCATCAATACGCCAGAGTTCAAGAAGCAAATGTTGGACATCGGCGCTGAGCCGACTGGCAACAAGCCAGACGAGATGGCTAAGCAGATCAAAGAAGAAACCGAAAAGTTTGCAGGCCTCGTCAAAGCCGGCAAGGTCACGCTCGACTGAGCGAGTTTAGAAAAAAGGAGTTCACTGTGAACAAAGAAGCAGCAGTCGCAAACTTAACTGAGGTGATGGGTAAATTCACCTCGTACATTGGCAAACGTTTGCCCACGGACGTGACCGAAAAACTCGGTGAGTTGCGTGAAAAAGAAGTCAACTTCTTGGCCAAAGAGGTGTACGAGTCCATGCGTCAAAACCAAGATGCCGCCGACAAGCTTGACCGCCCGAGCTGCCAAGACACCGGCGTGATTCAATACTTTCTCACCGCGGGTTCTAACTTTCCGTTGTTGGGCGAGTTGGAAGAAATTTTGTTGGGTGCCACACAAGGCGCCACCAAAGACGGCCCCCTGCGTCACAACGCGGTGGAAACCTTTGTCGAGAAAAACACAGGCACCAACACCGGTTCAAAAATTCCATGGCTCGACTGGGAAATCGTGCCGGGTGATGACAGCGTCATCATCGACGTGTACATGGCAGGTGGCGGTTGCACCTTGCCAGGTGCTGCCAAAGTGTTGATGCCTGGCCAAGGCTACGAGGGTGTGGCCGAGTTTGTGTTTGACGTCATCACCTCACGCGGTGTGAATGCTTGCCCACCTTTGTTGGTTGGTGTGGGTGTGTCCACCTCGGCTGAAACTGCGGCGCGTTTGTCGAAAAAAGCCATTCTTCGCCCCGTGACCTCGCGCCACAGCAACGACAACGCGGCCTTGATGGAAGAGCTGTTGACCGATGGCTTGAACGAATTGGGCTTGGGCCCCCAAGGCTTGACGGGTAACAACAGTGTGATGGGCGTGAACATCGAGTCATCCGCACGTCACCCCTCCACCATTGGTGTGGCGGTGTCCACCGGCTGCTGGGCACACCGTCGCGGCAAGATCAAGATCAATGCCGACCTGTCTTACGAAATCATTTCGCACAAAGGATTCACGCTGTGAAGAAAATTCTCACCACCCCCATCAAAGACGAAGACCTTGAGTCGTTGAACATCGGTGATGTGGTGTACCTCACAGGTACGCTGGTCACTTGCCGCGATGTGGCGCACCGCCGATTGATTGAGCTGGGCCGTGAGCTGCCCGTCAACTTAGAAGGCGGCGCGATTTTTCATGCGGGCCCCATCGTGCGCCAAAAAGAAAACGGCGAATACGAAATGGTGTCCATCGGACCGACCACCAGCATGCGTATGGAAAAGTTTGAAAAAGAATTCATCAAACGCACCGGCGTGAAACTGATTGTGGGCAAGGGCGGCATGGGCCCTGAAACACAAGCGGGCTGCATGGAAAACAAAGCCGTGCACGCCATCTTCCCCGGCGGTTGTGCGGTGTTGGCTGCCACGCAAGTGGAGAAGATCGAAGCCGCTGAGTGGACTGACCTAGGGATGCCCGAAACCTTGTGGGTCAACCGCGTGAAAGAGTTTGGCCCGTTGATCATCTCGATTGACACCAAGGGCAAGAACTTGATTGAAGAAAACAAATCGGTGTTCAACGAAAAGAAGAAACCGATTCTGGAAAAAATCAACCAGCAAATTCGTTTCATCAAATAAGCGAATTTGCAGCCAAAGAAAAAGCCACCCTTGGGTGGCTTTTTTGTTAAACGCCTTCGGGCTTGATTTGTGCTCGCGCGATGACGGGCTTCCAACGCGCTTGTTCGAGTTTGATGAATGCTTCAAACTCAGCGCGGGTGTTACCAATGGCCAATGCTGTGTCTTGGTTGAGTTTGTCGTGCACCACTTTGCCACGTGCGGCGGCGACGGCTTCTTTTTCGAGCTTGTCGAGGTAGGCCTTGGGCATCTTGCTGGGGGCCATCAAACCGTACCACTGTGTCATCTCAAAGCCCTTAAAGCCTTGCTCGGCCACAGTTGGCACATCGGGCAACTGTGGCAAGCGTGCGCTGGTGCCCGTGGCAATGCAACGCAGCTTACCTGCTTTGATGAACTGCAACAACGCAGGTGCACCAACAGCCGCGGCATCCAAGCGACCCGCCATCAGATCGGTCAACATGGGGCCTGTGCCACGGTAGGGCACGTGCAGCACAAACGTGTCGGTGGCCATCTTCAAATATTCAAATGCCAAGTGGCCTGCGCTGCCGTTGCCGGCCGAACCGTAGTTGAGCTTGCCGGGGCTGGCTTTGGCATAGGCCACGAATTCTTTGAGGTTTTTCACCGGTAAATCAGGGCGCACCACATACAGGCTAGGTACTTTAGAGATGAGGGTGATGGGGGTGAAGTCTTTGTTGGGGTCGTAGGGCAGTTTGGGGAAGATGTATTGGTTCACTGCCAGCGTACCGATGTGACCCAAGATGAGCGTGTGATCGTCTGTTGAATTAGCCACTTCTTGCATAGCAATGTTGCCTGCGCCGCCTGGCTTGTTGTCGACAAACACGTTTTGGCCGATGGTCTTGGCCATTTCGCCAGCCAAGGCGCGTGCCACGATTTCGCTGCTACCGCCTGGCGCAAAAGGCACAACCAAACGCAAAGGTTTGGTCGGCCATGAGTTTTGTGCCTGTGAAAAAGTAGGCGACAAAGCCAATGCTGAAGCGGCGGTGCTGGCCAGCAGTTGGCGGCGGGTGAGGGTGTCGTGGGTGTTCATGTGTTGCTCTTTGGATAGATTTATTCGGTGGTGATGCCACGTTCTTTGATCACGCGGCTCCACTGGTTGATTTGTTGGTCGATGAATTTTTTAGCTTCATCGGGTGAGCCTTTTTGAATGTCACCACCGAGCTGTGCCACACGCGCTTTCACCTCGGGCGACTCCAGTGCGTGTTGGAATGCTGCGGCCAGTTTGGCCACCACAGGTTCGGGTGTGTTGGCGGGGGCGAACACCGCATTCCATTCGTAAATCTCAGCGCCTTTCAAGCCGGCTTCTGCCAAGGTGGGCACCTCGGGCAAGATGGGTGAGCGCTTGGCCGAGGTCACTGCCAATGCTTTGAGTTTGCCCGATTGCACATGTTGCAAGGTCGATGCGAGGTTGCCAAAGAACAAAGGCACCTGTCCGCCAATCACATCGTTCAGTGCGGGGCCGCCACCTTTGTAAGGTACGTGCACCATGTCCACCTTGGCAGCTGATTCAAACAAGGCACCTGCTAGGTGTTGGGCCGAGCCGTTGCCCGATGAGGCATACGACACAGCATCTTTGGTCTTGCGTGCAGCCGCTGTGAGTTCGGCAATATTTTTGGCAGGGAAGTTGGCGTTGACCAACACCACGTTGGGGAACAGGGCCACCACACCAATGGGCTTGAAGGCTTTGAGGCTGTCATACGGCAGCTTGGGATAAAGGGCGGGGTTGGCTGAAAAAGAGGACGCATCCAACATCAAGGTATAGCCATCGGGTGCCGCTTTGGCCACAGCCGAAGCGCCAATTTGTCCGCTGGCACCTGGTTTGTTTTCGATGATGACGGCTTGACCCAGTGCTTCACCCATCTTGGGTGCGATCAAACGCGCCATGGCATCTGCACCACCGCCGGGTGGGTACGTGACGACCAAGGTGATGGTTTTGTTCGGGAATGCGCCTTGCGCCATGGCCGCAGGTGTAAGCGTGCACAGCGAGATGCAGGCTAGGGCAAGCGCCATGAGTGCGTCGCGACGAAAGTGAGGTGCGTGAGAGGTCATTTGTTGTCTCCTGTTTTATTGCAGCTGTGTGGTGTATTTGAATGAGAAGGCATCGCCACGCGTGGTGCGCAGTTCGACGCAACGCCCAGCCATGTCAAACGCGTGGCGTTCAACCAGCACGCAGGGGTGCATAGGCGCCAACTTGAGGCGTTTGGCTTGTGTGGTGTTGAGCTGTGAAAAGCTCAAGCTGTCTTGTGTTTTTTGAATCACCACGCCGCAACGTTGTTGAAACATGGGGTAGAGCAAGTCGTCCCATGTGTCTGTATCGGAATCGACCAACTTGCCAAACAGCGGCAGCGGCAACACGATGGTTTCAAGCAAGCAGGGCTCGTTGCCGAGACTACGCAGGCGTTCGAGTTGCAGCACCTGTGCTGTTTTTGCGATACCAAAAGCATTCGCTTCTTGTGTGGTCGCGGTGCGCAAGCGGCTAGACAAAATGCGTGACTGCGGGGCTTCGCTGCTGGCGTCATCGACCCCGCGAAAACGAAAGAACCGCATCATGGATGCGCCATCCACGCCTTTGGTGACGAAAGTGCCTTTACCGTGACGGCGTTGCAGCACGCCGTCTTCCACCAGCAAGGCCAGTGCTTGGCGCATGGTGCCCAGTGCCACACCGTAGCTTTGCGCCAAACTGGATTCAGAGGGAATCACATCGCCCGGTGTCCACTCCCCTTGCACGATGCGATCGCGCAAGGCCAGCGCCAATTTGCCGTAGCGGCTTTGGCCGGGTGTGTGGGTGAGAAGTGTGGTGTTCATGTGGAAACTAGACATCTAGAGGACTAGAATGTACACCATGAATTCAAAACCGTCAAAACATTGGGTAGACACTCACTTTCATGTGTTCCATAGCGGCGTGGCTGTGAAGGGTGCACGTTACGTACCGCAGTACACCGCTGCGCTGCAAGACTGGATGGTGCTTGCCCAAGGCGTGGGTGTGGCACGCGGCGTTTGGGTGCAGCCCAGCTTTTTAGGAACCGACAACAGTCTGATGGTGAGCACCCTCAAAACGCACTCGGATGTTTTGCGTGGTGTGGCTGTGGTGGCTGCGACCGCAGACGTGAAAGTGCTAGAAGCTTTGCATGCGGTGGGTGTGCGAGGGCTGCGTTTGAACTTGGCCGGCATGTCGCATGACATACCCGAGTGGACAAAAGCCGAGGCTGTGTGGCAAACGATGCATCAACTCGGTTGGCATCTTGAAGTGCACACCGATCAAGGTGCTTTGCCCAAGGTGTTGGCGCAGCTGCCAACCGACATGCCACTGGTGGTGGATCACATGGGTAAACCCAACGAAGCACATGCAATGGATGCCAGCATGGCTGCTTTGATTGCCCGTGCGAAACATGTGCCTACCTATGTCAAGCTCAGTGGTGCCTATCGTTTGGGGGGTGTGGATGTTGCCAGCCTTGCTCGTGTGTGGTTGCACGAGCTGGGGCCCTCTGCCTTGCTTTGGGGCAGTGATTGGCCTTGCACCAACCATGAAGAGTTGGCGAGTTACCCAGACTTATTGGCTTCGCTTGAAACCTGGGTGGGGTGCGAATATTTGGATCAAGTGCTGTCACACAACCCACAGCGTTTGTATTGGTCTGATGCTGCATCGTTGTAGCATCGCGCGTACCACCCTTGGAGTTAGATGATGAAACGATCGACGTTCTTAATCGTGCTGGCCATCTTGGCAGCTTCGCCTGTATGGGCCGAGTCCGCGTACCCCAGCAAGCCGATTCGCATCATCGTGCCGTTCACACCTGGTGGCAGCCCTGATGTGTTGGCGCGCACCATTGGCCAGAAAATGACCGAGAGCACGGGCGCGGCCGTGGTGATTGAAAACGTGCCCGGCGCAGGCGGCACCATTGGTGCGGACCGTGTGTCTAAGGCTGCCCCCGATGGCTACACCTTGTTGATGGGCCATGTGGGTACCTTGGCTGTTGCACCTTCGGTGTATCCCAACTTGCCGTATGACCCGATTAAATCGTTTGCGCCTGTGGCGTGGGTTGCCAAGGTACCGAATGTGTTGGTGGTTCATCCTTCTGTGCCCGCCACCAATGTGGCGGAGTTGGTGAAGTACCTCAAAGCCAATCCAGGCAAAGTCAATTACGGCTCGGGTGGCAATGGCAGTGCCGCGCATTTGGCGATGGAGTATTTCAAACTGGCGACTCAAACCTTTGTGGTGCATGTGCCTTACAGAGGTACGGCACCGTCGGTGACCGACGCGGTGGCGGGGCAAATTCAAATGGTGTTCACGGGTGCGCCTGCGCTGATTCCGATGGTGAAGGCGGGCAAGCTGCGCGCCATTGCGGTGTCTAGCCCCAAGCGCTTGGATTCATTGCCTGATGTGCCCACGGTGGCTGAGTCGGGAGTGAAAGGCTTGGAGGGGTTTGAGGCTGACCAATGGTATGGCTTGGTGGCACCCGCTGGCACGCCTGTTGCCGTGGTGCAAAGACTCAACCAAGTGGTCAATGCCAATTTGTCCATGCCTGAAATGATGGCTAGGCTCAAGACCGAAGGCGCTACGGCAACACCAACAACGTCCGATGCATTTGGGCAACTGATTCAGCGCGAGATCAAGCGTTGGCGACCTGTGGTGTTGAACGCCAAGATCGCGGCGGATTAATGTGACGGGCGTGGTTCACGCGGCATCGGCACGTCTCAATGCGCTGGCGCGGCGCTGGGCATCAAGGGCGCTGCTTTCAATGCTCTCGCGGATGTAGACGCTGTGTTCTTTGGCAGCTACGCCTGCTTTGTCCGCCTTGTTCGCCTTGATGGCTTTCCAAATCGCACGGTGCTGACTGCGCAGCTGCTCCCAATGCGCAGGACGGGTGTGTGAGTGCTTGAGGTTGTTGGTCACATGGTCGTGAATGACGCGCATCAAGCTGGCGGTGAGGTGACCAATCAGCACGTTGTGCGAGGACTCGGCAATGGCTTGGTGAAAAGCCACATCGGCTGCGATAGATGTCTCAAGGTCTTTGTTGGCATAAGCTTCGTCTAATACCGCAAAGGCTTTGTCGAGGCGTGCCATGTCGATGTCGGTGGCGCGTTGTGCTGCAAGCTCGGCGGCTTGGCTTTCAAGCATTTCGCGAACTTCCAACACATCGCGATGCAGCATGGGGTGATCTTTGACCATGTCTTGCCATGGGTCCACAAACGGCGCATCAAGTTTGTCGGTCACCGTGGTGCCACCGCCATGACGGGTAACAAGTAAGCCCTTGGCCACCAGCTTTTGAATGGCTTCACGAATAGAGGGGCGTGACACACCGAAGTTTTCGGCGAGTTGGCGTTCAGACGGAATGCGGTCTCCGGGGCGCAGGGCGCCATCCAGAATTTGTTTTTCAATTTCAGTGACCAAGGTATCGGCCAGACGAACGACGGGGGATGCGAGACGTACCATAAGTGTGCGAAGTGGTAAGACCAAATTATTGATCTTGGTTAGAAGCATTTCACTCCGAAAAAGCCCTATGACAGGGTAATTGCTTAGCCATCAACCCGCATGCGCCTTCTTACACTATGGTCAATTGGTATGACCAATTTTTAATTGAACCTTTCTAGGAGAAATGTATGGTTTGGCAACAGGTCTACGACCCGTTTAACAACATGGTGGTGTCCACCTTGTTGGCTGCGATTCCCGTGGTCGTGATGTTGGTGGCTTTGGGTTTTATGCACATCAAGGCACACATTGCAGCCGGTTTGGGTTTGGTCGCTGCTTTGGTAGTGGCTATCTTGGCTTATGGCATGCCCGCAGAGATGGCTGGCAAGGCTGCGATGTACGGTGGCTTGACAGGCTTGTTGCCCATCGGTTGGATCGTGTTGAACATCATCTTCTTGCAACAAATGGCCGAACAAAACGGCAGCTTTAAGGTATTGCAAGACTCTTTGTCTGGCATCACCGATGACCGCCGTTTGCAGTTGTTGTTGATCGCGTTCTGCTTTGGCGCGTTCTTTGAAGGTGCTGCTGGTTTTGGCACCCCAGTGGCTGTGACTGCAGGTATCTTGATTGGCTTGGGCTTCTCGCCTTTGGCTGCATCTGGTTTGAGCCTGATTGCTAACACCGCGCCTGTGGCGTTTGGTGCTTTGGGGACACCTGTGATCACCTTGGCCAAGGTGCACGGTTACGACCTGATGGAAGTCACCGCGATGATTGGCCGTCAATTGCCTTTCTTCTCGTTGCTCGTGCCGTTTTGGTTGATCTGGGCTTTTGCAGGTCGCAAAGCGATGATGGAAATTTGGCCCGCCATTTTGGTGACCGGTTTGTCGTTCGCGATTCCTCAGTACTTGGTGTCTAACTTCATCGGCCCAGAGTTGGTAGACATCATTGCGGCCATCGTGTCGATGGTGTCGTTGATTTTGTTTTTGCGCGTGTGGCAACCCAAAACCATTTGGACGTCGCCTTCGCTCAAAGGTCATGAAACGGATGGCGGTGACGCCAAGCCCGCTGTGGCTGTGGTGAAACACTCACGTGCTGACTTGGTTCGCGCTTGGACACCTTGGGTGATTTTGTCTGTGTTCGTGTTCATCTGGGGCTTGCCACCTGTGAAGGCGTTCTTCAACAGCATCTGGGCACCAGCGTTCCCTATCGAAGGTTTGCACAATTTGATCGAGAAGATGCCGCCTGTGGTGCCTAACCCCACCAAAGAAGGTGCGGTTTATACATTGGGCTTGTTGTCTGCAACCGGTACTGGCATTTTGGTGTCGGCCATCGTTGGCGCGTTGGTGATGAAGTACAAGCCCACAGACATCGTGCGCGCTTATGCACGTACCTTCTGGTTGGTGCGTTACTCACTGTTGACCATTGTGTTGATGTTGGGCTTGGGCACCTTGACACGCTTTTCTGGTACAGACACCACCCTCGGTTTGGCATTTGCCAATACCGGTGTGTTTTACCCCTTCTTCGGCACTTTGATGGGCTGGATTGGTGTGGCCATGACCGGTTCTGACACAGCATCGAACGTGCTGTTCGGTGGCATGCAAAAAGTGGCGGCTGAGCAATTGGGTCTCAGCGCCAACTTGATGGGCGCCGCCAACAGCTCAGGTGGTGTGATGGGCAAGATGATTGACGCTCAGTCCATCGTCGTGGCTTCAACCGCAACCCGTTGGTTCAACCACGAAGGCGACATCTTGCGCTACGTGTTCTTCCACTCCATTGCACTGGCTTGCTTGGTGGGCTTGTACGTGACGCTGCAAGCGTACGTGTGGCCTTTCCACTTGATGGTGGTGGGTTAATCACGTGCAGCCGCTGGGACTTGTCCCAGATGCACGCTAAAAAAGCCGCTGTTTTTGGACAGCGGCTTTTTTGTTGGGCGTGTCTTGGTGTTTAATTCTCAGCTTCATTCGTTTTTTAAAAGCACTTCCCATGATGGCTCAATCGATTTCAGACTTCGTTCGCACGCTCACTGCTTTGAGTGGCATCCTAGAAAAAGGCGCGGCCTCAGCCCAGGCTCGCAAGATTGACCCACTGGTATTGACCAGCGCACGCTTGGCTCCCGATATGTTTGCACTGGCACGCCAAGTACAAATTTCGTGTGACGTGGCAAAGAACGGCTTTGCCCGTTTGAGTGGCATTGATGCGCCCAAGTTTGAGGACACCGAAACCACCTTTGAGCAACTGCAAGCTCGCATTGTCAAAACCATCGATTTCTTGCGCAGCGTGAAGGCCGAGAGTTTGGCTGGCAGCGAGGAGAAAGTGGTATCTTTTCCCGCGGGCCCCGAGCGTGTGCTGAAGATGAAAGGCGATGCCTATTTGACGCAGTGGATGTTGCCCAACTTGTATTTCCACACGGTCACGGCCTACAACATTTTGCGCCACAACGGCGTCGATGTGGGCAAGATGGATTACCTCAAGGGCGCAGACCTGCTGTCTTGAGATTTAGGCCTTGGGGCGCCACATGTGAAAGAGTTGCTCAGGCCCAATCGTGAAGTAATCGGCTGGACCACCGCCACGCAAAATGTGCCCTGCATTGGCGGTGTCGTAAATACCGTCTTTGAGTAAATGGTCGGCAATGTGAACGCCCACCACTTCGCCCAGAACCAACCAAGTAGGTACCTTTTGTTTGTCGAGTCCTTCGAGCTGAATGATTTGCGTGCTGCGGCACTCAAACGCCACAGGGCTATCGGCTACACGTGGCACATCTACCACGCGTGAAGGTGCTGTGGCCAAGCCTGCCAATTCAAACTCATTCACTTCAGGGCTCACAGGGGCACAGGTTTGGTTCATGGCCTCAGCCAAGGGGCGGGTGACCAGATTCCACACAAACATGCCGTTTTCTTGCACGTTGCGCAGCGAGTCTTTGGGACCGGTGCTAGAAAAGCCCACGATGGGTGGGATGTAGTTGAAGGCGGTGAAGAAGCTGTAGGGTGCGAGGTTTGGTACACCGTCGTTGCTGCGGGTGGAGACCCAGCCGATGGGGCGAGGGCCGACGATGGCGTTGAAGGGATCGTGGGGCAGGCCGTGGCCCAAGCGGGGTTCGTAAAAATGCGTCATACCGATACGTTAAACGCAAACCTGCAAGCAAGCTGTCGCCGACTTGCAAAACCGCAAACGCTGTGTGTCTTAGAAGGTTCGTTTGGCCACGATGGCCAACACATCGAGTTCGGTTTGATGGTCCGTTTTGATGTCATGCAGGCCCTTGCGCAAGGCATCTTCGCCGGTGGCTTGAGTAATCAAACTGAGTTGGTCCACCAAGAGTTTGAACTGTGCCACGGCAAGCGCAGGGTGGGCTTTGGCGTCGAGTACCAAACCATTGGCTTGGGTGTGGTTCTCGGCTTCTTTTTCTGCAAACTCCGTGCGTGCTTCATCGGTGAGTCGTTTGACCTCTTCGTGTGACAAGTGCAAGCGCTCGGCTTCTGCCACGATGAGTTCACGTTCTTCGCCATCGAGCAAACCGTCTTCAAAGGCCAGCATCAATCGATGCTTGAAGGCATCGCGGTCAATGCGCAGTTGGTCGGTGAAGGCCGATGCCAACAAACCTGCTGGGATGGCAAAAATGCCAATGCCCAGCAAAGCCAGCACCACGGTGAGTGCACGGCCCATGGGGGTGATGGGAGAGATGTCGCCGTAGCCCACCGAGGCGAGTGTGACGACGGCCCAATAGATGGATTGCGGGATGTTTTCAAACTTGTCGGGTTGTGCAGGGTGCTCAAACAAATAGCCCAAGCTGGCGGTGAGCACCACCAACAACATCATCACGAACACCGAGGCAAAGATGATTTGCCATTCGCGCAGCACCACTTTGTACAAGGTTTCCATGGCCGAGGTGTAGCGCGTGAGCTTGAGCATGCGCATCAAACGGAAGACCCGCAAGAAGCGCAAGTCCAAATGCTGGCTGAACAAACTCTCGAGGATGAACGGCAAGATCGTGAGCAAGTCGATGATGGCTTGCCCCGTGCGCACATGGGCCCAATGCGGCATACGCAGATGCTTGTATTTCGGATTCTCTGGGGCCGAGTAGACGCGTGCGATGTATTCGATGGTGAAGATGCTGAAGGCGATGACATCAATCACCATGAACTCGGTGGCGAACAGGGCGTGCACAGACGCCACGGTCTCAAACACCACGCAGGTGATGGACAAGGCAATCCAAAACACGATGAAGTTGTCAATGTAGGTGTGTAAGCGACCAGAGTGACCGGTGGGCTCCAGCATGGCAAACACTTTGGCTCGGAAGCTGCGCCCCGCATTGAGTTCTTGAAACTCATGCCATGCAGGAATAATTTGGCGTGACAGCTTGAACATTCGCGCCAGTCGCATGACTCGCAAGACGCGCAACATTTCCACGTCCACATCGACAAAGCGTGCGAAGTAGAACGGTGCAATCGCGATCAAATCGACCAAGGCGTAAAAACTGAATGCATAACGCAATCGCGGAAAAGACTTGCCAGCAAAGTCGGGATTCATGTGTGCTGTGGCAACGCGCAGCACGTATTCCGCAGTGAAGACACCCACAGTCACCACATCAAACCAATGAAACCAAGCTGTGTGTGCGTTGTAGATTTCAGGCGTGTTTTCAATCAGCACAGCGATGACGCTGGCGATGATCAGCAAACCAATGCTGCGTTCGACGACTTGGTGAAAGCCGTGTTTGAACTCTGGATCAAACAACCACTTGTGAATCTTGGCAAGTAGCGAGGTATGGGCGTGTGTGGTGTGAGACGTCATGGCTGTGATTAAAAAAGGCCCCAATTGGAGCCTTTGAAGAGAGACATATGACTTAAATCAAGAGTAAGAAGCCATTGATGGTTGAAAAAATACCCAGCATGCCTAGGGCGCATGGCACCCAGAACAACACATGCGCGCCGGTCAAGATGGCCACGGAAGTTAGCACGATGGCAATTTGCAACAAGGCTTCAGCGTAGTCAAACCAAGGGTCTTGGCGCAGGGCAATGTCACGCTCGTGTTCATGCTCTTTGGCTTTTTCCATCAGCTCTTTTTTGCCATCGCCGGTTTCTGGTTCTGACTCATAGCGGGCGATGTTCTTTTCATAAGCTTCGAGCTTTTTCTCAGCTAAGGTTTTGGCTGCAGGCGAGAGCTTGTCGCTGGCGATTTGGATGCGCAAATCGTCCGCTGCGATTTTGTAGTCGGTTTGGCGAATGTTCTTGGCTTGGTAGAACGCATAAGCGTTGGAAGCCAAGATGTTGTTGCTCATGCTCTCTTTGGAGGCGTTGTTGCCGCCTAAGCTGGCAATGGCCAAGCACATGGCCAAAGCGGAAACCAACATGGCGCAACGCGTGCGAAAAGGATCGTCGCCGTGTTCTGGTAATTCGGTTTCTGGAACTTCACTCATGTTTCTTCCTTGTTATTCGTTGTGATTCTCAGAATTTTTGTCTTTGTGCTTGGTAAAAATTTTATACAAAGCAAACACGGCCAACACCAAGGCCACCACGCACACCACCAACTCGGTATTCGTTAATTTGTGGACAAATTGATCGACATAGTCATAGGTCGAGAGCGGCGTGTAGACGTCTGGATTCTCTTGTTTGTATTTTTCGTAGGCTCCGTTGTCCATCACTTACTCCTAGGGTCTAAAGCCGTAATTATTGTTTATTGGCCGCAGAAATGTGTTTTTCTTCTTCCAGTTGGTGTTTGATGGCTTCGACTTGCTCATCTGACATGCCCAGCTTGGCTTGCATGATTTTGAGTTTGATTTGTTCGTCTTCTGTGACCACGCCATCGGCCAGCACAGATCGCACTTCCATTTCATACAGCGCTTGACGTCGTTCGACTTGCGCGGTGTAGGCGGTGGCCACCACACCGGTCAAGATGGCAGCCAAGGCAATAGACAGAATTTGCGTGAAGATTACCAAGATCGTGCCAACAAAAGTCATGGGGTCTACGTTGCCCCAGCCCGAGATGATGGTGATGACAAACCAGTGCATCGCCGCAGGGATAGAGGGGAACACCTCAGGTTGCTCATGACCTTCGATGATGTAAATCAGCGACGAGAACAACAAGCAGCTGATGAACAACAGGAACACGGCAGAGGAGAACGAATCTTTCTCGGCCTTGACGGCGGCCACCATGTCTTCAAACGCGCTGTTGTAGCGAGAGAGTTTGAAAATTCGCATCAAACGGAACATGCGCAACACACGCAAGTCAGCGCCTGGGAAAAGCAATTGCAAATAAAACGGCACGGTGCTGACAAAGTCGATGATGCCGTAGAAGCTGAAGACATACTCTTTGCGCCCTTGCCATGCTGTGCCGCCACTGTGAATGTATTTTTCGCTGTAAGACCACACACGCAACACAAACTCGACGGAGAACACGGCCACGCTGAATACGTCGAAGGCGTGAAACTCCGCCATGAATGCTTCATGAATTTCAGGGACTGATTCCAAGATGATGCCAATCACGTTGGCCACCACCAGCAAGGCGATGAAAATTTCGACGAAATGGCTGTACTTGTCAGGCACTTCGCCTTCCATGATTTCGAAGGTACGGCGCTTGATGCGCTGATACGTAGAGAGATGAGATGCTGCTGTGTTCATGGGACGCTCATTCGGATGCGGATGATTTGTTTTTAGCGCGCAGCATCATGGCTTCGACCTGTTCGTCTGTCAGTCGGTAGTGCGCTTGCAAGCGCTTCAGACTGGCTTTCTCATCCTCCGACATATTGCCGTCAGAAAACACTTCACGCAGCTGCGCTTCAAACGCAGCCTTCTTGCGTGCAACTTGGTTGGAGAAGGCGGATGCAACGATACCGGTCATGATGGCTGCCATACAGACGCCCAAAAATCCCGTGATGAGCGCAATGCTTTCACCCGCTTTGGTCACGGGTTCTACGTTGCCATAGCCTGACGTGATGGTCACGATGGCCCAGTAGATGGAGTGCGGAATCGTGCCGAAAAACTCCGGCTGCTGATGGCCCTCGGCAAAGTGCATCAGCGAGGCAGACACGATGGTGGCAATTGTGAGCAAAAACACGGCAGAGCCAAAGGCTTGGCGTTCAGAATACACCGCATGAAACAGGTCTTGCAGTGCGGTGTTGTATTTGGAGAGCTTCAAGATTCGCAGCAAACGCAAGACACGCAAGATGCGTAAATCGAGCGTTGGAAAAAACATGTGCAGGTAGTGCGGCATAGTGGCAAAGAAATCCACTAAACCAAACGGACTGAGCATGTATTCGAAACGACCTTTCCATGAGCCACCGTGATCGCGGTTGTATTTGGCGCCCAAAGACCACACGCGTGCGATGTACTCCACCGTGAAGAACATCACGCTCCAGAATTCGAGTTCATGGAAAAAATCCTTGAATTCAGCATGGATTTCTGGAACGGAATCAAGAATCACCGCCGAACAGTTGACCAATACCACGAGGGTGATGATCCATTCGACGTAGCGGCTGGCCGTGTGCTTGGGCGAGCCATCCAATATTTCCATCAGGGTGTTCTTAAAACCTGTAGTCATGGCGGAGGTCTAACGAAATGAAAGGGTGAGGAATTGAACAGAGAAGCGGTTGGTTAAACCTTGCCCTGAATTTTTTGCCACAAGGCCAATTCGTTAGCAGATAGGCGTTCACCAGCTTGTGCGGCTTGGTCGAACTGCGCTGAGTCAACTTGGACACCGAGTTGTCGGATTTGGCCCAACAACACTTTGTAGTGCTCCACAGCCAAGGCTGGGTTTTCGGCAATCTTGTGGATCGGGAGTGGGTTGCGCTCTTCGAGCTCGTGCTCTTTGATCACCACCTCGATCAGCTTGTTCACCTCTTCCACCGTCAAGTGCAGGCGTTTGGCTTCAGCGCGGATGAGGGCAGCTTCCGCTTCGCTGATGTGGCCGTCTTTGAGGATGGCAAACAAGTTGGCTTTCAACTGGTCACGTTCTTTCACCAACTCGTCGCTGAAGGCCGAGGCCAGCAAAGCAGCGGGGATCGCAAAGATACCAATACCCAACAGAGCCAAGACGCTGGTCATGGCTCGACCCATAGGCGTGACAGGCGAAATGTCGCCATAGCCCACAGAAGCCAAGGTGATCACCGCCCAGTAAATGGAGGTGGGGATGTTTTCAAACTTCTCAGGTTGAGCGTCGTATTCAAACAAGTAACCCAAGCTGGCTGTCAACACCAACAACAACATCATGATGAAGGTGGCCGCGCCCATGACAGGCCACTCGCGCACCACCACTTTGACCAACACGGCGGTGGCATCGCTGCCGCGTGTCAGCTTGAGCAATCGCGCCAAACGGAACACTCGCAAGAAACGCAAGTCGATCAAGTGGTGCAAGAACACTTCCAAGAAGAAGGGCAAGATGGCCAAGAAGTCGATGAAGGTCGATGGGTTTTTGGCTTGGCGGACACGACCCAAGAAGGCACCTTTGTAGCCAGGCTCTTCCACGCACGAGTAAATGCGCATGCAGTATTCAACCGTGAAGATGGCCACAGCCACAGCGTCCAAGATGACGAATTGCAGGTGCAAGATGTAGTTGATGCTCTTGACTGATTCCAAAATCACGGCCAACACAGACAAGATCACCCACACGCCAATGAACACTTCAAAGATGTGTTGCATGGTGCCGCCGTAGTTGCTGGGGAACACCAAGGCATGCACCTTTTGACGGAATGTGCGGTTCTTGTTGAGTTCTTTGAATTCAGCGATGGCTGGAATCAACACACGGAACAGCTTCATGATTCGCAGCAGTCGCAGGAATCGCAGCACGCGCAAATCGATCGGAATGAAGGCTTGCAAATAAAACGGTGCAACAGCCAAGAAGTCGATGATCGCAAATGGGCTGGTGACAAAGCCTAAACGTGCGTTCTTGCGGTTTTTGAATTCTTCGTCTTCAGGCGCTAGGTAAAAGCGCAGTGCGTATTCAATGGTGAACACAGCGACCGAGAAAATATCAAAGCACTCAAACCATGCGCGGTAGGGTTCGTACACCGCAGGCACGTGCTCGAACATCAAGGTGAACAAGTTGATGATGATCAGATAGCTGATCCACTTGTCCAATTCTTTTTGAAAGTTGCCAGGGATGTTGGGATCGAGCAGCCATGAATACAACCACTTGCGCATGGGCAAGTTGCGGTCGATGTTGGCGTCTTCGTCTTGACCCAGAATGGATTTGACGTCGAGGTCTTCTAGGAATTTGTCTTGTTTGGATGGTGTTTGCATGTCAGACCTCAGAATTCAAACTCAGCAACTTTGATGGCGTAACCACCCTTGTCGCACACAGAAAGGCGCAATTGCATCTTGTAGTCAATGCTGTCGGTTTCCAGCAGTTGCGACGCAACAAACGGCGTGGCCGAGCCTGGAGGTGTGGGCATCAAGTCTTCCAACAAAATGGCCCCCATCAAGGTGCGATCCTTGGGGTCACAGGCAGCCACGAAGTGGGGTGGTTTGTTGAAAAATGTATTGATCTGATCTTTCAGTTCAGTCTCGGCCAAGATGTAGGCCAAGCAAGCGCCCCAAGTACCGGGAGCGCCAGCTTTGGCGTCTGCTGCGGCTTTGATGCCACCCTTGCAAGCTGCGAGCTTGGTGTCTGCGTCAAAGCGTGTGGTGCCAGCTTCGGTCAACCATGACACCCAAGCTTCACCGTTGCTTTTGGCGGCTTCCACCTTCAAGGCTTCTTGGTAATTGACCACGCCAAGCCAAGTGACGGCTGCGATGATGAGCACCAAGAAGGCTAAAAATAGCTTGTCGGTGGACGTGGTGCCGGCGTTTGTCGGCTCGGAGGTGTGGTCTGCGGAAGATGCCATGGGTATCGCCTGTAATTGAATGAATCCGGCGAATTAAGTGCGTTTTACGCCGGGCGAAAGTGGCATCGATGATATTCGTAAATTTAGTGAATTTATCGAATTAAGCCTAGATATTCGACGAATTTGCTGTTTCTAATGAGTATTAAAGGCATAAAAAAAGCCGCTTCAAAAGCGGCTTTTGGGATTCACAAATCTCAGTGGTTTTGTGAGCCTCGGTGCGCCCATCCTGTGGTGTGCTTTTCGATCAAGCTGAAGAGCTCATACATGATCATGGCCATCGCGCCCACCACCACTAAACCGGCAAATGCCAGGCCCATTTGCATGGCTGAGCCTGCAGAAATTAGCAAGTAGCCAATGCCTTCGTTGGCGGCCGTCATCTCAGACACGGTGGTGCCGACAAACGCCAAGGTGATGGCGACTTTGAGCGAGCCATAGAAGTAGGGCATGGAGCGTGGCAAGCCCACTTTGACCAACACGTCCCAGCGCTTGGCACCCAACACGCGCAACACGTCTTCCAGCTCAGGCTCTAAGGTGGCCAAGCCGGTGGCGATGTTCACCATGATGGGGAAGAAGCTGATCAAGAAAGCCGTCAGGATGGCGGGCCCCACGCCAATGCCAAACCACACCACCAAGATCGGCACAAAGGCCGCTTTGGGCAAAGCGTTAAAGCCTGTCATGAGTGGGTACACGGCGGCATACGCCAAGCGCGAGCTGCCAATGACAAAGCCCAACAGCACGCCCACGACGATGGCAATGCCAAAACCCACCATCGTCACCCAAAAGGTGCGCCAAGCGTGGCCCGCGATGACGTCACGGTATTCGACCATTTGCTCCCAAATGCGCAGCGGCGAGGGGAAGACAAATTCAGACACGTTGAAGAGCGAGCACATGCCTTGCCAAATGACCAAGGTGGCAATCAGCAAACCCCAAGGTGCCCAAGTTTCGAGTTGTTTTTGATTCATGGTGTGTTACTGCCCGATGTGAGTGCCATCTTTGCGCATGGCTCCGATGTGGCCGCGCAGCTCGTGGACGATGTGGGTGAACTCGGGGGTGTAAGTCACTTCGAGGTCACGGGGGCGTGGCAAGTCGATGTCGCGCTTGACCACAAAGCGGCCTGGGCTCTTGCTCATCACATACACGGTGTCGGCCAAGAAAACGGACTCGCGCAAATCATGGGTGACCAAGATGACGTTGAACTTTTGCATGGCGTGCAAGTCGCGCAGCGTGCACCACAACTCTTCGCGGGTGAAGGCATCAAGTGCGCCAAAAGGCTCGTCGAGCAACAACATTTTGGGCTCATGAATCAACGCTCGGCAAATGCTGGCGCGCTGTTGCATACCGCCTGACAGCTCCCACGGGAACTTACGTTCGTAGCCACCCAAACCGACGGTTTGGAGCAGTTGAATAGCGCGGGCTTCGTATTCCGCCTTCTTTTCTTTGAAGTTAGCGCGGTAAGGCTCCACGATTTCCAAAGGTAGCAAGACGTTGTCCAGCGTGGTGCGCCAAGGCAGCAGTGAGGGCGATTGGAACGCCATGCCGCTGATTTTGAGCGGGCCGTTGACGGGCTGACCATCGACATAAATTTCACCACGGCTGGGTTTTTTCAAACCCGTGGTGAGCTTCATGAAGGTGGATTTGCCACAACCCGAAGGCCCAACAATGGCGATGAACTCACCTTGTTTGACTTGCAGATTGATGTCTTCTACAGCGAAGTGGTTTTGTGCCAACAACGCATCGTTGTAGGCCAGCCAGACGTTTTGAAAGTCGACGAAGTGTTCAGGAGAAGCGCTCATCAAAAGGTGCCTATTACTTCTTACCTTTTGGCAACACGTCGAGTTCTTTGGCTGTGGGCAGATAAGCGCCGTTCCAAATGTCTTCTGCTTTCACGCGTGTTTTGGTGTTGAACGCATCAGAGACTTGCGAAGCCATCAAAGACAACCGTGGTCCTTTAACTTGGCCGAAGCCTTCTGCACGGGCGTCTGGGCTGTTGATGACGGTGTCGATGGCCAACTTCAAGCGGCGTGTTTCGAGCTCGACGTTGATGATGCCGTCGCGGGCCTTGACCGTTTCGATGGCTTTGGCTGGATCAGCGATCACGTCTTTCGCGCCTTTGGCGAAAGCGGCCAAGAAGGCTTTGAGGGCGGCAGGGTTCTCTTTGATCAGCTTAGGTGAGGCGATGATCGCGTTGCCATACAGCTTCACGCCTAAGTCTGGGTATTGCATGACCACCACGTCATCTGCTTTCACGCCACGGGCTTCAATGTTGAGTAAAGAGGTGAAGGTGAAGCCGGTGATGGCGTCCACATCACCGCGCACCAGCATGGTTTCGCGCAATGGGGGGTCCATCGAGACCCAAGTCACAGTGCCCACTTTGTTTTCTTTGGCGAAGATAGGGAATGCGCGACGGCCTGCGTCAAACACGGGTGCGCCCAGCTTTTTGCCTGCCAGATCGGCGGGGGTTTTGATGCCAGACTTTTTCAGAGCCATCACTGAAGCGGGGGTGTTGTTGTAGACCATCATCACAGCCACAGGCTTGTTGGGCGCGTCAGGGTTGTTGGCGTGGAACTCCATCAAGGCTGCCAAGTCAGCAAAGCCTACGTCGTAAGCGCCAGACGCCACGCGATTGACCGCACCGCCAGAACCGTTGCCGGCGTCCACTGTCACATCGAGCTTGGCGTCTTTGAAATAGCCTTTGGCGGCAGGTACCAAGAAGAACGCGGATGGACCTTCAAAACGCCAGTCGAGTTGAAACTTGAGGGGGGTGGTCTGTGCCGAAGCGCCTGCAAAACTGGCTGCCAGTGCCAAGCCGAGGGTGGTTTTGATGAAGGTGCGTTTGATCATGTGTGCCTCTGAAAAACAAAATGAATGAAGGAGCGATGTATACGACCTTGCAATAAAGGTGCCCGCTATAAGCCCCCGTTTGCGTCGCGCTGGACGCAAATTGTGCGCGAGTTTGGTTTGTATACAAGCTGACGATGCACCAACACGGTGAGTCGCACTTTTTCGGTGCCCGAGTGGTGGTTTCGACCGAGCAACAAAAAAGCCAGCATTTAGGCTGGCTTTTTTGTGTGCGAAAAGCGAGAAGGCTTATTCGGCTTCCACTGCATTGTGGTGTTGTGCCGATTTGAGTTTGCCCCAGGCCAACACAATCACGGCACCTGTTGCTGCCGCAGCCAAGTGGAACCAAGAGTTGGCTGCGCCAAACTCTTTCAACACCACGTCGTTGGCCACGGTTTCGCCGCCTACCCAGCCAATCAAGCAAGCGCCCAAGGTGATGATGATGGGGAAGCGTTCCATGAGCTTGATCATCAAGGTACTTCCGAAGATGACCAAGGGGATGCTGATGGCCAAGCCAATGATGAGCAACACTTCATCGCCTTTGGCTGCAGCAGCCACAGCAATCACGTTGTCCAAGCTCATCACCAAGTCGGCGATCAAGATAGTGCGGATGGCTGCAAACAAGTTGCTGTGCTCGCTGGCTTCTTCGTCGCTTTCTTCTTCAGCTTCAAGCAGTTGCGCGCCAATCCAGAGCAACAACAAACCGCCCACGATTTGCAGGTACTCTAAAGTCATCAACTTGGCGGCCACCACGGTCAAGCCAATACGCAACACCACAGCGGCACCAGAGCCAAACATGATGGCTTTTTTCTGTTGTTCGGGTGGCAAGCTGCGAGCTGCCAATGCGATCACAACGGCGTTGTCACCTGACAAGATGATGTTGATCCAAATAATCAGCATCAGGCCTAACCAGAAGTCAGTGCTTTGAAGTAGTTCCATGTTTTGTTTGCTCCAGACAATGGGGGGGATGTTGTTGTGCGATCCACAGATGGGGATGCTTTTTTGATCAGCGAGTGTAACTGTGCGCTATCGCGCGCCTTGTTGGTATTACTGCTTATGTGACACACCCTAGGCGCTGCAAAACTTGTGGGCAAGTAAAAAGCCCGCCGATTTGGCGGGCTTTTTCATCAGATGCCGCTGGTTGATCAGTGACTATCTGCTTGACGTGCTGCTGCGACAGCGGCTGATTCGTCTTCAGAGGCACCGTTGAAGAACAGGTTCAACAACACAGCAGACAACGAGGCCAACAAGATGCCTGACTCAATCAGGGGGTGTAAGTTGTGAGGCATCCATTGCTTGAAGTTGGGGGCGATCAGCGGAATCATGCCGATGCCGATCGAGATGGCCACGATCAAGCTGTTGAAGCGGTTGTTTTTGAAGTCCACGCCACCCAAGATGCGAATACCGGTGGCGGCCACCATGCCAAACATCACCAAGCCAGCGCCGCCCAACACCACGGTGGGCAAGGATTCGACCAGTGCGGCCATCTTTGGAATCACGCCCAAGATGATGAGGATGATGCCGCCTGCCACGCACACAAAACGGCTCTTCACGCCAGTCACAGCGACGAGACCGACGTTTTGCGAGAAGCTGGTGTACGGGAAGGTGTTGAAGATGCCGCCAATCAGCGTGCCCAAACCATCGGTGCGCAAACCACGGGTGAGTGCAGGGCGGTCCACATGGCGGTCGGTCATTTCGCCCAAGGCCAAGAACATGCCGGTCGATTCGATCATCACCACAATCATCACCAACGTCATGGTGATGATCAGCACGGGGTCAAACACAGGCATACCAAACTGGAACGGTGTGACGATGCCAAACCACTCGGCCTTGCCCACTTTGTCAAAGTTCATCAAGCCCATGCTGGTGGCCACGACACCACCAATGACGATGCCCAAGAGCACCGAAATATTGGCGATGAAGCCTTTGGCAAACTTAGAAATCAACAAGATAGAGGTCAGCACCAAAGCGGCAATACCCACGCCAGTGAGGTCGGCGTATTTGGGATTGGGCATCTTGGCCATGAGCGCCAAATCTTTGGGCACTGCTGGCAAGGTGGAGCCAGGCGCAGAAGCGGCCGCTGCTGCGTCAGCCAACCACTTGGCATGCTCTGGGTTGACGATGGATGGCGCAGTGGGGCCGAAGGGGTTGCCAAAAATCCAGTTGATGCCAATGCGCATCAAGCTGATGCCAATCACGGCAATGATGGTGCCGGTGACGACAGGTGGGAAAAAGCGCAGCATGCGACTGACCAATGGGGCAATCAGCATGGAAATCGCGCCTGCACCCATGATGGCACCGAAGATGAGTTGAGCACCTGCGTCCCCGGGGTTGGCGTTAGCCATGGCCACCATCGGTGCGACGGCAGCAAAGGTCACGCCCATCATGACGGGCAAGCGAATGCCAAACCATTGGGTGGCTCCCCACGATTGAATGAGGGTGACCAAGCCGCAGACAAACAAGTCGGCCGAAATCAGCATGGCCACTTGTTCAGGGCTGAGTTTGAGGGCACGGCCCACGATGAGTGGCACTGCTACAGCGCCTGCGTACATCACCAGCACATGCTGCAAACCGAGTGCAGCCAGCTTGCCTGTGGGCAAGCGTTCGTCGACGGGATGGGTAGATTGGGTCATGAGTAACTCCTTAAAGGATTTTTGCATGCAAAACTGTATACAAAATTTCCTTGGGTTGTTTTACGGAGAAACCCTATTTTTTGCTTTTGTTTTGCTGGGCTCGCTGTAGACGCAGGCAGTGGGCAGGTTCCTCATGCTGGGGTACCAGAAATCGCCACCTGCCCACTGCCTTCACCTACAGACTGTGGCTAGCAGTTTTTTAGATGAAACAGTTGAGCTGCTTGGGTGCGGCGGCCAACGATTTCTGGTACTCCAGCATGAGGCGGCCGCCGTGCCCAAGCAGCTCAACCCCCTCCGGAGCGAAACCCTACTAAAGAGGCTCAGCTCAACAAATCCAAGAGGGTGCGAGCCACCACCTTGGTCGCCCGACGCACATCTTCCAGCATCACACGCTCATCGTTGCGTTTGGCGTGGCTCTCGAGCACGGTGCGTGGACCAGCTCCGTAAATGACGCCCGGAATGCCCTGTGCCACATACAAACGCACATCGGTGTAGAGCGGTGTGCCTACCGCAGGAATGGGCTCGCCAAACATTTGTTCGCCGTGTTTTTGGATGGCGTCCACCAAAGGCTTGTTGCCTGCGAGCGGCACCATGGCTTTGGCGAGCAAGAGGCGTTTGATGTCGACCTTGAGTTGCTTGCCACCACGGGGTGGATTGAATGAAGCGGCTGCATCTTCGATGGTTTTGCGGATGGACGCTTCCACTTCGACAGGGTTCTCTTCGGGAATCATGCGGCGGTCGAGTTTGAACACGACTTTGCCGGGCACGACGTTGGTGTTGGTCCCGCCTGTAATTTGGCCCACGTTGAGGTAGGGGTGGGTGATGCCTTCGATCTTCGAGGTGGTTTGTTTGTATCCCTCATTGAGCGCGTGCAGGGCGTTCAGGATGTGTACAGCGCCTTGCAAGGCATCTGTGCCGCTGTCGGGAATGGCGGCGTGGGCCATTTCGCCTTGCACGGTGACTTCCATTTGCAAGCAGCCGTTGTGCGCGGTGACCACTTGGTAGCTGAAGCCTGCGGCAATCATCAAGTCGGGTTTTGTTAAGCCATGCGAGAGCAACCAGCCTGGGCCTTTCTCGCCACCAAACTCTTCGTCGTAGGTGAAGTGCAGCTCTACCCCGCCTTTCAATGGAAGGCCGAGTGATTCGAGTGCGCGCGTGGCAAAGGTGAAGGTCGAGAAGTCGCTCTTGCTCACCGCAGTGGCACGCCCGTACATCGCCCCGTTTTCAATCTCGCCGCCGTAGGGCTTGTGGGTCCAGCCGTCACCTGGTGGCACCACGTCGCCATGGGCGTTGAGGGCAATGGTTTTGCCACCCTCGGCAAACTTGCGACGCACGATGAGGTTGGTGATGCTTTCTAAACCATAGGCTTTGACTTCGTCGCTGGGCACGGCGTGCTTCTCGGCTTCGTAGCCAAAGCTGTGCAACAACTCGGCGGTGCGCTCGGCGTGGGGCGCGTTGTTGCCGGGTGGGGTGTCGGTGGGGACTTGCACCAAGGCTTGCAAGAACTTCACTTGCTCGTCAAAGTGTGCGTCGATCCAAGCATCGAGTTGGGCATATGGGGTTTGGCTCATGGTGTGTCTCTGGTTGTTATGGGTGATGCGCAGGCTTTAAGCGTGCGTGTTGTGCAGCAAGTGCATGAAGGCGTCAACGGCCAGTTGCATGTCGTCGCTGGTGGTGCTCTCCAGCGGGTTGTGGCTGATGCCTGCGTTTTGGCCGCGCACAAACAACATGGCCTGTGGCATGACTTCGTGCAGTTTCATCGCATCGTGGCCTGCACCGCTGGGCAGGTGGAACACGGGCACGCCCAAGTTTTGCACGGCGTGTTCCCACGCCGCTTGCAGTTTGGCGTCGCTAGGTGCAGCGCTGGCACGCATCGTTTCTTCGAGGGTGTAGTGCAAGCCACGGCGCTCACAAATGGCTTTGAGTTCAGCCACCACATCGTGCATCAAGCTGTCGCGTAGCGCGTCGGTGGTGGCGCGCAAGTCGAGGCTGAATTGGCAGCGGCCTGGCACTACGTTGATGGAGCCGTTGGGCACAGTGAGCATGCCGATGGTGCCTACCAAGTTCGGTTCTTGCGCGGCGCGCTTTTCAACGTACAACGCAAGTTCGGACACGGCGGTGGCCGCATCACGGCGGCGATCCATCGGCGTGGTGCCTGCGTGGCTGGCCATTCCCACCACTTCACCCACAAAGCGCACGCTGCCGTTGATGGAGGTGACGATGCCCAGTGGAATGTCCAGCTCGTTGAGCACCGGGCCTTGTTCGATGTGAACTTCCACAAAGCCCAAATACTCAGCTGCGTTGCGGGTGAGCTTGGGTATGTCTTCAATCTTCAAGCCCGCTTCGCGCATGGCTTGGCGCATGGTGACGCCGTCGGCATCTTGTTGGTCGAGCCATTCATTTTTGAAATCACCCACCAACGCGCCAGAGCCGAGGAAGGTGGCTTTGTAGCGTTGGCCTTCTTCTTCGGCAAAGGCCACCACTTCGAGGTTGAAGGGCAGGCGTTGGCCCGCACGGGCCAGCTCGCGTACGCAGGCCATGGGCACGAAGATGCCCAAGCGGCCGTCGTACTTGCCGCCGTTGCGCACGGTGTCGTAGTGCGAGCCAGTCATCAAAGTTTTTGCGTTGTGTGATGTTGCTTTGTAAACACCCACCACGTTGCCCACCGCGTCGATGCGCACCTCGTCAAAGCCGCAGGCCTTCATGCCCAGCTCAATCGTGCGGGCGCATTTCAAGTGTGCATCGGTCAGGTAAGTGACGGTGAGCTCTTCGCGTGCGGCGTGCGGTGCGTGTTTGTTCATCGTGCCTGCATCGCTGAACTGGGCCAACCATTCGTGCCAGTCCCACACCTCGTGGCCCAGTGAGGGCTCGTAGCCCAGTTTGTCGTTCAAGCGAATCTCCACGATGCGGTGGATGTTGCGCACGCACTCGGCCAGTTCGTAGTCGGGGTGGTTGTGCAGGCGACGCTCAAAGGTGCTGATGATTTGTTGTTTGTTCAACCCAGAGCCGCGTGGGCCACGCACCGCCAAGATGAAGGGAAAACCGAACTTGGCGTTGTAGCTGGCGTTGAGTTGTTGGATGTGCGCAAACTCTTCGGACGTGCAATTGGTCAGGCCCGCTTTGGTTTGCTCGTTGGTGGATTCAGCGGTGAGGCTTTTGCTCACCATCGCTTTGCCTGCCAACTCGGGGTGGGCACGCACCAAGGCCAACTGGGGCGCACGACCCGCATCGTTCAGTACCTTCACCATGGCGTGCTTGAGTGCAGCAACAGAGGCAAAAGGGCGCATGTCCAAGGCTTGGGCGGCAATCCAGTCGGAGTGTTCGTACAAGCCTGTGAGCAAGGTTACCGCTTCGGCGTGGGGCAGGGTGTTGATTTGGTGCAGCGTGATGTGCGAGTGGCTCATGTCGTTGTCCTGCTTAAGGGGTAGGAAGTGTGAGACGGTGTGGGTGGTGGCAATCAGCTACCGCTGTAGGGATGTACTTGTTTCCAGTGGCGTGCAATGTCAATGCGACGGGCCACCCACACACGGTCGTGTTTGGCGATGTGGTCTAAGAACTTTTGCAGTGCCACGATGCGGCCGGGCTTGCCCAGCAAGCGGCAGTGCATGCCAATGCTCATCATCTTGGGTGCTTCGTCACCTTCGGCATACAGTGCGTCAAAGCTGTCGCGCAAGTACACAAAGAAGTCGTCGGCTTGGCTAAAGCCTTGCGGCAAGGCAAAGCGCATGTCGTTGCAGTCCAGCGTGTAGGGCACCACGAGCTGGGGCACGACATCGCCATTGCTTTTTTTGACCTTCATCCAAAAGGGCAGGTCTTCGCCGTAGTAGTCGCTGTCGTATGCAAAGCCGCCGTGGTCAGCCACGAGGCGGCGGGTGTTGGGGCTGTCGCGGCCGGTGTACCAACCTGCGCCATGAATGCTGTTGCCGTGTGTTGTGCTTGTGAGGCGCTCGATGATCTCAACGCCTTTGCGCATGTGCGCGCGCTCAGTCGCTTCATCGATGGTTTGGTAGTTGATCCAGCGGTAGCCGTGGCAGGCAATTTCGTGGCCCAGTTCCACAAAGGCGGCGGTGAGTTCGGGATGGCGCTCTAGCGCCATGCTCACGCCAAACACAGTGAGTGGCAGGCCACGTTTTTCAAACTCACGCAAGATACGCCACACGCCCACGCGCGAGCCGTATTCATAGATGCCTTCCATGCTCAGGTGGCGGTCGGGAAAGCTGGGTGGGTTGAACATCTCGCTCAAAAACATTTCACTGCCAGCATCGCCGTGCACCGTGGCGTTCTCGCCGCCTTCTTCATAGTTGAGCACAAACTGCACCGCAATGCGGGCTTGGTTGGGCCATTGCGCGTGAGGCACTTGGCGGCCGTAACCCACCAAATCTCGGGGGTAGGCGGCGGTGCTGTCGTAGGTGGCGTTGGGGTTTGACATGCAATTTCTCCTTAGGCCAGCGCCATGGCGATGTCGTTGCTCGGCACTTTGCGGTCGAGGGCCAAGCCTTCTTCCACGTTGCGCAAGTGCTCGTCCATCAGCTTGACGGCCAAATCTTCGTCTTTGGCGGCGATGGCTTTCAAGATTTCGGCGTGTTCTTCGGCCGAGTGTTCCGCCGCATTGCTGCTTTGGTACATCAGGGTGATGAGGGCGCAGCGTGAAATCAACTCGCTCAGAATTTGCGCCAACACTTGGTTGCCCATCAGCTCGGCCATGCGCACGTGGAAGTCGCCCAGCAGGTCGGTACGGCCTGGCACATCGCCACGGCTGACGGCAGCTTTTTCTTCGGCCACGTGTTCTTTGAGCGCTTTGATTTGTGCCGGGGTGACGTTGCGTACAAAGCTGCGCGTCATCTCAGCTTCAATCATGCGGCGCACGGCAAACACCTGGCGCGCTTCGTCGGAAGAGGGTGTGGCCACAAACGCGCCGCGTGCGGGTTCCATGCGGATGAGGCGCTTTTGCACGAGTTGAAACAGCGCTTGGCGAATGAGGGTGCGTGACACGCCAAAGTGGTCGGCAAGTTTTTGCTCGGCCAGTTTGGTGCCGGGGTGTAGACGGTGCTCCACAATGGCTTTGGTGAGAGCATCCACAATGCTGCGGGTGGCGGTTGAGCTGTCCATTTGAGGTCTCCGGCAAATTCACTTGAGTCCATGATAGACCCAAATGCAAAAATTGTATA
>JACCDX011124659.1_pt1 | contig 56593 bp, 48 predicted proteins | sample 7449681 | NCBI WGS metagenome assembly JACCDX01 (sample SAMN15323450, study PRJNA562643) | freshwater metagenome | isolation source: river surface water | place: USA:Blue River Watershed | collected 2017-08-18
AGAGCTTATGCTCGCCTGATCCGCAAACAAAGTACTGAAGGTGGAACGACCAAATGCGTTGAAGTCAATACCAGTCAGAGAACTGACTATAAGAGAGCTAATGCTTGCCTGATCAGCAAACAAAGTACTGAAGGTGGAACGACCAAATGCGTTGAAGTCAATACCTGTCAAGGAACTGACTGTGAGAGAACTTATGCTTGCCTGATCAGCAAACAAAGTACTGAAAGTGGATTGACCAATTGCATTGAAATCAATACCTGTCAAGGAACTGACTGTGAGAGAGCTAATGCTAGCCTGATCCGCAAAGAGAGTACTGAAGGTAGAACGACCAATAGCATTGAAGTCAATACCAGTCAGAGAACTGACTGTGAGGGAGCTAATGCTTGCCTGATCCGCAAAGAGAGTACTGAAGGTAGAACGACCAATAGCATTGAAATCAATACCAGTCAATGAACTGACTGTGAGGGAGCTAATGCTAGCCTGATCCGCAAAGAGAGTACTGAAGGTAGAACGACCAATAGCATTGAAATCAATACCAGTCAATGAACTGACTGTGAGGGAGCTAATGCTTCCTTTATCAGAAACAAAATTATTAATATATGCGTTTGTTCCATAGATTGAACTTACATTCAAAATTTCAAATGTTGAGAATTGAGTTGGTGGTGCAAAACCTATTACTGAACTAACAGTTAAAGTACTTATTGATGCTGTATTTGTAATAAACGATGAAAAAACGCCTAATATCCCATATAGAGAACTTACATCAATTTGATCAGCATTCTCATACCTGGTATATAGTGAACTAAAATAAGCTGAACTTGTATGTATACTATCTGCTTTTAGTGAACTTGTAGTAAACAAATTTGTAGTTATATCATTAAATACTGCTGAATTTACTGTCAATGAACTTACAAGTAATGTACTAACACTTCCTAAAAATGCTGAAACATCATCTAATATAATTGTATTTGCGTATACTTCATTAAAACTTCCATAATCCGAAGTCAATGTACTTACATCTAGAGAACTAATACTTACACGGTCAGCATCAATATATAAATCATTGGGAGCGCAAATTCTATCAAGTCTTGCCACATTTCTGAGAACATAGTTTAGAATAGTAGATTGTGTTGCCGTACTTAGTAATTCAATGATTTGCGATTGTTGTAAAATAGGATAAAACTGATTTTTTATTGACATTGTGTATGGATCTCCTAATGTTGATAATTGAGGCACCCATCCAGTTGTAATGTTGGCTCCAAGAGTTAGAATAGTACTGTTATTGAACGAGGATACAGATTCAAGATATTCTTTTTCAATTCCATGTATTTGATCACTAAATGTATCACGATCAAAAAAATAGTTGGTATAGGTACTTACAACACCATTTGAAACGAGTACATCATTATCAACAATATTTAGTAAACTTCTTTGTAAAGATTGGTCGTATAATATATTAGATCCAACTTGTATTGAATCCGTCGCAAAAAAAGGTGTATCAATAGACCCTGTTTGTATAGAACTGACCTGGAGGATATATTCATTGTTTGAATCAACTTTAAAGAAAGAGTTAAATGTGGAGTTAAACTGTTGAACAGTACTCTGTGTTTGTAACATGCCCGAATATATAGTACTAAATCCAGTGGAAAGTAAATAAACATCAACGGTTGAAATTGTGCTTAGTAACTGAGAATTCAATGTAGAATATAAGTTATATAGTTCTTCCTGATCGGTTTGTATGGACGTAACGGTACTAATTGTAGATTCCAATGCAGAAAAACTACTATTAAACTGTGTTTGAAAAAATACAGTATCAGACGATATAGATATAGATATATCTCCAATTGGAGCATACTTCAATGTTCTTCCCTCGTCTGTTATTGGGAGATTGGCAAAATCCATGGAATTACCGCCCACAATTTCAAGAATTTGTGGAGCGAGTGCATATATGTAAATCTTATCTTGTCCACTTTCCGTCTGCTTATAGAAATCAATTCCAGAACCGGGCTCAAACCATAAACGATTATAAGAATTGGATGCCTGTAATGTAATGTTTGATCCGGCACGAACTTCATTGAATGCCCGTAAAATGGAGGATAGACAGGGTAGTGGTAAATCGCCAAAAAACGTACCTCCATCTCCTCGCGAAAAAAGGAGTTTGTTTGGTGCGATTGGATATCCACCTTCATCCTTGAAATGGATATTCCGGACGAACAAATCGTCCAATTCAAGAGTCCTTTTTCCACTCATGTTCTATTTATATTCTTATGTTTTTGATTTTTCGCCGTATTAACTTACTCGTCATCCTCCTCGATGTACGGATTAATCTGACCATTTTCAAACTTTCCACAATACTGATCCAGTAAAACCATATCTTTTCCGTTCTTTTTGGGATCCGCCTTGTAAACTTTGTTGTTTTGCGTATTTATTACATATGCCTGCCCATTGTGCATGTGAAGTTTCCACTGTTCAGTTTGTGTTGGAATTGATTCAACAGCAACTGATTCCTCAATATGTAATTCAGGCTCTGATTGAGATATTGATTCAGTATGACTTTCAGAGGGTAGAGATGGTAGAGAAGGCAAGCCCTTGGGAAACTTTTTTTCAAACCATTTGCTTCCCACAATGGCGACATGCTCTGGAATCTCTTCATTAAGTATGCCGAGCCAATATCTGCGCTTCTTGGCCCGAACGGATGATTCCTTGAATTGGTCAGAATTTATGTACCAATCCATGTATTCAGCACACTTCTTACATAGTGTACTATCGCCCTCAGGCTTATTCTTACACTGCTCTTCGTAATATACCTTGGGAGAAGTGTTTGGAATATGGGCACCTGTCTTCCTTGCCCGGCACTTTGCCTCATTGATTATGGTACAACGATACGCTTGTGTCTGAGCAGGTGTCTGAGCAGGTGCCTCAACGGCAGGTGTCTGAGCAGGTGCCTGAGCTGGTATCTGAGCAGGTGCCTGAGCTGGTGTCTGAGCAGGTGTCTGAACAGGTGCCTGAGCTGGTGTCTGAGCAGGTGTCTGAACAGGTGCCTGAGCAGGTGTTTCAACGGCAGGTGCAGAATACTCGCCACGAACTTTCTTCAGTTGAAGAATTTCATCTGAAGAAAGTTCTGAATTGGAACTTTGAATCTTCAAATAGCATGAAGCAATAAACAAAGTATCCATAAGTGCGTCCTTCTCCTCTTTGGAGAAGGACGCACCACGATTCATTGCCAAAAGGCAAGATGCTGAAAGAGCAATCATTGTAAAAGAAAGTGTAAAGAAACGAGAAATACCATTGATAAAATCCCACAATGCTATCTCATTTTTTCAGAGTCATTCAATTTTTTCCCTCTGAATAAATAAGATGATCGATAAACTTTTCTCAATACTTCCTTTTCTTCTTCTGGTATTTGCTCTTTTCTATGTCCTATATTCAGAATTTTCCTGTAATTTTTCAGACAGTACCCGATTTATTACAATTCAACAGACTGCACCCAAACTTTTGGGATAAAAAATGAATGAAGTGAATTGTTCTAAAGGAATTCTATTAATTGGGTCAAAGCAAAATGTCATCTACAGGTGTAACTAAAACATTGATTCGCGCATCCGTTCAAGGAATTGTTTATTTAATTGAATCGTCTTCTGGAACAGTGTACACCTATAATATGGATAATCCAGTCTATGTTGGAATGTTGGAAAAAATTCCAGAGGAAGATAAACATATGATTTCCAAAACAAATGGATGTTTGGCAGCAGCACGTGTTAAATTTCGACCAGATATTCGTGAAATTATGAAATCAGTATAAAAAAATGAAGTCTTTTTTGCTAGCAAAATACCCAGTATGGATTCTTTACTAAGACACCGCCAACTAAAACTATGGGAGGAAGTATGTAAGAAAATTAAAATAAAACCGGCAATGGCCGAGGAAGTAAAACGTAAAATTTTGGAAGGAAAATTTTACGAATACATGGATGAAAAACGATCCAAATAGTATTTACGCACCCATTCTTACACGTTTTTCAGCACGATAATATGCCATTTTTTCCTCATCGCTTACAAAGGAATATTTGTACACATGAGCAGAATTGTATGTGCTTACATAGGTATAGATTTCCAGATCACCTCGCCTCTGAACAAGTTCTTCTGCTGAAATGGGTGTGGTAGGAATAATGTATTTGTCAGTTTGATGATAATACGGTAATGCTGTTTTTATTGGAGTATTTGGTAGAGGACGTTCACTTATAGAAGCAAATGTGGAAGGAGGAAGTGTGGGGTTCGCCAAAATGTGTAGTTCCTGCCCCGCCTTGTAGTCTTTAAATTCCTGGTTACTTAAAAACTGATAAAATGGCTGATCACGCAGACCATCCTGAATTCTCTGAAATATAATATCATTGTAGTTTTCCACCCGTTCAAATGTCTCCCATTGGCTCTCCAATTTCAGAATCTCGGATTTTGATTTGTATCGTGTGTTCATAGAAAAAGGATATTGTGTTCTTTGTGGGGAATATGTACTCATTTATCTAGTTACTGTTTGGAAGAAGTATTTAGGTACTAATAATGATTATCGTAATCATTGTCGTTTTCATATTCATCAGGATATTTCTCATCAGAAGAATGATGGAGAGGAAATGTTGGAGTTGCGGGTCTATATCCATATCCATCATAGTCAATATCATTTCTGTATGTATCAGAATCCTCATGATATTCATAGGATGCATCGTATCTATCCTGTTCAAAATGTCTCATAAGGCGAGTATTTCGTACAAATGCGCCTGTTAGCATTGAATCAATACGATTTTTTTCCTGTTCTTCTTCCTCTAAACGCTTTTCCTCTTCTTTGCGGAGGCGTTCCTCCTCTTCCTCTTTCAGTTTCTTTTTCATGCGTTCTGCCATAGATTCGGTAGAAGACGATTTATGAACGGTGGATTTTACTACGGCTGGTTTTCCTCCTAGACTTGGAAAATCTTCTTGACAAAGTGTCTCCGCCGTTTTAGGCTTAGGTGGAGCTACTGAAGTCACTGGCTCCGGTTTCTTGCGACGTAGCGCACTCAGTTGCCACTTTCCCTCCCCATCATCAGGTTCAAGGAATGTGGGTCGGGGTGCTGGTGTTGCGGCTGGTGCCGAAGCATACACTGACTTGGTAGGAGGTCTGTAGGCCATTCTATAAAACTCAAAAGAAATACAACATACACTGCTTTAGAGTTTCTAGATTTATTCAATTTTTATGCCAGATACTATTATTCATCCACCAGACACATTCCTTTTCCATTCTGAATTTCCCACACTTTCCAGGATTCTACGTACTGAATTAAATATCCGCGGCGTGTTCGTGTTCTTGGATCAATCGGAATCGGTGCCAGAGTTGCCCACAGCTCCGGTTGGGTACTTCGTGTAAAATTCAGAGTTCCCGCTGGATGGGGGTGTTCACGGCCACCAAATGTCAGAGTAAACACATTCTGAAACTGATTTGGATTTGCCAGATCCTGCGCTGACCTCTGATTTTTCCAATAGGCAGTCACTTCGCGAAATACGGGGAGAGGAAATGTTTGGATTCGGTCAATGTTTGCTATATTCAGACGCAAATTCAGAAAAGGATCAGGAAGAAGAAAAGTTGCCTGTCCCGCTAAACGGGCTCCTTGACTCTGAACGGCGACTAACATACGACTCACAGGTCCAATACAGTCAAATCGGAAAGGAAGCGAAAAAGATGCTGCTGAAGTAGCGGCATTCCATTGGTTATCTTCTATTGTAAATTCTTGACGTTGAGCATTTCTGTAAGGAATTCTCCATTTTTGGAGTTTCAGCCATTCCTGGACATCTTTAGGTACATACACTTGGGATGTTTCTAGGGCTATTGTAATCCCTTTTGCCATTGCTGATTCGGAGAGACTTTTGTAGGTAGTGGTATCCACGGGTAAGCCAGCAGCACTCTGAACACGCAGGGGTAGATTCCAGGGCTGCGGTCTAGCTCGCCCATCTGACGCAACAACCACATCTTCCAGCTTTCGTAGGAGAATGCGAATACGAAAACGTTGTTGCTTCATGGCGACCATGGGAAATCCTGGATCTCCTACAGCCTCCCAACCCAAAAATGGTACGGGAATTCGGAGGAGACCAGGTGTTGCAGCTCTCTGAACATCCAGTGCCGATTCTCCACGTGTTCCTACAGTCTGTGCTATTACCAGTGTAGTCGCCAGGGAATTCATTTGTCTAAGGCGCCAATCCAAGTATTCCCCGTATAATTCCTGAATGAGTACTTGATCCTGGAAAACCTGGATTTTTTCCAACATCTGGTAGCCAATATTATTACAGTATCCGTAGGATACACCGGATAAATCAGTTACAATACCGCGTTTATTGATAGATGTCAGGGACTCAGGAATCCATGTAGGAAGTGTGAGGCGTATATAGGTTTTTCTTACAAGGTCACCGCGATGTTCATAGTCAAATTCTGTCCAGGTTCCCCAGTCAGCGACGTTTCGTGGCTGCATAATGTAAACTTCCTCAGTAAAAGGGGCGAATCGCGAATAGACGCTATGAAAAAAACTTGCGGAAGGATTCGCGGTAAAAAATACGTCTTTTTTACCACGAGCCACTAATTCTAACAATCCTGCTCTCTGATTTGACATTCCTATTCATCACTCGGTTTCAATTCTTTACATCACGTATATTAATATTATAAAATTAATGATATACTCGTCTATTTTTACGAGATTTTCTATGGGAACGTCGTTGTTTACGAGTACCGCCTTGTTTTTTTTCAAACTGTTGGACAGCAGCTTTTGCATCTTTTATTAGTGAATTACGCGATTCAGTTGTGATATGACCATCATCCCATTCAACTTCAAAATAAATATGTCCATCGTCACCTGTAAAACGGCTAAGAATACGTTCAAGTCTATAAACAGGTGCATTATGTCTAAGAAAAAGGAGTCCTTCTGCTCCTTTTTTTATATTTCTGGGAATTTTTGGTGTACTCATTTTCTATATTAGGACCGGAGATTTATTTCTGTGTAAGTAGCACTATATTTGCAAATGCTATAAGACCAGCACCTAATCCTTGTATAATTGTTGGTACTTCCCCTGCAAAAATCCATCCCAGTAAATAGGATGCAATTATACCGACAAAACTTAGGGAACTAAAGGCAACAGTACTGATGTTGGGAATTGTGAAAAATCGTAGTGCATATCCTAAAAAGCCAATAAATACATTGAATGCCACCATGATTGACATATCTTTTGCCGAAGCACCAAAGGATGACCCGAAGAGAAGGAAAAGTGGAATAAGACCTAACCAAAGAAGAGCGCTGCCTCCATACATGGTTGCCATATCTGTCCAGGGTTGTTTTGCTGCCGGATTTCGTTTAAACCAGAGATAAATACCCGTTTCTGTGAGAGCCGCGAGAAGAGCCATACTAATACCAAACAGGTTCCAGGCTGATTTACCGGGTTGCGCTACTAGGATAGCACCCATAAGAGCGATGCCCATCCATATGTATGATCGGGTTTCAATTTTTTCTTCATATACAACGGAACTTGCCAGTAAATTCCAGAGTGGATATGTATAAAAAAGGGACATTGCATTTCCGGCGGGTAAAGCAGCAAAGGCGGAATAACTGGTTCCCACATGGGCTAAATTCAAAGCACCGGTGGTAAGAATGTCGGATCCTTTTCCTAACACTGGATTCCCTGTGACTACGGCAAATATAGCCGCAAGCGTAGCAAATACAAACATGCGAAATCCTGTTTGAACAACGATAGATGTTTGTACTTTTTTAATCAAAATGGGATATGCGCTTAAAATAAATTCAGAAAATAGCACGAGAGATTCGTACATTTCTATTCTCCTTAGACTTAAGGATTTCTAAATTACAAATAACAAATCATGCCTACACCATTTCCTGCTCTGAAAGATCTTCGTGGTTCAGAATTGTTTCAGCCACTTCCTACACCGGACCCCGTGGCTCTGAAACATGGTGCTGATCGTCCTCGTGTGTTTCTGACAACTGTGAAAATTCCAGATGATCAGATATGGGCAAATGGACTCTTTCAGAATATTTATATCCTTTACAAAATGATGGAGGTAATGGGATATGAACCTTACTTGCTAGTGGATAGTTTGGAGAATAACAAGGATGCAACGGTAAATAAGAAATTTCGCATGTTGGATTTTAAGACCTACATTCAGGCACCCTTTCCTGTTGCGGCATACCTTGAATTCGGTATGTCCTGCGATCCTCTGATTCGTAAATTCTTCCGCAATACGGGCGCCAAAGTGGCAAAAACCTATCTTGGAAATATTCTGAATATTGATATTGAAACAATGACGTTTTATCCTTCTACGAATTTTTCACATCATGTAGCCGGTGAGATTGATGAGATTTGGGTGTCCCCCCACTATGATTTTCATGCTGACTATGCCGGATCAATCAATGGACTTTGTGGGAAAACTCGGATTGCCCCCTATGTTTGGGAACCGTACTTCATTTCTGATCTGAAAGAGCAATATAAGGAGCCGGCAGCAGGTGTAGCGCGTAAATTTGTAATCATGGAGCCAAACATTAGTCATCAAAAGAATTCTTTGATGTCCATTATGGCTCTTGAAGCATTTTATCGCAAACACCCGGAGAAGGTGGATACCTGTATTGTTGTAAATGGCGCTAAGATGCGAGATGTCCCGTATTTTCAGAAATCAGTCTTGCCATGTCTGAAACTTCATCAGGATGGAAAACTACAAATGATGCCGAGGGCTCACATTGTGAATTTTGTAAAGGTTTATCCGGATGTAATTGTTCTTCAACATCAGGTGAATAATGAGTATAATTATTCATTTTTGGAGTTTATGGCAATGGGATTTCCTGTTGTTCACAATCATCGGCGTCTGAAAGAGTTTGGGTATTATTATGATCGGAATGATTTTGATGCCGGCGCTGACCAAATTGCTAAAGTTGTGGAATGGCACTCTAAGAATGCGGAACAATACAAGGCCCAGGCTGAACAACTGTTTTGGCGATTTTCCATTTATAATCCTGAGAATTTGGAGGCCTGGAGAAAATTACTGACAGATAAGTAGAAAGATGGCAGACAATTCAGAAATGGCTACAGCAGCAACAGCAACACCACCGATTAATACACCTATAGAAGTAAATTTTGATGGTATAAAGTTAAGTGTTATATTCTTTAATGGCACATTATATCGTGCTGATACAACATCATTTAGAAAATCAACAAATGAATACACTAACTTTTCAGGATCACACTATGAACCTGGTGAAATAGTTACCGCACGTGAAGTGTATACTATGCGCCCAATTAAATACTTTACTCAAGATAGAGGAGTTGTTGAACGAGTGTATGCTGCCAGAGGTGCGCCCTACATATACACATGGCAAACAATGCCAAGTCTAATACTTTTAAATATGACAGATAAAACCACACGCAATACTGTTTTAGCTCTTGCAAAGGAAGAGAAGTATAAGAATGCTATTCGAACAGCATTTAAAGAAGTAGGTGAAGAAATTAAACGGTTTTCTTCTCCTGGTACGCAGGCAAACAATGATTTAGCATTAGAATCTATTTGTGGATTAGGTAGATTTGATGGGTATTATACTCCAACACAGTATGGAAATAATCAGTTTCATTCCGAGATAGGTCTATGTTCGGCAGCATTTTCAAAAATTCGTTTAGTTAGTGTGGATAAGTATGAATTATCGGTTCGTGGTATTAATCCCAGTTGGGCTGTGGGAATGAATCCTGGTGCTAAAAAACCATCTAAAGCAAGAAGTAGGCTTTCCCAAGCACCAAATACTAAACCAAATAATAATAATAATGCAGCAATGGGCTATTTTTCTAGACCAGGAAAATCAATGCGAAAAACCCGCAAAACCCGCAAAACCCGCAAAACCCGCAAACACTAAATTCGTTAGTCTAATATCTAAACAATTCCTGTGATAATATTTTTAGCACAGGAAATGCGAATTGCCATAACAAGTCGTTTTCAGAATAGTTATTTTAGTGGTTCTACACCACAAAATTCTATTCTTCTAGGAAAGCTTCTTCAGAAGATGGGACATGATGTAGTTCTTCTGAAACCCAAAGAAGATCCAGATTGGTTTATTGATATTGCCGCGGAGGCAAAGGTCTGTCCACCACGTGTCACCTGGGATGAATCAGGATCCCAACAGTATGATCTGGTAATTGAAGCAACATGGAATCTACCCACCGAGAAACGTCTTCAGGTTGCTAAGCGTGTTGCCCTTTTCCAACATTACTCTCCAATTTTCTACGATATGGAATCCTCGGTGTATCATTTTAATCCCCTACATCGTGATTTTACAAATATCACGGAAATCTGGACCTGGGATCACTGGCATGCTCAGGATATTCGGTATCTGGAATTTCTTTCTGGAAAACCTGTATATCAGATTCCTTTTGTAAGTAATTTTGATGCGCTTGATGTCTATTGTAAGGAAGCTCAAGTTCCTTCCTGGTTTGATGGTGCCAAGTCAATGGATTCTCGCGTTACGGGACAAATTCCCCCATCAATGTCTTGGTCTGCCCGTATTCTGGAAAGCAATATGAGCAATACAAGTCATTGTTTGGTTCCTCTGAATATTGTGAGTGAAATCCGTCGTGTAGATCCTATTCGTTTTTCTGTTCATAATGGCGAACATGTATTTAAGAATGGATTTTTTCAGTCCAATGTGGCAAAAAATCTGATTCTGCCGGATGCCAGTGGGAATTTTATTCCACGAATTCGTCTACCAGATCTCTGTAGGGAAAAATCGCTCATTATTTCTCATCAACGTTTCAGACCCATTAAGGGATTCTTACTCGACGCATTGTATTTGGGTATTCCTGTTCTTCACAATTGTGATATGCTCAAAGGATTTGGGTATGTGTATGAATTGAATCAGATTCAGGATGCCGTAAAGCAATGGTCCGTTCTGAAATCCGATTACGTGAACCGCCGTGGATATTTTGCTGAAAATGCCGCTTCTTTGCGTAAGATGCTTCTGCAAAAACGTTTCGGTCTGGATAATGCAATTCCAGCAATTGCGAAGATTCTGGAGACCAGCCCTGTATTTTCTGAGCAGGGTCCCACTCTGAAGATTGAGGAAATAAAGACAACAAAGGAGCTACGTATTGCGTTCTGTGATATGTGGGATCAATTTCAGCCCGAACACAACTTCTTCATGTCTCTTCTGAAGTGGGCAGGAAATCAAAATGGGTTTACTGTGCGCCTGGATTACACAACGCCAAATCTAGTTCTGTTTGGACCCTTCGGTGAATCCCACAAACGCTACACTGGTGTACCAAAGGTCTTTTTTACAGGTGAAAATCTGAATCCCAACAAGGATTCTGACACCTTTCTGAATCTGGGATATCAATACAATACGGATCCTAATTATGTTCGTCTACCTCTGTGGGTTCTTGAAATCAACTGGTTTAATGAGGATCCTGACAAAATTGTCAATCCAAGACCCGTTTCTCTTTCTAAATGTCTGAAACAAGATCCGGCAATCCTGGATGCCAAACAGAAATTCTGCGCTTTTGTGGCCACCAATCCTAAATGTCAGAATCGGAATATTGCTTTTCATATTCTGAATCAGTGGCGTGGTGTGGATTCAGGAGGTCGTCTTTTCTGTAATTTATCTACAGGCCCTATTCCTGCCGGTCTAGGCGGTGGTGGTGGTGAGCTTGCCAAAGTGGATTTCTACAAACAGTACAAGTATGCTATTACATTTGAAAACGAGAGTTCACCAGGATACACTACAGAAAAGCTGTTCCACGCCAAAGTTGCCGGATGTGTACCAATTTATTGGGGCGATAAGTATGTTGATCGCGACTTTGATCAGAACGGATTTATTAACGCGGGAAGCGTTGCCACACCCCAGGAACTGATTGCTTTGGTTGAAAAGGTGGAGAATGATCCTGAACTCTGGCGAAAGATGGCTGAGGTTCCAGCACTCACAGAGCACAAACGACATTGGTGCCAACGTACCATGGAAGAGATTGTGGGCAAAATTTCAGAGAAACTGTTTCAGACCAAATGTGTGTTTACGGAAGAATCCTGGAAACTTCCTGCCATTGAACCCAACGTGGCAACTCTAGAATCCAGAATTGCAGAGTCCAAACAAAAAGAAAAACGAATTGTTACTGCGGCAAACAAACGATTTGTTCCTTCTGTTCTGAATCTCATTCAATCGGCAAAGCAAGTGGATCAGACGCCAATTCATGTGTATGTATGGCCAGATGTTTCAGAGGAAGATCAGAAACAGATTCGCAGTGCTGGCGCGAATGTGATTCCTCTGCCTGTTGAACAGACGCCAGGCTTCGCGGACTTTTGGGAACCCCAACACTTTGCCTGGAAACTCTGGATTCTGGCGGAACAGGATCGTCTAGCACCGAAAGATAGTCTGGTTTTGTATATGGATGCCGGTATTGATGTGGTTTATCCACTCTCCTCGATTTGGGATCACATTTCAACGAATGGGATGACCGTGTTTGATGACGGGGAACAAACAAATCGGCGCTGGTGCCATCCAACCTTTTGTAAGGAATTGAGAGTCACGGAAGAGGAGCTGAATACTCATCAGATCTGGGCAGGATGTGTGGGATTTGTGGCGGCTAGCACCTATTCAGAATCAGTGCTTTCAAAAGCATTGGAATTGGCGAAACGTCGTGAGATAATTGCGGGCGAGAAATGGAAACCGTATTCATCAACCTGTTTTGGTCATCGTCATGATCAGTCCATTCTCAGTATTCTGACACAAAGAGCCGGTGTTCCTCGTATGCCTCTACGTGATGTATACTGTGACAAGGCTCGGCGAACAGCAGAGGCCTGGGGTACACCTCTGTATGTACACAGAGGAAATCCGCGACTTCTAGTACCGGCAGCAGCGGGCATTGATGAAGCCTATGTGATTAATTTGGAACATCGCAAAGATCGTCTGGAAAAATTCAAACAAAATCCAAATTTGAAAGATATGGCATATCTGTGGAAGGCAACAGACGGTCGTAAACTCACAATGACCACTGACCTGGCACGACTCTTCCGCGACAATGATTTCCGATGGAAGAAATCCGTCATGGGATGTGCGATTAGTCATATGGGTCTCTGGGAGAAGCTGGCAAATGATCCAGTCGCTAAATCATACCTAATTATGGAGGATGATGTGCGGTTTTCACAGGATTGGTTGTCAAAATGGATGTCGGCAGCACAACATATACCGACAGATACGGATGTGATTTATTTGGGCGGTGTTCTACCTCCCAATAAGGCGGCGCTACCTTCTATTACGGAGCCCGTGAATCCCTATTTTGCTAAAGTTGCCAAGAATTCCCTGTTTGGAGGTGGGCAACCAAGACGGTATTTCCATTTCTGTAACTATTCCTACATTCTGACTCAGACGGGTGCTAGAAAGCTAATTAGACTCATTCAGGAAAAAGGTATATTTACAAGTGGCGATCATATGATTGTAAATCACGGAGATTCCTATCTGAATATTTACTTTACCACTCCACTTCTGACGGATTGTATTCAGGAAGATGATCCGGTGTATCAGAAATCAGAATTCAACAATTTTAATCGTGTAGATACATTTGATTCAGATATCTGGAATAATGTGGAGTGTTTTACTCAAAAAGAGCTTACGGAGGCATTGGCGGAGGATATGCGCAAGATTGATATTAAGGTTGTTAATGAGCCCCTGTCTGAAGCTGAACTGAAACGTCTGAATGAGGAGCATGCCAGAAAACAGGCGGGTCTTCCTTCTGAAGCGCCTCCACTTTCGGCACCGAAAACTGAAGCACCCAAACTAAGCAAAGAAGAAACTCTGAATCTCTGGAACGGATTTCTACGCTCTGTTGCAACCCGAAAAACCGGCGAAGTTGCCCCTGTTCTGAATAAGATTCTGGAACTCTGGAAAGATGAAGCCGCGATCAAAGAAAGCCAACAGTGGTTCCGTGTCTTTGAAAAACTGATCACAACGAATCATCCTGAAATTCAGAATCACAAATCCGCAATTGAAGCCTTTATTCAGAAATACGGAGCAAGTGATGTTTGGAACACCATCCGAACACATTGGAACCTTTCTGCAGCAATCCAAACACCTTCCTGCGGTGTAATTTATCAGCTGGCGGGTGGAGACAACCTGGAAGCCATGATGGAATTTGATTGGATTCAGGAACTGTTTGGACCCCTAACAGTCAAATCCGTATCTCTGATGCATGAACTTCTCTCCAGTAAAACAACACCCATTCTCATGTATCAGAATCCAGCGGGTAAAGACATGTCTGGAATTCTGAACCAAATTCTGAATGTATTTGCGAATGAAAACCGCCAACTAATTCTCCTCCATCTCAGTGATGAGTTTCAGAGAAATGATATTAGTATGTATGGACACAAGGCGGTCAAACATGTATTCAGAAATTATTGGCGCCCAGATCTACCCAAAGAGCGTGTAACTGTGTTGCCTCTTGGATACGCCAAACAACGTGCTTCTCAAACCACCTCTTCCCCCGCGTTTTCGGACCGCAAGCACACTTGGTCATTTGTTGGCTCACGGGATAGACCAGGCCGACCCGAAACAATTCAGAAACTTCAAACAATTCAGCCACATTGCCTAGAAACGAAGGCCGCATTTGGAGCACCGGATGTTCTAGGGGCGAAAGAATATGTAGGACTCCTCAGAGATACCAAATTTGTACCGGCCATGAAAGGATCTGCTGCTCTAGAATCATTCAGACTGTATGAAGCACTGGAACATGGTGCCATTCCTTTCTATATTCCAGGGGAAAGTCACGGGTGTGCCGATGAATACAAGGAAGTATTTGGATCACATCCTCTGATAGCCATCCCATCCTGGGATGAAGCAATACATGTTCTTAGTCATTTGGCGGATAAATCGGAAGTTATGGAGGAACATAGGAAGCGATGTGTGGAATGGTGGAAACAGCAAAAAGATGCTTTGAAATCAAAAATAGCAAACATAGTCATATAAAGAATAAATTAGAATTTGTATGTAAATCAGTTCAATGAATTCATTTACAACATTGGAGTCGTTGCTTACAGCGGCTGGAGTACAACCAAAAAACATACAAGAACCAAAGAAAACTAAACGTTTCCTGCTTGTAAGTACTCATGCTCAACAGACAACAGGATACAGTAAAGTCTCTTATCATCTGGTGAAAGAATTGTCCAAACATGAGGATATTCAGCTTTTTCATTTTGGATTTCAGAGGTTTTTTGATATTGCCCCTAACTATCGTCCTTATCCAGAGAATGTGGAGGTGTATGATCCGGCAAAACAGGAACGCGAAAATCCTACCACAATTCCCAAAGAAAATGGCTTCGGTTTCTCACAACTTCCCGTCTATATTCAAAAGGTAAAACCAGATGTAGTTCTAATTTATAATGACGCCGGTGTCATTTGTGATTTTCTCGGGAAACTTCCTGAGAAACGGGACTTCAAACTGATTATTTACCTGGATCAAGTGTATACAATTCAGCGACCGGATTTTATGGCACGTATGGATAAACAGGCAGATTGTTTCTTTGCCTTTACTTCATTTTGGCGAGACTGTATGATAAAACAGGGAATTACTAAGCCCATTCATATTCTACGACACGGATTTGAACCTGATGTCTTTAAGCCCCTTAACCGTGCCGCTATGCGCCGAAAACACAACATTCCTGAAAATCTGTTCCTCATGCTGAATCTGAACCGGAACACGCCACGAAAACGCTATGATATTGTGGTAACCGCTTTGGCAGAACTGGTTGCGCGATACCCAACAAAGCCGATTGCCCTACTTTGTGTCTGCGATGCCGGCGAACAGGGTGGCTATCCGATTCATGAAATTTACACACGGGAACTGATTAAACGCGGCGTACCCGTGGAACAACATTTTAACAAACTCCTGATTACCAAGACGGCACTGAATTATACGGATGACGTGATCAATGAACTGTATTCCATGTCGGATATAGGTGTTACCGCGGCCGAAGGTGAAGGATATGGTCTCTGTCAGTTTGAGGCCATGGGTGTAGGGGTACCTCAGGTGGTTCCAGATGTTGGGGGGTTTAAAGAATTTTGTACGGCGGAGAATTCAGTACGGGTGAAACCGACGTATCATTGCTATCTACCGTATTCCTACAGTCAGATTGGCGGCGAAATTGAGTTGGTGACACCGGCGGATTTATGTTTGGGCATTGAGGAATACTTGCTGGATTCTGAACTCAGGGAAAAACATGGATTCGCTGCTAGGCAAACCGTGCTCTCTTACTCATGGGAAAAAGAGGTGGAGGAACTTGCTAGAGTGATTCGGTCACTTTAGGTCTGATGTTTGCTGCGAATCCAATTCATGGACTGTGGGGAAACCGTTGTTATAACTTCTTCACCTTCTGTGGGATTCTCGATACCAACAGGATACAGTGTAAATTTTGCTCGAGAATCATCAACTAAACTGGTAACTTCACCGACCGCTTTGAGAACCATGATTGTTTCATCAATATTTAGTTCATGTGGGAGACTATCAGGTGCTTCAGACATAAGTGCTGTAATGAAGATGGATTTAGTTTTATCCTCAAATGCAGGGACAATATACTTAAAGCACATCACAAATTCTGAAGAATACATATTTGAAAAAGGATATTCAAATAGTATGTTAGAACTTTATATATTCATTTTTTATGATTATATAAAGTAGAATGAAAACTTTACGAAAAAGAAAACAAACCAGACGAAAAACAAAACGACAAACAGCTGGTGTTCGTAAGAATCTGTCCCCGAATGAAAAGAAAAATTTACGGGCGGTTCTTTTGTATGAACGCTCGCCACAGAAAACAAAAATTCTGTCTGAAAATACTCTGACCATTGGTGAGAGAATTCATAAATTAATTGATAAACAAATCCCCCTAAATGAATCTATGATAGTATACAGAGGCCAACATAATCATCAAATTCTTCCTGAGTTAGGATGGTTTTCCACTTCCATGCGTGACGATGTGGCACGCTCTTATTCAAGCAAATTTTTATTTAAAATTTATCTTCAGCCAGGTGTAAAAATTCTAGATATGTACGCCTATTATAATAAATACGGAATTCAGGATCCGGTGAAAGAACTCAATGAACTTCAGGAAAACTATTTTCAGCACAATAAAGATTTCACAAACAATGACTACACTCAGTTTCAAGAAGTTCTTGTGGAAGGAGGTGGGTCTTTTTGGCAGGATTCAGAAAAAACAACAGAAGGATTCAGATTTATTGGAAAAGTGAATCCAATGAGCCCTAGTTTAGAAGAAGAAAACATGAAAGGGAACGAAGAGCATATGGTATCTGTGTATGAAACGTATTATTTTCCTAAGTCTCGCTAATTGGATTTATTTGTTCCTGCGTCCAGGGTACTTGTAGGGGCAACCGAAGTAGTCGCAACTGAAGCCACAGCAGTCCTCATCGTGTTCCCACTGGTAGAACCAGCCAGACCGCGGGTCTTTCAGGTCGTCACATTCATACACAACGGTGTAGGTGAACCCATCCTGACGGTAGAGGAACCAGAACCCAATGGTTGCCTTCTTCTTTCCAGGAAGTGTATCCTTGTTCCACTTCTCGTGCCAGTACTGTGTGGCTCTAAGGTCAATCCGGCACCCCTTCTCCGTGTCCGTCTCTGTCACACAGAGGATGTTTTCCGCAAACATGGCAAACTTCCTCTGAAACGTGGGACTCTTCTTCAGACGCTGGAGGGCTGCGTACTGTTCTTTTTCCCACACGTTGCTATCCTCCGTGGGGACACCTTCAGGGAACGAACAGTCCTCCCAGAATGTGTGAGCAGGTTTAGCAACAACAGGTTCTACCGCAACCACAGCAGGTTCTGCACCAATCAGAGCAACCTTGTATGAAATCTTGGAGGACATTGTAAGCAGAAAACAACAGAAACCATGCAGAAAATAACGCATAAAGACATTCTACCCCTTATGAACCTTCAATTTTTTCCCAGACACATAAATCTTCGGTACGTAATGCGGTGGTTCATACAAATGAAGACTGACGGAATCTTCCAAAGCCAGGATGGAATGAAGAGGATTGGAACCCTGTTTGAATCCCACAGAACCAGCAGAAAGAGTGCGAGTTGCCACAATTTCCAGAGTTTCAGGAGAATAATCAGTTTCTAACAGACTCCCTTGACAGACTTTCAGAGTACAACCAATTTCAGGATGATCGTGAATCGCCGTTTTCTGCCCCGCCTTCCAACAAATTAAGATGACTTCATACTCAGATGTTTGGAGTATGGGAATTCGTTTGTATTTAGCGTCATCAAATTGAATATGTGGTATATAGTCAATTTGATTCAGAATTTCCATTATTGATACGCTCGGAATTTAATCTCTGGGAAATAACATAAGGCCGAGAATTACCACAAAGAAAAGAATACTGTGGAAAAATAAACCGTAAGGTGTTGGGCATCCACCGGGACTTGCCAAGGAGACACCAAAGGACCCAAACACCTTCTGAACAAGTTTGTAAGTTTCAGGGTTGGCTATCAGGAAAAACACGAGGGTGCTATAAAAACTGTACTTGGCTTTTAGGAGGATATTCATTTACGGTAGGTCTTTCTATTCTTGCTGTCAGATTTTTTTGGGTGTTTCCGAGTACCACCCTGTTGTCTCTTAGAAGCACGGAGTTTTTCTAAGTCTGAACGAAGTTTGGCTAATTCTTCATTGGCTTTTGCCAATTCCTGCCAAACACCAAAAAGATTTTTATTTTTAATTAAATCTGTCAAATATTCAACTGATTTGCCACCTCCATAGACTCGAATAGTATCTGCTAATGTCTGGTACCTTGCGTTATTTGTTTTTTCTATTTTTGCTTCTTCTTGCGCATCTTTCAGTTGTTGTTGAAGATCATCAACTTGCCTTGCTTGTGCTTGAGCAGCCTGAAGTTGTTGTTGAAGATCATTAACTTGCCTTGCTTCTTCTTGCGCATCTTTCAGTTGTTGTTGAAGATCATCAACTTGCCTTGCTTGTGCTTGAGCAGCCTGAAGTTGTTGTTGTTGAAGATCATCAACTTGCCTTGCTTGTGCTTGAGCAGCCTGAAGTTGTTGTTGAAGATCATCAACTTGCCTTGCTTGTGCTTGAGCAGCCTGAAGTTGTTGTTGTTGAATATTCTGACTTTGTACTTGGGCTTCCTCTAACTGCCTCTGAAGGTTCTGATTTTGTCCTTGGCTTTCTGCTAACTGTGTCTGAAGTTCAGCAAGTTTTGTGGCATCGATTTGGGTCTGTTCCAGTAATTTTGCTACTTTATCCATTTCAGCTTTGGTGTCAGTAAGTTGCTGTTCAAGTTCAGCAATACGTTTTTTGTCTTCTTGACTTTCAGGTTTAGAAGTGCAGCAGTTCTCCATTGCCGTTTTTAATTCATCAAAATTCGTTTTCTGGTACATTTTGACTTCGTCCAGTTTATCCATGATGGGTTTTATGTCACAGGATCCAGAAGGGGTAGGTGTAATAGGGGCAACGCCGCCTTTTAGCCAGGATCCTTTTTTATCCGTTTTTTCACACACTTCCTTAGTTTCAGGATTTGTGACACCATCCTCACGCAAGAAACGATCAATTTCCGTAATGGCATTCTTTTCATAGGTACGCTGAGGATCTGTGGTTTTCATGCTATCCATAGCATCAACGAGTTTGGCGCGATTCATACACAGAATCTTACGAACGAGAGGAGGCAAAGGATATTTTTCCTCGGCGGCAGCCCAACGAAAAAACTGACGAATTTCTTCTTCGGATCCAAGGTTTGCCTTGTTTTTCTGAAGAACTCGCAAACTAGTCAAAAGATTCATATCCTCTGGAATATACCCTTGTGGTGAGGACTCACGGGCATCCATGGCACTTGGACTTGTATTAATAACATGTCCAAGAATCCGGGTTGGTTTAAATTTCGTTGTCATTTCACTTCCTTACTTATTCCATAGACTTTTAGAAGACTGTAAGTAACCTGGTAATTGCTTCATCTTCGGTAATCTTCCGCCGCGATAGACTAAATAAAGCGCGGATATCGGATTCTGAAAATTCGGCACCTACATCAAATCCGAGTGTGAAAAGTTGTTTGAGTATATCGGCATCAAAACTCACATCCTCTTTTTTGTGGAGTTCAAACAGACTCTGGGTTGTTTGTCGTGTGACACCGGCCTGAACATCTGGCAAAAAGGCTACGGAAGGTTGTGCTTTCAGTCGTTCAGCGAGGGCTGTCTGGGCGGCAAACATCACGGACCAAAGTACAAAATACGCCGTTTCACAATCCTTTTTCAGAAGCATGGCGGTATCCGTGGAACAGGAGGGAAGACTGTCAAAAAATTCAGGAAGATAATCGCCGAGTTTGCCGAGAAGATCACGATCAAATCCGAGGGCTTTCAGAATCTTAATTTCCTCCTGTTTCAAATAGGGGGATGTAGGTTCAGTAGTTGTTATTGTTGTTGTTGTTGTTGTTGGTTCAGTTGTGGTTGTTGTTGTTGGTTCAGTCGTTGTTGCCGGTTCAGTTGTGGTTGTTGGTTCTGTTGTCCTTCCAGGAGTGGTTCCACTCTCGAGTTGTTTCCCTACAGGTTTTGTAAACGCCGTATTTCCATCAATCTGAATTTGGAATTCACCGACCAAAGGAAAAAGTTCTCCTTTTCCTTTGTACAATTCGCCCTGCGTAGGAACTGTCATATACACGAGGTTCACATTTTGATAGTTTTTCCGATTTTCCAGAATACGGCTACGTTTGGCCTCATCAACCCCTTTTAATGCTTCAGCAGTCAGATAAGTGCTGTATAAATATAAGGAAGGAATCTTCAAAATTGTATCGGTGATTTTATCAGGAGAAACAGAATAGGCCTTGTTGCCTTCATCCATCGTAGCAACAAATGCCGAGGATCCAAGTAACTGTGTAAGAATTGCGGTAACAATATTGCCCATCATGGCGGAATCTGGAACCAAAAATTCATTGACCACTTTGGAATCCGGTGTGGTCAAGAATTGTGTAGACTGAATTTGAAGGGGTCTGCCGATAAATTTCGCAAAAAGATCATCACCAAGTGTATGAATTGTTTGAAGCCGTTGCCTCAATGCTTCGGCATTAGGATGTTTTTTATTTATACGTAATTCAACTAGCGTTACAAACAGATTGTCGCTTAGTTTAACTCTGAATTCTATGAGAATTTCTTCATCAAAGAATTTACTGCCATTTCCTCCGCTTTGTACCGGTACTCCTTCCCCTAAAAGATTCTGATCCTTTTCGTACTGCTTGGTCAAGAAGTATTGTTTGCGCCGTGAGGAATCCATGTAGGAACTCGGCAAAGAAAAGGTTTGACCACCAATGGTGATCAATTCATATCGGTCATTGCCACTCATTTCACTTCTACTTAGATTGGTTTAAAATGATAGGGGTATTAACTTATTTAGAACTTGCTAAAATGCAGACTGAAACAGAGGTTGAACCAGGATTTCCTGCTCTGGAACGTCGTTCTGCCACATCAAAAAATCGCGTTCAATGTAAACAGGATTTAGTTATTACATGGCTACAGGATTTTTATAGCAAACCGGGAAATCTGGAGAAACTTATGCCCATTTTGAAAGGCGATTCGCCTATGAGTCTACGTCTTATTGATTATTTTGTCACAAATTACGCCAAGAAAATGAATACTTCCTATTCTCTGGGTGGTCGTCAATTCCTCGTCTATTTTCACTACAAAAGGGAACTGAGTGCATATTCAAAACGCCTGTTTGATCCGTTTTGTCGTCGGGAGCGAATTCAGTTTGAGGCACGGGGTCATGAACCTTTTGTTACAACGGTGGGACAGCTAAATTTCTTCCGATGGGCAATTGAAAAGGAGATTCTGAATCATATTGAGACCAATAGGGTTGCGATTGAACGGGATATGAATTCCACGCTCAAGGAACATTATTCGCGATCCACCACTCAGAAATCGGATTCCTCGGAAAAATCGGCAACATCCGATACTCATTCGGATGCAATTACGGCACTCACTTTGGATACGAATACCAGTATGACAAGTAGTCGTAAAAAACGGTGCGAACTTACACAGTCGGCAATGAAGAAAGTAAACTTTCACGATTGTAATGTAGTTGTATCATTTAATTAACCCTGTTTTTGCGAACCGTATATCGTCGTCGTGGTGTTTGCCGGCGTTTTTTGCGCAGAAGATCCGAGGAAGAAGGCTCCGGAATTAGTTTTGTCTCAATAAATGCCTTGAGCTGAAGGGGTTTAGGAGTTGCCAAGAATCCCTGGAGTTGATGTTTGAGTTCTGGGAATACCGGTGACTCCCGTTTGAGGGATCTGTACAATTCCTGTAAAATCATTGTGTAATGTTCTTGGGTAATCGCTGAATGTCCAAGAATATCTTTGAGTTCCTGTAATCGGGAAGGGGAGAGATGAGTTGTAGGGGATCGGAAATGAGAACTAGGGGTTTCCATTCTATCCAAAGAGGGATAGCTTAATTTTCAAAAATATTCGTATGTGAGTAGAAAGATGACCTCGTATGTTCGTGCCCCTCTGAACTTTAATGCCCTCCAAAGAGCCACTGTGGGTGACCAGAAAATCTCTTTTACCAATTTTGATCATCTGGGTTGGCTGAAATGTGACGGTCGTCTAGTTTCCCGTCATGACTACGCCTTGCTGTTCAATGTGATCGGAACTACATTTGGTGCTGGTGATGGTACTACTACATTCCGACTCCCGAATTACCAGGGCTGTGTACCTGGTATGGCGGGACAACCTGTATTCAACCAAGGAATAAATAGCACTTCATATGCTCGTGGTGACACAGCAGGCACACAGACTCATACTCTGACAATTGATCAAATGCCAAGACACAGACATGGATCTACTGACACCAGTACAACAGGAAATATTGATGGCAATGGACAAACAGGGAATGAAAGTGCTCATACCCATAATTATCAGGATGCCTATTTTGCAGAAGCAGGTGGTAGTGGTCCAAATACTATACCTGGTTCTGGTGACACGGATACTGATAATGGCTTTCGCTGGAGAACACAAGCCGGTGGAACTAGTTCAACTCCATCTGATATTCAAACAAGTGCAGGAACTGCACACTTCCATTCCATTGGTCTAACAGGTGGATCTTCACCCCACAACAACATGCAGCCCACACTGTTCGGCGGCAACATGTTCATTTTCACCGGTCTGATGTACACTGGTCGCCAGTTTACTTACGGAAGCACCACTGGTGGTCTGAACACCTTCCCTTACGCTCAGGGAACTGATTTGGCTTAAACACGCTAAATCGCATGTTTGGTGTCGCCCATACGTTCCTGTGCCGCCAAATAGCGTAAATAATCTGTATGAGACGCAAATTTCATGTTGGGATTTGCTTTTCGTTGTTCAATAAACAAAGAATCCACGGCATTTGTTATACGAATCTGGTGAAGTTTTACTTTCGCCGCCGTTTTTCGGTGAAACGAAATACCCTTCATAACTTGAAACACCTGTTTTGTGGGAAATGTATCTTTGAGGGGATAGGCGTGATTTTCAATTGGCGGCATTTCAAAGGCGGAAATCCGAATGGAGTACAAATCAGGGTAGGTCATGCCCTTACAGTCAATCCATCCAATTCCCGTATCGAAGCCATAGGTCCATCGTGTGGATCCAACCGGAAACTTACTTCCGCCCTCTTTTTCACTACAAACTTCCACTAGAAATCCATGGCGTAAAGAATGTTCAGCAAACACACGAAATCCATTCTGAAGAGGCTGTGTAAGCATAGGTTTCAGAGGACTGGGCTGAAGAGCCGGCGGTGCTTTAGCGGATTCCACGAGAACTGGACCGAATACACCGGACCATTTGACTTTCCCTGCTTCTTTAGATCCCTCGCATCCGCCCACGCGCACCCACCAGGTTCCTTTGCCCACATCAAGTGTACATTGGGTCACGGGGGGAAGAATGAACATGTGCCGTTGGGCTTCAGGAAAATCGGGATGTAAGGAGACCGCGATCACAATTCCATGACATCCTACAACAGGAATCGCTAACTCAAATGCCAGTTTCCCGTCGTTTGTGGGAAACATGGAGCCAATCTGTGGGGAGTCCATATTTACTCATAATCAGATTTTTCTGAATAAAAGTAAACTTATTTACGAGTTTGTCTGTGGTTTCTGGATTTTCTGATCCGTTTGACAGTTCTACGAGGTTTATACTTTCGTGTCTTTCTTTGACGTTTTCCTCCTGTAACAGCCGCAAAACGATTTGTGTATGCTGTTCTATAATTTTTGGCAAGTTGTTTATGTTCTTCATTCGTTAAATCCAGAGCAGCATCCACTTCATCCGGATGAAGATTTGCCGTACACACATGGGACTTCTGCTCCTCTGAAAGTTGCTGTTGCTGTGCTGGTGTATAGAACTGCCAACATTTCCCAAATTCTTCAGAACCAGGATTTCCCAAACGACTCTTCAGAATTCCTACAAGACCATCCTGTGAAATCTGTTCTCCTGGTTTATTATGATTATTTAAGGTTCCATCGGCTTCTATATGACGAAATTGAACCAACATATCATCATCAATTCCCATGAAATTGGACCAACCAGAAGGTGGAGATGTATGAACGACGGGAAGTTCACCTGTATAGGGCTGTAAACCTTGAGTGGCAACATTTGCTTCAACAGGTTTAGGAAATTCTAACTCTGAATTCCATTGTTTTCTTTCAGGTTCTTGCCAGAGTTTATGCCTCTGGATTACCTTATTTCTTGCTGTTTTTCTCCAATTAATTGGACCAATTCTTACATTAGGTTGGTTTGACTGCTTACATGTTTTACCAAAGCATCCAACTGGTTTCACATTCATTTCAGTTTTGACTGGAGACCATTCGTATGTTTTAACATTTGGTCGAACATTGGTTTTTCCAAGAGTCATTGCTAAATTTTGAACTCCTTTTTGTTGAAGAGGTGCATCCCACATGGCTTCCACTAAACGCTCATACGCTTGTTGTTTTGTCAGTTGTCCTTTAAGTTGATTGAGTTCATGCGCAAATTCACGAAGTTTTCGGTATCTCCATACTTTCTCAGGAAGACCACCTCCTCCATTTGTTTTGCGACAGTCAGTTTCGTACGGATTTCCACCAGGCAAGAGATCTGGTGTAGGAGATGTGTAAGAAGTCAAAGGATAATGCTGATGTTCCTTACAGATTCTACCACACAACGTACACCAAGTTACTGTTTTTACATTCGTTGGCCTACCAAATGCATCGGATTTAAAATAAGAATACTTTTCATATAGTCCTTTATGATAAAATCTACTTGAATTTTTCTTACAGTCATGCGACATATACATACATGATTTAGCTTCATGTCTGATATACTGAAGACAAATGGGACAGAATGAAAAAAGTGATTCTACCATAGTTTCAGGTACTTCTCCACTTCTAACTTGAGGATCATTTACATTAAAGGTTCTTATTAAACTATTTGCGGGTATACTTTGGCTAAATATATCATTCATTTGAGATATATTGGATGCTGTCCAGCCTTCCCACATAGGCTCTTCCCCTTCTCCTAATTGTTCCAAAATATAATCACTTACATAATATGGATATATATCATACGATTTAGCATTATCAATAAGTCTTTGTTTATCAAATCCTGGATAATGCATAAATAGTGCTAGAATTACTTTATTTTTTTCAGTAAGTAAATTATTTTTTATATTTAAATTTATATAAGCATCTATAGGGGGCAATCGTTCTACTGTAGTAGGTTCATTTATACGTAATCCAGGTTGTTTCAATAGAAATTCTAACATATATTCATCATTCCAAGCTATTAATGATGCTAGAATTGTTTGATTTTTAATAATTTTAGTATTTATATCTAGTCCTCCACTAAGAAGTGTCTTAAACATAGGTATGAACTTTAACGCATGTAAAACTACATGAGTTTCTTGACCATTTGTCATATTTTTATCATTTTTATTAATATCTGCTCCGGCATCTAATAGCCTTTTTACTATGTCTATTTGTCTTTCTTCAATGGCTTCACTTAATGGAGTTCTTAACAAACCTTTCCAGTTAGAACAATATTTATTAATATCTGCTCCAGCAGTTATTAGTTTATTAATTAATGACATATTACTATCTCTGACAGCTAAATGTATTGCTGTTATGTTAAATATTTTAGTATATGGCTTATTTACATCTGCTCCTAGATCAATTAACTTTTCAGTAATTTCATAGTTTTTGTCTAGAATAGATTTTAACAATGGAGTTAATCCTTCATTATCAGATGTATTTATATCAGCACCGGCAGCAATTAATAATTCAACCATTGAAGTTAAATTGTATTGAACAGCTGTAAGAAGTGGTGTATAGGTTGACCCTGGGTACTGAGATTCAGGATTCGCTAAATTTACATTGGCACCTAAATCTATAAGTTTTTTAACAATATTTATATTCTTCCATGAAATTGCTTCATTAAGTTGTGTTGTTCCACTGTACTCTGAATTTACATCAGCACCTGCTGCTATAAATTTTTCTATAAGTGGTATACTCTGTAAACCAATAGCCTCATATAAATAATATTCTTTTGAATCTTGAAATTCTTGGCTATTGGTGTTTAAAGATATAAAGTCATTAACCTTTTGTCTATCGTCATTTCTTAATTCCATATCTACTAAGTATCGGCATAATTCTTGGGTCGCAGGAGTTCATAGGCTTCCAAGGAATTGATATCGGCAGCCATTCTGGGAGGCATGTAGCGATCCACAAACTGACGTTCAGTCAAGCGTTTATTTGCTTCTACATCACGTTCCCTATTATCCTCTGTTACAGCACCCCTCAGTTCTCGCACTATATTGCGAGAATCAGAGCCCTCGGCGTCTAGCCTCTGTAAATAGGGATTCTTAGAATTCTCTTTCGGGGGAATAGTCGCCGTAGGCATATAATCTGGTTGAATTCGGAATTGATGTATGGAATTTCGGGACGGGATAGGATTCATATCCATATATTTGGGTCCAGGGTTCGCCTGTAGTGCATCGGCACTTACCTGGGTTGCCGGGGTAGCATGAAAAGAATCCCACATCCGACTGTTCACAGTATCTCGTGAGTTTCCCTCCTTGCGAATGCGTAAACCGGAACACTGGGGTCCAACGAATTGTGTTGGATCAATAATAGGTGGAAACCCAATATTGCGTTCATTTTGTAGTGCCTGCCATCTTTGTTGCTCCATCTAAACCAATCCTACATTTAGTAATGTAAGAAATACTATTTAAAAACGAAGATGTTTAAGGTGGCCAAAACAACACGCAAACAAGCGAGGCATTCCTCACCACCGCCGTCAGAAATAAGAGAATCCACTCTACAGGAAACAAGTTCTTCAGTAAATACCATGGCATTTTTTGATGCCGAATCAGCATCGGCGTTTCAGAGACCATGGCTAAGACTGGAACGGGGTTTGCGTCTTCAGAAACTACGTCAGTTTGCCGAGGAATATCCTGGTCTGACGACAGAGGAGAAAGATACTCTTCTGAAAGTTCTGGTGAAAGCCAATGATGCCAAACAACTGAATACGAAACAACAGATTGTGTATGAGGCCGAGAAAATTCAGTCAATTCGTGGATTAAAAATGACACGAATTGGTGATGAGCCGGCGACGTTTAAAATAGAGACTGGATCTATTCGTTCTACAAAGAAAATCAAACCTAATCAACCCTAGTGCATTGAAATTCTGTAAAGAGCATCATGACGATAGATATGATGCGTAAAGTCTCCATTAGGAGACCTAACTATTTTATAGATCCAGTTATCAGTGAGTTGTCCTGTAGATATATTATACCGTTTAATATTGTCCACTATGACCTGGTTGGGAACATTGCCTTGAACATTGGGTTGAGCATTTTCTAATGCTTCTTTTCCATCATCCCATTGAAACCGCTGAATATCTCGGGCTATGGCCATAGGATTGTAGATCTGAACATTTCCGTTATCATTAACTTCCTCTTGGGGCAATTCGCTGTAAAAGGGAACCATAATTTGGCGGAGAGTACCCTGATGCATAATTTCATTTTCATTTACACCACCGCGATACTTACGTACAGTTTTTCTTGTATGTTTACGATTGGTTTTACGATGCAGTTTACGACTCGCTTTACGATGGGTTTTACGAACCATTGTTTCTACTCGGGTATTCCATAAAAAATGAATCCACCCTGACATTTTCTCTGAAAAAGAAAAAATGTCAGGCCAAACAAAAATGTTTTCTTCGGTAATTGAATGGCTCCAGGATTGGTTATCCGCCGCCGATGAACCTCTTGTCCTCCGCGATGAATACGATCTTCAAACATGGATGGAAGAAGAGATGTTGGAAGCCACGGAATTCTTTCTCCAGCATGCTTTTCGGAAACAAAAAACGAGAGCTCAGGCTTTAGAAATTATACGAGGAATACTGTGGGAAGTCTATCTCTTTTACAGGGATGTTCAACTTCAGAATCTAAATCAAAGCGCAGAGAAAAGCGATGAAATTGTTCAGCGACTGCTTGCGTTACCACAAACGGCACAGAAGACGGTGGCCTGGTATATTGAGGCACGAGAGCTTCTTACAGGTCATGAATTTGCGGGAGCCGTGTATGGAACACCGAAAGCCCTGGAAGCCCTTGTGGCCAAAAAATGTGGCGCCGAACTTGTGTCAGAAGATACAGATACAGCGGTAGAGTCTAGAACCGTGTATATGTGCCCCTTGTCGCCATTTCAGTGGGGTTGGCGTTTTGAGCCCGTAATTCGTCAATTGTTTGAAGAAGAAATTGCCGGCGGAAAAGTGGACGATAGTCTGGGAAGAATTCGGCATCCAACCCTGCCTCGTCTAGCCGCCAGTCCAGATGGTCTGATTGTGGAGGGACCCAAACGAGGTCGGCTCGTGGAAATTAAGGCGCCCATTTCGCGAATTCTGACAAAAGAAATTCCTGAGGAGTATTTCTGTCAGATGCAACTTCAGGCAGAAGTGACGGGTGTGGAAGCCGTAGAGTATATAGAAGTCCGATTTGGTCTTCTTTCAGACTATGAATCAGAAGAGGTGTTTCTTCAGAAAACGAATAGTTCATTTCCTGAACGAATGGGAGCGGTACTAATTGTAGGGGAATCGGCTGAACAACCAGATACATGGGTATATATGTATTCCCCTATTTGGCACATTTCAGAGGAGTCACTTCAGAAAGCGAAAGAATGGCAACCGGATTTGTCAGAATCGCAACAAATTCTGGAACGCAGTATTTGGCGTGTGAAACAGGGATGGACTACAACGGTTCCACGGAATCGGACTTGGTGGGAACATGTGGGTCAGCCGGCTTACGAAGAGTTTTGGGAACAGGTGGAGGAGGCCCGCAAAGATGGCCGGCACAAATCAAAACTTCTTCTGGTAGAATCCGATGAGGAATAGAATCCAATCCCTTCAAAGGCATTGTGTAGAAGGAGGAAGAGGGTAACCAGTTGCTGGTGTAGCACCTACACCTTCATGCGGTTTGTAGAAGGTTCCTACAAACTCATGATTCGGGGCAGAACAGGAATCGGGATGGGATCGTTGATAGTTGTTGGTGCGTTGTAAGAAATTTCCGACAGGTTTTAGTTGCTCCCCCATATCCACTTTAAAGCATTTTTCAGACGTCATCTGGGACCAATTAGCAACGGCTTCCTCCTCTGAAAAAGGAACCAGGCGATCACTGGCAATCAGTTTTTCAGTGGAAACTGAATTTGCCGGTGCCAAATCAGATTCGTGGACACCCTCTGGTGTAGCAGTAGGAATCCACGGATTCTGAAATCCTTCGGATCCCTGAAAAAACCGTTTGAATTGTGCTAAATCATCAAACTTATAATTACTGAGTAGCGCCAGAACACCCAGAAGGACTAGAAATCCGATTGCTACTGTATATACTGTTCTCATTTGCTATGGATAGCGGAAAAAAATGAAACATGATGAAGGTTGCTGCGGTCTCGGCATTCTTTTAGACCCGGATTAAAATGATAGAGAACATGTTTGTGGTGAAGCGAAACGGCGAGAAAGAGGAGGTTGCGTTTGAAAAAGTTCAGGAACGTATTTCCAAGGTATCCACGGGTCTAACCGTGAACGCTACCCGTGTGGCGCAGGGTGTTCTGACACGAATTGTAGATGGCATTTCCACTACGGAACTAGATACAATTGCGGCGAATCTGGCATTTTCCTGGTCCACCTCACATCCGGATTATGGAACTCTGGCCTCTCGTATTGCCATTAGCAATCATCAGAAGAATTCACCCAAGACACTGTTGGACTGTGTGGAAGTTCTAGAGGCAGTCAAGGATCGCACGGGAAATCCGGCATCCTTGCTCGCACCTGAATATGTGGCAGTAGTTCGGGCACATGCCGAGGAAATTGAGTCACACATTGACTATTCGCGCGATTTTCTGCTGGATTATTTCGGATTTAAAACGCTGGAACGTGCGTATCTGCTGCGTGATACGGATCGTAAAGTTGTAGAGAGACCTCAGCATTTGTGGATGCGCGTGGCTCTTGGCTTATGGGCACATGATTTGCCAAAAGCATTTGAGACCTATGATATGATTTCACGGAAACTGTATACTCACGCGACCCCTACACTCTTCAATGCCGGTACTAAGAGGCCACAGTTGTCCAGTTGTTTTCTCCTAAGTATGAAGGCGGACAGTATACATGGTATATACGATACTCTGAAAGACTGTGCTCTTATTAGTCAGTATGGTGGCGGCATCGGTCTACACATTTCAGACATTCGTGCTCAGGGGTCTCTGATTAAGGGTACGGGTGGTATTAGTAACGGAATTGTACCCATGATGCGCGTGTTTAACAATACGGCCCGTTACGTGGATCAATGTTTCACTCCTGAAACCCGCGTATACACGAAAGACGGAGTGAAGATGATTGGTGATGTAGGAATTGGGGACTCTGTGTTGGGATCTGATGGCGCATATCATGCTGTCCGCCTTCCTATACGGCATAAGTACAGTGGAGAAATGCTTCATATTCGTTTGAAAGACTCCTCGCACATTGTACGTGTCACACCGGAACATCAGATTATGTCGCTGACTACACGAACAGGTCATGCCGAGTTTGTGGATGCGCGAGATCTCAGACAGGGTGATTTTCTGGTATTTCCGAAACCTGCATACGAAGCCGACATTCAGGAATTTTCCGAGGAGGATTGTCGGATGTATGCCTTGCTCTTGGCCACCGGTAGTTGTACGGGGGATTCCGTGACGGCAACAGCCTCAGCTGAACAGGTTCAGTGGATTGAGGAATATCTTCAGAAGAGGGGAATTGAATGGAGGCTATCGGATGTTGGAACTCTGAAAAAGATTATGTGGTCCATTGCCAATCCTGGCTGGAAATTCACGAATGCAATGTTTCAGAAATTCCACACACCCTTCCTCCATCTGCCTGCTAAAAAAGCTAAAATCATGGTGGAAGTGTTTGAAGCGCTAGGATATCGCGAATCGGCTCTGGAGATCTGGTATCTGAAACTAAAACTGACGGATAGATGGCTTTCCAATGGAACACAGTTGCTGGTTCCCATTGAATGTATTGAAAGTAAAACATACAGTGGCCTAGTCCACGACTTTGAAATTGCTGATCCTCACGACTACGTTGTAGGAGGTTTGGGTATAGCACACAATGGCGGTGGAAAGCGCAATGGTTCCTTCGCTATGTATTTGGAGCCCTGGCACGCCGATGTGGAAGCATTCCTAGAAATGAAGAAAAATACGGGTGCTGAAGAGGAACGGGCTCGTGACCTGTTCTACGCTTTGTGGATTCCTGACTTGTTTATGGAACGCGTAGATTCCAATGGGGACTGGACTCTTTTCTGTCCTAATGAGGCTCCTGGTCTAGCGGATGCTGTTGGCGATGAGTTCAAGGCGTTGTATGAACGCTATGAGAGGGAAGGACGTGGTAGAAAAACGGTGAAAGCACAGAAACTGTGGTTTGAAATTCTGGATTCGCAGATTGAAACGGGGACGCCTTACCTGTTGTACAAGGATGCGGCGAATTTGAAGAGCAATCAACAGAATCTTGGTACAATTAAATCATCAAATTTATGCGTAGCCCCTGAAACACTAATTCTTACACGTGAGGGCGAATTTCCTATTGTGGAACTTCATGGTAAAGATGTGGAAGTTTGGAATGGAAATGAATGGTCTTCAATACGGGTAGAAAAAACAGGCGATAATCAACATGTGATTGGCGTAGATATTCTTGTGCGTGATTCTGACGATTTCAAACTGCACCATATTGAATGTACACCGTATCATAAATTTCTGATAAAAGATAAACTGAATGATAATGTTTCAATTAAAACTTGCCCTAGAAAAGAGGCAAAAGACCTGAGACGAGGCGATTGTCTTATTGATTGGGTAACTCCTGAAGGTGATATTCTAGAAGCAATTGTATGGGATGTATTTGATTATAAACGTACTTGCGATACCTATTGTTTCAATGAACCTAAAAATCATGCAGGAATCTTTAATGGTATCCTTACAGGGAATTGTACCGAGATTATTGAATACTCGTCACCTGAGGAAACCGCTGTCTGTAATCTGGCATCTCTGAGTCTTCCTGCGTTTGTGAAGAACGGCACTTTTGATTTCAAGGAATTCAGACATACGGTAAAAGTAGCTACCAGAAATCTGAATCGTGTAATTGATGTGACGTACTATCCAATTCCTGAAGCAAAATACAGTAATCTCAAACATCGGCCGATTGGTCTTGGTGTACAGGGCCTGTCAGATGTGTTTGCCATGCTGAATCTGGCTTGGGAAAGCGATGAAGCCGCCGACCTGAACAAACGTATCTTTGCTCACATGTATTATGCAGCGGTAGAAGCATCCTGTGACCTGGCGGCCAGAGAAGGCGTGTATGAATCGTATTATGGATCACCGGCACAGAAAGGAAAACTTCAGTTTGATCTCTGGAAAACGGAGCCTCTTCTGGATCCGGCTTTAGATTGGGATGGTCTTCAGAATGCCATTCGACGAATTGGTCTTCGCAATTCTCTCTTGGTAGCTCCGATGCCAACTGCCTCCACCAGTCAGATTCTGGGAAATTGTGAATGCTTTGAACCCTATGCTACACACATCTTTACTCGCCGAACTCTGGCAGGTGAGTTCATTGTTGTAAACAAACATTTGGTCAAGGCACTGCTGGAGAGAGGTGTTTGGTCCGAGGAACTGAAAAACAAAATTATTGGAAACAATGGATCGGTTCAAGGTCTGGCCGAAGTTCCGGAGGAAATTCAGAGAGTCTTTAAGACTGTGTGGGAAATCAAACAAAAAACTCTGATTGACATGGCGGCGGACCGTGGTCCCTACATCTGTCAGTCCCAGAGTCTGAATCTTTTCTTGGGGGATCCTGATTATCGCAAACTGACCTCTATGCATTTCTATGCCTGGCGGAAAGGTCTAAAAACGGGTATTTATTATCTGCGAACTAGAGCGGTGGCATCGGCACAAAAATTTACGGTGGAACCAGTTCAGCAGGTTCAGGCACCAGCAACACAAGAGCCAGCAGAATGTTTGATGTGTTCGAGTTAAATATACTTCACTTTCTTCCAAAGTATATCTGATGTTTTTATGGCAGCATTAAGTGTTGGTATAAATACATCATTTTTGGTTGAACCTTTGTAGTCTTCATTTACAAAGGTTTGTAAAGTTTCAAGAGTCGCACCAAAATACTCTTTGCCATTCAAACTATAATAGGCGCAGATTTCACCATCTTTTACTTCTTCATAGGTTACAGGATCGAGTAAAGGGACATCAGATAGGAGTGTTGGAAGTTCAGAAGGTACTTGGATTTGTTTATGGCGATAGGCTAAACGACGCAATTCTGGTGTTGGTTCTTTTACATACCGAAGGGTATGAACTGTTTGTTGAATGGCCGCCAAACAAATTTCTGGTGTTTGCTCTTTTACATATTGTAATGCTAATCCATTTTGCTGAACGGCGATCAAACAGAGATTTGGTGTTTGTTCTTTGACGTGGAGTAAGGCATTTGCAGATTGTTGAACGGCAGCCAAACAAAGTTCTGGCGTTTGTTCTTTGACATACATGATTACATGCCCTGACTTACGAACAGCAGCCAAACAAAGTTCTCGTGATTGTTCTTTCACAAACTGTAAAGCATAAGGAGTTTGTCGTATCGCAGCCAAACAGATTTCAGGAGTTTGGTATTTTACGTATTGTAAAGCGTAACCGGCTTGATTTACAGCGGCCAAACATACTTCTGATGTCTGATGTTTTACGTGCAGCAAGGCATGTCCATTTTGCTTAACAGCAATTAAACAGATTTCTGGTGTTTGTTTTTTAACATATTGTAGGGCCTGGTCGCATTGTTCAACAGCTACCAAACAGATTTCAGGTGTCTGTTTTTCTATGTACTTCAGTTCATAACAGTCACTTTCAAGGTCGTACATGTTTATGATTCAATTACAATAATAAGGTGTACAATGTATTTATATATACATCAATTTTTATATTTTAACCATCTTAAAAATTGAAGACAATCAGGAAGAGTATGTAGGGAGTGCGGTGTTTTTTGGGGTTTTATTTTCTTTTATTTTCTTTTCTTTTATCATGGATTTCGGCTTACTTCCATTGGATTCTTCTCTTTCTGAGAAACTTTCTTTTCTAAATCCCACAGTTCGTGGATTGATTGAATATCAACGCGGTCTTTCAGACTTTGACCCCTCAAAGCCTGAAAACTACATGCTGTATACGGGTCGCGGTCCATCACATGGGTCATTTCATATTGGTCATTTGCCTGGAATTACACTCATTCGTGAATTTCAGAAATTTCTGAAAAGTCAGATTTTCTTCATGATTTCTGACGATGAGAAAATCTTCCGCGATGACATTGACCAGAAGCAAATGTCTGAAAATGTCGCGAATACGATTCAGCAACTTTCGTCACTTGGCTTAACTGAAAAAACCACTCGCTATCATATTAATTCGCATGGTATTTCCCAGGAACACTACAGCATTCTGATTCGTCTTATGAGTATGACGTCCGTTCATGTTCTGAATAATATCTTTGGGGAAAAAACCAATGTGGGTGAATACTTTTATCCTCTCTATCAGATTCTTCCGTGCTTTCTTGGAAAGCAATGTATTGTGATTGCCGGCAAAGATCAAGACCCATTCTTCCGTTTAGCACGGGATTTGGCGCATCGTCTCGGTCATAAACCACCGATTCTTCTGTATACAAGGTCAGTTCCTGGACTCGATGGAAGTGATAAGATGAGTACAAGTGTTCCCACATCTTTGCCCATCTTTATTACAGATAGTCCTGATGTAATTAAGGCAAAAATTGCAAAAGTCAAAAAAGTGGGAGCAGGATCCTTGGATGAACTGTTTGAATTTGGGGCAAATCTGGAACAAGATACACTATATCAACTTATTCAATTGTTTGAAACAAATGCTGAAGTTCTAGAACTTCTTACGAAAGGATATACAACAGGATTGACCGTTGAAGAGACCGAAACAGCGACAAAACTGTGTGGTCAGAAGGGTGTAATTCTCAGAGAAAATAAACGAATGATTACGACATCAGGGATTCGCACCTATGTTACTGCATTACTTACACGAATTCTATTCAGTGTTTAATCAGCCAAAAACTCCAAAAAAATGAAACGTGTACAGATTTTTTTTGGCATCTCATAGCAAAGATGCGATTCTGTCCCAAGTGTTCTTACTTCCTGTATTTGGATACTACCGAGGGAAAAGTTGTTCATAACTGTAGGAATTGTGGATTTCAGGAACCCCTGGAACCGAAAACAAAGGAGGAGGCTCTGATTCTGGAAACCTCATTTCGCTCTGGATCTTCGGCTGCCGGTGCCGCTTCAGGAATTACGATCAATGATTATACTCTGATGGATCCGACTCTGCCCCATGTAAAGACACTGCGATGCCCCAATACTGCCTGTCCTTCTAGGACAAACGAGTCACTCCGTGATGTAATTTATATTAAAACGGATCCGATTAACATGAAATTTCAGTATCTCTGTACAGTTCCCGGATGCAAACATCAGTGGACAAATTAATTGGCAACAGACTAAAAATTAGAAATCATTGTTTGTATATAGAACTTTTTACACAAACAATGAAAGGTGTTTATCTACGATTTTTAAATCAATGTACTTAAAAAATGAAAACACGGCGTAAACAAAGGAAAAAACAATTTGGTGGTGCAGGACAATTACGCAGAATAATAGATCTAAATGACTCAAAACTCCTAGGTTCAGGAGGATACGGAATAGTACTTACTGTACCAAATCCAAATGAAGCTGTTAAATTATTTTATTCTGTGGAAGATTGTAATGCATTACGCTCGGAAGCTAGATTACAAAATAAAATAAGAAAATTGTTACAAAATATTATTCATGTTCCTTATATTTCAGATGTATTAAATAATGTAACTACATGGTCAAATCATAAATATTTATGTGGGATTGTTATGGAAAAAATTCCTATGCATCCGGACTTTGGAGAGTTAGTACATATGATTCTTGGATATCATGGTTCAGACTTAGATCAGTCTTGGGGAAGAGAGAGTGAAAAAGCTGTATCGTCTGAAAATCCATCACGAGGATATTATGCTAGTAGTGAAATGTTAGAGGCTATATGGACAGATGATACAGTTATTCATACAATAGAAAGTGTTGCCAAAACTATAGGGTTAGCCTATAGAGCATTGGTTCTTGGTGGAATTGTTCCCATTGATATTGAATGGATATATGGGGGCGATGGACAAATTCATGCTATTGATTTTGGTCTTTGTGTTGAAAAGGAAATTAGTTTAGAACGATTATTAGAACAAAGAGGTGCTGTTGGCTTTCCAATGGATATTTATGTACCAAAACAGGGCGATAAAGGATATACTGAATTTATAACAGCATACTTGTATGGGTATTAGACTAGGCGAAATAATTTATACGTTTGGAAAGATTCTAATAGGTTAGTTCTTCCCGAAATCATGTATCCGTATAATTAGAATGAGCGGGACCCAATTTCCTGACGCGGATTCATCCGCCTATTTTTATTACAAATTTAACAATGATACCTCAGATTCATCATTAATTCTAGATGCCTCACCAAATGCACATCATGGAACACGATTAGGAGGAACTATTTTAATTCATAATTCCCGTAAATCCTATAATGGTTCAGGAGAAGGTGTAAATACAATTCGATATGTGGAAACGCAATCAGGGATAACAGCAGTTACCTGGGCGTCCTGGATTTATGTAAATTCCACGCCTATCCAAGCGGGTCTCATTGTTTCACGAGGAGATGGTGGAGCCACTTGTGGTATGTATTTGGATGGACTGAATTTACGACATGTTTGGAATGACACGTACTTATCGCAGTCTTCTCTGGTTTCAGTTGATCTTCAAACATGGACACATGTTGCTATTGTGATAACACCTACAGCGTCGTATTGGTATAAAAATGGTGTACTTGTGGAGACAAAAACACAGGCGTACAGTACTGTTACTATAGGAAATGGATATGTTGGAACAGATCCCATTTCTGCGTCTTATAATTTTACAGGATACATGGATCATACCCTGTATTCGTTACGGCAGTATTCCGCTTCGGAAATACTGAAGGCGTTCCAGCAATTGGATTCGCAGCAATTTTTCTTGAAAGGATACATTACAAATTTTCGTTGGACAAAGGGACAGTCCTGGTATAATAGCAACTTTACACCTGCCACGTCAAATTTATCAGGAACAGTCAGTACAACGGTAAAACTGGCTTTACAGGCTTCCTCAATTCAAACAGTCACTCGCGATGCATCTCTTTTTTCCACATCAGTTGCCGCTCAAGATATAACATGGTCTTCCAATTCTCCTTTTATAGCTACAGGTGGTACAATAATAACGGATTTATCGGCACAACTCAATACAATTGCGACCTATTTGCGAAACTATATGGCAGAATTTAGGAATCCAAATTTCTATTTTTATAATTTGGATGGTACAGGTCAGCAAATTAATGATGGCGGAGGTGATATGTATGATGGCGGAAACGTCACGAATCCATGGATAAGGGCTGGTACGCAATATACGGGAAGTAGTCCAACTATTGTAGCAGCAACTGCTGATTATCAAGCGGCGGTTACCACAACTATCGTGGATACTGATTGGAATTATATAAGTTTAGGATACGCAAATCCATCACGACTACCCTTAACCGTGTTAGGAACACGAAGTACAACAGGAGGACCGGTAGGATGGCAGGTGAGCGGAAATTCAGGTGCTGATGGAGGTGGTACATTAGCATCTGGAATGATATATAATGGGGAAACCATTAATGGTTACACTGTTTATGCTTTATATCGCTGTCAGTATAATGCTGGCGATCCATCGCATTGTGATTTATATATCTTACTTGGATCTCCCAATTGGGGTTCAGTGTTTGGAACTGTAAGTAATTTTGTGGATACAAATCGTGATGGAAATGGAGCGTATTTATACACATCTGGTGCTGGAGTACGAAATATTTTGGCGATTAAAACACTTCTTAGTAAAAATTCAGGTGTATTGGTCACTTCTGCTGAATGTCAGACAGTAGTTCAAGCATTTATTACACGAATTAATGAGGCTTTGTCAAGTAGCGGTGGTAGTGGCGGAGCACCTACAGTAATTACTGGTCTCAGTTCGTTTATTCTCAGTCCTTCCACGGCACTTTTCTTTGGAAATGTAACGAGTGATGGAGGAGCATCTACTACAGCGAGAGGAATTGTTTGGAATACTGAACCTTCGGCAACCGTGACCTCAGGAAGTAAGACAACTCTACCAGGAGGAACAGGGATTTTTTCCAGTATTCTCACAGGCTTATCAGAATCCTCACCCTTTTATATTCGTGCTTATGCAACAAATAGTAATGCAACCAGTTATGGCGCCGAATCTATTTTGTTTATTCCGGCGACACCCACACTTCAAACAACGAATATAAGTGCTATTACTTCTACTAGTGCCTGGACAGGTGGAACCGTACTTACTACAGGAGATCGTATACGATATCAGGGTGTTGTTTGGGATACAAATACTGCTCCTACATTTAGTACTGTAAATTCATTTACAGTTACGTATGGTTCTTTTAGCACAAATTCATACACAAGTTTTGTGTCTAGTCTTTTGCCAGCAACAGTATACTATTTGCGTGCATATGCTGCACATTTTTTGACTGGATATGGCAATGAATTAGTATTTTCAACACTAAAATCAGTTCCTGCTGTATCTACTGTATCAGCAACAACTATTATGGGTGCTTCTTCTATTGTGACAGCAAATATTCTGGCAACAGGAGGCGAATTGGTTACTACTCGTGGTATATGTTGGGACACTTTACCAAATCCCACAATTTCTTTGTCAACTGTTACGGCGGAGACTGGAATTTTTTCAACTGGTTTATTTACTGCGCAGATTTCTAGTTTGTCTTCCTTGATAACCTATTACTCACGCAGTTACGCGACCAGTATTTTAGGAACGGGATATGGGAATCAGTTGACAATTGTTGGAAATTTATATGCTTTTACAAGTCATACATTTACAAATGCTGGTGTAACAGGTGTATCGGGTCCAACCTTGGCACAAGTGCGAACAGCATATTCTTCAACGACTTGGGCTTCCAATTCTGCATTCCTAAATATGACAGTTCAGGGAATTCAGATATGGACGGTTCCTCAATCAGGAACGTATACGATTGAAGCACGTGGTGCAAAAGGCGGTGACGGACGTACCGGAGGATCTCTAGGGGGAAATGGAGCACGTATGATTGGTAATTTCAGTTTGAATCAGGGAGATAAATTGCGTATTTTAGTGGGTCAAATGGGTACCGCAAATACTAGTTTGAATGGAGGGGGTGGTGGTGGAACATTTGTTATGAAAGAGACAGGTTCTTCCACATCCGATATTTATGTAATAGCAGGTGGCGGAGGTGGCGGTGGGTATAATTCTGGAGGAACAGTGAGTGGTGCTACGACTTCGGATCCAAGTCAGGCTGGATGGAATGGAAATAATGCAATTTCATTGGCAAATGGAAGAACAGGGGGAAGTGGAGGTTTGTGTAATGATGGAAGTGGTGGCGGAGGTGGTGGATTGCTTACAAATGGTGGAAGTAGTTTACGTAGTACAGATGTCACTGCTGGAAAAGGAGGAGCAGCATTTGTAAATGGAGGAGTTGCCGGTGCCGCGAATCAGAGTGGAAGTATGGACGGTGGATTTGGTGGCGGTGGTAGCGGAGATTGGAACTATTGGACAGGTGCAGGAGGTGGCGGTGGATATTCTGGTGGTTCTGGTGGATATTATTATGGCATGGGTGGTGGTGGTTCGTCATACAATAACGGATCATCACAAAGTAATACTGCAGGATTTAATTCTACTCATGGAAGTGTTACAATCACTTATTTAGGGTAAACCAAACCGGCCTTTGTCAGTATTATAATTGTCCAGAACTTCAGCGTTTGTCAAAGCCTTGTTTGAATAGACTTGGAGAATAGCAATACGACCGGCAAAAAATCCCATATTATCTGAACCAGGATTTTGTTGCCCCAAGTAAAAATAATTATCAGTACCACTTGATGAATATGTAGCACCACTCTGAGAAGCAACGAGAGATCCATTCACATACAGTCGTTGTTGTCCAGCGGCATAATCAAAAATTTGGCAGACATAGTACCATTGATTATTAGTATAGGTAGAAGAATATAAATAACTGTTATTCCAGTATTTACCTCTGAACCGCGAAGCATCCGCGGTTATAGGTGGCATATTCCATCCGCCCTGAGGATTTAGTTCACTCACAGATACAATATTTCCATTGTTATCATTGGGAGATACCCATACACATATACTTTGCGAGAATGTAGGTGTTCCAGTACCTGGTAATCTAACCGTTTCCACATAGGATGATGTACCATTAAATACAAAACATCCGCCGTTATCAGAGGAATATGTGGCACCTACAATAGATCCATTTCTACTCTGTGGACTCAAATCAAACCATGTGGTTCCAGACCCAGGATAACTGGACACATTTCCAGCATCCATATAATTCACTATATTTGTAAGAACTACGGAACTTGCTGGTGTTGTAAATGTCAACTGATTACCATAACTCGTTCCTGTACTGTTTGTAGCATACGCACGTACATAATAGGTCGTGGAGTTAGAGAGGCCTGAAAGATTGCTGACAAACGTACCCACACCTGATCCGTTTGTGGTTTTGTTGTTGCCAATTGTAGGTGACCCAGTCGTATTCCAACAAACACCTCTTGCTGTCACAGGAAATCCACCGTCGGATGAGATAGTTCCACCTGAAATGGCGGTTGTTGCTGTAATACTCGTAACAGCCGCTGTTACAAGAACAGGTAAGTCTTTTCCTACAGTGGAACCCCGCAATCCAAACACTTTGTACATACGTACATTTCCTGCCGATGCATTCAATACTTGGCTATTTAGAATTATTGTATTCTGATCCAATTGATAAAGACTGGCGTATCCAAATACGGAGGATGTAGCGGGTTTTGTAACCGTAAATCCACCTTCTTCTAGCGCCGTTTCATTGGAATTTGAAATTCCCGCCAAAAAGATTTTATCCGACGTCAGAATCAGATTTCGGTTATATTCATTGGCTGAACCATCAATCCAGAAACCGTATTGATATTCCAGTGTTTGAGGATGGAGAACAAACACGAATCCGGCAGAATTCAGTGTAGGTGGTTTTGAAATAAAAGAACCATTTACAGTCATGCTGATATCGGATGAACTGGAACTTCCCATGACATGAAGAAAGGATGAGAAAATGACTAGTTTTTGAATATAATCAAAATCCGCACCATCTATCCAGGCATTAGAAGCATATGTCCCTGAATAGTTGAACCTGATAATATATCCTGAATAATTGCTTGTAGGAGTTTTACCCACATTTACACCTCCTACATAAAAATCGGTGGATGTTTGATTGGAACGTCCGCCCAGGTAAAGTGTTGAACCATCTAGCACAACTGAAGTAGCATATGTATTTAGCGATGTGTAGATCCAAGAATCCCAAACATAAGATCCATCGGTGGATAAAAGGCGAAGTACAAAGGTGGTAACAAAGGATGTTGTCGGTTTTGTAACGGTAGTCCCTGAAATAGTAAATGACGTATCGGTAGTAATGGTATCACCACAAAGAAAAAAATCGCCTGAAACCGGATCAATTGTAAAACTTCGGCCAAACGTATTAGCTGATCCGTAGATCCATTGACCAAAGGAGAAAGTTCCTGCGGAAGCCAGTTTTACCAGAAAGGCTGCTGAGGCCACCGTTGCCGGCTTTGTTTCTGCCGAACCAGCAATAGTTATAGATGTGTCTGTTGTAGTAGAATCACCATATACATAAATTGACGCATCGGATCCGATTGCTAACGCTCGAGTGTATTCATCCCCTGAACCATGGATCCACTGGGACCAATTGTAGGCACCATCTGCCGAATCCAGATTCAGAATGAATGAAGATGTGCCGGTGGTTGCAGGTTTTCCAACAGACTGATCCGAAACGGAAAACGAGGTGTTCGTGGTAGAAGAAGAACCGCATACAATCAGTTCGGTGTCAGAATTTGTCAGAGCGATAGATGTTGGAATTTGATCACCAGATCCGAGAATCCAAGAATGCCAGATGTAAGAACCTGTGTTAGCATCCAAGCAAACCACAAATCCACATTTGGATGTACTTATGGGTTTGGTAACAGCAGTTCCTGAAAAAGTAAAGGTAACACTCTGTTCCAGAGTTGTTCCTGTTATATATAATTTATCAGCAGCATACACAAAATCTATATATTCGCTATCTAGATTTTGACTAGCAATTTGAAACCATCGGGGGATTTGTAGGGGTGACAATATAATCTTGGACATACCTTTTAGAAATGCCCCAGATAATTAATTGTTATATTATACTGCGGTAATTGTACAGTAACCATGTAGGGATGCAGGAGAGCTTAGAGTTCCAGAGGTATTTGTTCCAATATTTGTTTGTGTAGTGACACTAGAATCCATGTAGGAGACTGCGCCTTGATTTGGATATAATGTTGTATAGGCATTTGTTCCTTTTGGAATACCGCCCTGGTATCCACCACCTCCGCCACCTTCATAGGGGTTTGTACCACCGCCTCCACCAAATCCACCTGCATAGAGTTGTCCTCCTATTATTGAATAAGCACCTGTGGCAGCGTAGGACCCATTGGCATTTCCACCTACAGCGCCATTCAGAATGGAAAGGGCAGCAGCAGCACCTCCATCTCCATTGGAATTAAAAGTGGCACCTTGATATCCTCTTCCTTGACTTGTTAGAGTTACGGTTTGACCAGTTCCTCTACCGTCAGGATCTGGAACTGTATGACTTTGCCAACTCTGACCATTACCACCAGCAGCAATCATCAGAAGCGTAGAATCTGTAAACACACAAGAAGCACCACCTCCGCCGCCAGCCTGGTCTCCAGGAAGTGATCCGTCTGTTACTCCTACACCTCGTTGTCCCACAACAATTTTAACAATTTGCCCTCTGGTCAGACTGACACTTCCTGAAATTCTATATCCATAGCCTGGACGGGCAGTGCCAGATGTGGCTGTTCGGAATCCACCAGCAGCACCAGATAATTCAATGGAATATGTTCCTGTTCGGGGAACAGTCCATTCTTGTATACCTCTCGTAGTAACATTGAAAAATGCCGTATTTTGAGTCCAAGAGGTTGCCGAGTAAGCACTCTGACATGTTGCTAATGTGGGTCCCTGTGCCCCCTGTTGTCCAGCATTAGTAAATGTAAACGATGTAAATGAATATAAAGCACCTGTCATAAGTAAATTGGAACCATAGGATAGACCCACTGAATTTGAACCAAACGGTCGCACATAATAATTACTATTGGTAGAAAGACCCGTAGCAAATGTGGAAAAGAATCCTGGATTTGTAAATGAGCCTAATTCTGTGACAATAGAAGTTAATGAAATAGTTGGATCTGTGTTAGAATCCCAAACAATACCTCTAAGAGTAACGGGTACTCCTCCTGTGGCTACAATTTGCGCTACTACTAGAGAAGAACCAGTACTAATAAACGATGCTGAGATGGAGGATATAATAGGTTCACTGGTACTTGTTGTAAATGTTACCTGGGATCCATATCCTGTCCCAGCGGAGCTAGTGGCAAATGCGCGAATATAATACAATGTAGCAGGTTGTAAGGAAGAACTTGTCAGACTGAAAGAACCGGATGTAAAAATACCGGATTCTTGAACACGTGTGGATAAAGCAATGGTTGGATTCGGTGAGGTTGACCAGACAAATCCACGGGTTGTAACAATGCCTCCACCCGTTGTTTCAATAGATCCTTGAAATGTCAGAGTTGTTCCGGAAATAGAAATGGGCATATTTGTTGTTAAAATAGGTAAGACAATGTTGGAAACATCTAGTGCGGATCCTATGAGTAAAGGATTGGTAGAATCCGCTAAATTAATTGTGGAGTTTAAGGTTGTACCGATTTGAGATCCATTCTGAAAAAGACGAATGGCGTTGTTTGAACGAGAGAGAGCAAAATGAATCCATGAATCATACAATATGGATGATGTTTGGACATTCATTACAATAGAACTATTCATCCATACATTTGCTAATGTATTCACAAAATACCCCACAAGTTCAACTTCCCCAATCTGTACAATAGTTGCTGTGCCACCATCGCGAATTGTTGGAAACCGAATTCTATACCCATTGTAAACACTGGTATTGGTAAATGACGCACTGAATGATTTTGAAAATCGTGTTGTGGAGCAATTTGTGGGCTGATTTGCTACAATGGTAGTCCAATTCACAAATTCCAAATTTGTAGACGCTGAAATAAAATCATTGGTGCCTTCCAGAGTAAATGTCATCGGATCACATTCCGGTAAATTTCCCGCTGTTACGAAGGCAACCTGTGTGACAATGGATGCGCCTGTACGTGGTCTAACAATAAATCCTGAACCAAATTTTACAATATTGGCATAGGATGTGGAAGATAGACCGTCAATAGCATTGGAAACAGGTGTAAGAGTTGAGGATGTGGATGGCCATATAAAAATAGGATCTGACGGTACCGTAATATCGGTTGTCGAGGAGATAAAGGAACTCAGGGAAACCGCAAATCCTGGCGAAGGATAGTTTCCTATAGAAAAAATATAGGGGAGGTTGTTTGAATACTGAATATTCTGAAACCATTCTACCGTAAAATCCGTTGTACCCATACGAAAGTCATTCGTATTTTGTATGAGCATGTAAGAAGTTTCGCCATTCAGATACTGACTTCCTCGTATTGTGGAAATAACAGTACCTGTATCAAATACACGTCCGTATCCGTAAAGACCGGAAAAGGAAGCTATAATTACAGGCATTTCTTTGTTACATTCCTATAAAAAAATTGAATCCATTCACCGCTATCTTTGTCCAGATGGTGTTTTCCCTTCCTATGGCGTTTTCTGAATTTCTTACACAGTCTCCTGATTCCTTCCCAAGACCGGCGCAGGCGTTAGGTTCCTTAATTCATAAAAATAAGGAGGAGTTTTGGCAATTTACTAAAGCATTTGCATACGATTCACTTTTGGTGTGGATAAGATCGCTCTTGGTCTCTGATACACATCAGGAAGATACACGTCGACTTCTTCAGAAGCTCTGGCGTTGTGGTTGTAAATCGAATGTCTGGTGGGTTTTGGATTTTCTGTGGGAACTCGTGGAATCTCCGCAACTTCATACACGTCTCATTCGTCGCATTCTGAACTCCTGTTTACGGAATAGTATTCAGTATTCTCAGGAATTGTATCGGATTATTCTGGCATGTATGAATAGACATACGGTTTCAGCCACCGTTGCTGCCGAAATGTTGTACATTGCCTGGTTACGGTTTGATGTGGATCCGGAACACTTCAAGTATATTGCCAGAGGAAAAACGGTTCAGATGTATTCAGACAGGGAGGCTGTTCTGAAAGCCTTTACACGTTTCTTGTGTCCAACAATGATTTATTCACTCATGTATACCAAGCGGCGATCTTCAGAGTTTCTTCAGAGGCTTTGGAAAAGTAGGACAGTTCAGAATTGGTTTTCTGAACATAAGGGGGCAATTCCGGTAGTTGAAGGATTCTTACAGAGATCTGTCCAACGATGGCGCTATTTTCAGAGATCAGCGACATGTTGTATTTGTTTGGAAGGGAAACCAGGTGCCATGAAACCCCTACATGCTGATTTACGTCATGTTGTTTGCCTTTCCTGCTACGCCGAAATGCGTAAGAGGCCGCATGTAGGATGTCCTGTTTGTCGGCGGTCCTTGGTAGTCTTTAAACCCAAGGCGGTTTAAAGACTGCGTCAAAAAATTGATTCGATCGTTTTTCTTTAAGCCCTAGGGTATTTAAAGACCCAACAATGGCCTCCTGTACGATTTATCACAATTCCAAAGTCATGGTTCAACATGTTCCTCCGAATGAATTTCATTCGGAGAGACCAGAACGCATTGTGGCCTGTGAGGGTCTTCTGAAAGGCTATTCGTATGCCGATGCTCTTCAGTTCCTGACTCTGAAACGGGAAAAAGGCAGCGCGACTCTGAAAACTATTCCTGCTCTGCCAAATTCCGTTTGGAAACGATGCCAAACAAAAGAAATCACTGAATTATTTTCTTGGAAGGACATGACGGCAGAGTATGGAGAAGATCGTGTGAGGATGTGGGAAGCCATGTGTGCCGATAAGGGGGATCCGGCGATCGATGAGGGTGATAATTATTGGGCCGCAGGATCTATGTTGGCGGCACGAATTGCCGCGCAGAGCGCTGTTCAGGCGGTTTCTGATATTCTGACAGGTGTTACACGAAATGCCTTTTGTCTTCTGCGGCCACCAGGACACCATTGCTTTCAGAATCCGGCAGGCTTCTGTATTCTGAATAATATTGTGTTGGCAGCCAAGGAATTTCTGAAAGTGGGGAAGCGTGTGGCCATCGTGGACTGGGATTATCATTTCGGCGATGGAACGGCGAAACGATTCATTAGCAATGAGAATGTCATGTTTGTGAGCCTACATGCCAAAAAAACACGTTCAGGATTTACAACCTATCCTGCAAATGATCTGGGAGATTTGAAAGGTGCAGGATTGGCAAAACTTACTGGGGGCCGAATGTGGAATATTCAGTGGGAATCGGACGATGCCGATGATGCCGCCGTTCAGTATGCATTTCAAACATCTATTTGTCCTCGTCTCCGAGCATGGAATCCAGATGTTATTCTGATTTCCGCGGGATACGATGCCGTGAAAGGCGATGATTTAGCGGGAATGGAAGTTTCGCCCCAACAATTCAGGAGATGTACGAGAAGTCTGTTGGAACTTGGACCTCCTGTTTTGGCTGTTCTGGAAGGCGGATACAATCCTGAACTCTTGGCAAAATCTGTGAAAGAAACAGTTCTTGGACTCTTGGGCGATGAAGTGGATCCAGTTGTTGGAGATGTAAAAAGGCATCATAAACGACTCGTGGATAGTCTCTAACTCCACACAAATTCATACACAGGTGTTCCAAAACAGGTGGCACCTACAAGTTCCAAGTCCTCAAAATAGCCATCGCGAATAAACGGTTTCAGTTTTTTCAGAAATTCCTCAAGTGTCGTGGAAGCTGGAAAGTGGAAGGTTTTTTGTTTGGACCCACGCGTAATCCGAACTTTCCAGGAACTCCAGGAGTGCAGACAAGTTCTGAGTTCCTTTTCAGTCAGTGAACGCAAATCATAAGATCGTGGCGTCCAGACCTGCGGAGTAAACGAATGGAGAGGAACATGTAGGGATTTTATAATTGGATGAATCATTCTGAATAAATCACAAATTCAGTTATTCTTCAGAACAAGAGTTCAATTTTTCTGAATGTAACCTCATTGATATCTAAACATATTTAGGGTTTCCTATACAAAATGACATCACCAGCGAGTATGTTTCATTTAAGACTTTTAGATAAACAATCACCTACACTTGATAAATATGTAAATGATTATAGAATAGATAAGTTTAAACAAAGTACTGAAAATAAAACAAAATATAGATTTGATATACCACTTATTGCGGATCAATATGAATTGCATGGCATCATGATAACATTTGCTGAAGATGCCAAAGAGATCACTTCAGAAAAAGAAGGTAACCATATCAAAAATGCAACTCTTACATTGACTGTAGCAGGACATGTTGCATCGCATACTATGTTGGGATTTCTTGCTAAAGCACAGACTGCAGTGAAATTTGAGAATGCAAATTGTATTCTATTGTCGGATAACGCGCGGTATCCATTGGATATATGTTCTCTGCCACACAATGTATTCTCATATGAATTGGATATTGATGTTCCAGGAATTACTGATATTTCTGCAATTGGAAATTATCGACTCCTAAACATAGAAAAGAGAAAACAACTGACTGATGGAAGCCCACACAATCAAATAATTCCAATCAATAACGCACATGTAATTGAATCAAACTGCATGTCAAAGGTTCTAGAATCACGCTTAGAGTTCAATGGTGTAACACGAGGGTATTTTATTAACGGGGATATTGATAACCTGGAAAATGTTACACTGTTATTTAATGGACATGAACGATGGAATTATGACAAGTTGATGCTCAGGATCCTGGGTACTCGTGTGAGTGACAAGATGATTTATCTCAGCTTTGACGGGCTACACTACGCTGCCAAATCCGATGGATATTCAGTATTGAATTGTAGTTGGATTGATAATCAAACTATTAAACTAACTTTTTCTACATTCCAGAAATCGGCAATTGTTTTTAATCACAGTTATGCCACATTGGAATATAATAAAAACATTTGTAACATATTAATTGGCCAGTAATTTGGGATGCCTAAGTATATCTAAACAAACAAATACTAGTCTGTTGATAGAATGGAGTTTGAATTTGTGGGAATTTCGCGAGAGGAAGCGGAACAACTAGGGTCAGAGTTAACGGCATCCCATGTTCCTATGACGGCAAAATCGTCACTGCGTGTTCATCCAAAAGATGGATTTCTTCTGTTTGAATTTGAGGATGGCCTGTCTTTTTACAGGGCAAAAGAGGGAGAAACTCCTTCTGAAACATTTCGCTCGTATGTGAAAGATCCAATTGTTCTGCGGTATCTGCCAGTAACCTATGAAATTGATAGTGATGATGCCGTTTCCAACAAAATTCTGGATCAATTTCAGGAAAAATACGGAAAAAAAGCCAGAGATCGCATTGATTCCATGGTTATGCCTTGGAATGGACGGACGATTCTAATGTGCCTGATTCCACAGGAAATTGTTTCTCTGATGATGCGCGAACATGGGGGTATGCTGGCAACCTACATTAGAGGTCCAGCACATGCTCTGCGATCCATTCCAGCCATGAATCCTCTTGTGTCTGAAACGACTGCCGGCGATGAATACATTCGTCGTGTGTTTGCAACACCGTATCAGAAGGGACAGTATGAAGAGGCCTATCAAATTCATATGAAACTTTTGGAGGAAGTTATGAAGTCTGAGGCTTCTGGAATTTCCGTGGGCCCCATTGGATCCTGGTCTCCCTAGGAAAAAATTGAAGAGATTGATTGGATGTAGCAAGTCTATGTGGGTGTTTTCGGTGTTTTCGGTGTTTTCGGTGTTTTCGGTGTTTTCGGTGTTTTCGGTGTTTTCGGTGTTTTCGGTGTTTTCAGTTTTCTTTCTTTTCAGAATGGCTTCAGTTCCTTCTTTCTCAGCATTTTACGCCCACAAGCGTGCTGCAAAATCAGCCCACAGGCTGTCTCTGACAATGGCAGCAACAAAAGAGTGCGGAGCCTGCCAAGGTTCTGGAAGCATGTCGTTTAAAATGGAAACTCTTGACGGTGCTACAGGAAAATGGATTTATTCAAATGAGTCTATTTCCTGTATTCACTGTAAAGAGGGTAAAGTATCTCCTATCAAGGAGTTGTATAGTAAACTTGTTTGGTGTGCCTGTAAACATGGAAGAACTTCTTCCCATTTACTGGCCAAGGATGGTGTTCGCGTCTTCGGTAAAACCACATATCTCTGCTCAGCATGTGGGTTTGTAAAGCAGTTTGGTTAGTATCTGAAAAGACTATAACAATAACTTAAAAAATCAACAATATATATGCCATTTATTTTACCCAAATAATTTTCATTAAATTCATCACTAAAAAAATAATCAACATCATCAAAATCAGGTAATCTATTGATTTCATCCGTTTTTGATACGGTGTGTTTACTCAAACCTTCTATTGCCTGAATTCCCAAATATAATTTTCTATACGTTACTAGTTTTGAATAATATGTATGAAATATATATAACTGTTCAAGAGAACGTACAGTATACATACACTTTGTATAAGTATCATATAAAAATACTATAGATAAATCAGGAATTGTATCTCGTTTATAAAGACCTTTATAATTTTTAGGTGAAGTACGACCGCTAGGTCGTTTTACTGAGGAAAGAGGATTCCGATGACCTGAGACATCAAGAGAATAAAATTTGGGACGATTCATTAAGGAAAGGGGGAACGCATAAGAAACAGCATCCAATATGTTGTCGGCAACACTACATGCTATTTCCAGAACAAAATTTATACTATCCGTATAATTTGCATTTATCATTTTTAACAAATCAGTAGAAGATATGCCGGTAGCAAATATAGAATCAATGGATTGTTCAACTCCATAGGAATCTTTTAGTGTTTGTAATTGGTGATGTTTATCTGTATCAACATTTTTTTCGTAAATACCAAATAACATTCGCTTTGCTATCAAATCTTCCTCTGAATACGATAAATATTTAGGAGCATAGAGTTCATACGGTGCATACATATTTAGAAGTTCGTAAATCTGACCTGGTGGCCCATTTGGTCCATATTTTCCAAAAAATACATCCAGTGTATTAAATTTGTTGCGTTTATTAAAAATTGTGAGTAAATCGGAATCCCATTTACCCAGAGTAATAGTACAAATTTCACCCGTCTGAACTAGAAATGTATTTGCGGGTGTTTGGGAAATGGAAGAATAAATGGTCCCATGTGAAAAAACATAGAATACACGTTTTTTTACATCCCTGCGTTTCAAATAATTCAGACATGCGGAAGTTCTAGCCGAATACATAGAATGTTTGATATCCAGTTTACATGAAGGTTTGCTATATGCATCATCAATTTCCTTCAAAGTAACTTTATTAATTAGTACATTTGTAATTTCAGGCAAATAAAGATCAAATGCTTTTCCATATACTTTTGCAATATCCACGGGATCCTGAAATTGGACTTTGCTTTTTTTGGTAAATCTAAATTTCAGAATTTTCTTTGATGGAACGGGAGGAATAAGTCGTTTGACTTTTGTGGGATGTTTTGAAGTTTTGGACTTTTTTCGGGTTGTATGAACCATTCTATTCTTCTTGCTGAAAAAATTAATCCATAAACAGCTGATTTGCCAGACCATTCTGAAATCGCATCCAGTTTGTTCCGACTACAAACACGACGACTTCCCATTCCTTGTCATTACCATGCGGCTGTTCCACCTCTAAATTCAGTCGCATATCCACACGACTAGCATTCAGAGTTCCTGCCGGTTCCCAAGAATTGGGTTTATTCGTAAAATTGTAGCAGTATACGTAATTTCCGGAAACGCGAATTCCACCATCCAGAGGTAAAGCACCGCTTGTACGCCACCAGGATTCCTCCTCATCTGCCCAAACAGCGGTTCCAACAAGAAGTTGTGCCCGTTTCAGAAGAGGTCGTTTAGGATTGAATACCGGATCGGCTTCGCCCTCTAGTACAGACGAGTAATTGAGCCAATCGGAACGTGTTTGAAATGCGGCTTTTCGACGAAGGAACCAAAATAGTTGTCGGATGGGCCCATTTGCTTCGGTCAGAGGGAGACCAATCAGAATTGTCCCTTCGCTCGGAACACCGACTTGGTATTTCAGAGGTTCCGAAAAACGTATTTCCTGAACAGGAGACATAAGAACCTCGTGTGGGGATTCTCGGAACGCTTTTCGGATTTCGCCGTCAATCTGTGCAACTCCACACACGAGCTCTGCGGATTCCATTGTTGGGATCGCGTTACCGACCTGAATTGTCCGTTTTTTCAGAAATGGGACGGACCAGTCTCGCACTTGAAAGGTGGAACCCAGAGGTGTTTCCTCACAGGCTTTATCCGCCAGGCGTTTCCTTACAACTTGATGAAAAGGTTTTAGAGTAATGTGAAATCTGACGGGACCTTTAGAACTCACCAGTGGGTAGGACGAACTTCGCCATTTGGCAAACCAGAAAGGCAAAAAACAATACACGTATCCTTCGGATGTTCCTCCTAGACCTCCCACAACGGAATCGTCCCATCCGATTGCTTTGCTCATGTCTAGTGCGGATTTGGTCCATACATCAATCCAATCGCCGGACCATTGTTCCACTATCACCCCGTCAATCTCCATTTCGGCCTGTTGGATGGCAACGGTTCCAAGACTCGCTGTCCAGATCCATTCATCGGCGGACCGAATGTAGGTCCAATCCTGTAGATCGTATAAATGACGGTAGACATCTGTAGGGAGCCAATGAAATGGTTTCAAGCGAAGAGCTACCCAGGAAAGCATATCCACTTCAAATGGTTGAGGAATCGTAAATGTGAGTCGTTTTCCCCATTCGGCAACACCCGTAAATGGCCACGTTGTAATGTCGGGAACAAAATTATGATAGGGTTTAAATTCGGGTTGAAATCTCGTATTTGTAGCATCTTGTGGATACACAATATCGTCGAAAGCACCGCGATCCACGAGACTCACTATCTTTTTCATGGTTCCTACGGGTCCTGGTAAGGCCATCTTGTGTGTATTCTCCTATCTAATTCCTACAAATAACGGGCTTAAATCTGTTCCTAGAGAAGGAGAATAGGATGAGCCTCGTTCTTTATAATCCTATGGAGGATCATAAACTTCCTACCTACTGGATTCATGTTCATCAAACAGCATCAAGTGCTTCAGTAATTTCAGGAGCATTTGCGTATGCTATCACACATATGCTTGGAAATGCAGCAACCCGAATTACCAAAAATTCAATATCCATCGCGGGACTCTTGGCGGCACAGGGAGTTCAGTATTTTATGGGAGACATGCCTGCCGAGAAGGTATTTAAAGCCAGTCAAACCGCCTCTGAAGTAGCAGAAGTCGCCGGATCCAAAGTGACGAGTGTTGCGGCGGCCGTGACTTCTGCTACGGCAGCAGTAACTGTAGGATCTACGTTTTTATTGGGAAAAATGGTACACGAAGTCTATCGTAGTTTCAGACAACGTGAAGAGGCGGAAAATGCTCCGGCGGAGATCCAAGATGCAGGAAATGAATTTGCTATTTATGAAATTTCCAACACTCCTTGTCCTCCATCTTCTGAAGCATCTGAAGAGCAAACTGAACCTCTTCCCATTTCAGAAATCCCTGAGCCACGGCATTCAGAATAAGATGTCTCCAGCGTTGAATGGTTGCTAAAATACTATCCCAATATACGTTCAATACTTCAGTATATTGCCGGTTTTTTACCGGACCCTTCCACATGTAAGGAAGGTCACAATCCATCGACCGATCATCAATACAATATACGATTCCATCGTGTATCACAAAATTCTGGTTACAAGTATCATTTGTACCCATAATTTTCCGAAACAGCAGGCCTTCGAGTAAGGAAATGACGAGAGAAGGATGTAGGGAGTTCAGATATTCCTCGGACCAGGCATTTTTGTGTTCCACAGGAACTCGTACACGTTTCTCCCATCGTGAACTTCGGACTTCTGTTTGGAGTTGCGTATAATCACCGAGACATGTTTGAACCAGATATTCGCCGTCTTCAATCATGAAGGTATGTGGGATTCCAAGGAGTTCTTTAAATCGTTGACTTTTCATACATTGTACACGCTCTTGCGGAGAAAGCGGGCCTTTAATTACATATTGTTTCCCTTCCCGAGTACCAAACCAAGATCGTGGTTTGTCTTTTTCAGTAATTAGCTGAGTTTGAAGGATGTCAGTGTAGGAAGCAAGAATGGCAGGTTGCCTCTTCATCTTGCTAACACAAAGACCTAAGGAGAAACGGTTCAACTTTTTAGCACAGCACTTAGTAGAGTGTAGGAAATGCCGGATCCAAAAATAGACCAGAAGTATTTGGATACTTTGGAAAAAAAGTATCCGAATAAAAAGACGCGGGAGAATTATGTCAGCCGATTACGGGCACTTGTTGGCCATTTGGAAACAGGAATTCAGGAAATTCTGAATAATCCGGATGAATATTATCCAAAACTTCAAACAGTCTACCCATCTCTGACAACACGCAAAAACGTTCTGACGGTTTTGCTGGCTCTGCTTCGCGAGGATTCTGATGTCACAGAAGAACAAAAATCCCGTTGGCGGACTCTTCATGAAAATTTGGCCAAACATCAGGATATTCGTGTTAAACGAAGCGAACCAGAACAGAAACAGATTGAACAATATACCAGCTTTGAAGAGATCGAGGCAAAGTACGACGAACTGAAAAACGATCGGCCTCATGCCACATTTCGTAGCAGTCTTCAGTTTGTCCTTTTGTCCGTCCTTGTTCATATGCGTCCTAAACGTGCGGATTTAGGCGCAGTTGAACTGTTTGAAACCACGGATCCCAACAGAACGGATATTAATTATATGGTCCTTCGTAAAAAAGGTGCGTCTTATTTATCCATGCATGTATACAAAACAAGTAAATATTATAAAACGGTGGAAGAAGATATACCTGCGGGACTTCTCACAGATATTCAGACTTCTGTAAAACGATGGCCCAGAAAGTATCTCTTTACAAAGGAAAATGGGGATCCAATGTCTAATAATACGTATACCGTATTTGTGAAAGACGTTTTCAAACAGCTGTTTGGGAAGGCAACGGGGGTTTCCATGTTACGGCATATCTATATTACGGAAAAACTGAATTTTGATGACATGACCATGGAAGAACAGGATGAGGAGGCCAGATTAATGTTACATACATCGGGTCTCCAACGACGGTATAAATGGCCGAAAAAACTCCTGTGTCCAAAACTCTGTGCGGAGTATATGACACAGGAACATTTACGGAAATCAAAGAAACGTGCTAAACATGGGAAAGAAGAAGGCGAAAGGCGTCGGACACAGAAGGTTCGAGGGAAGAAGAGAGTTTCAGAATAACCTCCTTGAGAAGAGCAACTCGTTCAGAGTCGCTTGATTGGGCGTGTGTATGGACATGTGTGAGTTCTGGAGGAAAGGATGGAAGCGATTCACCAGAAATGGATTCGCTATCTTCTTTGGAATGGAGAAGTGTGGAAGATGTAGCCCGTGTTGGTACGGGCTGTTCTTCCACGCTTTCGCTGTCAAAATGATCCATGACGGTCATTCGTGGCTGGACAGAACTACGCATCTTTTCACGATCGGCAAGAATAGCCTCCCAGTGTTGTTTGTAGGTTTTCCAAATTACATCGTGGACTTTATCCACATAGGCTGATCCGAGGGCTGTTTGAACGGGAGCCTTTTTCAGAAGCTTAATTACAGCAGTTTTAGGTTTGGAGAAGGACGTCTTTGTGGTCAGTTTTGTGGGAAATCCGCGAATCCAGTCCACGGGTTCCTGAATAATAAATTCTAAATATTCCTTGAGCAACTGTTCATCCCGAAACTGAAAATATTTATAGAGTTCAGAGAAATACCGGCAATTATCGGCAATACCGTCTTCCACTAGTAGATTGTAGGCATCAATGAGACGCATGTATGAAACTCTTATAAGATTAGTTGAAAACTAAAATTTTTTTTCTCCGCAATCAAATAAAGTGCAATGGCTTTCAGAATGGTTGTGGTGGGTCTTGGTCCCGCCGGGTGTTTATTTCTGGCGAGTCTTCCACCCGAAAGGTTGGGACCTCAAATTTTAGCCATAGATAGTGGATGTATCGGGGGAGATTTAGCGAGATTTTATGGAAATGTTGTGGCAAATTTAACACGAGGTGAAATGGAGTTGGCGTTTCGTAAAATTCCTTTATGGTCCACTATAAAGGAATTTACGATATTTAAGAAATATCAGGAAACGGAATGTCCACTTTTAGCCGATGTTTGTAAACAACTTCGGGAACTTATGACGCCCATTTTAGCAAACATAACTGTCAAATTCGGAACAGTGGATAGACTTGAAAAAAGGGCAGAAGGATGGCATGTGTTCAGTAAAGGAGAATGTATTCAGACGGATAAAGTAATTCTTTGTACGGGTGCAAATCCGATTCAAATGGATTTACCGAAGTCTGTGATTCCTCTAGAAGTCGCCCTACACAAGCAGAATTTGGGGAATTTTATTTCACCAACGAATTCGGTCGTTGTGTTTGGAACATCACATAGCGGAACGCTTATTCTACGAAATTTACGGGATGTTGGATGTAAACGGGTTTCTGCTGTGTATAAATCGGAGAAACCGTTTTATTGGGCACGAGACGGCGACACCGAGGGAATTAACCAGGAATCCGCAGCAATAGCGGA
>JACCDX010357644.1_pt1 | contig 56552 bp, 48 predicted proteins | sample 7449681 | NCBI WGS metagenome assembly JACCDX01 (sample SAMN15323450, study PRJNA562643) | freshwater metagenome | isolation source: river surface water | place: USA:Blue River Watershed | collected 2017-08-18
AAAAAAAAATGATTTAAAGAAAATTATATATAAATATTAAATATTAAATATTATTTATTATAAAATATAAAACATATATATAAAATGGTTCTTTTCTGTCAAAATTGTAACAAAGAATTTAAAACTAAAATCGGATTAAAAAAACATAGTGATAAAAATAATTGCTCTCCTACTAACAACAATAATAATATTAATATTGATATAATTGATAATGGTTTAGCTGAATTATCTATATCAAATAATGAAACTAATAATATTATTAATACAACTACTTTAACTAATTTAATAAATATCACAAAAAAAACAAATATAGATTTTGATAATTTAATTTTAACAAAACCTCTTATCAAATGGGTAGGTGGGAAAAGTAAATTATTAGATAAACTTTTTATTGATTTCCCCTATGAATTCAATAATTATCACGAACTTTTTTTAGGTGGTGGTTCTGTTCTTTTAGGCGTTCTTACTCTAAAAAAGAATAATTTAATTAAAATTAATGGAACCATTAATGCTTATGATTTAAACGAAACTCTTATTTATTTATATAAAAATATTCAAACCCATCATAATTTATTATTTAATGAAGTCGATAAGCTTATTAAAAATTATAATTTATCTCCCTCTGATGGTATTGTTAATAGAAAACCTAAAGATTTAAATGAAGCTTTAACATCTAAGGAAAGTTTTTATTATTGGATTCGTATTTCTTTTAATAATCTTTCTGTTGAAGATAAACGCACTTGTATTGGTTCAGCAATGTTTATATTTTTAAATAAAACTTGTTTTCGTGGATTATATCGAACGGGTCCAAATGGTTTTAATGTTCCATATGGAAATTATGCAAATCCTGAAATTATTAACAAAGAACATTTAGAAGAAATACATGAATTAATACAAGATGTTCATTTTGAATGTTTAAATTATAAAGATGCAATGAGTTTAGTGAAAGAAGGTGATTTTATTTATATGGACCCTCCTTATGCTCCTGAAAAGAAATCATCTTTTGTGGGATATAATGAAGATGGGTTTAGTATTGATGAACATAATAATCTTTTTAAAATGTGCAATGAATTGATAAATGCGAAAAATATTAAATTTATGATGTCTAATTCTGATGTTGAATTGGTAAGAAATGCCTTTACTCATTCAAATTATAATATTAAAACAATTGAATGTAGAAGAGCTATTAATTCTAAAAATCCTGAATCAAAAACTAATGAAGTTATTATTTTCAATTATTAATTGATTTTTTTCTTTTTTTTTATAAAAAAAAATTTACAGCTAAAAATATCTTAAAAAAAATTTTTAAATAGTTATTTTATATAGCAAATAACTATTTTGTTTTAAACGTAGTTTTCTACTTCTTACAAACATTATAGATAGCTAGAAATTAATATAAACGTAAAATGGAAGGTGTGATTACGCGTTCGCAACAGGCGGGTTTTAACCTTCTTTATAGCACCTTTGGTGCAGGAATTCCAAATTTTCAAATCGATGGTCCGAACGAGACCGTTACATGAAAGTTGATATTTCTTGATAATCTTTAAATTATCAGTACTTTTATAATATTAACCAATACATACATCTACTAAAATTCTATGAAAATTCTTTTCAATGTTGCACTGTAATTAAGCCTTTCTTAAGGTATGTAACATACCTGCTATTTTTTTATATAGATTTAATTAAAATATTTCTACATCCATTAATATCTCTGTCCATTTTAACATTACAATTTTTACAATTATATACTTTGTTAGAACCCAGATCTTTTTTGTAATGACCACAACATGAACATACTTTAGATGTATAATTCTCTTTAATATTATAATAATTATTACCTCTTAAATAACATTTATATTTTAATTTTTCTCTAAATTCATATAACCTTATTGAAGATGCTAAAATTTTATTATGAGAATCTATTTTTGAGGTTTCATTTAATATTATTCCTTTGGTACTCATATCACCTAAAAGAATATTTTTATAGTTATTTGTTAAATAATTTATTGTTTTCCAATGCATTTCAGACACATAATTTTTTATTTTTCTTCTCAATGTTATTAATTTATGTTTTTTTCTATTATACTTTTTTAAAGATTGTATTTTTATAATTTTTTTTATATAATTATCTAATTTTGAATTTTTATTTATACCAATTTCAATAATTTCATTATTTGACATACCTGTTAAAAATGTTCTTAAACCAGGATCTATTGAAATATAATTTTTTAATGTTTTACTTTTATCTTCTTCACAATAAAATTTTAATTCTTCTGGTATTAATAATTTATATTTATTTAATTCATTATCATAATATATTTTACAATCACTATTGACATTATCTAATAATATTTCTTTATTATTATATTTAAATATAACATTCCCTAATTTGGATTTAGCCATAGAATAAAAGTGATTGTTATTTTTTGATAAACTAAAAATATTTGTAAAATTTAATCTTGTTTCATTTTCATAATAGTTTTCTACTTTAAATTCTTGTTTTTCAATATCTACTAATTGATATTTTTTATTCATTTTCCAATATTTTATTGAAAATTTTTTTATATTTCCTTTTTCTAAATTTGTTAAACCAGATTGATAATTAGCAGTTGCTAATTGTATTGCTTTATCTAATGTATGTGAATAAATACAAGTATTAATTTTTTTATCAACATTATATTTTTTTAACAAATTATCTGATAATTTAGATCCTTCCAAAATTTTATTTTTAATGTCTTTTAAATAATATGTTCTAATATTTTGAAAATTTAATTTATAATTACCTTTTATAAAAGAAAAGATAGAATTATTTTTTTCTATAAAATCTTTAATATTATTACTATTTTTTTTTAATAAATCTTTTATATTTTTAAAATTATTTTCAATATTTTTTATATTTTTTTTTGTTTCACTTCTTAATAACTTATTTTCTTTTGTTATTTCAATTTTATCATAAATATCATTTGTTTCTTTTAATTCTTTTTCATATTGATAATATATATTTAAATTATTTTTAAATTGTATATAATCATTATTGTTATCGAATTCTTCTTTTGTTTTTTTATAATTAATTTTTAAAAAATTAATTGTTTCGTTATACATTAAAATATACGATTTTCTCCATCTTTCCATAATTGCTTTTTGTAAATCATTAAATTCTATATCTATTTGATAACATTTATAAATTTCACTTGAACCATAATTTTCTTTTTGTTTATTAATAATTAAATCATTTAATACATTATTTTCAATACTTTTATCTTGTAAACATTGGTTTTCAAAACAAGTGTTTTCAATTAATTTTTTTTTATAACAATTTTTAATATGTGGAATTAAATGATTATTTTGAATTATTTTATCTTTTAATGAAATATATAAAGAATTATCTTTAAATGATTTTGGTTTTTTATTTTGTTTATTATTTTCTTGTTTTTTAGATTTTTTAATTCTCTTAGTTTTTCTTTTTTTTCTCATTTTATTCTAATTATATATTAGAAATATTTCTTTAAGTTAAATTAAACGAATTAAAAAACTTAATTATTTTCTTAATTAAATTCTAATTTATATTTTTTAGTTATTATATTTAAATTATTTCCAATTGTTCTTGAATGATTTGAAGTTGTAAAATTAATATCATGATATTTCAATATATATTTTATAATACTTAAATATGGTCTTTTACATTCTTTAGTATTAACACCATTGCAACAAGATGATGGATAATATTTTTTAACATCATCTTTTAAAGATAAAATATTATCTTGTTTTTCTTTATTATTATCTAATTCATATAAAATAAAAGAATTATTTTCATCAAGTTTTATAAATTCTAAAAGTTTATTTTTTGTATTTTCTTGTTCAATTGAAAATTTTATGGATTTTTTTAAATCAGGCATTTCTTTTTTCTAATTTAAAATATTAATTTTTTTTTAAATATATATTAAAAATGTTAAATACTAAATTTATTTCAGGTAAAGAAGCTAGTAAAATTTTAGGAGTTCATCAAAGAACATTATATTTATGGGAAAAGAAAAAATATATTGATGTTATAAGAAGTCCAGGAGGAAAAAGATTTTATAACATAAATAAATATTTAAAAAAATATAAAAATAATCATTATTTAATTAAAAATAAAGCATCAAATTTTATAAACAATAAAAATAATAAAAAATTAAACATATGTTATATAAGAGTATCTTCAAAAAGTCAAATAAATGATTTAATGAGACAGAAAAATGTTATGATAAAAAATTTTCCAAAATATAAATTAATAGAAGACATCGGTTCTGGATTAAATTTAAATAAAAGAGGTATACGAAAAATAATTGATTATGCAATTGGAGGTAGAATAAATAAATTAATAATAGCACATAAAGATAGATTAATTCGTTTTGGTTATGATTTAATAGAAGATTTAATAAAAAAATATTCAAATGGTAAAATAATAATTTTAGATAAAAACACAAAAAAAAGAAAACCAGAAGAGGAATTAGCATTTGATGTTTTACAATTAATGAATGTTTATGTTACTAAGATGAATGGATTAAGAAGATATAAAAATAAAATAAACAATAAAAAATAATGAGTTTACGTTATTAATTGATTATAAAGAAATATCAAGTTTTATGTGACTAGTAGCATCCCTTGCTGGAATGAGTCCTCTAGGACGTGCGGTCGCCATCATCTCAAGCGCGTTTTTCCCTGGTGAGGATGGTGAGGATGCAAGAGTGCTTATTCATTATGAATATTTGTCTGGTGCACTCTATGTTCTCGATTATTTCCTTTCCAGGAATGAAACGGTTAGTGCGCAAAGGTGCATCGCAATCATCACGCACATTATTTGTGACATGGTTCAATATGAAGCGGGTGAGAATCAAGACATGTGGAGATCGGGATTTATGTCCAGCTACATTAACTATGTGCTGAACATCATTTTCCTTGGTCGCCCGGATGACTCTGACGTATTACCCCTTGACCATCCTGTGCCGGTTGACAACGCGACTTCTATGAAGATCCAGTTTACTCAACTTTTTGGTATCCCGAACGTCCAGCTCTGGAACGCACTTGTTCCTGAAGCTGAGCGGTATGTCGTGACCAACCAACCAGGTGAGCAAAGCTGGAGGCATTTCCGTGCTCTCTATTCGATCGGTTCTATCATGGAACGGATTTCGAATGAGCACAGGTGTGCATCCATGGAAGACGCCTTGGTGAAGGTGTATGACTATTTTGGCTATATATAGCCAAATTTATAAAATTATTGAAAAATATTAAATTATTAAATATAAAATATTTAATATTATTTAAAAAAAAAATTATTATTTTAATCTAATTTAAAATTATAGGAATATAAAAATGAATGCGAATATAACTGAAGTTGAATTAACAAGACAATCAAATATTGAATTACAATTTTCTGATTTAGAAAAGGCTGTTATCAATAAATATTTGTTTCCTGAAGAAAAAACTTTTTTTATTGGACAATTTATGGAATTAGGAAATAATAATAACAAAAAAAGAACTTTAATGTCTAACTTTCAAAAAATTGTTAGTGATATGGAACCTGAAATAGTTATTAATGGAAATATTATACCTTTTTTAAAGAAACCTAATAAATCTAAATTAAGACAAGTGACAGAATCTATTGGAACATATGCTAATCCTGGTAAACTTTATGCAGGTTTTATTATGACTGCTATGTCTCCTTTATTATTACCAGTATCTTATTTTACAGGGAGATTAAATTCTCATCTTGCTATTTACAAAGAATTTTTAACTTTAAATCATGACAGAACACATTTTTTTGATTCATCTTTTAATTCAGGATTTAGACATAAATTACATAATACTTTTAAAAATGCTCTTAATTTTTATGATAATCAATTTTTCGCAAAAATTATTGTTAGTTATATATTTGAAATTTTAAAATTATCTCCTGATACTGCATTTTTTTATGGTTCAAGTGATCCTCGTGTTGCATATTTTTCTTCTCAACTTCATGAAATTGCTGCATATGGTTCTTTTGAAAGAAATTCAAAAAAAAAATTAAATTTTTATCGTACAGGAATAAATGTATTATTAGGTATTTATCAAAGTCTAAATATTTTAGCTCAAGATATTGAACAAATTTCACAACAAATAAATTCTGGTAATAATTCTGGTGCTAATTCTTTAAGAACACCTTTACTAGGTGCAGAATATTCTGGTGGCAAAAAGAAAAAATCAACAAAATCTTTGAAAAAAAAGAGTATTAAATCAAAATCCAAATCTAAAACTAAAAAATAAATATAAAATATTAAATATTTTAAAAAATATATAATTAATCAATAATTTTTTAATTTATAATAAATTATTTATTTTTTTATTTATCTTCTTTTTGATAACTTAAAAAAAGATTATTCAAATGTGTATAATATTCATTAATTTCTTCTTTATGATAAATTTTTTTATTATGTTTGTTTAATATAAAAATATCTTTCAAATAATCAATAAATTTTTGACTAAAATATGGTAAATATTTATTTTCAAATAAATCTTTAAAATCATCTCTAAATAAACATTTATGACAATAACTTTGATTTTTCAAAAAATCTAGAATTAAATAAAACATATGTTCATTATGAATGAAAACATTTTTCTCTTCAATCATCTTGAAAAATTCATCTTCAATAGTTCTTTCTTTAAAAATATTAAAATTTTTATAATTTTTATATTCACAAACAATAGCTATAATAAATTCAATTGAATATTCATTTTTACTTTTATCATTATAACCTATATTTGCTACATCTTCAATAAAAACTTTTTGTGTAAAATCAATATTTTTAAAAATTTTAATTAAATTATTTTTATTTTCTGTTCTATAATATAACAAAGTTTTAACAAAAAATATTTTTCTATCAATATTATTTTCACGATAATATTTTTCAAAATAAATAATCCAAGAAATTTTACAACTAATTAATAAAGATTCTAATCTATGTTTTTGATTAAAATCTTGCAAATAATCGAGAAGATTGAATGTACTTAATAAATTATCTAAAAATTCATTTGACACAAAAATATTTAAATCAATAAATGTTTGTAATATATCAAATAATATAATACTATTATTTTCTTTGTCTGATAATATTTTGACAATTGTATAAAAATGTTCATACATAGCAACATTTTTTTTATAATTATGAATAATTGGTCTAACATATTTTCTTAAATCAATAAAATTTATTCTACTTAATAAAAAATAAAAACATTGCATAGCATTAGAACCAATTGCTAGATCTAACATATTTAATTTTCTTCTAGGTGTTAATTGATCTTCTACATTATAATTAGGATTTTCAATAAAAAAATTAGTTAAAGTTGAAATATCATCATTTTTTATGACATTACCTAAAGATGAAATTTTTGATGACATTTTGATATTTTATATTTATATATTTATATTTATATTTATATTAATATATTTATTTTTTTTTAAATTCATTATTATTTATAAATAAAATTATCATAAATATTTTTTTTATTTTTTTTTATTTTTTTTCTTGATAAGTTAAAAAAAGATTTTCAAAGTGTTCAAAATACTGATTAACATCTTGTTTAAAGTCTAAAATTATAGGTTTATCGTTTGTTATAAAAAGATTTTTGAGAAAATCAATAAATTTTTGACTAAAATAAGGTAAATATTTATTTTCAAATAAATCTTTAAAATCATTTCTAAATAAACATCTATTAGTATAAAAAACAACTGACGAGTTCAAATTTTTCTTTTTTTTCAAAAAATTAATAATCAAATAAAACATATGGTCACCTTCATCAAAAGCAATGTCTTCTTCAATCATCTTGAAAAATTCATCTTCAATAGTTCTTTCTTTAAAAATATTAAAATTTTTATAATTTTTATATTCACAAACAATAGCAATAATAAATTCAATTGAATATTCATTTTTACTTTTATTATTTTCGTTTAATATACCTACATCTTCAATAAAAACTTTTTGGGTAAAATCAATATTTTTGAAAATCTTAATCAAATTATTTTTATTTTCTGTTCTATAATATAATAAAGTTTTTGCAAAGAATGTTTTAGTATCAATATTATTTTCGCGATAATATTTTTCAAAATAAATAATCCATGCTAATTTACCTTTAATTAATTCACATTCAAATCTATGTTTTTGATTTTCCTCTTGTAAATATTGGAGAAGATTAAATGAACTTAATAATTTATCTAAAAATTCATTTGATACAAAAATATTTAACATAATAAATGTTTGTAATATATCAAATAATACAATACTATTATTTTCTTTGTCAGATAACATTTTGACAATAGTATAAAAATGTTCATACATTGCATTATTTTTTTTATAATGACTAATAACAGGTAAAACATATTTTCTTAAATCAATAAAATTAATACGATTTAATAAAAAAATAAAACATTGCATAGCATCAGAAGCAATTGCTTGTTCTAACATTTTTAATTTTTTACCAGTTGTTAAATGATTTTCCTCATTGTATCCAGGATTTTCAAAAAAGAAATTAGTTAAAGTAGAAACATCATCATTTTTGATAATATTATATAAAGATGAAATTTTAATTTTTGACATTTTTGACATTTTTTCTTATTTTTTATAATTTATTTATATATAAATATAAATATTTTTTTAAATTTAATTTATTTTGTTCTAATAATCGATAGTCTCAATGATTGACTCAAACATAACGAGCTCATCAACCTTCTCTACACCATCCTCATTGGGAGGAAGAGAAGCCTTAATCTCGCGCTCCTTAAAATTGCTCCAAATATAAACCTTGTTCCAATCATCCAAATCAATCTTAAAATTAAAGGTATCATTGACCTCAAGAATAGGCTTAATAGGCTTAATAAGATTGAGCTCAAAATCATAGACCTTAAAACCATCGTCATCATTCACAAAAATGCGATTGGGACGAATCTCAACATTAAGAAACCAAGTTGATACAAAAGGTGAGCGCCAAATATTAATCTTGACAGAACGCATCAACTCAGGATGGTCCTTGTGGAAAATCATGAGACGAGGATTAGTCCTCTTACCCATAGCAATCTGCCTCTCAAACTCAGCCTTCTTCTCCTCATTACACATGGAATAATTAGGATAAATATCCATAATCAAATCATCATGAGTGTGCTTCATAGTGAAATCGATATCATCAAAATCAATACCAATCCAATATGTATTGTTAAAAATTTCAGGATTTGAAGTCTTCTGAAACTCAGCAGGAAACTGCTTGAAAATTGCATCACGGTCAGAATGAGTCAAAGGCTCGAAAGTCTCATGGTTGTAAGAATAATAATCATCAAAAGTCTTGATAAAATTACCAGAACGAATCTGATAGTGATTAAACTCAAACATATCCCTGCGATTCTTCTCCTTCCTCTCATTAATCTTATTCTTAATAATGTTGTCGTGAATAGCCTTACGTTCGGCCTTGGTAAGCTTGTGAGTATTGATAATCTCAGACATTTTTTTAAAGATAAATTTTTTGTAGAATCAAACCAATTCTTTCTGTTAATTTATAAAGTATTACTAAAAAAATATATCTTTATAAAATAAAATCAAATTTTTTTTAATATATCTAAATACAAAAAATTTGATTTTATTTTATCTAATAATATTTTATATATATAATAAAATATATAATCTTAAAAATGGTTGCACAGAATCCTATTCCTGCTGCCAGTGATGAGCAACGTAGAGCCGAGATTAGGCAGCGTGTTATCGCTGCTCTCTTGGAGCGTCTACCAATTGGTGAGGCAGCTGGTTTTCAGTTCAGGTACTTCCGGGACAGGGCCGAGGCTGCACCTTTTTTGCGTACGATTGGATCGACTAATCCGAACGCACCCACGGGGACCTACGTGTGGGTGTCGAGTGAGGGCCATGTTAACGGCATGATCCTACGTGAGACTGCACAGGCCTACCTGGAGCGCGAGTTTGGTAGGGTGGAGCGCAATGAGATGATGATGGTGGGGATGCTCTGCGCAGTTTCTTTGCAGCACAGTGGACTTGGTGCTACCATGGTCAACCCCGACGTCATTGAGACAGCATGCGCAGTGATTCCTTGCACCCCCGAACAACGTGCTCGCTATGTGTCAATGGTGCGCTCTATTTCGTGCGGTAACCACTTCCAGTATAGATTGGTGTAAGAAGGCATCAAATTAATTATAATTAAAACTTTATTAATCTTTATTGTGAATTTTTTCAAATTCATCTTTTATTTTAGCCAATAATATTCTTGAATTTTTTACACATTCAGGTTTTAATGAATATGAAAAATATTTCTTTAAATATTCTTCAATATCAAAACCTTCATATGATAAATGTTTAGTCATTAAATCAATAAATCTATGTGATACAAAAGGTATCATTTTTAATAATTTATCATGATTTTCTGGTTGAATCAAATGTTTATATTCTTGAAAAGGTGCAAATTTACTAATAGTTTCCAATAATTCATAAAACATAATATTTTTTCCTTCTTTAAAAATAATAAAAGAATTATAATAATTCGGATTAGGCTCTAATTCAGAAAATAAATTCAATAATTCATCTTCAAAATTGGTATAATTCCAATTTTCTTGGTTGCCATCTAAAGATGGACTTACTAACAATTTTTCATTGCAAATTTTAAATTTAGAGAAATCATCAATATTACATGTTAAACAAATAATAAATTCTAAAGTATATTCATATTTACTTTTTTTAATATGTACTTTATCTGAATAATTTAAATTTTTGAATAATTTTATAAATTTACTATTATCAAATTTACTAAAAATTAAACATTTAGCAAACAAATTATTCCTACAAATATTATTTTCTCGATAATATTTTTCAAAATGAATAATCCACATTGATTTATTTTCCACAATAATATTTTCTAATTCATCTTTAAAATCTTTATTTTGAAATTGAGATAAAAAATCATATTCACTTGTTATTTTATCAAATAATTTTTTATAATTATTTCTACTAGACTTTACTATATTTTTAACAATTTTATTAATACATTCATAATCATTTTTTTCTTGGCAATGCATTTTAACAATAGTATAATAATAATCAAATATATTTGGATGTTTATCATAAAAATGAACAATGCAATCAGCATATCTTTCTAAATTATTTAGATTTAAACGATTAGTTAAATACATAAAACATTGTATGGATCCTAATTCAATAGAATGATAATATATGCATTTTCCTGAAATTTTTAAGTCTTTGAAAATATCATAATCAGGATTTTCAAAAAAATATTCATGCAATGTTGTTGCATCATCTTTTTTAATAATATTAAGTAAACAAGGGAACTTTTTTGGTTTTTTTTCTTGGAACATTTTTTACTAAATATATATATTTATATTTTTTTAAATTTAAATTTACATAGATTAAAAAATTGATGGGTAAATAAATAATAAAAATAAATTTATATATTTATTTGAAAAAAAAGATGGATAGAAACCAAAAAATCGCACTTGCTGCTGAATATTTAGGTGTAAACCTAGAGACGGCAGGTACTTTGGCCAGACGTCTAGAGCGAGTGGAACGTTTTGGTATCAGAACAATGATGGGAAGCCCCGACGTTTTGACCAGTGTCACGCTAATGTACACTGGTCTGATCAATCCCGAGATGACTGATGCAGAGCTACATGAGGTAGCAAGGGAGTACAGTGCTCTTAAGAGTGACCAAGACAGGTATTACTCAGAATGGGCCAGTGCTCCTGGTGGCAACTGGGTTTCGAGCACCGTGCTTTCGCCCTGGAAAAAGGAAGGTGCGTACATAAAGCAGGTGCTGGACGGAACGATCATTCCTTCAAGATATTGCCAGGACTCTTTGGAGCTGGAGCACTACAAGAGGTATTGCAGGGCTGTGGAGATCTACATAGCGACCATCTACCTGGCACACATCTACCTAAGACCAGGTCCCGTTAGAAACAGGGATTTCACTCTAAGAGTTGAGTCTGGTAGCCATGGACCTATCGCATGCGAATTTTCTCATGCCTATGTCCATACCTTTGCTTAATTGTAGCAATTTTTATAAAATAAAAATGGATATTCAGTAGCAACGTAAATTTTTAATGGATAATGCTGATCAGGTTATTCGAAGAATAACCTTCGTTTTTCTGCTACTTTGGGAGCCAAGAAATATGACATTATATGCGACGATGAATATTTTGAAGATATCGAGACAAAAATTAATAAGCTTTCGAAGAATTGGATTGAATGTCTTGTAAATGTATCTTCACGTTATTATAGAATCTTATATTTTCAAATTGTGATGCGTTCAATTGATATGAATATTTTGAATAAAATGAGTCATCTCAAGATTTTGAGTGGATAATTTGAATAAGAATTTCATGAGAAAGTTCAAGAAATTTTGAATAATAAAAAAAAAATAATCAATTTATTAAATAAAAAAATAAAAATATCTAATAATATATTATAAAATGTGTAAAAAAATTGAATTTTCATTTTGAATTCAAAACTTGGACAGTTGATGTTCCTAATCCTATTCCAAATAACCTTATAAACCATGCATTTGTTAGCACTCCTATATATGATAAATTTAATAATAAAATAGGATACAAAGTCTCTGATGATTATGTACAGCAAGTAAATGCAAATCAATATCTTGTTCGTATTCACAATACTTATTATATTGAAGGACAAGGAACAATTAGTTGGGATTATTCATTTTTAAATAATAAACCTACAATTTATTATCCTGTTGGAGTAAAAGCAAAAAGTAATATAATATCAGCAACAGGTTGTTATTTAGGTAAAACAGGATTTGTATCATTATATCCAAATCCAGATGGAACAAGAAATGTAAAAATATGTTTTGATTAAATAATAATTAATAAATTTATTAATTGAGTTTCATTTATTTAACTCATTTCTTCAATTTTCTTTTGTATATTTATATTTTTTTAAATATAAATCAATTTATAAAAATAAAATTATGGGTAATAATTAATTATTATTATGAACTTTATCAAATTCATCAATTAATTTTTTTAATAAACTTCGTGAATTTTCAATATATTCAGGTTTTGCTGAATAATAATAATTATTTTTTTTATAATCCTCTAAATTAAATTCTTCAAAAGATAAATATTTTCTCATAAATTCAATAAAACGAATTGTAACATATGGAATCATTTTAATTAATCTATCATGATATTCAGGTTTAATTAAATGATAAGTATAATATGAAATATTTTTTTTATTAATATTTTGCATAAATTCATTAAACATATTATTTGTACCATATCCAAAGGCTCGTATAGATTCAATATCTTCACATTCGGAAAAAAGATTAAATAATTCATTTTCAAACATATTTTCTTTAAAAATAGTTAATTTACTTAAATCTTTTATATCACATGTAATACTAATAATAAATTCTAATGAATATTTATGTTTACTTTGTATAATTATTTGTTCATAAGGAATAGTTTTTTTAACTTTTACTTTTTCAGTATAATCCATATTTTTAAAAATCTTTAAAATTTTATTTGTATCTTGACCAGAAAATATTAATGCATTCACAAAAAAGTCATTACGATTAATATTATGTTCGCGATAATATTTTTCAAAATAAACAAACCATGAATATTTATTTCTGATTATAGTGGCTTCTAAGTTTCTCTTAAAATTAGTGTTTTGAAGTTGAGCTTGAAAATCATATTCATTGATTATTTTTGTCATTAATTCTTCAGGTATTTTTTGATTAGTATTAATTAAATGAATAATAATATTATTAATAACTTCAAAATTATTTCTTTGTTGACAATGCATTTTAACAATAGTATAAAAATGATCAAATATTTCTGGTTTATTTTTATAACTATTAATAACTGTAACAACATAATCATCTAATATTGTTAAATCCAAACGATTAATTAGAAAAAAACAACATTGTATAGAATTTGATTTAATAGCTTGACTTAATAAAGTTAAACCAGCACCAACAGATAAAGTATTTTGTTCATTATAACCAGGATTTTCAACAAAAAAATCGGTTAATACAGAAATATCATCATTTTTGATAATTTTGTATAAACATGGGAATTTTTTAGGCATTTTTCTTTTACTAATAATATATATTTATATTTTTTTAAATTTAAATTCATAAAGATAAAAAAATGATAGTTTTATTTGTGAAGAGTACATAATTATATTGAAAAGTATTAATGCAAGTATTATTTGAATATTAAAAAATGGAGTTAGTTAAATCAGTCAATTCTTTTGAATTTTTAAATAATAATAATAACGTGAATTTTAATTTATTAATTAATAAAATAAATTGTAATTTTGATATAATAATGAATCATAGTTCAAATATTATGAGAATAAAAAAAATTGTTGATGGATTATTAGATATTAACATACAATCTGGACAATCAAAAGAATTTGAAAAAACCAAAATTGTTGCTAAGGAGTGTATGAATGCACTATTAATGATTCAAAGTCATATAAGATTTACAAAGAATAAATTGGATATATTATTGAATAATAAATATTTAATAGATTCAAAAAAAGATTTTTATATGGAACGAATTATCAAAGTTAATAATTCTTTAAATGATATAATAAGTGATACAATAGTATCAATACAAAATATTTTATTAAATAATATAGACTAAAATAAAAATTAAAAATTATATTTATAAATAAATTAAATAAAATAAATTAAATTATATGTGTTGATTGATAATATTATCATTTAAATAATTATTAAAGTTATATAAACTAACCCCTAATTTTATCATTGATTTTTTAGACATAAAATATTCAAAAAACATATTTCTAGCAAAATCAGATACATTTAAAGAATATTTATTAATAGCTTTTTCACATATTTGAGGAAAAATAATATCTAAATCTTCACCATTTAATGCTCTTGAATCAGCTTCTTTCTCAATTTCTTGTTCAATTACTTCTAAATGCAAACAAAATTTATCTAATCCTATTTCTCTAAAAATATGTTCATTTGATTCCATAATATTATTGGCTTGATTTTCAATTTTTTCAAAAAAATCTGTTTTCTTTTGATTTAAACTATATGGTGTATCCATAGTATTTAAAACAAAATTCTTTGTAAATTCTTTGATGTTGATATTTTTTTTTAATTCATTTAATCTATCTTTTTTTTGATTATCATCTAAACAATTAATTTTATTATCAATATCTTCAATAATTAAATTTTGAATTCTATTTATATAACAGTGTTCTTCATGTTTATCTTTTAATTCAATCATTAATTGATTAATTTTTTGAATATCAATATAATCACTATAATACAAACAAATATTGTCAAATACTTTTTCAAGTATTCCTTTCTTTTTGTAAATTACAAAAGGTAAAATATTCCTAAATCTTGCATTTAAATAAATGTCTAATGTTTTTTCTATTTGTTCTTTAAGAAAAACAATTAGAATTTGTATTGAAAAACTAGGATTTTCAATATATTCATTGTTACATAAATCAAGCTTTAGACGTAAAACCTCAATTTTTTTTCTATATTTATTCATAATATAACCATCCATTTCATGTAAATAACTATTAAAAGATGGTTGTTTTTGAGTATTCATAAATTTATGTTTCAATTCCATATATTCATTTTTATCTACTAATTCAAAATTAGCAAATATGTATTCTTCAGCATCTTGTATAAAAGGATAAAATAGTATCCAATCACATTCTTTTTTATATTGACTAATAAAACCACCACTATAAAAAAAGATACCTAACAATTCAAGAATATTAGAATTAGCAAAATCGTGTTCTTTAAATTTAGTAATTATGTATTGAGCTTTTTCAAAAATTTGTTCCATTTTTATTATTTAAAATAAAAAATAACAAGAAGTAGATTTTGTTTTATTTTTATATTAAAAATGATTTTATTTGATAAAATAAAAATCAAATTTTTATTTTAATATTTTTATATTAACGCAAAATAATAAAAAAATGATGGGTTAAGTTTTCAACAAGTTGTTTATTCTTTATAGATAACAACAAATTTTTCTTTGAGTTTAAGAATGTCATTCGATTATTCCACATTAAAGAAAGGTGCTAAAGTCCCCACTGGGGCATTCGAGCTTACTATTGAGCAAATTAAAGCTTTAGTAGCAAGTAAGGAGTTACGTATTGTTATGACACCTGTTGTTGCTACTGTTGAAGAAACAGTAGTTCATAATAATACCAACACACAAAACAACAAACCTAAAAAGGAAGCGGCTAATAAAAAAGTCAATCCTCCTAACAATTCGGAAACTACTACGAATGCAAGTTCCTCTGAAGTTAATTCTAATGAACCAGAAAATTCAAAGGCTCAACCTTCTTCGAAGGAGAAAGCTAATGAAAAGAAGGCGAAGGGTAAAGCTAAGAAGAAAAGTTCTAAATGGTGTACAAATGGTTGGGAATGTAGTAAGAAAGATTCTGGATGCATTTTTAAGCATAAGGAGGGTCGTCTTGCTACATGTCGTACTAAAAACTGTGATGGTCAATGTGGTTTATACCACAAAAAACCAAAACAGGGAAAGAAGAATGCTACCACTAACGCTGCAGATGATTCATCAAGTGAAAGTGATAGCGATGACGACGATGATGATTTATCAGTCACTTCGAGTCTAAAAGACTCAACTAATAATTCTGGTGTAAACTAGAGTTATTTAACGTATTTTTAATATTTTTAAATATTTTAAATATTTTTTATATTTTTAATATGTTATCAATAATATTTACTTTTAAGGGTATTATTGAAGTTCTTTTAATTAAAAGAGAGTGATATTCTAATATATCCAAATGTTTAGACCGTAAGTACCTTTAGGTACGGACAAATATAATTAGCTTCGCTAATTATGTAAGGTAGAGAAACATCGTTAGGCACGCGTTAGGTGGCACATTTACTGGCACAGGATTTATCCAGTGGTAAAGTCTATGAATTTGGACCAGTATCTACTTGCGAAAGTGAAAGATACACGGAATGGTTTCCTTTAGCTGTTGTTAAAAAAAACCCGTTAGGCATGCGTTAAGTGGCACTATATGTTAAGGCATACATTAAAAATGGCGGACTTATTGGAAAGACAATACGTTAGTACACGATAAGACTCGTTAGGCAAGCGTTAGGTGGCAAAAATCTCAAATATATTTCATAGTTAGAAAATATTGAGAACTTTATAAAAAAAATGATTATTATTATTATATATTTTAATTGATAAAATAAATAATTAATTAATATTTAAAAATGTATCATAACGTAGGTTCATTAAATGAAGCTGGTATTTTGCGAAATCTTTATCGAAAAGGATTTTCTTTAGATAATTGTTTATGTGAATTAATAGCAAATTCAATTGATGCTCGTGCAAAAAATATAATTTTAAAGATTGAAAATGAAAAAATTAAATTAATTGATGATGGACGAGGTATGAATATTGAAAATATTAAAAATATGTTTGATATTAATCGCGAAAATCATAGTAATGAAAAAACAATGGGTGTCTCTGGTTTAGGTGGTAAACCTGCTACATTAATTTTAAGTAAGGAAACAGAAGTTGTAATTTATACTCATAAATTAGATAATGAGAAATATTTAAAAATTATTGTACCTTGGAATGAAATTATGAATGAAGGTATTTACACTGGAAAAATTAAAATCGATGATATGAATGAAGACGAAATTAATAATTTTGAAAATGATCGTTTAAATTTTAATATTAAAAGAGGAACAACAATTGAATTTAAATACAATGATGATTTAAATCAATTAATTCAAAAGAATTTTATGATTAAATCAGGTGTTGATTTTTTACCTAATAACCGATTATCGGTAGTTTTTGGTAAATTTGATACTCACATCTTTTTGAATGATATTAATGAAAAAAATTTTATTGAATTAAAAAAATATGATTACTTTTGTGGTAATGATAATCAGTATTACAAAGGAATTGATGTTCAAACTATTGAACATTATTATACTAATGGTAAAGATAGATTTATTTGGTATAATACAGATGATTTTAATAATGCATATGAATTTAAACCATATGGAAAAATTGGTTTTAAACAAAAAGTAGAAAGAACTAATGTTCCAGATGAAGAATGTTATGTTGGTGAATATTTAATTAAAACATGTGTTAGAAAGAATAATGATTTTTTTAATATTGATGAACCAAGTGGTATATCAGGAGAAACTTATTCAACAGATTATGAGGAAAATATTTTAGGAAGTGCAAAAGGTGATATTGAATTATTTAAATTTTATTCAAAAACAAATGTTATTCGAAATAATCAATTTATTGATGGTATCGAATTAGCTGAATTCAAAATATCAAATGCAAGAAGTAGTGCTGAATCTAAATTTTCAGTTTTCTATGTAAGAACAGAAATTGTATATGAACCAATATCAACAGTTGAAAATCGTCAAGATTTTATTATTGGTATTCAGGAGAACAAAAATCAATTGAACTCTAATAATTTACCTCTTAACTTTACTCGTCTTGTATCTCATATTAAACAAAGAAAAGTCGATGAGGTTTTACAATATTTTAATGATTTAATAAAAGAAAAATTAAAAAATAACTCTTCTTCTAAAAAAGTTGATGACAATATTGAATCTAATGAAGATGAATCTAATGAAGATGTATCTAATGAAGATGAATCTAATGAAAATGAATTAAATGAAGATGAATCTAATAAAGATAAATCTAATGAAGATAAATCTAATGAAGATGAATCAAATAAGAATAAATCTATTGAAAAAAAATTAAATGAAGTTGAATTTAATGAAGATGAATCTAATGAAGATGAATCTAATGAAGTTAAATCTAATGAAGTTAAATCTAATGGAGAAGAATTTAATGAAGATGAATCTAATGAAGAAGAATTTAATGAAGATGAATCTAATGAAGTTAAAAGTATTGATGAGTCAAGAAATATAATTGAAGATAATATTATTTTTGATTCTGATATTATTAATAGTGTAGAAACAAACGAGGATAATAATATTTTTGAATCAGTAGAATCTAGTGATGATAAAAAAGTATCTTCATATGATGATGAAGTAGTTGTAATTAATTTTAATAATTATACAAGTGGAATAGAATTAAAAACAAAAATAATTAAAATTCTTGAAAAAATAGATGAAAATAAAAATTATTCTAATGATAAATTAAAAATTATTGATGAATTATTGTTATCTTTATAGATTTAAAATATTTTTTTAAATATTTAAAATTAAATTATAAAAACTATTTACCTGCGACTACAGAACAATACAATAGTATAATAATTGTTTTTTCATTTCTTCGCTTTGAAAAAGTATTTATATTAAACGTAAATTAATAAAAAATGAAAAATAATAAATTATAATTTTTGTATTTTTAACCTAAAACAAGAGATTTAATACTGAAAATGAGTAATAAAAACAGAATTTTAAAGAAACAAACAGAGAAAAATACTGTTTACACAAACGAAGAAATTAGATTAAAATCTATTGAATTAAAAGAACCAGAAACTTTTGAAGAAGCATTTGATTATTTAAAAAATTTTAAAGGTTTATTAAAAAATTTAAACGATTTTAAGTATTTTATGAATTTAAAATGGAATTCAACAAGAGAAAAACAAGAAACTTATTTTAGATTATTTGCCTATTTAGGTTTAATCAATGATTTTAAAGAATATGAGATAAGTGACGGAAATTTTAATGAAGGTAAAATTAATTTAATAAAAAATTATATTATTGATTTAAAAGACAAAAAAATTAAAGACACCAATGATAAATCTGATTTAACTTTGTATAAATTTAATACGGATTTAGATGAAGGTGATTTAATAGTTTCAACATCAAAGAATTTAGAAGATTATCAAATAAGTTCATTAGAAATTAATATTTTAAATGATACTTTCAAAACTTGTATGGAGAATAATATTTTTCCATCTGAATTAAAAATAAAAAATTGCAAAATTTGTGTAGTTATACCAAATAAAAATGTTTTTTATCAAAAATTAGAACAATGCAGAAATGGTGTTTTAAATGAAAAAATTATTAAAGGATTAAATGATTATATTATTATAGATCAAAGTGATTTATATAAAAATTATTTAGCATTTAATAAATTGTTTGGTAATAATAATTTTAATGATTTGTACAAGATTGAAAAAAAGATTTTAATACCTAAATTTCATCAAGATTTAACATTAAAGAAAACAATTAATTTATTTGAAAATAATATTGATGATATTATTTGGGGACAAATTTGTCGTAGTGGTAAAACTTTTATGATGGCGAAATTAATAATCATCAATTCAAATCTTTATAGAAATGATGATGATATTGAAAATTATTTAATAATAACATTAGCTCCAAGTGAAACGATTCCACAATATTTAGATATATTTGAAAAATATATAGAATTTGATGATTATGAAATAATATTAGATGATATAGTTAAAACAAATAAAAACAAAAAAATTTATATATATTCAAAACAAAAAATTTGCAATGAGAAAAATATAAAAAGTTTTAACAAATTTTTTAAAAAAACAAAATTTGAAATAACCTTTGTTGATGAAGCTCATTATGGTGGAGTAACCGATATTTCAAAAGATGTTTACAAAAAAATTAATTCAAAAAAAATTATTTATATGTCTGCTACTTATTCAAAACCAATGATACATTTTGATATACCTTTTGATAATTGTGTATTATTTGATTTATATGATTATGAATTATTAAAAAATATTCGCAAAAATTCTAAAATTTTAATTGAAGAAAAAGAAGTTATAGTATCAAATAAACAAATATTAGCAAATAGATATAATTTAACAATTGAAGAAATTGAAAACTTAATAAGTATTTATGAAGAAGAACAAATTGAAAAAGATTATGAAATAAATCCTCAATTACATGTTTTAACCTGGCAAATGAATGAAGAAACAGTAAATCAAATAGATTTATTAAAAGTTAAAGATGAATATGCAGGTTATTCATTAGATTCTTTATTTTTACTTAACAAAGAAAATATTAAAGATAAAAATGGAAAAACGATTATGAAATTTATACCATCTTTTCAAAATGCACCAATGGTGAAAAAACAAATAAGATTTTTATTTGGAAACAATAATTTAGAATATTATGATGAATATGATAAAATGAGTTTTATGGAAAGAATCCATAATATCAGAAGAATTAATTCAGAAGAAGATAAAAAAGAAATTATTTTATGTTTTTTACCTATGGGATTTGGAAGTAATATAGATTGTTTATCTGAAGCATTTAAAAATATATATGAAGAAGATAGAAATAATTTAATAGATTATTCTATTTTAATCATTAATAATGCAAGAAATGATGGTAAAGATGCTAAAAGATTAATTTTAGAAGGATTTGATAATTTAGAACCAAATAAAAAAGGATTAATAGTTTTAACAGGAAAACAATGTCATTTAGGTGTAACCTTAGAACATTGTGATACAGTTATATTATTAAATAATTTAGAAAACATTGATACTATTTATCAAATGGCTTTTAGAGCAATGTCTCAAAGAAAAAATAAAAAATCAGCATATTTAATTGATTTAGATATTCAGAGAATGATGCAATTTATAGTGAATTTTTCAACAAAAACATTTAAAAATTATAGTATAACAAATGCTATTAAAAAATTGTTGAAAAGTCATATAATAAGATTTAATAGTGATGTATGGAGTAATTATTTTGAAATGATGGATTCGATTGAAGGAAACGAAAATTTAGATTCATTATCAAAAAAAATATTTAATACATGGTCAATAAAACAAAAATCATGTTTAAAATCATTATTAAATGATTTTTCATATGTTAATTTATTAAAAAATGTTGAAGACCAAAAATATATTGATAGTATTTTTTCATTAGAAGAAAATAATAAAAAGAATACTAAAAAAAATATTGAAGAACTTAATGGTAAAAACACTGATTTATCGAGAGGCATTGAAATCAAAAAATATCATTATGAGAATGATGATGAAAATGATAATAATAATGAAGATGATGAAGAAAATAATGATGAAGAAGATGAAGAAGAAGATGATGAAGATCAGAACGAAACAATTCAAAAATATCAAAATTATACACCAAAAGTAAATTTTGTGAAAGATGTTTTGCGAAATATAATTCCTATGATGTGTTTATTAACAATTAATGAGGAAAATAATAATACTTTTGATAAAATGTATAATGTTATTAAAAATAAATATACATCAAAATTTAAAAGTTATTATTTAGATTTATTAAAGAATGATATAGAATCAGTAAATAATAAAATAAATGAAAATATTAATGAATTAGAAGATAAATTAAAACGAACAAGAGTTGAAAATAAAAAGAATTTATTAAAAAATATGATTCAAACAAATATAAACTCAGTTCAACATAATATTAATATTTTAACTAATTTTTACAATAATGAAAAGATTGAATATTTGAAAGAAAATATTAAAGAATGGAATGAGTTGAAAAATATTTTTTCAGAAGAATTTATTATAGATGAAAATAATAATAAAATTAAATTATTTGATTATTTATTAAAGAAATATATTGGAAACAATAATAGTTTAGAATCTATATTTGATGAACAAGTAAAATTGTGTTGGGGTAAACATGTTCCAACAAATGTTATTGAAAAAATAAAAAAAATATTTGAAGACAATTTAAAAGATAACGAAGATATTAATAATTTAATTAAGAGAATCAAAGAGATTTTTAAAAATACATTATATAATTATCATGAATTATCAAATTTAATAGATGAATATTTAAAACCTTTATCAAAAGATAAAGAAGATAATGCTGAAGTATCTACCCCTTTTGATTTAAGAAAAGATATGTTAGATAAAATCCCAATTGAATTTTGGTCAGATGCTAATAATAAAGTATTTGAACCATGTTCAGGTAAAGGTGGTTTTTTAATTGATATTGTAGATAGATTTATGATAGGATTAAAAAATGAATTAAAGAATGATGAAGCAAGATATAAATATATTGTTGAAAACTGTATTTACTTTAGTGAAAAAAGTTCAATGAATATTTATATAAATAAATTATTATTGGATCCTTATGATAAATTTCAATTAAATTATTATGAAGGAGATACATTAGATATTAACTTATATCAAAAATGGAATATAAATGGATTTAATGCTATTGTAGGAAATCCACCATATAATAATAAACAAGAAGCTGAAGGTAAAAAAGGTGGAGGTGATTTATTATGGAATAAATTTTTATTAAAATCAATTAATAATTGGTTATTAAATGATGGATATTTATTATATGTTCATCCTTCGGGATGGCGAAAACCTGAATCTGACAGATCTAAATATAAAGGTTTATTTAAATTAATGACTCATGATAATCAAATGATTTATTTAGAAATCCATGATACAAAAGATGGAATGAAAGTGTTTAAATGCGGAACTCGTTATGATTGGTATTTATTACAAAAAACAAAATGTTTTAAAGAAACGATAATAAATGATGAAAAAAGAAACATATCAAGTGTAGATTTGTCTCAATTAGAATTTTTACCAAATTATGATTTTGCATTTTTAATATCTTTATTAAAAAAGAAAGATGAAGAAGGTGTAAATATTCTATTTTCACGAAATGATTATGAATCTAGAAAAAAATATGTATCTGAAGAAGAAACAACTGAATTTAAATATCCTCTAATTCATTCTACACCTCAAAAAGGAGTAAGATATATGTATAGTTCTACAAATGAACATGGATTATTTGGTGTTCCTAAAATTATTTTTGGTGAATCTGGAATAAATAAATCAGCAATTATTGATATTAATGGTTTGTATGGTATGACTCAAGAGGCGATGGCTATTCATGATAATATTGAAAACTTTGAAAATATTAAAAAAGCTATTGAATCAGATAGATTTTCAAAATTATTAAATGCATGTTCTTGGTCTAATTTTAGAATAGATTGGAGATTATTTACATATTTGAGAAAAAATTTTTGGAAAGAATTTGTTTAAATAAATTTATTTTTAATAAAAATTTAATAAATAAATTTTATATTTTTTTTAATTATAAAATTATAAATTCGTTATATAATATAGATAAATAAAAATTATGATAAAAATTAAGAACAATATTATAAAAATATATGGAGAAAATATAAATTCATTAAATAATTTATCTATATGGATAGATGAAAATTTAATACCTAAAAAAATAGAAAAAAATAAATACGCTGAAGTACCAACTCCCTTTGCACTTAGAAAAGATATGTTAGATTCTATACCTAAATCTTTTTGGTCTAATAAAAATTATAAAGTATTTGAACCATGTAGTGGTAAAGGAGGTTTTGTAGTAGATATTGTTAAATATTTTATGATTGGTTTAAAAGATAAAATAAAAGATGAAAAAAAAAGGTATAAACATATTGTTGAGAATCAATTATATTTTGCAGATATTAATAAAATAAATATTGAAACATGTAAATTATTAATTGATCCAAAAAATAAATATAAATTAAATTATTATTTAGGTGATTCTTTAGAAATAAATATAGAAAAAATATGGAAAATAAAAGGTTTTGATGCAGTAATTGGTAATCCTCCATATAATATATCACAAGAATTTACAACAAAAAAAGGAGGAGGTGATTTATTATGGAATAAATTTGTAATAGAGGCATTTGATAAATGGTTAGTAAAAGATGGTTATTTATTATATGTTCATCCTTCAGGATGGCGAAAACCTGAATCAGACAAATCAAAATATAAGGGTTTATTTAAATTAATGACTCATGATAATCAGATGTTATATTTAGAAATTCATGATACTGTTGACGGTATGAAAATATTTAAGTGTGGAACTCGTTATGATTGGTATTTAATACAAAAAAAGAAAGCTAATAAAAAAACGGAAATAAAAGATGAAAAAGGAAAAGTATCAACTGTTGACTTATTAAAGTGGGAATTTTTACCAAATTATGATTTTAATAAAATTCAACCATTATTAAAAAATAAAAATGAAAAAGCAGTTGATGTTTTATTTTCTAGAAATAGTTATGAATCTCGTAAAAAATATGTATCTGAAAAAAAAACAAAAGAGTTTAAATATCCTTTAGTTCATTCAACACCAAAAAAAGGTATTCGATATATGTATAGTTCTACAAATAAATTAGGATTATTTGGTGTACCAAAAGTTATATTTGGTGAATCGGGTATAAATGATAATATTGTTGTAGACAAAACAGGTAAATATGGTATGACTCAAGAAGCTATTGGTATTAGTGATAATATAAATAATTTAGAAAAAATAAAAAAAGCACTTGAATCTGAAAAATTTGCTGAAATATTAAATGCTTGTTCGTGGTCAAATTTTAGAATCGATTGGAGATTATTTACATATTTAAAACAAGATTTTTGGAAAGAATTTTTATAAATTACTGATAAAATTAAAATTTATATAGTGAGTATTTATATGATGTTCGTAGAGATTATATGAGTCATAATAAAACATCAAAATTTAATAAACCTGTTATTTATTCAATTAATAAAGATAATATACCAAGCTTAAAATGGTCATCTGAAAACAAAGGTCATTTTGGTTTTCCTAAATTTATTTTTACAAATGGAGCTGGTTTTATAATTGATGACAAAGGTAAATATGGATTAACACAATGGGCATCAGGAATTGAAGATAATAAATCAAATTTGAAAAATATATATAAAGCATTTACATCAAATAAATTTAAAAAAAAATAAAAGAAGCTATACAAATAGATAGTTCAACATTTAATACAAAAGTTTTAAAACTTTTTAATAAAGACTTTTGGAAAGAATTTATTTAATATAATATAATCAATAAATAAATAATATTATTTTTTTTTTTATATTTTAATTATAGAAATTTAATATAATTAATTCAAAAATGAAAAAAAAATATGTAAAAAATAAAATTAAAAAAAGTGTAAAAAAAATAAAAAATTTAAATAACAAATTAAATAAAATCAAATATTCGGTATATATTTATGATTTATTAGATAAATGCTTTAAAAAAATAAATAAAGAATCCGAAAAATTTAATAAAAAAGACAAAGATTTTATTTATAATAATTTATTTGATTTTTTTATTGGTTTTAATTCACTAAAAAAAATTTATTTTAAAAATTTTATGGATGTCATAAATCTTGAAATAAAATATTTAATACCTATTAGTTTAATATTATCAACTAAATATTTAAATAATTTAAATACTAATTATTTTAAAGATTATGAAGCAAGAGGTCAAAGAACATTTATAAAAACAAATCCTAATGAAAAAAATAAAATTGATAAGGTTTATCGTTTAAAAATTAGAGATGAAGAAAAGAATAAAAATATTAATATGAATTTAGCAAGATTTTTTATGGGTAAAAATATAATACCTTATAAAAATTCGAAATCATATAATAAAATTTATAAAAAAATATTATATACTCGTGATAATAGTTATTCATCAGCAAATATATTAATAGAAAATATTATACAGAATATATGTTATAAAGTGAATAATAATATAGTATTAAAAATAGAAGATATAATATTTTATAAAAGAGTATGTAAAATAAAAATGGAAAAAGTAAATGGATATGAATTATTAAGAATGATTGATACAAATAATTATACAAAAGATATTAATTTTTTGAAAACAAAACAATTAGTTCAAAATAATTTTTCAAAAATATTATATATTTTATTTAGAAATTTAAAAACTTTACAAGACGAAGTTAATTTCATACATGGTGATTTTCATTTTAGCAATATTATGATAAATAAGAAAGCCATTAAAAATAATAATTTTGAAAGTAAAAATATTATAAAAATATTAGATTTCGAATTAAGTTCAGTTTGCATTCCTATGATAAATAAAAATACAAAAAAAATAGAATTAAAATATATTAAAAATTATCAAGATAATAATGAATATTTTTGGAATAATAAATATATAAATCCTTTTGTTAATCCTTATTGGAGTAAAATAACAGATAATTTAAAATTATTTATTACTATATTATTTGGTGATAATGCAGATTTTGATAGTAGCATTGAATTAAAAAAATACAAATTAAATAATAAAATAGAAAAATTAATTGTAGAAAAATTGGGAATAATTGAAAAATATAGAGAGAGATTTGATTTATTTAAAAAATATTTAATAGATTATTTATCTAAAATGAAAATGAATCCTGTAATATTAAAAAATGGTAAAAAACATTTTCAACATCATTATTTATTTATGCATATTTATTTTAATTTAAATCATCAAATGCGAAATTATGTATTTTTTAATACTATTAAAAATAAAAAATACAATGATTTAGATTTATCGTATTATGAATTTGAAAAATTGATAGAAATAAATGATAAAAACTATATTCAACCCTCTTTTATTAATGACCCTTTAGCTTATAGGTTTACTTCTGAATATTTGATAAAAGTGTTTTACTAATTTTCCAATTTTCAATAATTTGAGACCAATAAATGTCATATATCACATTTTGTCCTTTTATAACAGAACAATTATATTGTTTGTGAATAATAGATAAAATTGAATAAATAAATCGCATTAATTTTGTATCACCGTATGAATAAATCTTATATCCTATTTCTTTTATTTTATTTTCATTTGTAGGATTTTCATATAATATTTTTGATAATAAATAAAATTCATACGGAATTTTATAATTTTTATTATTTGTATCTATTAAATTATTTTTTATAATAATATCGTTGAATTCTTTGAAAGATATAAATGGATTATCTAAAACAAATTGATTCATAATTTTATCTTCATCCAATATATCAATATTTTTGTTATCTTTTTTATAAATTAAATATTCTTTTTTAAATTTATCAGGTTTGTTTTGATCTTGATTTTTCCAATAATCTACAAATTCTTGTATATTATTCATTTGATTATTTATTATAAATATATATAATATTTTTATAAAAAAATTTTTATTAGTACTCTTCCATTTTTTTGGAAGAAATTTAAAATAGATTTTTTATAGAGGTTTTTTTCAAAAGATGTAATTCTCTGATTTTATATTTTAATCTATTTTTCTTTTTTCCGATATAAAAAATTGTATATTTATATTTTCCAAAAAAATGGAAGATTATTATAAATAGTTAATTTAAATTTATTATATAATTATAACAAATAATTAATGCTAAAATAATTATTTATTAATAATATAATTTTTTATTAGTACTCTTCCATTTTTTTGGAAGAAATTTAAAATAGATTTTTGATAGAGGTTTTTTCCAAAAGATGTAATTCTCTGATTTTATATTTTAATCTATTTTTCTTTTTTCCGATATAAAAAATGATATATTTATTTTTTCCAAAAAAATGGAAGATTATTATAAATAGTTAATTTAAATTTATTATATAATTATAACAAATAATTGATGCTAAAATAATTATTTATTAATAATATAATTTTTTATTAGTACTCTTCCATTTTTTTGGAAGAAATTTAAAATAGATTTTTGATAGAGGTTTTATCCAAAAGATGTAATTCTCTGATTTTATATTTTAATCTATTTTTCTTTTTTCCGATATAAAAAATTATATATTTATTTTTTCCAAAAAAATGGAAGACTTGTACTATATTTTTTTTTATTAAGACAAATTATTATATTTAAAAAAAAAACAATTAAATATAATAGAACAAAAATGAAATCATTTTATCAATGTAAAAGGTGTGAATACAAAACAGAAAATTTTGCAGATATAAAACGTCATTTAAAAAGAAAATTTAAATGTGAATGGAAATCTGAAAAAAATAATAATTTATCAGATTTAGAAATATATAATCAAAGTATATGCAAAAAATATGATAATTTTGATGATATAATAAAAAAATATAATGAAAGAAAAGAAGAATTAAAAAATAAAGATATAAATTGGAAAGAAGCAAATATTACATGTGATTATTGTGAAAAAAAATTTGCAAATAGAAGTAATTTAGAAAGACATGAAAATTCATGTAAATCAAAAATGATAATAAATAAAACAAATAATAATTTTAATACAAACACTAATCAAAATATAACAATAAATCAAAATACAACAAATAATGCAAATATAATTAACAATAATTTTATACAAAATCAAAATTTTAACATAACTGTTAATTTTGATAGTGAAAGTGTTCAAAGAATACTTTTACCATTTTATGAAAAATTTGATACTTCACATATATCAGATGATACAAAATTTGATTTGTTATTAAGTGCTTTATATGAAGATACACTAAAAGAAATATTAAAAAATGAAATTAATTTAAATTTTTGTATTGAAAGTAATGATGATAATAAATCAATAATTTATCATGAAGATCAATTAAAAAGAATAAATAACGAAGAAATTTATGAAATTATATGGGATAAAATAAAAAATTATTTAATAGAAACTTTAATTTATTTACAAACAATAAAAACTAAATACGATAAAGACATGTTAAGAACATTAGAAGAAAAAATAAAAATAAAACATAATTATTTTAATGGAAAAAATGCAGAAATAAGAACAGAAGTTAGAAATATTATAAAAAGATGTTCAGATGAAAATAAAACAAAAATATTATTAGGTTTTGAAAAAATTGAAAACAATAATAATTTAATAGGTAATATATAATTTTTATAATTTTTCCGGAATTAATCTAATTCTTCTTTTTTCCGGACTTCTTGTTTGCAGGTTTCTTTGCCTTTTCTGCCTCTTCCTCTTCAATAATTTCCTGCAATATAGCAAGTCTCTGCTCATCCGTCAATGATGATTCTGAGTCAGCAGCTGAGTTTGTTGAAACCACAGCGCTAGCAGCAGCTGAGTTTGTTGAAACCGCAGCGCTAGCAGCAGCTGAGTTTGTTGAAACCGCAGCGCTAGCAGCAGCCTCAATGTAACCCGAGCCCCGTACAGTCTCTTCACTAGGTCTAACCAAAGCCATGTTAATATCAGGCATAAAATTACTATATCCACCAAACTTTCCGATTTTCGAACTTCCAGCCTTCATTTGGTTAAATGACATTTTTCGATCAACAAGCATTTCGCAATGCTGCTTATCAACAATTGACATTTGTTTACAGTACTTTGTATGGCGTTCAATTTTAGGAGTGACCTCACGAGACACACCACTGAAAACAATACCACATGCAGGGCATGTAAATGTACGTGTGACAGATCCAGAACGAACTTGTTTCATTTTTATTTCTATTTAATAGGATAATTAAACAAACCTGAGTTATTAGCTATCATTTTTTTTTTTATAATTTATTTATATAAAATTAATATATATATATTATTCTAATTATTTCTTTGAAATACAATTAATTATTTCTTTGAAATACAATACGTGGAGTTAAATATTCAATTAAATCTCTTTTTTTCATATCTTTAATAGTTGCTTTTGATACACCTAAAATAGATGCTAATTTTTCAAGATTAGAACGACATATTTTTGATACATTCGTGGGATTATCAACCTGATTTATGTTTGTTCCAGGAATTTGATATGCAAATAGTTCATTTCCAGCGATTGTTTTAATACAGTCATTCGGAATGATAATAATACCATTTTCAATAGTAAAAGTAGGATTTTGATAATAAGGCATTTTTACGTTTATATATTTTTATTTTTAATAAAATAACAAATAATTTATTTTAAAAAATAATAATCATTTTTTATATTTTTATCGAAAATAAATAATATTTATTGTTAATAATAAATACAAATAATGATTGGTATATGTAAGTACCATTAGGTACGGACTAAGAACTCCAAAGGAGTTGTGTATTAACAATAGCAATAGCTTTAGGTTCATTAGGAATTGCAAATTCAATAAATAATCTTCAATGCACAATAATGATGAAAGATTTAAAGAAAGATATTGATGATGTTAAAAAAAGAAGTAAAAATTAGTTTTTTTTAATTTTTATTAATTATTTAATTTTTATTATAAATTTTTTTTTATTTTTATACTCTATGATAATTTATCAAAAAAGTACCAGCCTCATAACTATAAGAATATTGATGAAAGAACACAGTTTTATATTTTTTTCCAGTGACTTCACCTTTATATTCTTTTACCATACCATTCCGTTCGTATATTTTAATTTTATTTTCTGTTAAATGAATAATTCGAAGAATATCTGGTCTATTTTCACCTTGATGTCTTGCTGGCATTGAAAGAGCTTCAGTTTTTCCAAATTCACTTGATTCAAAATCATTAGCTACTAATTTTTGACGAACAATTGATTTACTCTCATTCATCGTTTTTGTCAATCTAGCTTTAACATTATTACTTTTTCTATATGTTCGTTCGCGATAATAATCCTCGATACCCATTTTATATAAATATGTAATACGTAATATGTTAATAAGTTAAATTATCTCAATATTAAATTGCAGAGATTTTTGTATACTAATTTAATAATTCTATATTAATTTATATTGAATTTTTCAATTTTTTTTTTAATTTTTTTAATTTTTTTAATTTTTTTACGTTAATTTAAAAAAAAAAAATATAACAAAAAAATAGTAGTTATGTCGGAAGCAAGAGCAAATAGAAATTTTGATGAAAATTTTAATTTGAATGAACCTGAAGTATTTAATTTATTTATGATAAACCATCATCGAAAAATAAAAGGAAACAATGAAGATGAAGATAATGAAAACACATCTGTTTATGGTTCTCCTATAGAAAATCCATTTTATCAACATGCTTTGTTAGAAACATATTTTAAAGAAGGAAAAGGAAATTTCCCTGTAAATCTACTAATTATTTTTAAAACTTTGTTAGAAAGTGTATTATTGGAAGGTAATTTAGAACAAATACAACAAATAAAAAATTTTTTAATACCTTTGTTGGAAGAAGCCAAAAATATTTATATAGAAACTTTCCAAAAAGGTTTTAGATTTATTGGACCAAAAATAAAAAGAATATTAACAACAAATAATCATATATTGTTATCAGGCGGATATAGTGCTAGCGATATTGGTCATACTGTTATGTTTTATATAACAAAAAAAATAGATAATACATATGAAATGTTGGTAGTTAATTCTGAAGAAAATTGTTTATTAAGGTCAGAAAATAAAGAAAAACTAAATAAAAATAATAAATACACTATTATTCCTATAATAACAAAAATAAAAAATATTAGTGAAGAACAATTAGATGATTTTATTCATTTTTATTTAAAATGCATGATTTTAAGAGGTAGACAAAAAATTAATAGTGTGTTTTGTGATTTTAGAAAAAAATTTAATGATTTTTTTAAAGAAACAGGAAGTGAATTTTTAGATAATAATATTGAACACAATGAACAAATATTTGAAGACATCCAAAACTGGATTTCTTCAAAAAATAAAAATTTACAAGAATCATATCAAAAAGACTATGATAATTGTATAAAATTTTATTATGATTATAAAGAAAAATATCAATTTTTTGAAAAGATAGGTATTGGTTTTTATAATAAATTTGGAACAGAAGAAAAAGAAAATATAAATAAATATTATGAAAATTATTTATGTAATATATTGTTTAAAGATAATCAAAAAGAATACTTATATAAAGATTTTAAACAGATAATTGTGGGTTGTACATATTTTGGATTATATTATTTTTTAAAATTTATTTTTTTGGAAATATCTGGAAATAATGATTTATTTGATCAATTTGAAAATAAATATAAACATTTATTAATAAATTTTATAATATTTTATGGAAACACCCCAAAAATATGGAATGAAACAGGAAATGAAAGTAAAAAAATTTTTGTAGAATGTTTATATTTATTAAATAAAGACAAAGAATATGAAAAAGATTATAATGAACAATTAAAATCATTATATACTAAAAATTTAGAAAATCCATTTAGTTGTTTGTTAGAAAATAAAGAGAAACCATTAGAAGAAGAAAGAGAAGAAGATATAGATATTTATTTTGAAAAATTAAATGAAGTGAAAAATAAGTTATTGGTAGAAAGAAAAATATATTTATCTGATTTAATAATTTTATTTAATATAGATATAAAAGATAAAAATATATTTTTTTATAAATATTGCATGTATAATTTTTTTGTAAATGTATTGAAACTTATTCAAGATGATTTTATGGGAAAAGAAAATTTTAAATATAATTTTTACATTGATGAACAAGAAGAACCTATTACTATAAATACTTTTAAAAAGGAGAAATATGCTCAACATTTTGGTGAAGGTAATGTTTATACACATGGAATCACAAAAATCAAAGGTTTAAGGATGTTTAATTTGTGTTTATTTTTATTAATAGTTAATGCTGAGAATTCTAAAATGGTACTAAATCAAAATTATGAACATTTGAATTCTAAGTTTACTAATAATGAAGTAGGGAATGAACAAAAAAAAATGTATTATAATTTTAAAAATAGTATCACTTTATTAAGAATTTATGAAGGAACTCAAAAAAGTTTTTGGAATGATGCAATTAAAACATTTGAAATTTATAATTCTTTTTGTAACTTTTTTGATTTTAAATATGAATTTATGTTTGATAATATTTTTAGATGGAATATTATGATATTTAAAAATAATAATTTTGCAGATCTATCATTAGAATTACCTGCAGACAATCAAAATATTTTGTGTTTATTAGAAATTTTTGCAAACAAAATTCAGAGAAGAAATTATGATATTAATCCAAATCGTCTGAAAGCAATAGAAAATGATATAAAAAAAATTATTGTAAGAACATTTAACAAATTCAATGATGATTATCCTTTTCAAATATTTGATTACAATCTTAATCTAAAAAAATTAGTTTCTGATATTAATACTGATACACCGATCGATAAAGATTTGTCTTTTTTTAATAGAACAAATGTTAATTATATTTTTTATGAATATTTGACAAATTATTTTTTATATAATATTAATAATAATTTATTTGATAAAAGACATTTTGAAGATTTAAGTTTTTTAAATAAAAATAACTACGAAAATCTTCCTATAATTAATGAAAGTAGACAACAATTTGTAGAATTATTAGAAAATTTTGAATGTTTTGTAAAAAAAAAAGGTATTTTAGATAATATAAATTTTTATCCAAATATTGATATGGGTAATACAAATGAAAAATTTAATAATATAATTGAAAAATTAAATATTAATAATTTTAAAAAATATTATACACAATTGATTGAAGGAATGGAAGAAATTTTAGGATATGATTTGAAAGACAAATATAATAATTTTATAAATTTTTTAAATTATATATATCTAATACAAGATAATGAAAGTAATATGGAAATATTAGAAGAAATAGAAGATGAGAATATAAAACTTTATTTGAAAAATAATATTATAGAAATTTTGAATAGAAAAAATATTTCTGATATAAATTTGATAATTCGTCAATATTATAATAAAACAGAAATGAATAAAACACCAGAATTATTAATTCTTAAAGAAAGTTTAAAAACAGGAGATTTAAACAATAAATATTTTAAAAATAATTATCAAATGATAGCTATAGAATTGTTAAATATTTCTAAAACCTTAAAAGATAGTTTAAAAAAAAAAGGTATATTAATTTTATACCAATCAAAATTAAATAAAAAAATTTATTTTATAAATAAAAATTATTTGGAAGATAAATCAGATGAAAGTGAATTAATTGAAATAAAAATAGAAAATATTGACGGTATTGATTATATAAAAAATAATAAAAATCAAATATTAATTTCAAATAATTTAAGTAATTTTAAATTTTTTAATGATGATCCAACAATAAAAAAATTAAAATATACCAATATCGATTATTTAATATGGAAAGACATGAATTTTAATATTAATAATGGTGAAGGAAAATTATGTATACAATCTTATGATGTTCCAAATATAATAATAGAAATATATTTAAATAGTAAAAACATTTTAAATAAAAAATTAATTGATACAAATTCTAATAAAAAATATGATATTATTGATGATTTAGATTTTTATAAAAATAATTCATTATTAAGTTCATGGATGTTTGGTATGATGAATATGTTGTTAATAATTGAAGAGAATAATATAAAAAAAGAATATAAATTTTTGGTTTGGTTAAATAAAGATACAATAATTAATTTGGATAATAAAGTAAAAAATAAAATAAATTTTATAAATAACAATAACGAAGATATAATAAAAGATGAAGATTTTTATACTAATTTTAAAATAATTGACTTGCATTATAGTTATTTGTATCCAATTATATCTGATATATCTAGTTTATCAATATTTGTTTTAAGTTTAGGTTTAAATATGAATTATAAACTATTAAATTATTTTTTTGAAAGTTTTAAAAACTTGTACTGTGGTAAATATAAAAATTTGTCAACATATGAAAAAAAACAAAAAGAAAACTCAAATTCATTTACTATTAAAGATATTCAATTATTAGATTTTGTTAATAAAACAATTTTTGGTGAAGAAAATTTATTAAACATACCAATTTGGCAAACAATAGAAAACAAAAATATTTCTTTTCATGAAATAAATATGAATATAGAAAATATTCGACGAAAAAATTATCAAGTATTGAATAATGATAAAATAAATGAATTGTATAATATTTTTATGAATTTTTTTGAACCTATAAAAAGAATTGGTACAGAAGAAAAAATAATTTTAAAAAACAAAAAAAATATTGGAACAATGGAAGAATTTTTGGAAACAGTAAAATTTTATTGTGAAAAAAATTCATTAAATAGCTTGATGGGAGAAAATAAAAATTTGGTTAGATTTTTAAAAAATAATAATAATAGACAAATTAAAACAAAACTAGATATTTTTAATACTATGTATTCAAATTATCAAATTAATATTTTATGGAATAATTTTAAAAGAAATCTTAAATCTTATGATAAAACTATTAATATTAATGGTAAAACTTATAAAATATCAAAACAAATGGGTGATATATTATCATTAAACGAAATATTTTTATTAAATCATTATGATTTATATAATATGATATTTTTAAGAACAATTCAAGATATTTATATGGAAATGAAAAAAATGTTAACAAAAAGAGAAAATGGTTCAAAAAATTTAATTAATTTAAAAAATTGTTTGATTTTAGGAGAACTTTATAAACCGATCGATCCTGAAATTATTTTATCTATAAATTCAACAATTAATAATGGAGCTGGAGGATCATTAACTCAAAAAGAAATATATGAACAAATTTTTGAATTAGAATTTGGTTCTTATATACGAAGACAACAAAAAGAATTTATAGATCTCATATATAATAATATAACACAAAAAAATAATTATGAAACAGCTTATCAATTATTAATGGGAAGAGGTAAAACAGCAGTTATAACCCCATTAATTATTTTAAAAGAAAACTTTGAAAATAATAGAAAAGAATTCACAGTATGTTTACCTGAACATTTAATAGATTCTAGTTTTGATATTTTAATAAAATTCCATAAAAATTTAAAATTAGATTTAAAAATTTTAAAAATAAATGACAACAAATGTATTAATTTCAATAAAAAAAATAACATAAAATCTATTGATTTCAATAAAAAAAATTGTATAAATATTGTTAGTGATACAGTATTAAAAACAGAAGTACTTAAGCAAATAACAAATGAAGAAGAAATTAATAATGAAGGAAATGAAAATGAAGGACAAGGAAGTGCTGGACAAGGAAATGCAAGACAAGGAATGGCAAGAAGAGAAAGAGCAAATAATAGAAATTTAAATAAAATAATAAATTTAAATGAAATTTATAATAAAGAGCGTTTTACCATTATTGATGAAATAGATTCTATAATAGACCCCTTAAAGAGTAATTTAAATATTGTTGATAGTAAAGGTAGTAGATTATTATATGATGTTTTATTATTTGAAATATTTTTTGAATATTTTGTGACTAAAGATAGATTAAATTCATCTAATAATAAAATATTAGAAAGATATATTGAAGAATTATTAAATAAAAAAATACCTTTGATAAAAGAAGAAAATAGAAATGTATCATATATAAATAAGATAAAAAATGTTATAATTGATATTATAAAGACAGTAAATTATATGAAATATAATGGTCAGGGGGGTTATGGATTTGGTAATTTAGAATATACTGAAAATAATCCTAAATTAAAAGAAAATATAAATTATTTTACTTGTATACCTTATGAATATAATGATAGTCCAGTAGATGGTTCTAAATTTACAGATATAGAAATAACAATAGCAGCAACAATACAAGGATATTTAAAGATGGTAGAAATTAAAAATTTCAGAAGCCATGATATATATTTAATGATGGAATTATATATAACTAAAAATAAAATATTTACACTAGATAATATAAAATTAGGACGAATTTATATGCCAACTTTTTATAAAATATTCAAAAATAAAATAGATGAAATGGAAGAATTATTTAAAAACACAGATGATTATTTAAAATATTTGGAAGAAGTTTTAGAAAACAGAGAAATTAAAGATATAATAAAACTAAATATAAAAGATATAGTTTATGAATATATATCATTGATAATCTTACCAAATTATTTTAAAGTAGAAAGAAAACATAAAAATATATCATTTATTGATATTTTGGGTATGATACATACAAAAGTAATGTTTACAGGTACTCCTGATTTTTTAATACCTCATCAAGAAATGATGAAAATGATTAAAGTTAATAAAAATTTTTATAATAATTCTTTTAATCAATTGGTACAAAAAATAAATATGAAACCTGAAAGAAATGAATCCTTAAAATTATCTTTTAATGTATGTAATAATATCGTAGAAGATTCATATTCTATTGGTTCAATAGAAGCAGCTATTAAAGGAAGACTATCAATAGAAAAACCTAAAATTTTTACAAACGATTTTGAAGAACAAAATAGTGAAATAAGATTTTTAAATTTTTTATTTGATAGAGATAATTTAAAAAATTATAATACAATAATTGATGTAGCTGGTTTGATATTATATACTCCAGTAATTGAAGTTGTAAAAAATATTTATAATTATTTTAGAAGTACAAAAAAAATTATATTTATGGAAGATGGTGTACGAAAAATTTATTTAGGAGAAAATAATATTATAGAATATAAAGGACAAATATGTAAAACAGATGAATATTTTGTTTATTATGATAATAAACACACAGTTGGTATTGATATTAAACAACCAATAGTTATGAAAGGATTATTAACATTAGGAGACAATACTACGTTAGTTCAAGCTGCTCAAGGTTTATTTAGATTAAGAAAGATAAATATGACACATTTTATAGATTTCTATTTAGATATTGACGTAATGTGCAAAAATTTTTCATCAAATAATAAAACAACTATAAATTCAAGGGGAGAAGTTAATATGTCTTTAAATAATATATTTAATTTTTTATCAAAAAATGGAGCAGATTATAAAAATAATACTGAAAATTCAATGCAAATACAATGTTTAAAATATATGGTTCGAGAATTAACTAAATCTAAAAGATGGTATAATGAAACAGTTGATGTGGAATTTGAAATCAAAAAAAATGAAAATAGATATATAACAAAAGTAGAAGATGAATTTAAAAAAATTAGTGGTTTTGAAGAATTATATATTTCAAAAGAAGGTCAACATTCATTAAATATATCTAGAGAAAGAGAGCGAGAAAGAGATGAAGAAGAAGAAAAAGAAAAAGAAAAAGAGAAAGAGAAAGAAAAAGAAAAGGAAAGACAAAGAAATAGAACGAGAGAAAACAATCATATTAATGGAAAAAGAACTCCTAAAATTTATATTTTATGTAAGTTTCAAGATATATTTAAAGGTAAAATTGCTTTTAATTATAATTTAGAAGGAGCAGGTGGTCCTATTCCAAATATTCAAATTTTGAATATAGGATTATATTTTAGCATAGAAGTTCAGAGTTATACATATTATAAGGGTAATCAATTGAATCCAAATAATTGTTATTTATTAATTTTACAAACAGACCCTGCAAATGAAAGAACTAAAATTCATATTTTAATAACTTATAATGAATATATTAACATTTTAACAAGATATAATTTATATAAAAAATATTATCTAAATAATGGAAATAGAATGAATGTTAATAGTATTTCAAGAAATCAAAATCCAAATAATCTTGCTTTTATTATAAAAAAAAATTTAGGAAATCTTGATGCTGCTCAATTAAATGAAAATTTTTCAAAACTCAAAATTTATGATAATTATGGAAAATGCGTATTCCATCATAATCAATTAGCAAATGCTAATAGAAATTATAATATCAATATAAATTCTGATGTTATAATTAATTCTGGAAGATCTCAATTAAATAATTATAAATTATTATATTTATTAGTATTTTATTATAAATTTGATTTACCAAATACATATAAATTATTAAATTATTTAAAAATTAATGAAAGAAATCAAGATAATTTTAAAAATATATCAACTTTATTTTATGATTTATATTTTGATAAATCAACTATTTATAATTTTGAAAAAATTGAAAATTTAAATGAACTAGATGATGATAAAAAATTATTGAATTTTTTTGATTTTTCACAATTTAAAAATGAAAATAATAATAATGGAAATAAAACCTTTATAAGAAGATTATTAATAGATTATATTAGAGGAACTATAACAAAAGAAGTATTAAAAACAAATATTTTTCAATTTTATAGTAGACAATAATTATTTTTAATTTTCTTTAATTTTTTTTTTATATTTATTAATAAAATTTGATTTATTATTTATTTTTTCATAAATAGCAAATAATATAAGTTAAATTCATAAATGATAGGAATATGTTTAATTATTTTAGGTTCTTTATTTATTATATTTAAGAATTAAATTTTTATAATTTACGTATATAATTTTTTAAGAATAAAACAAGTTAAAATAAGATTATAAATATATTTGTATATTAAAAATAAAAATGAGTTATTCATATACAACTTACGTCACTACTTGGGGAACCAATCTTTTACAACAAGTTCAAGATATGATTAATAAAAATGTAATCCAAAAGAATACTCGTATAGTATTAGCTTTTGCTAGTTTTAATTTTGAATCAACCGACTATATTCCTGGTATTAGTGGAGGCTTAACAATGGCTGATATTCAACAAATAAATAATTTAGTTCACTCACATGGAGGTAAAATTAGTCTTTCAATTGGTGGAGCTACATATCCTTTCAATGGTTCGTCTTTGTATAATCGTCCTGGAGATTTAGCTAATAATATTAACCAAATATTAATAAAAACATGATTTGATGGTGTAGATTTTGATATTGAAGATTGTTATAATAATGTTCCAAGTGATTTTGCAAATCAAGCAGCTTCAATTATTAATACACTTAGAAGTTTAAATTCAGGATTATATATAACATTAACAACACCTGCTCAGGCTTGGAGTGCGGGGTGTTACCAACAAAATCTATTAAATTTAACAATAGGTAATATAAATGCATGGCAACCAATGGAATATGATTTATGGATACAAAGTGGAACAACATATGAAGAACAAATACAATGGGATATAAATTATTATTTAAATACATGGAAAGTATCTCCATCAAAAATGATATTAGGTTTAATGCCTGGAAATGATGATATGTCACGTGATTTAACACTCCAAAATGCTCTCAATTTAACATCTTTTGCTAAAGAAAATAATTTATTGGGTCTTATGATATGGGATGCTAATATAGATTCAACAGGTCCCGATGGTAATGCTCCATATGCATATTCTTTAGGTATACAATCTATATTAAATAATAATAGTGAAAAAAGAAAAATACCATATAGTAATATAGAAATACATAATATGGTACAAAACAAAAGAGTTAGAAAAATTTAAATTAAGTGCTCAAATTAGATAGATTTTTTGATATATTTTTTTTTTGACGAAAAAATTGATGGGTAAGATTATCAATGAAGTGGAATTTTCTAGGGAATATTAGACAATTTTACATTAGTTTATACTTTAGTTTAATTGTCTACGTTAAAGCAAAACGTTAAAATGCAAGAAGCTAACACAACAAATCAAAGTGAAATAACAAAAAGTGAAATGAATAATATTAATCAGTATACCAATTTTTCTTATGAAGAAATGGAATATGATGATTTGGTAAGGAGATTATCATGGGAATCAATTGATTATTATATAGACGAATTTCTTAAAAGAATTGAAAAATATGAAAAAATAAATAAAGATTTTGGTATTGACCATTTCGAAGAAGAAATTCTAAATATAAGAAATCTATATGAAGATCTTTTACTTTTACCAAGTGAAATTGAAAATATTGAAAGATGTTTAGAACCAAATGAAAAAATAAAAGTTATAGAATTATTAAAAAATTATGATAACATAAAAAAAATATTTGAAGAGCTTGGTATAAAAATTTTTAATTTAGGAATTAAAAAACTAAATTTAGAAAATATCGAGTATTTAAATATAAAAATAGAAATTTTAGGTGGAGATTATTCAGTAATGGAATATAAATATTATGATGAAACTGGGTTAAACATAAAATTCAAAGTATTTGATTTGAATGTTTTAAACAGTTTTTATGAACGTTTATATGAAGCCAATAACTTAAAATCCTTAGTTTTTAAGGGAGATGGTTTATGGACAACTTTAGAATCGAATAATAAATATTTAAACACAGAACAATATGAATTTTTAGGTAATTATATAAAATCTAATCCAGCTAATTTGAAAAAATTTATTTTAGAAGATTTATATCCGAATGAAATAAAGAAAGAAAATGACTGGGTTAGTGATTGTTATTTAGATTTTTTAAATTGTTTTAAATTTAATACGAATTTAGAAGAAATTAAAGTACCTGTTCCATATTTTCTTAGAAAAAGTATTAGACAAGGTTTTTGTGGTTACGAAGGGTTTTTGAAAAATAGAAGTTTAAATAAAATTACATTTTATCTAAATATTCTGTTATTATCTACTAAAGAATATGAAAATATTAAAGAAATGGTGAAAGAGGTTTTAGATAAAATGATTGTCGGTGTTGTGTTATATGTTTATGAACCTAAAGATGATAATTCTTTTTTAGCAACTAGAAATGAAAGATATTTGGAAGATGAAAATTTTGAAGAATCTTTATTTATTCTTGAAGATGCAAGAAGAGCATGTAGAGGTTCTGCTTTGAATAGTTTTAATACACAATTTTCAAATTATCAAAGAGATAAAAAGAGAAAAGAAGGCATTTGTTTTTTTGATAAATTTTCTAAAGAATATGATACACAGTTAAGTTTTTCAAACTTATTAAGTGTTAATATTTCTTTAAAAAATGAGTTTAAAAAAATTCAAAATGATTTATCTATGTCTGCTTTTAATGAATTAGATAATTTATTGGCTAAGCCAACTACAAATAATTCATCTAATTTATCGAATGTATCACCAATTTTGACAAATAGTATATTTCAATCATATGAAGTTCCGTTTAAAATTAATTTTGGTCTTTTAATGGAGAAGGGTATTTATGCTTTCGAACTGGAACGGGAACGTCTTATTAAAGAATTTGAAATAGCTAATATTTTGGATAGTTGGTTGCAACCAAACAACTTTCAAAATTTTTGTTTAGAAACAGAGGATTTTTTATCAGCTCCAATACCAGAGGAACATGTTACACACAGAAAGTCTCGGTTTAATTTTCCCTAAAGATTATTAAATATCTTTAGAGTTTTTATATTTATATATTTTTATATATATTTTTTATGTTTTTATAGTTTTAAAATAATTTTATATGTTTTATATGTTTATATAGTTTTAAAATAATTTTATATGTTATTATATGTTATTATATTATATATTAATTTTGTATATATTTTTTTTGTATATGTATATATTTTTTTTTATATGTTTAATATGATTTTTTTATTTTTTTTTTTATCATATTATTTTTTTTGCACTTAGTACAATGTACTAACAATTTATAATTTTCAATAAAAAAATGATAGCTCTATAGATAAAAACAAATTTTATCTATATATATATTAGTTAAGTTTATTTCTAGAATTGCTGATTTACAAATGAGTGACGTAGAAAGTCAAATCAAGATTGCTTTCCCTAGTAGTGCTGAATCGGTAAAAAATGGTTGTCCATTATGCTACCTTTTCATGCTAGTTTTGGCAACACTTATTTTATGTGCATCAGTGGTGTTTGATGTTTATCTATACATCTTTGCTGGGAAGAGTGGTACTTGTCTTGAAGATATTAAGGTTGTGGGACTTTCCCTGGCTACATGTCTTCTAGTACAAGCTATAACTTTCACGGTATCTTTGTTTTCAGCTATTGCAAACACTGTAGCCAAAAAGCTTTGTGGTGGAAATAAGGATGATAATGAGCGCGGATTTTGGACCAACGTCAAGGATGCTTCAGGAATCGTTTCCTTTATCTTTTCTATCTTCATCATTATCGCATACAACAATCATTCTAATGATATTTGTGACCATGAGAGTAAAGTATTTGTACACACTGTTGTGAATGTATATTATGCTTTATATGCTCTAATGGGTGCATTATTGTTAGGTGTTTGTTGTATCGTGCCATGTATGGTAAGATAGATGATAAATATCAAAAAATTATAATTTATAAATTCATCTTTTATTAATAAAAAGACACAGATATTGATTTATCTGATTTATTATATTTCAAACCAATTTTGTTGTTGTATCTATAATTGTCTATTCGAACAATTACCTTGTCATGGTTTTTTTTTAGAAGACTAATTGCTTCTCTAAAATTTTTATTGTTGATATCTAGTTTCCAACCATTTTCACATGGAAAAGGATACATGGCTGATTTGATATCATATAATACATAACAATCTGTATCAATAGCCTCTTTTACTAGATTCTTGATTTCACGATGAATTACATATGAGTACCATTCTTCTTTTACGTATGGTTTAAGTAAGTTAAGACCTACAAAACCAGTTGCAAAGATTAGGGTACTTCCTCGTAAATAGTTCATTTTTGTTTTGCTAAGTAATATTAATAAAATAATAATATTATTGTTTTAATTATCAAATTTTTTTATCAGTCTGTTTTTTTTAAATTTAATAAGTGCCAAGAGTATTATAAAAAATAAATAATTTTATAATATATTGTGTATGTATAATTTACTTATCTGGGAACAAGCTCGAATCGAAGATCGTCCGAACCAATGATAGTTTGCGTCCCATTCCGGTGTTTGATAATATGATAACGCTCATCACCACCACTGGTTTTGTATATTATTACATTAACCGGTCCAAAAAAAGGATGGTTGATAAATACTCTGTTAAAAAAGATGTTAGGATATACCATTATGTGTTAAATAATAATATATAAAAATATAATAAACAAAATAAAGTATCATTTTTTTTTGTTTATTCGTAAATAAAAAAAAATTGATGGGTAGAAATATCAAATGCTTTCAATCAATCAAATATATTAGACAAGATATCTGATATTGATATTTTGTCTACCCTAAAAGAGAGAGAAAATGCAATCAAACAGAGAATTTTACAACTATATAGTAAACAGAAATAAAGATTATCCAATTACTGATAATTATTATGGTATAAATAATAGTGGTAATGTGTTATTAGAAGAAAATAAACTAGATGTGTACAGAAACTTAATAAGTTATGTATTCGGAAAGTTTAATTCTTTTAAATTCGAAACACATTCTTATCATATTATTTATTTTTTACAGGAAAGATTATCATCATATAGGTTAAGTGATGCTATAAATTCAAAATTAGATGAAATAACAGAATTTGTAGAAAGTATTGAACAATTATTCTTATATACAATTTATGTTTGTAGTGAATATGAATCTTTTTCATATCTCAGAGAACATATTGAGAATGATAAAGATATTGTATTAGGATTAATAAAAACAAGATTAACAAATTTATTATTAAACAAAGATAGATTACTCAAAATAGTAAGGAAACTTAAAGAATGTTGTGATAATTTATTAAAAGAAATAGATAATGATTTGTTAAACAACACTGAGAATCGACAAAAACGCAATTACGGATTTTGTCGTCGTTGTAGAAAATTTGAAGGTTTTAATATATATTATTTAAAATATAATATATCTAAAAGTCAAATTTGTGAAAGATGCAGATACCGTACTGTTTATTGTTGTTATGAGTGTGAATTACAAAGAGAGAGAAAGAAAGAGTTGTTGAAAAATCAATCTGGGAATAATTCTGAGAGTGATTATGAAAGTCAAACTGATAATGAGTCTACTTATGACTCTGAATCAGATGAATAAAATTCATCTCAATTTTTTAAGCACTTAGTGTTTTTTTATTAATCATTAATCCAATACCATTAATTCTTTATTATTAATCCATTATCGTTAATCAATTATCATTAATCAATTATCAATAATAATTTTTATCCATGTTTATTAAATAGTAGTTAAATTAAATTTATAATTAAATTAAAAAATAAAGAATTTAATTCGACTTAAAAAAATATTTTATAAATTTATAATATACATAATTTTTATAAATATGTGTGAACCAATTTTGATCAAAACAAAAGAAGAATTAAACAAATTATTTAAACAGCATAATGAAGAGAGCGAAAAATATGTATTAATCCAGTTCTCCGCAAAGTGGTGCGGTCCATGCAAGAGAATTATTAATGAATTTATGAAAAATCCAACATGGATAACAAAATATAATGGAAAATTATTATGGTGTTTAATTGATATAGATATGTTAGCAGATAATAAAGAATTATCAAATTCATTACCTGAAATTAGTAGTGTACCAACATTTTATTTAATGAAAGGATATCAATCGGTAGGAGTTATTAAAGGTGCAAATGAGAATCAAATATATAAATTAATAGATACAAATGTGGTTTAAGATTATTTTTTATTTTTTTTATTTTGTTGTAATATATAAATAAACATATTATAATATGAATGTAATTGATACCTGTTTTTTATGTAATGGTGAATTCCAATATAATTTAAATGATAAAGAACCATTTGATAAATTTGAATTCAAGCATTGCGAAAAATTGCATATTTACTGCGAAAAGTGCGTAGGTGTATTAAATAGAGCATATAATATGTGTGGTCATAAAGATATTGATTTAATATGCCCTTGGTGTAAATATGCTAAACAAAAAAATAATTCATTGTTTAAATAATAAAAAATAAAAGTTATTAACTTTTATTTTTAATATTTAAGTCATAATGGAATTCCGCAAGAAAAAAAAGAACCGCTACCGCTTATCTTCTTTTTTTTACTTGCTACATTGCGGAAATTTTGGCCCGTTGGGGCGGAATTAAGCAATAAGAATTTGTATATTTATAATTTTAGCAAATATTTATTGCATTATATTTAAAATTAATTTAAATCATCATCTTCTTCAAGTTCATCATCTTCTTCAAGTTCATCATCTTCTTCAAGTTCATAATCATCTTCAAGTTCATCATCATCTTCAAGTTCATTATCATCATCTTCAACTTCATCATCATCATCTTCAAGTTCATCATCATCTTCAAGTTCATCATCATCTTCAAGTTCATCATCATTTTCAAGTTCTTGAGATCCTCCAACAATAGTTTTTAATACTTCAGATTCTGGTTGATCTTCTAATTCAGAGATATTACCTATATAAAGATAATGAACAATACTTTTTGAAATGAAATATTGAATAAATTTATTATGTGGAAGATGTTTTTTAATTAAATCAATTAATAGGTTTTCACTAAGAAAAAAATATTGTAAAATTACTTTATCAAATGTTTGTGATTTAATAAAAAATTCTAAACTATTTGAATCAATTTGAATATAATGACATTCAAATCTTTCTAAAGAAGAAAAATTCGTTATTATCGAAGATATTGTTTGAGATGATTTTCTATTATTAAAATATATATCAGCAACTCTTTCTTCCCATTCATATTCTTCAATTTCTGAAGCTTCTTTCAAAGTCATTTTTTTTATTTTTTCCAAAGTTATAGGATTTTCAATTTGTGAATTGTTCAAAATCATATTATCTAAATCAATCGATTTTATTGAACTATTTTGGATAGAAAAATTTAAATTTGTTTTTTCTATTTTCACAGCTAATATATTAGAATTCGTATTAATAAATTCAATTATTTCTGGTTCTAAAGAACAAGAGATAGGAATGATACGATAAAAAATTATCTTTTCTGTATTTTTTAAAAAATCTAAAAAAGATAAATAATATTCTTTTTTATCATTAAAATAACAAAAAAAATCAATATCCATAACAACTAATTCTAAAAAAGGTGCATTTTTAATAATTTTTTTTGTTAATTCAAAATTTTCAAATCCTTTAAATTTAATAATCATATTTCTCAAGGTTCTATATTTTTTGCCTATATTGTGTCGATAATCATTTTCAGGATATCTATTTTTTAAATTATTAAAAAAAAATATATCATATACCATAACTGTAAATTCCTCACTATCTTCGTGTTTTAAATCACAATCAAATCGGTTTAACACTCTTTCTTCATTATCAATTAAATAACAGTCAAAATTTGGGTTTTTTATGATATTATCATTAATCAAATCACATATAAGACCTATATTTTTACAATTAGATTCGGTAAAACTTATTATATAACGACTTCCTGATATAAAATTTATTATGATATAAGAATCTTTCATGTCACTTATACTTATTTCATTATATTCTTCAATATTCATTTTTTATTTACGTCAATAACAATATTATTAAGAAAAGATAAACAGTTTTAATTATTAAAATTTTTATTAACGTAAATATAATTTTATTTTTTATTTAAAATTATATTATATATTTTTTTATCTGAGTGTTGAAAAATCAAATTTTTTTTAAATTCAAATTTTTTATAATATATTATAAATTTTTAGCAATAAATATTTGCTAAAAAATATTAAAAGAAAAATTAATTTAAATCTTCAATAACTTTAAACTCTTCAATATCCAAACACCAATCTTTTAATCTTCTAGGATGCCATGTTTTTTGTATTAATTCTTTTTTAATCAAATCAGATCTATTTTTCATAAAATCATAATCTAATTCAAAAATATCTTTATTCAAATATAGATGGGAAAATTTTTTTTTTTTTGTATTTATATCTATTTTATCTTTTACTTTCAAATAGATATGATATATAAGTAAACATCTTCCTTGACCATCAAATTTATCCAAATTATTTTCAAATATTTCAGGGGTTTCAATATAATTTTTATTAAATTTCAATACTTCCCAATTGATATATTGAGGATTTTTTTTTAAATAAGATAAAGCGTTTGGATTCATCGATAAATTTGGACCAGGTATATAATCTGTATATTTAACATGTTCTTCAATCAAATTAACAGCATTTTTATTGTATTCCAATTTTTCCCAATTTATTTTGTCTTTATTTTTTTCAAGTAAATGAATTGCATTTTCATTACGCGATAAATTATCCCAATTGATTTTATCAAAATTTTGTTCCAACAAATGAATAGCATTTATATTATATGATAAATTGTTCCAATTAATTTTGTCTTGATTTTTTTCTAATAAACTTGTCGCATATCTGTTGTAAGACAAATAATCCCAATTTATTAAATCATAATATTTATCAATATATTTTTCTAAAATATCTACATGCATACTATCCGAAAAAAAACCTTTTGAAAATACTTTATCTAAATTTTCTTCAATAAATGATCTCACATCGGGATTACTATTAAAAACAATTTTTTTCCATGATATTTTACAAACTTCATTTTTTGAACTATCTTTACTATCTTCTATATTTTTTTTTAATATTTCAACAGCACATGAGTTTTCTGATAAAGCAAACCAATCTATTTTGAATTCTTTAAAATTTTTTTCACAAGTTGTATATGTTTTTTCAATACACACTAAACATTCTTCTGGATTTTTACAATAAGCATGTTTATATTTATTTAAATTTTCTTTAACAATCGAAATAGCTTTAGGATGTTCTATCCCACACAGATTATGTATTTCATTTTCTATATCAACTTCTTCAAAAACCCAATCTTTAATTTTCCACAAATTATTTGAATCAAATAAATTATTATCACTATTAATTATTAATTTACTCATTTTGATAAATAATTGAGTAAATTAATTAAATTATAATTTTTTGATATTAATACAATTGTAAATAAAATAATTAATCATTTTTTTTATGATAATTCGTCTCTTTTACGTTTTTTAGATTTAATTAAATTTGTTTTACACTCTTTTGTATCATAAATATATTGTTTATATAACAAATAAATAGTAAATAATAAGTGATAATTAAATAAAAATATTTTAATTTGTTAAAATATATTTTTCAGCATATTTTTTTAATTTAGAATTATGTTTTAATGCATTTTTTACTGCTAATAATTTAGAATCATTAAGATTTTTATGAATACCATAATAATAATTTTTACCAATATATAATATTGTACAAATTTTATTTATCACTTTATCATTTTTTAGTTTTATTTGTTTATTTACGAAACGCGATGTTATATAAATGTTCTTATTTTTTTTTATTCTTGTACAATGGAAATTAGCTAATAATTTTTTTTGTGTACAATAATTGTTAAAAATGATTAGTTCACTTCTATTATATTTATTAAAATATTTTTTGTTATCGATAATAGTATTATTAATATTATTATTTTGATAATAATCTTCTGAATTTAATACAATAACAGGAGTGATAAATGGTAAATTTAAATTATCCATTTTTTTTAATAAATAATTGTTTAATATTTTAGTCTATATTAGATTATCTCAAAATTTAATTATTCATTTTTTTTATTTTTACGTTTTATTATAATATAGTATGAATTACCTAAGCAAAGACCTCCAAAGAGTCGCTTCCGAACATCGCCAACAAGTCCTCGTGGCTCATATTGCCAAAGAGGATGCTTGAAGCTGACTCATCGGCATCGGCAGCGCATGGCTCCATAGCCGGTTTGGGAGCAATCTCTTCGGAGTCCAGAAAAAACAACGGCGTTTCCGCAGCCAGTTTCGCCGAAAACTCCTCAAAGGAAATATCAGGAGCCGTGATGCGGACACAGAGCTCCTTGAAGCTCTTGGGACGACACCTCAGCTTCCAATTGTTGCTGTGCTTGCTATAGCGTTTGTTGTTGGTACGCTTCTTGTTCTTGGTTTGATACAAGCCAATCTGGTCCTTCATGAGAAGGTCCGTAAGAGGTGTTGCACCAAGAGGTTCATCGCCTCCAATCAACCCTCCAACGGGAATCTTTTTTCCATCACGTAGAACAGTCTTTGCACCGAACATTTTTTTAGTCTAAACTCAAGACTTTTGTAAAATTATAATAAATTAAATATTTTTTTATAAAAATACCTGTCAATTTTTTGCTTAGCAAAAAATATGAGATTTTACGAAGTAAAATCAAATCAATTTTTTAAGATGCTATAGCATCTTAAATAAATTGCGTTTGCGTAGCAAATGTCAATTTTTTAAACATTCATTGGAATGTTTAAAAAATATGAGGTTTTTCAAAGAAAACCGATTCAATTTTTATTCGCAAGCGAATAATAATTAATGCTACGAAGTAGCGTTCAATTTTTTGCTTAGCAAAAAATATGAGATTTTACGAAGTAAAATCAAATCAATTTTTTTATAAAATTACTTATTATAAAAATATCTTCTACACAAATAACATGATGAAGAATGCTAGGTGTTTGAAAGCAAATTACTCTTAAACCTCCGGAAAGAAAACCGGGAAGTCTTCGGGTTGGTTGCCAACAAACTCCAAAGCCTCCTCAAATGTCATCGGAGCAGGAGGAACAACGGCGCCAGTGATGTAGTTGTTCACCATGGTCATGCTGTAGTTGGCAATGTCAAGTTGACTAGTCGTATCGTGTTCAACCAAGTACAATATCGTGTTGACAACTTTGCACAGATGGATAGACGTGTCAATAGCAGCCCTAATACCACTGTTTTCCGCATCCGTAGCGCATTGAATAGCACGGGTTGCGGTCCCAATGAGAAGAGTAGCACGAGACATAGTGTCTCCAGAAAAGGCAGTTGTAGCCACCTTGTGCCTTCCGGTCTCCAACTGGGACTTAGCGGAATGCAACTCAGCCACTGCCAGCTGATCATCGAGTCGACGTCCATGCGGGTCTACCATCCGTCGCGCAGTCTCTTCACGGTTAAACTCTCCATCAGGAAAGATGTGTTCCCGGTAGAGATCACGAAGCGCGTACTTATCTAAGACTCTCGAAAAGGCCATTTTACGATTTCTATCATAGAAAAAAAGTTTAATTAAAATTTTCCCCATCAATTTTTTTAATTTTTATTTATGCAATCTTTATATAATGTTTCATGTATTTTATATTGTAGTGAATCTTTACCGTTTTCTTTAAGACAAGCTTCCATTTTTTTTTTTAATTCTGAACAATCATCTCCTTTTGAAGAATAAGATGATGATGAAGAAATTAAATGTTCGTTTGAATTTTTATTTGAATTATTGCTATTGAAAAAAAAGTGATAAGGTATTAACCAACTTAAAAATGAAGTTGATGTTGTATTAGAAGATGTTGAAGGTGTAAAAGTAGATGGTTTTGAATAAGAAGGTGTATATGAATAAGATTTTGAAGGTGATGAAAATGATGATGTTCTTGAAAATGAAGAAAAAGAAGATCTACTAGAAATTGATGCACGACCACCTCCTGGCATTTTGTATTTTATTTATAATTATATTATATTATTTTTTTATAATTTAAGTTAAAATTAAATAATTATATTATTTAAATTAAGCATTCAAAACACCTTCATCATAAAATTCATTTTGTTTTATTATATTAGTAGACATACCATTCTTAAAGAATTTATATGTTTTTTCATAATATTCTGAATCTAGTGATAAATCTTCATTTAAAAATAATGCTTGATGGTCATGATAGTTAAATGCATATAAATTATTTTCAAGTAGATTTGCTTCAATTAAATTAACATGTCTTGCTAACACAGGAAAACCAAATAAATCTTTTTTAACAACAGAATAAATTTCAATTTTTTTTATAGTCCAAATTGCCATTTGTTTTAATTCTTCATCCATTTTTTCTAAAATTTCTTGCAAATTATCAGTGTTTGTTGAAATAGCATGAACGGTTTCACAATCTCCTTCATCTCCACTTGCATATAATGCAAACATGTTTGTGTATTCAATAAAAGTCTTTTTGGGTTCTTCTTGAGTCGCTTCCATTTTATAGATTTATCTATAAAAATAAAAAAAAATATTATAATATTATGTTAATCATTTTTTTATTTATTATATACGTAAATAATTTATTTATATAAAAAATTGACAGGTAAAAATCTCTTAAAAAAAAAATATAGAATAATCCATTGTAATATACAACAATGGATTATTCTAATCTCACTCCTGCTCAGTCGAACGAACTGGACAATTGGGTGAGGTTTTTACCCTCAGAGGGAGCCCAGTTTATGGGGCATAGGGTGGAACTGGAGGAGCGAAACGGAACCGAGCGCACCTACAGGTTGGTGCGTCCTGACGGAACCATCCGTATCCGTTACACAGTCTTCCCTTCGACCTACGGGCAGGGGGTGATTTGGCGGAATCCTTATTAAGGATTGTTATAAATTTTGATCAAATCTATGTTTTAATACTAAATTAAAAAACATCTATATTGTATAGATATAGATATATTTTCAAGAGGTCGTCCTCGTCAAAGATTATGTCTTTTATGTAGAAAACCTTTAAAAATATTTATGTAAAAAAAAATCTGATATTTGATAAATTCTATGTGTACATTCAATATAATCTATTTTCTTTATTCTTGCTATTTCAATTATAATTTGAAATGTATTTAAAGGAATTGATTCTTTTTGATTGTTTATAGCCATGTATGGTGCATCTGTTTCAACAACTAACATTTCCAATTTTATTTTATCGTTTCGAATTAATTTTACTAAATCTTTGTTTCGTCTTTCATCAAAAATCCATCCTGTTATACCAAGTTTAAATCCTAATCCTGTTAATTCTAATGCTTGAGTTATATTTCCAGTGAAGCAATGAACAAGACCTTTATAATGTTCTTTTTCTTTCAAAATTTGAATAAAATCATCATATGCATCTCTACAATGTAAATATAAATTAGCATTATGTTTTTTTGCTAAATCTATTTGTAGTTTAAATACTTCAATTTGTTTTTCTTTTGGTGAATACATGCGATTGTAATCCAACCCCGTTTCTCCTACACCAAAACATTTGTGATTTGCTAAATTTTGTTCTATAAATTCCATATCTCCTTCTTTATAATTTTTTGCATCATGAGGATGAATTCCTAAAGTATAGTGTAACATTTCATATTTTTTACCAAGTTCAATATTGATATGTGATTCTCGTATAGAATTTGAAATACTAACGACTTTATCGACACGATTTTTGTAAGAATCTTCTAAAATTTCTTTTAATTTTTTTTCAGGATATCTTTTGGTGTTTGCAAAATTTACACCAAAATCAATTGTATAGAGTGCAATTCCATCTGAACTCATCTTTATTAATTATTATTATTATTATTTTATGTATTTTTTTTAAGCTGAATTATTTTTTCTAAATTAATAGTATAAGAATTAAGAATTAAAAATGGTAGAACTTAAAGAGAAAACTGTTGAAGAGTTACGAAAAATGGCTTCAAGAAAGAAAATTGAAGGAAGAAGTAAAATGAATAAAGCTGAGTTAATTAAAGCTTTAAAGAAAACTTCTTCTTCAAAAAAAACTATGAAGAGAAGAATAATGAGAGGAGGAGCTTTGACAGAAGAACAAATCCAAATGTTAGTGAATAGAGATTATACAGAAAATCCTATGTTTATTAGATATATGAATCGTAATGGAGATTTAGGTCCTGAAATTAGAATTCAAAGAGTTGTAAGAGGAACGGGTTATAATACCCATATGATTGGTGTTTATGAAGAAGGAAATAATTTAAATGGACCAATAAGTAAAACTACTACTAATTGGTTTACAATTGATGGTGACACTTTAATTTGTGATGGTTATACAGAGATTAGAGGTCGTGCTCCCCCATCACCACCCCGAAGATACAGTGCCCCTGTTTTATCTAACCGTGTTAATATTAATGCTACAAATCCTGTTGGTGTTAGTACTCATAATGATGGTAAATGTTCTTTATGTTTAGAAAGTACTCGTTATCATAAAGCAAATGGTACACCTTTTAATGAAGCAATAGATGTTCCATCTAACAAAATTGAATATACTAATGATGAAAGAAAAGCCATGCTTCGAAAATTAAGACCATGTGGACATGTTTTCCATCGTAATTGTATTGATATAGTTGCAAGAGGTCCAGTTCAGCAAAGAGTATGTCCATTATGTAGAAAACCTTTTATAGCTTAATTTTTTAGTTTAATTTTTTTAGTTTAATTGAATATATTATTATATAATTTATATAATAAAAATGAAAATAAAAATTAATGACTTGAATATATCATGTGAAAATTCAAAAATTTTTATCAAAAATATTAATAAATATGATTTTGAATTTAATACTTTTGATAATCTATTAATTTTGATAAAGAAAGAAGAAAAAACAAATAATAAATTATTCTTAGAACCAAAAGAACATATTGGTTTTAGTTATGATAAAGAAAAAAATATTGTATCATCACCTTATTATTTTGAAAATAATGATAATAGCAATAAAATTAATAATGAAATGATACATAATAACATAATAAATAATATTCAATATAATTCAGATAATGATTCAGATATAACTATTGAAAACGATGATGATATTGAAAATGATATTGAAAATGATATTGAAAATTCTAAATCCACACGATTTTTGTTTAATAATAATGAAAAAGATTTAATAAAAGATATAAAGGGTTCTGAACTTGATGATGTTTATATTAATTATAATAGAGTTACAACGGTTATTTGGAAAAGTTTATTATTATATTTATATAGTTTACTTAGTAGTGAGGAATTATTTACCAAAAGATTTGTTAGTATTTTTCAAGGAAAACCAAGTGATGAACAAAGAAATAAACAAAAATATGTTTATTGTGAAAAATTAAATATATCCGTTAAATCTTCGAGTACAGAATTATTGATGAAAGAAATATTATATATTGTTAAAACAAAAAGTTTAAAAATTAAATTAATTTATAAAAAAGATGGTTATTTAAAAGAATTTAAAAATTATTAATTTTTATTTTTTATTAATCATCATTATCAGAAGAATTTGATGCATCCGAACCATCTATAAAAGATATTCTTTCTGATAAATGTTCAATATAATTTACATCTACTTCATTATTTTCAATATGTTTTTTTGATTCATAATATTCAAGTTCTTTTTCAAAAATTTCATCAATATTTATTTTCTCTTTGGTGAATTTTGATTCAGTTTCTTCATCAAGTGTATTCCATGAAATATGTTCACCAGTATAAATTGTTATAGGTTTATTTAAATCAATATTATCTAAACATTGTGATTCAATAAATTCTTTTCTAATTTTTTGTTCATAACTTAAATTATTTTCCGTATCAAAGTTGCATTGGCTGTCTCTTTGCGAACATGCATCTTTTTCATATTCATATTCGTATTCATATTCATCTTTATCAATATCTTCTTTTTGATTGCCAATTAATAATAAATGATAAGCTGAATATTTCATTGTTTCAATATCTTCAAACCAATAAGGTTTAATAATAACAGATAAAGTTTGATTATCAATAATTTTAAATTTAGTTTTCCAATTTTGACTATCAAAACAACCATAAGTATATGATGCACATGGACAAAAATATTTTCTAATTAAAAATAAATCCCTGTTAATAGCTTCTTCAATTTTATTTAAAGATATAGAAAGGTTTTCTTGTGTAATTTCTTCTTCTCCATCATTAATTTTAATAGTAATTAAAATTTTGTTATTAACTAAATCACTATTTCCAAATCCTTTAACAGATGGATCATAAAGAATGGTGTATTTATCTGTTATATATGTATAACGGTTATAAAAACATTCACCTTCACAAGAACTATCTGCATACCAAGAAGTATACAAATTATCAAAAAGTTTAACTAATGCAAAAGTTAGTATTTTGTTTTCCATTTTTGTTAAATTGGTAAATATAGATGTAAATATGTTCATAATTAATATTTTATTCATTTTTTTCTATTTTTTATGTTTACGTTAATAATATTTTTTATTATAAAAATCGTTTTGGCCTTCGGGCGGAATTTAACTATTTATGGGTATTTATAAATAAAATAGCATTAATTTATTGCATTTATTCTAATTCAAATGTAGGTTCTTTATCAATCATTATTTCATAAAAATAATCTCTCAAATTTGTCATTTTGAAATGAATATATTCTAATACCTTTATTTCA